>Ga0209295_1000024_pt1 | contig 324623 bp, 336 predicted proteins | sample Porto_5metaG_FD_187428 | JGI IMG/M metagenome (GOLD analysis project Ga0209295, IMG submission 187428) | Marine algal microbial communities from Porto, Portugal - Porto_5 metaG (SPAdes) (version 2) | ecosystem: Host-associated > Algae > Red algae > Unclassified | place: Portugal: Porto...
TCTGGCACTCGTGGGTTCGATTCCCATCAATCGCCCCATACATATTTTTGCGGGTGTAGTTTAGTGGTAAAACCTCAGCCTTCCAAGCTGATGTCGTGGGTTCGATTCCCATCACCCGCTCCATTTGCATATCGTTCATGGGCCTGTAGCTCAGCTGGTTAGAGCGCACGCCTGATAAGCGTGAGGTCGGTGGTTCGAGTCCACTCAGGCCCACCATGACTTTCCGCAGTAGCTCAGTGGTAGAGCTATCGGCTGTTAACCGATCGGTCGTAGGTTCGAATCCTACCTGCGGAGCCAAATGGAGAAGTACTCAAGTGGCTGAAGAGGCGCCCCTGCTAAGGGTGTAGGTCGCGCAAGCGGCGCGAGGGTTCAAATCCCTCCTTCTCCGCCATTTTTCTGGCCCGTTGGTCAAGCGGTTAAGACACCGCCCTTTCACGGCGGTAACACGGGTTCGAATCCCGTACGGGTCATTTTTTAAAGAGGTCTAATAAAGACCTCTTTTTTATTTTCCGCAAAACGAAAGACCGCCATCATAGCGGTCTTTTCTTACATATTCATGGAATAGATCGTATAAGACAAGTATGTCGCAAAGAATCCCCATAAAACATAAGGAATCAATAAAATTGGGACAACATTGCTTAGTTTACGTGAGACGATGACAAGCGCGAGTGCTGTCAGTGCTACAAGCAGGCAGTCGATCGTAGCTGCAAATAAATCTTTTTGTGTAAATTGAAAAAAGCTAAAGGCTTGATTGAATACATAATTTAAAAGAAACAGAATCCAAAATGGTAATGTGATTTTTTGAAAACCATACTTTGCATAAATGATGGCGGCAGATAACGAAATGAGGGCGAATAAGACAGCCCAGACCGCACCGATGACACCACCACTAGGTGTCCATTCAGGTTTATTTAGTGCGTCATACCATTCTCTGTCGATAGGGAACAGGAACCCTGCAATAGAAAATAATGCGTATGTAATAAAGAAGACGATAACCGCCCAAATGATACTTTTTTTAGCCATCCAGAAATCTCCTCCCAATCAATTCACTCTTCAACTTATTTCCCAATTATTACATGATATAAACATCAAGCCCCCAATATGTGGGGACTAATGATTTTTTTTAGTATAAGGATCTTCTTCGTAAGGCTTCAAGTCACCAAACACTGTCATGACGCCTTCTTCATCTAATGCTTCTTCATAAGCTTCGTGTGCTTTATTTGGATAGACCTTGCTTGCTTTTCCTTCAATATCAGCAGCTGCGAACCCTTCGTAGTCTTCCACATAATCTTCATCTTCTGATTGTGTATACACATCATCGTATGTCAATGGAGGAAATTCCATATCGGATGGGGTATCAGAGTTCCCATAGCGTTCTACGTCTTGGTAGGCATCTTCTCCGTCATATGCAGCACTTTCTTCATTTTCAAATTGCCCTGAGGGCGGACTTAATAAGTCCTCTTCAATGGGACGGTTTTGTGAAACGGTCTGCTCTTTTGAATGCTCTGTGCATGTGACGGCGGTGGGAAGGGCTTCTAAGCGTTCTTTAGGAATAGGGGCTTTACACACTTTACACAAACCATAAGAGCCGTCTGCCATTGCTTGGAGTGCTTCATTGATATCGGAAAGATGCTCATGTTCCAAACTGTTTAAGGCAATGTCTTTTCCGCGTTCGAATAGTTCTGTCCCTTGGTCGCCAGGGTGGTTATCATAGGCTGACAGTTCGCCCACTGAATCATAAGGAAATGATACTTTCTGTTCATCATCATGGCTTTTGGCTTCAATTTCTTGTTTTTCATCGAGAAGTCGCTGCTTCAACTGATGTAATTCGTTTTTAGACAACAAAGCGATCACCCTTTCATATCAAACATATTGTTAGTATGAGCAAATTTTTATGTAAGACTTGTGCCAATTTGAAGCAATTCTTCAATAAAAAACGCCTGCGGCTGCAGGCGTTTCGTGTTATGCGAGATAATATTGTAAGATCAATGCGATCGTTAACAGGAAACCAAAAAACGTATTGGTTTGTGCTGTCGACTTCATGGCATTCATTAATTCAATTGGTTTTTCTTTTTGCTTAAATTCTTTAATGGCTGTATAAGCTTTTGGCACACTGAGTAAGACAAGAAGACTCCAAAGACCCACGATATCCATAAAGATATAAACAAAAATGAGTACATATGAGATCACAAACATGGAAAGTAGGATGTTGACTGCCGCTTTACGTCCAGCTAGGATAGCAAGTGTCTTTCGTCCATTCTCTTTATCACCGTCTAAATCACGGATATTGTTCGACAGTAAGATGGCACCAACTAAAATAGAGATAGGTAATGAAATGAGCACAGCTTTTGATGTCAATGTTCCTGTTTGGATATAGAAACTAATTAAAATGATGCCTAGTCCCATAAAAGCACCTGATACAAGTTCTCCAAATGGTGTATAAGCAATTGGTACAGGGCCACCGGTATAAAAATAGCCTGCTGCCATACAAATTAGTCCTATGAGTGCAATCCACCAGCTAGACATCATGCAAATATAGATCCCAAGTAATAAAGAAAGCGCAAATAAGGCATAAGCGAGGCCTAAAACTGTTTTTGGTTTTACACCGTTTCTCACGATCGCTCCGCCGATACCGACAGATTTCTCATTGTCCAATCCGCGAACATAATCAAAGTACTCATTAAACATGTTCGTTGCAATTTGGATAAACATCGATGCAAATAGCATAGCTAAAAATAGCCCAACATGTATTTGACCACTCGGAAGTGCTAGGACAGTTCCTAAAGTAACGGGAATAAATGCCGCTGTTAATGTATGCGGCCGTAGTAAATTCCACCAAATCCGCCAGTTCTTATCAGGCTTAATTGGTGAAAGCTGATCTGATATCGATTGATGCTGCATAAAATATACTCCTTTAAATAAAAAAATACGTACACGTCCAAATTCCAGTTTAGCAAAGTTCAAAAAGGTGTCAATATATTGATGCGATGAAACCTGAAAAAGATGTTTGCTAATCGTTGCCATATCCAGAGAAAGCTTGATCTTAGAACAAGACTTTCCATTTTTCTTATAGATGCTCTCGTTTCAAGAAGCAGAGCGAAAAAATCTAGAAAGCGTGATATAATAAGGATTCGAGGTTTTAAAAGCTGTTTTCTTTACTAAGTTCATCTGTTAAGGTTTATAATAGAAAAGCAGGTCATTCGACATACTCGAATGTTCACGTATTTTTTCATTATGGTTTTATTTTTTTATGTTATTTCATGGATTTTGGAGGAATGTATCATGGTGACAACAGTGCAAAGTACTTTCCGGCAGGAAGCGCTTGCGACATTAGAAGAAGCGAATAACGTCAACCATGCTGTTTTGATAAGCTACTCCAGAAGAGTTGACGATCTGGATCCTCTTGCCTTTTTCCAAAGCGGCGAAGCGGATTTTTTAGGCGAGCGGTTTTTTTGGTCTGATCCAGAAAGCCAAATGATATTTTCTGGACTTGGCAGAGCGGCCGTGATTAAATCATCAGAGCAAGGCAAAGAACGATTCAATATCGTCCATCAAGAATGGGAGCAGCTGAAACAGCATATGTTCCATTTTCATGGTGAGAAGGAGTTAAAGCAAGCGGCAGTTGGTCCGCTTTTATTTGGAGGATTTTCATTTGATCCATATGAAGAGAAGGCGCGTCACTGGGAAGCATTTGGCGAGGCTCATTTTTTTGTGCCATCGATGATGCTGACTGTTTCAAAAGAAGGCACGTTTCTAACGATCAATGAATGGAACGAGGTGGACGGGAATGTTCATCAGCTCATTCAAGAGTTAGAACAGAAAGCTTCTAATTTTGATGCATTGCCTGTCAGAAATCATGGACAAGCTGAGCTTGTTCATATGGAAGAGTTAGATGTTCAGGAATGGATGAAAGCAATCCATGAAGCGACAGAACACATTCGTGTGAACGAATATGAAAAGGTTGTTTTAGCAAGAGAAGTCTTGCTTCACTATAAAAATCAAATAGAACTCGCTCCACTATTAGCAGAATTACTAAAACATCAAACAACGAGTTATGTATTTGCTATAGAGCAGGGAAGACAAGCATTTGTCGGGGCGACGCCTGAACGTTTAGTGAAAAAAAGCGGTGGTGAAGTGTTTTCATCGTGTTTGGCAGGTTCCATTGTACGTGGTCAAGATGAAGTAGAAGATCAGGCACTAGGTGAGGAACTGCTTCATGATGAGAAAAATTTGATTGAACATCAAATTGTCGTGAATATGATTGAGCAGGCATTTGAAGCAAACTGCCATCATGTGCATAAGCCAAATCAACCAAGTCTTTATAAAACGAAAAACATTCAGCATTTATTTACACCCATTGTGGGAGAAATTAAAAGCAGCTGTTCACTCTTTTCATTAATTGAACAGCTTCATCCAACACCAGCGCTTGGAGGATATCCTAAGGAAAAAGCGGTAGAGGTGATTCGTGAAATCGAACCGTTGAAACGAGGTTGGTATGCGGCGCCAGTGGGATGGATTGATTCTAAGGACAATGGAGAATTTGCTGTCGCCATTCGATCAGGTCTTATTGAGGAAGACCAAGTTCGTTTGTTTGCTGGATGTGGAATTGTAGAGGATTCCCTTGCAAAACAAGAGTATGAAGAAACGCAAGTGAAATTAAGACCAATGCTGTCTGCTCTTGGAGGTCGTCCTATTGAATAATCAAATCATGACAAGATATATTGGCAGATTAATGGATGAATTTGTGCAAAGTGGTGTGAATGAGGCAGTTGTTTGTCCTGGCTCCCGTTCAACACCGCTTGCGATGCTCGCTCTTGCTCATCAAGAAATCAATGTCCATGTGTTAGTAGATGAACGGTCTGCTGCTTTTTATGCACTGGGTCTTGCGAAAGCGAGTCAAACCCCAGTGCTGCTCATTTGTACATCAGGTACGGCAGCTGCTAACTTTTACCCAGCCGTTGTCGAGGCGCATTATTCCCGAGTACCATTGATTGTTTTAACTGCTGATCGGCCGCACGAATTGAGGGAGGTTGGGGCACCTCAAGCGATTGATCAGCAATTCTTATTCGGTAAGTTTGTTAAATGGTTCACAGACTTAGCCTTGCCAGAAGAAAGCCAAACGATGCTGCGGTATGTCCAAACTACTGCTGCTAGGGCAAGTCATGTGTCTATGCAGGAGCCAAAGGGACCAGTTCAGGTGAATGTGCCGCTGAGAGAACCATTGCTACCTGACTTGTCTATTGATCCTTTTGATAGAGAAGAAGGAGCTGCGAATAAAGTTTTAGCAGCAGGTCAAGCTCGTCCGGATGATCGGGTTATGTCAGAATTAGTGTCTATCATGAACAAAGCGGCAAAAGGAATCATTGTTGCTGGTGAACTTCACTCGCCGGAAGAGCAGGCGTCAGTGTTACGTCTTGCAAAAGCTTTGCATCTGCCAATTTTAGCTGACCCGCTTTCTCTTTTGCGAAATGGACATGAAAGTGAAGAATACATCATAGATGCATACGATTCTTTGTTAAAAGATGAGGCATTGCAGCAGCATCTCTTGCCTGAAATGGTCATTCGTTTTGGACCGATGCCTGTGTCTAAGCCATTATTTAAGTGGCTAGAAAAGCATGCGGAAGTGAAGCAGATTGTCGTCGATGCTGCGGGTGGTTATCGAGATCCTGGTTTAAGCGCATCATACATGATTGAAAGTCATGTAGCCTCTTTTGTAGAAGAAGTCTTGATGAGAGCGGAAAAGCGTCAGGATACATCTTACTTACGACGCTGGCAGAGTGTCAATTCTTCTTTTAGAATGCATGCAAATCAATACAATGATGAGGACCTGACATTTGAGGGAAATGTCTATCGTCAGCTGCAGCACCTTTTGCCAAAAGAGAGTGTGCTCTTTATCGGAAATAGTATGCCTATTCGAGATGTCGATACCTTTTTTGAAACGCAGTCAAAACCGTTTCGGATGATGGCGAATCGCGGAGCAAATGGCATTGATGGTGTTGTGTCCACAGCTCTTGGAACATATGCAGCCTTGAAACAACCCATCACTTTAGTCATCGGCGATTTATCTTTTTACCATGATATGAACGGTTTTCTTGCAGCTAAGCTAATGGACATTCCGCTCACGGTTGTGTTGTTAAACAATGATGGTGGAGGAATCTTTTCTTTCCTTCCGCAGGCATCCGATGAACCGTATTATGAAAAGCTCTTTGGTACGCCGACTGGGTTGAATTTTGAGTATGCATCAAAGCTATATGGGGGAACCTATTCGAAGCCGACAACGAAAGAAGAGTTAAAAGATGTGTACTTGGCTCATATCCAAGAACCAGGGCTTCATTTAATTGAGATTGAAACTGACCGGCATTCTCGCGTGGGCAAACATCGCCAAATGATGGACGAGATATTGAGGGAAGTGAAAAAAGAATGCCTTCACTCATAATACGAATGCACGATGGTGTGGCGTATGAGGTGATAGACCATAACCCATCTGCTGAAAATGCCACGTTATGTTTACATGGTTTTACAGGGAGTGCAGCTTCTTGGGCTTTTTTGAATACTTATACAGAAAAACATACGAGATTGATTCAGGTCAGCTTGCTTGGACATGGCCGCACAGACTCACCAAAGAGTATAAGAAGATATGCAATGTCCCAGCAGCTGGCAGATCTTGCTGAGATTTTAGATCAATTAAAGCTTCACAAAGTGAACATTCTCGGATATTCTATGGGAGGGCGTATTGCTTTATCATTTGCCTCCCTTTATCCAGAACGTGTAAACAAACTGATTCTTGAGAGTACATCTCCAGGGCTGAACTCTTTTAAAGAGCGGATGGAGAGGCTGAATCATGATCATCAGCTAGCTCAAAAGATCAGACATGAAGGATTAGCGCAGTTTGTGGATTTTTGGGAGAACATTCCGCTGTTTGCTTCGCAGAAATCCTTGCCAGCGGACAGGCTAACGCAACTGAGAGAGGGAAGGCTAAAAGCCGATCCTAACGGGCTGGCTCGCAGCTTAGAAGGTATAGGAACCGGTTCACAGCCGTCTATGTGGCAAGCATTAAAGCAGATAAAACAGCCTGTTTTACTCATTTGCGGAACACTTGATAAAAAGTTTTGTCACATCGCCAAACGTATGCAGCAGGCGCTTGAATACAGTCAATTCACAGTAGCAGAGCATGCCGGGCATACAGTTCATGTGGAACAACCACATTTTTTTGGTAAAATAGTAAGTGAGTTTATTTTATCGCAAGATTAGAGGAGGAAATATTGATGGCTATTGAATGGCAAACTGAGCGTCAGTATGACGAAATTTTATATGAAACATATAATGGGATTGCAAAAATCACCATTAACCGTCCGCACGTACATAATGCTTTTACACCAAAGACCGTAAGTGAATTAATTGATGCATTCTCACGTGCTCGTGACAATTCAGAAGTTGGTGTCATTGTCCTTGCAGGTGCTGGAGGTAAAGCATTCTGTTCTGGTGGAGACCAAAAAGTACGCGGGCATGGCGGCTATGTAGGAGACGATCAAATTCCACGTCTAAACGTCCTAGACTTACAGCGTTTAATTCGTGTCATTCCAAAACCAGTTATTGCGATGGTTGCGGGCTATGCGATTGGCGGCGGGCATGTGCTTCATGTCGTGTGTGACCTGACCATTGCAGCAGACAATGCGATTTTTGGACAAACAGGACCAAAAGTGGGCAGCTTTGATGCTGGTTATGGATCTGGCTATCTTGCACGTATTGTGGGTCATAAGAAAGCAAGAGAGATCTGGTACTTATGTCGTCAATACAATGCACAAGAAGCGCTTGATATGGGACTTGTCAACACAGTTGTACCATTAGAGCAGCTGGAAGAAGAAACAGTGAAGTGGTGTGAGGACATGCTAGAAAAGAGCCCGACTGCTTTACGATTCTTGAAAGCTGCATTTAATGCGGACACAGATGGATTAGCTGGTATTCAGCAATTTGCAGGAGATGCGACTCTTCTTTATTACACAACAGATGAAGCAAAAGAAGGACGCGATTCCTTTAAGGAAAAACGGAAGCCAGACTTCGGTCAGTTCCCTCGTTTCCCTTGATTCAATGATATGGATGAAAACAGCTTAGTGCATCAGACTGAGCTGTTTTCTTTTATGAAAAGGAGGTGTCATGATGAAGCAACCCAATTGGCTGCTGCACCGTGCGTATTTAACGCCAGACCGGGTCGCACTCATTTATCAAGACAAAGAGTGGACATTTCGTGATTTAGCGAATGATGTAGACCAACTTGCGAATCGACTGACACGTGTCTCTTTTAAAAAAGGGGATACGGTTGCGATTTTAATGAACAACCATCCTCATATGGTCATGCTTGTTCACGCTTGTTTTTTATTAGGCTTCAAGATTGTGTTATTGAACAATAAGTTAACAAAAGCAGAGAGACGTTTTCAGCTGGAAGATGCGAAAGTCATGGCTTTATTAACAGAGTCTGCATATGCAAATGAGCATCAAGGTGATTTACCTGTTTATACAATAGAGACTTTACCTGATGCAGATCATGATTTGGAAAAGAAGGTCGTACATGATATTGATTTAAATGAGACGGCGACGATTATGTATACATCTGGAACGACAGGACGCCCTAAAGGGGTGGAGCAAACGTTTGGTAATCATTTTCATAGTGCTGTTTCCTCGGCATTGAATTTAGGGATCAGGGAGGACGACCGCTGGCTCATTGCCTTGCCTCTTTTTCATATAAGCGGTTTATCCGCTATATTTAAATCTGTCATATACGGTATGACTGTCGTGCTTCATCAAAAGTTTGATGTCGATGAAGTCAAGAATGCTATTGAACAGCATCGAGTGACGATGTTGTCAGTTGTTCAAACCATGCTGTCCCGTTTATTAAGTGGACTTGAAGAATGTCCATCATCTTTGCGTTGTCTGCTGTTAGGCGGAGGCCCTGCACCTTATGCGATGCTTCAAGAGAGTAAGGAGAAAGGATTTCCTGTGTTTCAATCGTACGGTATGACGGAGACCTGCTCGCAAATTGTGACACTTGCGCCAGAATTTAGTGTGGAAAAGCTTGGATCAGCGGGAAAGCCCCTTTTTGGGTGTGAATTAAAGATTCAAGATGAGGACCGTCCGTGTCGTCCTTTTGAGCATGGTGAAATCATGGTAAAAGGTGCAAATGTCATGAAAGGCTACCTTTATCGTCAAGAGGCAACAGCTGCTGCATTTGAGCAGGGCTGGCTGAAAACGGGTGATATTGGCTATGTAGATGAGGACGGATTCTTATTTGTGCTTGATCGGCGGTCAGACTTAATTATTTCTGGCGGAGAAAATATTTATCCAGCAGAAATTGAAGCAGTTCTTTTAACACATCCAAATGTAAAGGAAGCCGGAGTGACGGGTATGTATGATAAAAAATGGGGAGAGGTACCTGCTGCCTTCCTTGTGACAGATGAGCAGATTCCGGAGAATGAGCTCTATGCTTTGTGTCAGTCGCAATTAGCCAAGTATAAATGGCCCGCCGCTTTTCACTTTGTGGATGAGCTGCCAAGGAATGCGTCGAATAAATTGCAGAGGCACAGACTCAAATCAAAGGGGTTTTTAGATGATTCAAATTGAACGTGTGATCTTATATCATGTCACGATGAAACTCAAACAGCCATTTACAACGAGTCTTGGGACCATTTCAGAGCGTGAGTTTATTATTGTCGAGGTCAAAGATCAAACAGGATTAACTGGATGGGGAGAGGTATCTGCCTTCTCTTCTCCGTGGTATACAGAAGAAACCATCGAGACCTGCTATCACATGCTGAGGGCTTTCTTTATCCCGAACGTGCTGACCCGATCTTTTACACATCCTTCGGACATACCAGACAGCTTGTACCATTTTAAAGGCAATAGAATGGCCAAAGCGGGAATTGAGGCAGCTGTGTGGGATATTTATGCGAAGCGAGAAAATAAGTCCTTACGTGACGTCTTAGGCGGTACTAGAGATAGAATTCCATCTGGTGTCGTTGCGGGGTTAGGACCAATAGATGATATGATTCAGCAAATCGAGCAATTTGTTGATCAAGGCTATCAGCGTGTGAAAGTGAAAATTAAGCCGGGACAAGATATTGGACTTCTACAAAAGATAAGGGAGTCTTTCCCTCACCTCCCGTTAATGGCGGATGCAAACTCTGCTTATGAATTAAAAGATATTAGCAAACTGAAGCAGCTCGACGATATTCGTTTATTAATGATTGAACAGCCTTTAGCTGCAGATGACATTGTCGATCATCGGCATTTGCAAAAGCATTTAAAAACACCAATCTGTTTGGATGAAAGTATTTGTTCTTTAGATGATGCGAGAAAAGCTGTAGAACTTGGAAGCTGTCAGATTATTAATGTGAAGCCTTCACGAGTTGGAGGGCTGACTGAAGCTCTTAAAATTCATGCGTTCTGCAAGGAGCAGCAGATTCCGTTATGGTGCGGTGGAATGATTGAAACAGGCATTTCTCGCGCGCAAAACGTGGCACTTGCATCACTTCCGCAATTTACGATTCCTGGGGATATTTCAGCATCGTCGAAATATTGGGAGCAGGATATCATTTTTCCTGAAATTAAAGTTGAAAATGGGTTTATTGAAGTACCGCGTTCTCCAGGTATGGGTGTAGAAGTTGATTATCAAGCGCTTCGTTCTTTCTCAGATAAAATTGATGTGTTTACAAAACATGATTTTGTGAAATGAAAACGAATGAATCGCCATTTGCACCATCAATAGAACCACTGTATAGTTGAGGAAAGTTTTTCCTTCCTGTCTGAACAAAAAGAAAGAGCGGTCATCCGCTCTTTCTTACTCTTCTACAAGCCCGCTGTCGTAAGCAAGCTGTCCAATATACTGATGCATGTCATTGGGCATGTCGGAAACATGTCCGTATTCGTAATCCCAAAGATTTAAAAAGGAGTGAGCTGCTTGATAAAATGCAGCCTCGTCCGCGTCCTGAATTTCTTCAAGAAACGTTTGAGCAAGCCGATCGTTTTTCAAAGCGAAGCGCCTCCTTTAATGAGACTTAAAGGTCTTGAGGTTTAAACGTTTTACAGTCAGTTTCTTCACTTTTCTCAGCCGTATTTCCTGTATGGCTGACGACATAAATTGCATCTGCACCACAACGATTTCCAGTATTCCAGTAGGAACAGTTGTTTACTTCACAAAGGATTTTTTGACTCATACAGATGACCTCCTTTTGAGTATGTCTTTCATCTATAATGTAACCGAAGTAAGGGGCGTTCATTCATGTTAATCTTCCTGACGAATATAACGCTTATCTTTCATAAACAATTTCCAGAAGAAGTAGAACCCAGGGAATAGGATGATAAACCCTACAATATACGTAATAAATAATGCCCTAAATGTGACGGGATCTGTAAACCCAGACATGATGGTAATATCAGGATAGGCCATATAGGGCAAATGCGCATGTCCATACACATAGCTTGCTAAGAAATATTGAATTGTAATGGCGATAACCGCTAAACGTGGTCTCCCTTTCCGATGTTTAAAGCGGCTGTTTGGTAAAAATAGAGCCAAACCTGCAAGCAAAAACATGAGCAGAGAAACAAGCAGGATCGGGATGTTCTGCATCATTTTTGTGAACAGCCAATTGGCCTCACTTCTCAGTGTGAGCATGATAAAGAAAGCCATCATGAGAGAAAGCGGACCTGTAATCAGTGCTCCTCTTCTATAAATGTTATAAGCCTCATCTTCGTTTGCAACATTAGAAAAATCAGCTAAAAGCAAAGATGAGAGGAAAAGGGTACTGAAAATCGCAAAACCTACGAAAGAATAGACATTTGCGCTTGTAAAGACCAATCCTAAATCTAATGAGTAGACATTATTCTCCTGAAAGATGAATCCACCATGTGTAATGGGGAGAACCATGATGAGGATGGACGGAATAATAAAGCCGCTAATTCCTGAAATATATGTCACGGCTTTTCTATATTTTTTAGGCAGTGAATGAGAGAAGACGAGAAATCCGCTTCGCAGTGCAAGAAGCAACAAAATAATGCTGCCGGGTATTAATAGAACAGTGCCTAGCACAAATGTTGCACCTGGAAACAGGCTAAACAAGGCAACGACGATGGCCACAATGAAGACGTTTGTTACTTCCCAAGTTGGAGAAAGATACTTATTTGCGATATTTGCGGCCTTTGTCTGCTCTTTGTTCATGTAAATCATTGACCAAAATCCTGCACCGAAATCCATTGATGCCATCACTGCATAGATAAACACGAATCCCCATAAGATGGTGATTGCAATGAGTGCATCAGTTGTTACATCCATTTGCATCAAGATCGCTCCCTTTTTAAGATTCTGTTAACCGTAAGTCTTCTTCAATTGAATGTTTTCTAAAGTAGTACGTCAGTACAATCACAGTTGCGATGCCTAAAATGAGATAGACAATGGCAAAAAGGATGAAAAGTGTACCGATAGATCCTGATGAAGTGACGACTTCAGAGGTTTTGAGCATTCGATAAATCACCCATGGCTGACGGCCAGTACAGGCAAAGATCCAGCCAAATTCAATCGCCAAAAGACTAAGAGGCCCGCCAAATAAATAAAGGACAAGCAGCCATTTTGGATAATGTTCGCGTTTTAAAATTTTGCGGTAAAACAGTGCTAACACAGCAAAGAAAATGAGCAATGAGCCGATAATGACCATTCCGTTAAATAATGTGTGAATAAATAAAGGCGGCCACTCGTCCCTAGGAAAATCATTTAACCCTTTAACCACAGTATCAAAGCTATTTCCTGCAAGAAAACTAAGTGCCCAAGGGATTTCGATAGCTCCTTTGATTTCTTGCGTATTGGCATCAGTAAAACCGCCAATGGCCAGAGGCGCATGTGATTGCGTTTCAAATAAACCTTCAGCACCCGCTAATTTTTCAGGCTGATATTCATACAGAAGCTGAGCTGATTCGTGACCGTTTAAGGCTGTGAGAAAAGAGAAAAGTCCGCCTACAATCAGTCCAAGAAAAAGGGCTTTTCGATGAAAGGTATAGAGCTTTTCGTTTTTTCTTGTTTTCAACATTTTAAATGCAGCGACAGAAGCAATGACAAAAGCGCCTGTTGTAAAAGCAGACAGTACTACGTGAGTAGCAGTTACAACAAAACTAGGATTGAAAAATGCCTTCCAAGGTTCGATATTCGTTATTTCTCCATTGACCATTTGAAAGCCAGCGGGTGTTCCTTCAAAAGCATGTACGTTTGTAATGAGAATCGCTGAAGCTGCTGCACCAATGACAACGAAAATAACGGTAATGATGCGCATGGCTGGTGATAAACGATCTGCTGCGTACACATAAATAGACATAAATAATGCTTCAATAAAGAAAGCATAAATTTCTATTTGAAATGGCAGTGACATGACTTTTCCGATCACCTCCATAAAACCAGGCCATAGAAGGGCAAGCTGCGTACCAGCAATGGTACCGGTTGGAATGGCAACACCTAACAGAACAGCCTGCGCTTTTGTCCATCGTTTGGCCATGATGGCATAATGCGGGTCCTTCGTTTTTTGAAAGATGAGTTCAGCTAACAAAATCATTAGCGGGATGCCTACGCCAAGCGAGGCATAAATAATATGGAAGCCCATTGTTGTGCCGAACAGACTTCTAGCTAAAACGAGATCAGTCAATTTTTTCTCCGCCTTTCTTATCGCATCTCTTTTGATGGTGTTTATTATTCTCCACCATTTTTAGATTATTCTTCCTGACTAAGAAAGCTTGTTTTTTGACAAGTTGTAAAAGAGGGAGTAGAATATAATTATAAAACGTAATCATTACGTTTTAATGATGAAGGGAGTTTTGACATTGAAAAGAGATATTCATCCAACCTCACATGAAGTTGTATTTATGGACGTAAACAGCGGTTACCGCTTCTTAAGTAGATCAACAAAGACATCACATGAGACCGTAGAGTGGGAAGATGGGAAGACTTATCCTGTCATTAAAGTAGAGACAAGCTCTGATACGCATCCATTTTATACAGGACGCCAGAAATTCGGAGAAAAAGGCGGCAGAGCGGAGCAGTTTAAGAAAAAATATCAAATGTAAACAAAGAAACACACCTGATCATGGTGTGTTTTTTTGTGCAGTAAAAAACCCCGGCTGATCGCACGGGGTTCATGAATTCATTTAACATTTAAAGCTGTTTTTAATGTGTTTAAATTTTGTTTCATTAAGCTGACATAGCTTTCGCCATTTTTAGCATCATCTTCTGTAATGGATTCTAGATTTTTCAGTGTAAGGCTTTTTGCCCCAATTTCACTGCGAATCGTATCTGATACTTTACTGCTGACGTTATTTTCAAAAATGACATACTTGATGTGATGCTTTTCTGCCTGTTGTACGATATTTTCAAGCTGTTTTTGGGAAGGCTCTTCAGAAGCAGAGAGTCCTAGTACACTGATTTGCTCAATGCCATAGCGTTTTTCCCAGTAGCCGTATGCAGCGTGAGAAACAAGAATTTCTTTATGTTCTGCTTTAGATAACGTTGTTTTGAATTCCTGATCTAACGATTGTAATTCTTTTTTTAGTGATTCATAGTTTTTTGTGTATTCGTCTTTATGATCTGGATCTAGTGAAACGAGTGTGTCTTTAATGTTTTTTGCCATTTGCTGTGCATAAACAGGGTCTAGCCATGCATGGGGATCTTTATCCCCGTGGTCGTGTCCATCATGGTCATGATCTTCACCTTCATGATCGTGATCATGGTCCTCCCCTTCTTCATGAGCATGTTCTTCTTGTGTTGATAATAGCTTGATGCCTTCGGCTGCTTTCACTGTTTTCACGCCTTGGTCTTTTAACGTAGAAGCCGTTTTATCAGCAAATGCTTCAGCACCTGTTCCGCTGTAAATAAAGGCATCTCCTTCAGCCATTTCAACCATCGTTTTTGAACTTGGTTCAAAGCTGTGTGCATCTGCATTGGCAGGGTACACACTTTGAGCGTTCACGTGAGAGCCGCCAATTTTTTCAGTGAAATCTTGAATAGGGAAGATCGTCGTGTAAATGGTTAATTTCCCGTCTGCTTTTCCTTTTGAAGCATTTGTCCCCGCACTGCTTGAGCAAGCGGCAAGACCGACCGCTAATAAAGCAGCTGTTAAAATAAAAAAGATTTTTTTCATCTAAGAATGTCTCCTCTCAACCTATTAGATAGAAATGATTACGATTTAACGTCCTGAGTTATTGTATCGTAATAATTACGATTTGAAAAGAGGAAAATAAAAAATTTTCATCAGAAGATGTTTCCTCTAAAAAAATAGACGTCAAAACGTGACGAAATTTAAAACATTGTGCTATATTTATTTTTAAAAAAAGAAAAAGGAATGGACAAACTTATGAAACTTTTAGACGAAATCATCGAATATAACCAACAATTTATTGAAGAGAAGCGATATGAAGAGTTTACAACAACGAAGTTTCCACAGAAAAAAGCTGTCATTCTATCATGTATGGATACAAGACTTGTTGAACTGCTTCCACGCGCCATGAACATGAAAAATGGCGATATTAAAATTGTCAAAAGTGCTGGCGCTCTTGTTTCTCACCCATTTGGAAGTATTATGCGAAGCATTTTAGTGGCTGTTTATGAATTGAATGCTGACGAGGTGTACGTCATTGGGCATCACGATTGTGGGATGAGTAAAATAGACAGCGAAACACTCTTAAATAAAGCCATTGAGCGTGGTATTCCAGAAAAACGAATTGAAGTACTGGAATACTCAGGAATCGATTTTAAACAGTGGCTCAAAAGCTTTAGCTCAGTTGAAGAAAGTGTGAAAGACAGTGTATCTGTCGTTAAAAATCATCCGCTTCTTCCATCTAATGTACCTGTACATGGTCTTGTCATTGATCCTGGAACAGGTAAGCTTGACTTAGTTGTCAATGGTTATGAAGAAAAGTAAGTTATTTTTCCTTTTTAGGCGGGACCGGATCCATGCCTCCAGGATGCAGCGGGTGACATTTTAAAATTCGCTTAATCGTGAGCCAGCCGCCTTTTAAAGCGCCATGCGTTTTGATCGCCTCTAGCCCGTAGTTTGAGCAAGTGGGGTAAAACCTGCAGCTCGGCGGTGTCAGAGGGGAAATGCATTTTTGATAAAAGCGAATGATGCCGATAAAAATTTGTTTCATAAAGATTCCTCCTTGTCTGTCTTTTCACAGTATAAGAAAAAAGGACAAGGAAGGGAAGTTTTATAAACTAAACTGGTCGGAACAATATGTTATAATATAGGAAATTGCAATTATAGGAGTGGTGATTAATGCCTTCAGTTGAAAGCTTTGAACTTGACCATAATGCTGTAAAAGCACCTTACGTTCGTCATTGCGGCGTTCATAAAGTGGGATCAGATGGGGAAGTGAACAAATTTGATATCCGTTTTTGTCAGCCAAACAAGCAGGCAATGAAACCTGATACGATTCATACATTAGAGCATTTACTTGCGTTTAATATTAGAACACACTCAGAGAAATACGATCATTTTGATATCATCGATATTTCTCCAATGGGCTGCCAGACTGGCTACTATTTAGTTGTCAGCGGTGCACCGACACCAAGAGAGATCGTTGAACTGCTTGATGCAACATTCAAAGATGCAGTGGAAGTAACAGAAATTCCTGCTGCAAATGAAGAGCAGTGCGGTCAAGCGAAGCTTCATGATCTTGAAGGAGCAAAACGTTTAATGCGTTTCTGGCTGTCTCAGGATCAAGAAGAGCTATTAAAAGTATTTGGATAATCAGTAAGATGATGAACCGGACATATTGAATGTCCGGTTTTTTATATGAAATGAAACGAGAGCTGTTAAAATAGGGGATATTTGTTAAAATGGACATGTCAGTAAAAAAGGGGGATACACGAATGCGGAAAATGGTAGGAATCATTTTGATGCTCGCATTACTTAGTGCATGTGGAAACTCGGCAGCGAGCAATGACAAGGGAGAAGTGCCTGAGCTATTAGAAGTCAAACTAACAGGGCCGGAGCAAGTGGAGAAAAATGAAAACGTTATCGTAAAAGCAGCTGTCACATATGGTGATACGCCTGTTGATGATGCAGATGATGTTCAATTTGAAGTGTGGAAAGATGGCGACAAGGATAACAGCAAGATGATTCAGCCAAAGAAAGAGAACAAAGGTGTATATGAATTGCATACAGCTTTCAAACAAGATGGCCTTTATATCATACAAGTCCATGTGACAGCTAAACAGCAGCATAATATGCCGAAGACAAACATCCATGTAGGTGATGTGAAAAAAGAGAGTTCATCTACTGAAGAAGAAGATACCTCACATCATTGAAAGCGGTTTTATTTTGGGTTAGGACGTTGGTTTGGTTCAGCATCCTGTGGTGAATCGACTTTATGCTTGTAATCATAAGCCTTTGATGTCGTCCACAGTGATAAAAAGACAACGATTGAGATAATGATAAAGCTGATAATCCCAAGTAACAGCATCTAACTCCCTCCTTATTTCCATATTAACATATATTTCATGCGGTCAAAATAGAAGAAAATGATGGCAGGTTTCAGTATAATAAAAAAAGGGTAATCCCATACTAAACGCAACTACATAAGGAGGAATCAACATGTCTGAAAAATTATTAAACGTCGTCAATAAACAAGTAGCAGATTGGACTGTGCTTTACGTAAAATTACATAACTATCACTGGTATGTAAAGGGAAAAGATTTCTTTACACTCCATGAAAAATTCGAAGAATTATATACAGAAACAGCCACTTATATCGATGATTTGGCTGAGCGTATGCTCGCATTAAATGGACAACCTGTTGCGACAATGAAAGAGTGCTTAGAAATTTCTAGCATTCAAGAAGCGGAAGGCAATGAATCAGCCGAGCAAATGGTGAAAAATCTGTATGATGATTTCTCTAATATTGCAGAAGAACTTAAGCGAGGCATGGAGCTGGCTGCAGAAGTTGGCGATGAAACAACAGGTGATATGCTGCTTGCAATTCATCAATCCATTGAAAAACACAACTGGATGCTAAAAGCATACTTAGGATAAGCGAATGTGAAAGGAATGTCGATCATCAAACAGATCGGCATTCTTTTTTTGTGGATTTGTGACAGACAGCCCATTGAATTGATGGGGCTTTCAGCCGAAGAGAAAAGGGAAGGGAGGGGAGAAGATGTCCTCAATTGCAGGAATGATGAGCCAGCAAGTGGCGAGTATTCAAAAAACACTTAATATCAGTTTATTGAATTCACAGCTTGCCACGAACACAGCCCAAGCCATGGTGATGCTCGATCAAGTGCAGCAGCAGCCTCAAGCTGTTCAGCCTAAAGATTCAGATGCTACGTTTATTGATGTCAGAGTTTAACCAAGAAAGCCGCCGTTACAGGCGGCTCTTTTTATGCGCTTCACGAATTTTTTGAACAGCTGACCATGCCTTTATTTTTTGTCGTCCAAGCTATTCATCAAATGCGGCATATACTATTGAGGTAAGAAGTTCCACTATGAAAGGATGTTGATGCCAAGTGAGCAAGGATTTAGGCATCTTTTCGTTGTTTACAGTCAGTTTGTCGGCAATGGGCTTTCTGTTTGGTGGAGCAGGATATTTACTCATGATATTAGTGACACTCATGGCTATAGAATTAATTTGTTCAAGCCTAAGAGAATCTGTGACTGGACAACTTACGATGAAGCGTTTTTTGACCAGGCTTGTTCGAAAGGTTGTGACGATCTCTTTAATATCCATGGCACATTTCTTCGATGTCATGCTGAAGACTGGGGGGACAATTAAGGATTTAGCGCTCATCTTTTATATTATTTATGAATCGTACCAGATTGTCTCAACAGCCAGAGCTCTCGGAATTCCCATTCCACAGTTGTTTATTGATGTGTTAGACATGATTAAAAATAAATTGCGCAAAAAGCCGTAATTTCTTCATATCTGGTCATACTAAAGGAAAAAGGATGAATCAGATGGCGACACACACATACTATGTATCCGTTCAAGACGGATCAATCTCACAGCACAGAGACGCGGCTGCTTGGCAATTTCAGATAGAAGCAGATGATGACCAAATCTTGCAGTTAAGAGAGTATTTTGATGAACAGTATATGACAGATTGGAAAGGTTTCTTTCGGGCGCATGTTCCATTTCTTGAATATCATTATGATAGTCCAAACGACGAAATGGATAGGAAAAGAAAAGAAATTTACTCCATGATTCATGATCTCGGTAACGAAGAGACAAAGAACTTTATTGAGACCAATGGACTGATGAATTGAAAAAGCATGTAGACAAACCCTCGCATTCTTTGTCAGATGCTCATGAATGTCAAATTCGCTCCGCGCCAGTACTCGTTTTTCCTAGACTGCAAAGGTTTTCTATCACGCTGAAAAGAAGACAAAAGGCTAAAAGAAAGTTCATTTTAGCCTTTTGTCAACGATCTGAAAGTATGTAGAGACATTCTACATGCTTTTATTTTCGAGGCTGTAAGATACCGCCGATTAGATCACTGATTCCGCCTCTATTTTCCTGCTGTGAGTTGGTGATTTCGTGTGAGGTACTCTGACTCTGGGGTTTGTACCGGTTATCATCTATCCCGACCCGCATTCCAGATGTTCGTTCAGATGGCTGGATAATCACAATTTGGTCCTGTTCATGAAATTCAAACAAGTAGGATTCGCCTGATGTTTGTCCAATGAACGTTTTCCAGTTCACATCTAATTTGACTTTCGGTGCTTTGCCCGTCCAAGCGACAATGGCGTCAGGATCTACACGGCAAGGTGCTTTTAAAATCAGCGGGTTTCCATTTGTTTTGATGGCAACCTGCGCCCCGTGACCTTGATACGAGAGCTTTGAAGTAAATAGCCCTTTCTGTGATAAAATCCCAACGCCTACTGGTGTCACGCCATAGTGACATTCTTCAGTAAAGGCAAGTAAATCTTCACTTTCCACGCTAACATGTTGCCAAGGACCGTTCGGCTCAAGATTGATGACGGTCACATGCTCGCTAGAATCAGCCAAGTAGCAAGTGCCTTGTCCACTCACTTCCATCATCTCAAGGTTTTCACCTGTTAATTTTCTGCTAATATGATTAAATACTTGGCTGACCATATTACCTTTATTCGTCCCAAGTAATCGTTTACGGTATTGAAATGTACCTTGATCGGCAATCATAGCGCCTTTTTTGGCAAAAAAGATCCCGTTGCCTTCTGCTTGTAAGGTCAATTCTTCGATCGTGTTGAAATGAAATCCCATTCGTGCCAGCTCCTTTTCTTCGTCAAGATGTGAATCCGTAGATGCGGCATAAGTCATTTAAATCAAGGGTCGTACCTTGTCCGGTTGCGGTGATTTTCCATTCGTTCTCAACTCTCGTTAGTTCAGCACAAATGATGGATGTACAAAATGAATAATCCTCTGTTAACTGAAAGGTACAAATCTCCTGTTGTGTGATTTGATCTGAAAGGCGCAAGTAGGCATTGGTCACCTGTCCAAAATGATGTGCCCGCTCGTGTGCATCATGTATCGTGGCTGTTACGACGATCTTCTGAATATCGGGTGAGACTCTGCTCAGCTGCATAATAATGATCTCATTGTCCCGATGGCCTCCGCCGACCTGATGATCACCTAGATGGCGAACAGCTCCATCTAAGCTTTGCTGCTGATGATAATAGATCAGGTGTTTTGGAGACAGAAGCTTGTCCTCTTCATTTAAGAGAAACACTTGCGTATCTAAATCAATTGGCTGACCAGATAAGTCCCAGCCAAGTCCGATATGAATTTGATCTACATTTGGATTGTCTTTTGTTAAATCTAACTTTTGTCCTTTCATGAGGTGTTTCTTCACTGCCTCAAGAGAAGCGTCTTCTTTCTCATGTTGCCTCATTGGCCATGCTTTGTTATTTTCTTGTTTTGATCCATTTGTGATGCTCATGCTGGTTTCCTCCTCGTCTGTGTAGGACAAACACTTATTGATTTACGTCGTCATGGGCAAAAGGTTTCATGATTAAAATGGGATGAGGATGGAGATGATAAAAAGGTTTTAGCAAGAATACTTATTTTACATACAGACGAGATAGAAGCACTCGTTTGTTTCACTTTTCATAAAAATTCTTCAGAGAAATGTGATCTGTGGTATGATGTTTTACAAGAAGCAAGGACAGGATATGAGGGATTTCAGATGCATGTATTTAAAGATTATTATCATAATACGGTCAAGCTCTCTTTTGAAGAGCAGCCTTTTTCAAGTCATCCTAAGCATGTTTGGGCTATTTGCCGCTATCAAGGAAAATGGCTACTTACTGAACATGAGGATCGAGGCTACGAATTTCCAGGAGGGAAAGTAGAGCCAAATGAAGAAGCAGATCAAGCCGCTATACGAGAGATTCACGAAGAGACGGGTGCTGTTGTTCGTGAATTAACGTATATTGGTCAATATCAGGTGCTTGGCAGAGAGAAAGTCATTGTCAAAAATATTTATTTCGCCGATATTGAAAGGCTCGTCAAGCAGGACACGTATTTTGAAACGAAAGGACCCGTTCTTTTCGCAGACTTACCAAGATCCATCGCAAAAAATAAAAATTTCAGTTTTATTATGAAAGATGATGTCTTAAGACAAAGTCTTGCTTATTTAGAAAAGAACGGTTTGATTCGTTAAAAAAAGCGTAGGGAAATGACCCTGCGCTTTTTATTTTTGCAGAAAACGGCGTTCCAGCCATTCAACAAGCTGATACATGATGGTGGCGAAGACGGCGATAATGAAAAGACTTAAGAACACGAGTGTAAAGTTGAAGACTTGAAAGCCATAGATGATCATATAGCCGAGTCCTTTTGAGGAAACAAGGAATTCTCCCACAATGACCCCAACCCAAGAAAGACCAACATTGACCTTAATGGCAGAGATCATCGTTGGAATACTTGCTGGTAAAATGACCTCACGGAAGACCGTTCTTTTTTTCGCGCCAAAGGTTTTCATGACTTTTAAATAATTCTCATCGACTTCTTGAAAGGCTGTATAAATGACGATGGTGGTAATGATCACACTGATAATGGCACCCATCGCGACAATGCTGATCATGCCTGGTCCAAGGGCAACAATTAAAATGGGGGCGAGAGCGACTTTCGGCATCGCATTTAAAATAACCAAATAAGGATCAAGTACATTTGCAAGACGGGTGGACCACCATAAGGCGGCGGCTAATACAATGCCGCAAAAAGTACCAAGTAGAAAGCCGAGCACTGTTTCAAATAGCGTAATGCTCATATGATTAATTAATGAACCATCTGATAATTTTTGTACAAACAATTGGCAGACGGCAGATGGTGAACTGAAAATGAGCGGGTCAATCAGTCTGAAATGGCTCGCAAGCTCCCAAAGTGAAAAGAAACTGGCGAAAATGATCAACTGGTAGACTCGCGTCATGCGTTTTTCCATTCGAACTTTTTTTCGATAGGCTTCATGTAAAAGATCACTGTGTTTCAACTGTCTTCAGCTCCTTCCAAATCGTTTGAAAGAGCTCTTGGAAACTTGCTGTCTGTCTCGCTTCAAAAGGAGAGAGCGTCCTCAGATCATCGGGAACGGTAAACATTCGCTGGATAGAGCCGGGATGCTTTGAGAATAAGAAAATACGATCACTCATCGCAATGGCTTCGCCGATGTCATGCGTGACAAGAACAGCCGTTTTTTGGTAGTTTTTTAATGTGTGAAAGACGAGATCTTCTAATGTCAGTTTCGTCTGGTAATCTAGTGCTGAAAATGGCTCATCTAGCAGAAGCAGACCGGGATCAACTGCAAGCGTTCGGGCGAGAGCCGCACGCTGCCTCATCCCGCCTGACAGCTCCTTCGGGTATTTTTCTTCGACATCATTGAGTCCAAGCTTTGGCAGTAAGCTAAGGGCAGCTGAGGTGGCTTCATGTGAATCTTGTTTTGCAATTTTTAACCCGAGAATGACATTTTCCTTGATCGTTTTCCATGGGAACAAATAATCTTGCTGGAGCATATAACCGATTTGATGCTCCTGTTGATTCGGTTCTTTTCCTTCGATTAAAATTCGACCTTCAGAGGGTGGCGTAATGCCTGCGATGATGGAAAGCAAGGTTGTTTTCCCGCAGCCGCTAGGACCAATAAATGAGATGAATTCACCTTGAGTGATCTCCATATTGATGTGCTGTATGGCCGTTGTTTTTTCTTTTAAAGAGAAGTATGTGTGGGTCACATGGTCAATTTGAAGGAAAGACATGTGCTACCTCCTGTTCTATTTGTGATCTGTGACCTTCTTGGCAATGGATGAATCGACAAGTTGTTTGTACGGGATAAATTCCGGCAGTTCACCACTTGCCTTCATGATTTCCTGTAATTTGTTCCATTCCTCTTCATTTAGAAGGGGATCTGTTGCATAGGAGTTCTGCTGTTTGTAACGTTTGATAGCTGTTGATAAGACATCAAGGTCTGTATCAGGAAATTGAGATTGGATTGTCTTGGCAATCTCCTCTGGGCTCTTTGTTTTGACCCATTTTTGCGCTTTGTAAATGGCACGGGTAAAGGCTTCAGCTGTCTCTTTGTTTTCTTCTAAGTAACTCTTCTTTGCCATAAAGGTGGTATAAGGCACCTTGCCGGAAGCCTCACCAAAGGAGGCGGTAATGTACCCTTTGCCTTCTTTTTCAATTAAGGAAGCTGTCGGTTCGAATAACTGTACAAAATCGCCAGTTCCAGAGGAAAAAGCACCTGAAATGTTGGCAAAATCAATATTTTGAATCATGCGAAGATCTTGTTTCAAATCAATGCCTTCTTTTTTCAGGACATATTCACCGACCATTTGCGGCATGCCGCCTTTCCGTTGTCCGAGAAAGTCTTTTCCTTTCAATTGATCCCAAGAAAATTGATTGATTTTTTCCCTTGAAACAAGAAATGTACCGTCTGTTTGTGTCAGCTGTGCAAAGTTCATGACAGAGTCTTTCGTGTCTTGTGCTTCCACATAAATAGAAGATTCAGATCCGGTCAGAGCGATATCAGCGCCGCCGGATAAGAGAGCTGTCATTGTTTTATCGCCGCCCCAAGTGGTTTTTAATTCAACCTCTAAGCCTTCATCTTTGAAAAATCCTTCGGATAGGGCGACATAAAGCGGTGCATAAAAGACCGAATGGGTCACCTCGGCTACTTGTACGGTCTGCTCTTGGTCTTTTTTACAGGCGACAAATGGAATAAAGAGCAGGACAACGAATATGAATGCCAGTCTGACTTTAATGGAACGATTCAAGAGTAATTCGCCTCCTTTGTTCTAGATCACTAATTAAAGTATGTCAAAAGGGATTTTTGGTGAGTGCCTAGATGAAATAAGAAGCGCATTGTTTATTTATAGAACGTGTCTTTTTTTCTATACTAGAAGCATGAATGCTTTCTTGAATTTGGCAGAAATAAAGGAGCGGTTTCGTGTATAGATTGAGTTGGGTATTTGTTGGTTGGTATGTAGTAGGTCTTATTTTAATGGTCTTTTTTGAAGTGCCGGCATGGCTTCAGTTTGCGAATGGTGTCTTTCTTGTGCTTTACGCCTGCTGCGTCATTGAGATTGGCCGAAATATTTACGGGGCATGGAGCTTTGTAATCGTAAGAGCAGCCATTGTGGGTGTGTTGACGTTTACAGTTGAATGGGTGGGGATCACAACTAATTTTCCATTTGGGGCCTATGATTATTATCCGACGCTTGGATTTCTTGTGGCGGGAGTGCCTTTGACGATCGCTTTTGCATGGGTTGGGGTGTTTTTAAATAGTCTTTTTTTATCAAGACAACAATCGAAGTGGAAACGAGCCGTCGAAACGGGTATATGGATTGTACTGCTTGATCTCATATTAGATCCAGTAGCGGCTGAACGAAAGTTTTGGGTGTGGTATGACGGCGGAGGTTTCTTTGGTATCCCTTTTGAGAATTTTGTCAGCTGGGGTATCATTGGAGCAGGACTTTCATTTCTGTTCCCGCTCGTATCAATTGATCAGCAGGCATTGCGCTGGAATGGGCGTATTTATCAGGCCATGGTGTTCTTCTTTGGTCTTTTAGCATTAAAGGGCGGGCTGGATGTCATTTTTTATTTAGCACTGATCATTGTCATCTTGTGTGAAGGAAGGGTTCGATTTGAAAGAAAGCGACAAAAACCGATCGTTTAGACGACTCTTTTATTTTTATCTTGAACGATATTTACTGAACAAACATTTTCGCTGTGTCATGATGAAAGGTACGGTTGACCCAAAGGAGAAGCATCCTGTTCTTTATCTTGCTAATCACAGTTCATGGTGGGATGGACTGATCATTTTTCTTTTAATAGAACAAATGTCTGAGCTGGATCATGCCATGATGATGGAAGAGAAGCAGTTGAAGCAATATGCTTTTTTTCAAAAACTTGGTGCATTTCCAGTTCATAAAGAGAAGCTGAAAAGTGTCAAGCAGGCATTAATGACCGCAAAGGAGAAGATGGAGGCTGGCGGGGCTGTGTGGCTCTTCCCGCAGGGGAAAATTATGCACCAAGACATAAGGCCGCTTGAACTGGAAGGCGGAGCTTCTTTTTTAGTCAGGCAATTTGAGCAGGTCGTCATCAAACCTGTGACGCTGCATTATACATTTAATCAATTTCAAAAACCGACGGTATCGGTTGAATTTGGAGAAGATGTCCTAGTAGCTGGCGGATCACTTCGGAGTAAGGAAGTAACAAGTTTACTCGGAGACCTGCTTGAAACACAGTTAAACGCACATCAAGCACAGGTTATTACTGATCCAGATTTTTCAACAAACGAACAATTTAGGCAGGTGACAAGGACAAGCCGGTCAACTAGTGATGCGTTTGATTCCTTTAAAAAGTGGGTGAAAACATGGCGGTCTTCTTAATTGTCATCAGTGTTTTGCTGCTCTGCCAATTGATGTTTACGATTTGGAATATGAAGCAATTTCCTGTACTCAAGCCGGCATCTCTTTCACCTGATGAACCCATTTCATTATCGATCCTCATTCCAGCGAGAAATGAAGAAAAACGGCTGGAAGCCTGCCTTCAGTCGATTGTTGATCAGCGTCTCCATCCGAAAGAGTTGATCGTGCTGGATGATCACTCGACAGATCAGACGAGAATGATTGCAGAGGGCTTCGCAGAGACATATCCATGGATTCGTGTGCAGTCAGGTCAAGTATTGAAGCGCGGGTGGCTTGGAAAATCATATGCTTGTTCCCAGCTTGCTGAGGCAGCATCGTCTGATTGGCTGTTATTTTTAGATGCAGATGTCCGCTTAAAACAAGGAGCTATTGAAGCGGTGTACAAGCAGTTATGCATACAAAAAACGGGCATGCTCTCAGGTTTCCCAGAGCAAAAAACGGGAACGCCTTTTGAGCATCTTGTTGTTCCTATGATGATGTTTACGATTGGCTGTCATCTGCCAGTGAAGTGGGTCAGAACATCTCAACATCCTGCTTTTGCCGCAGCACATGGCGGCTTTATTGCCATTGAAAAGAACTGTTATCACGAAATAGGTGGTCATGAAGCGATCAAGGATTCTCTTGTGGATGATATGGCTTTGGCTAAACGAGTGAAAGCGAAGGGCTTTCCGTTCACACTGGCAAGTATTCATTCTTTTGTCTACATGAGAATGTATGAGAGTGGACAGGAAGTATGGGAAGGATATCGGAAAAATTTGTTCCCGGGAGTGAATCGAAACATTGCTTTGTTAAGCAGTGTCTTTTGTTTATACTCCGTCCTTTATGTAGTTCCTGTTATTTGCTTTATGATCGCACTGATTCATTTTGATGTGGTCAATCTCTGTTTAGCCCTTCTTTGCTACGGGCTGGGTGTATCCATTAAAGCGGTCATTGATATCGAAAATGGAAGAACGTCTACGATGGCCTTTTTATTGCCTGTCAGTATCATGAGCCTGATTGCCATTGGTTTTGCTTCTATGAAAATTGGGCTGAAAAAAGAAGGCTATGAATGGAAAGGAAGAAGGTACGAATGAAAAAAGTGATCATTATTGGCGGCGGACTTGGCGGGTTATCGGCTGCGATTCGCTTACAGTCACGCGGTTTCCAGGTCACCATTTTAGAAAAAGAAGCTTCTTTAGGCGGGAAATTACAACGCCATCAAGCGTCTGGCTACTCTTTTGATTTAGGACCGAGTACCATTACAATGAAGGCGTATTTTGAGGAAGTATTTACCTCCTGTCATAGACGAATGGAGGATTATGTGACGTTTTATCCGATTTTTCCCCTTACTAAAAATGTTTTTTCAGATGGACATACGGTCGAGTTTACGCCAGATATTGAGCAAATGGAATCACAAATTGCAGTTTTTAGTCCAGAGGATGCACAGCAATACCGGGCATTTTTACAGGAATCGAAGAAGCTTTTTCAAATGGCAGAGGATCAGTTTTTAAATCGTTTATTATTGACCTGGAAGGATAAAGCGGATGTCAAGCTAATGAAAGCCCTTCTTGCTGTCAAACCTTTTACATCTGTTCAGCGCTTGCTGCGTCAATATTTTCGTCATCCTCATACATTGGCGATGTTTGGCCGGTATGCGACTTACATTGGCTCTTCTCCATACGAGGCACCTGCTATTTTTAATATGATGGCTTATTTAGAAGGAGAAAAAGGCATTTATGGTATCAAGGGCGGTACGTATCGTTTAGTTGAGGCATTTGAGACACTGGCAAAGGAATTGGGTGTCCGAATTCATCTCAATGAACCAGTCAAAAAGATTCATGTAAAGAATAAGCGAATCCAAGGAGTTGAAACAGATCAGCAGTTATATGAGGCAGATCAAGTCATTGCGGGGGCAGATGCATTGACTGTTTATCGCCAATTAATTGATGAAGAAGACCGCCCGAGCTTTGGAAATCAAAAACTGGCAAACATTGAGCCATCGTTATCAGGTTTTGTTCTTTTGTTGGGCGTCCCTAAAGTCTATGAACAACTGTCTCATCACAACGTGTTTTTTCCAGAGAATTATGAACAAGAATTCAAGGATATTTTTCAGAAAAAACAGCTTCCTCATGATCCGACGCTTTACATCTGTTATTCAGGTCATTCAGAGCCAGCTTTAAGCGGAGGGCCAGGAAGAAGTAACTTGTTTGTATTAGCCAATGCGCCATATGTGACAAAAGAGCAAAATTGGGACATGCTAAAGGAGACATATGGCCAGCATATGAAAACAAAACTAAAGGAAAAGGGCCTCTTTGATCTTGACCAGCTTGTAGAATTTGAAGCGGTACAAACCCCGCTTGATTTGCAGCAAAAAACGGGAGCGTATCATGGGGCCATTTATGGCATGTCGTCAAACTCGTTCAAGCAGGCATTTTTTCGCATCAATAATCAATCAAAGGATATTGAAGGACTTTGGTTTGTTGGGGGCACAAGTCATCCAGGCGGCGGCACTCCGATGGTGACAAAATCAGGACAGCTCGTCGCAGAGGCCATTATCAAGCATTTGACGTAACACCGAATGAAAAGGAGAGAATTCAAGTGATTGTGGAAAAGAGAAGGTTCCCGTCGCCACATCCGCATATTCACTTATATACAGTGACATATGAGGCCGATGGACTTCGGATGAAGGGGCTGCTCGCTGAACCGGCCGGAGAAGGTCTCTATGACGGTTTTTTATATTTACGGGGCGGCATTAAAAATGTGGGAATGGTTAGACCTGGCCGAATTGTGCAATTTGCTGCGCAAGGGTTTGTCGTCTTTGCGCCCTTCTACCGAGGGAATCAAGGAGGCGAAGGGAACGAGGATTTTGCCGGAGAAGATCGGAAAGATGCATTTGCTGCATTTCAGCTGTTGAAACATCATCAAAAGGTGAAGCAGGAGCGCATTCATATCTTTGGTTTTTCCCGCGGCGGAATTATGGGCATATGGACCGCTGTTGAAATGAAGCATGAGGCCGCTTCCTTTGTGACATGGGGAGGCGTAAGTGATATGAAGCTCACCTATGAAGAACGTGTGGATATGAGAAGAATGATGAAGCGTGTGATAGGAGGTCCTCCGCATAAGGTACCAGAAGCATATGAGGCTAGAACGCCTTTGAATCATGTGCACCAAATTGAAGCACCTGTCCTAATCATTCATGGGGAGCTGGATGAGAATGTATCCATTGAGCATGCGTATTTATTAGAAGATGCCCTGCGTCAGCATGGCAAGTCTGTGGAAACATGGTATTTTCACGGATATCATCATTATTTCCCGCCACAGCATAACCGGGAGATTGTCAGACGGTTGACGACATGGATGCACAGCCGAAAAGGCGGAAATGTGGTAAAATAAACGGTAGAAAGAAATATAGAAAGTAGGGGGATTTTCATTATGGGAATGCCTGTTGAATTTAATACAATGATTGTCACAAAAGGAAAAGAGACAAGAATTGAAGAAAATGTGTTTGAACTCATGAAGGAAGGGTACCGCATTTATCCATTAAATATTCCGCTTGAGGTGCGTAAAACGAAAGACGGAGAAAAAACAGGGACAGCACATGTTGAAAAGCTGGAACTTACAGACAATATCACGAAGGTGACGTACCGTCTTGTGTCATTGCATTCAACGAACTAAAAAAGCTGAGGGATTCATTCCCTCAGCTTTTTCCTTTTGATTAGACGAGTGGTCCGCCTTTTGCTTCAATATCACTTGCTGCATGGCTGAATTTTTTGAAGTTCTTTTTAAATTCATTTGCAAGGAAGTTTGCTTTTTCTTTGTAAGCCTCTTGATCGTCCCATGTTTTAGCAGGCTGAAGCACTTCATCTGGCACTCCTGGAATATGAAGCGGGATGTGTAATCCGAAGATGTCGTCAGTGATCATTTCAGCGTTGTCAAGATCTCCTTCGATCGCTGCCTGCACCATTGCTCTTGTATGAGCAAGATTCATTCGTTTGCCCGTACCGTAGCCGCCGCCAGTCCAGCCTGTATTCACAAGGAATACTTTTGCGCCGTGCTCATCGATTTTTTTACCAAGCATTTCAGCATAGACATGAGCAGGAAGTGGCAAGAATGGTGAACCAAAGCAAGTAGAGAACGTTGTTTCTGGTGACGTCACGCCACGCTCAGTTCCCGCTAATTTACTTGTGTAACCGCTCAAGAAGTGGTACATGGCTTGTTCTTTCGTTAAACGGCTGATTGGAGGTAAAACGCCGAATGCATCAGCTGTTAAAAAGACGATGGCAGATGGGTGACCTGCAATACTTGGTTTCACGATGTTATCAATCATTTCGATTGGGTAAGCCGCACGTGTATTTTCAGTAAAGAATGTGTCATCATAATCTGCTTCACGTGTTTCTTCATCAAGTACTACATTTTCAAGCACTGATCCGAAGCTGATGGCTTTGTAAATTTGTGGTTCTTTTTCTTCACTTAAGTTCACACATTTTGCATAGCATCCGCCTTCAATATTGAAGACACCTGTGTTAGACCAGCCGTGCTCATCGTCTCCAATCAGCTTGCGGCTTGCACTTGCAGAAAGCGTCGTTTTTCCAGTACCTGAAAGGCCGAAAAATAAAGCAACATCGCCTTCTTGACCGACGTTAGCAGAGCAGTGCATTGATAAAATATCTTGTTCAGGAAGCAGGTAGTTCATAACAGAGAAAATGGATTTTTTCATCTCACCTGCATATTCTGTTCCACCGATCAGAATCGTCCGTTTTTCAAAAGAAACGATAATAAACGTTTCAGAGTTTGTGCCATCTGTTTCAGGATCTGCTTTAAAGTGAGGTGCAGATAAGATGGTGAAAGGTTTTTCGTTTGATGATGGTGTTGATCCATCAGGTCTGATGAATAGCTGCTTTGCAAAAAGATTGTGCCAAGCGAATTCATTTACAACTGTAATTGGCATACGGTATTTTTCGTCAGCACCGGCAAAACCATCAAAGACAAATAGTTCATCACGTTCTTTTAAGTATGACACAACCTTTGTATATAAACGATCAAATGCCTCTTTCGAGATCGGTTGATTCACTTGACCCCAATCAATTTTATGTTCAGAGTTTTCTTCTTTTACGATGAATTTATCTTTAGGCGAACGTCCAGTGTAGGCACCCGTTGTGGCGCGCACAGCACCAGTTGAAGTTAAAACGCCTTCATTACGTGCCAAAATCTTTTCAACAAGTTTCGGAACAGATAAATTTTGGTGCGTATTTTCTAATGAGAGCAATGACTGCAAATCTTCTTTTAAATCCACTGAGTTCATAAAAAAACCCTTCCTTTACCGTTGAATTTGTTTGTTTTGATTAGTATAACACATTGATAATAATAGTCTATACTATTTAAATATTTTTGTGTGTGTTTTTTCATTTCTGCTATGAAAATATGCTTTTTGGTGATGCTAATGATGAGGTGAAAAAAAGGGGAGATAATTCCTATGAACCATTGACATGACGCAAGGGTTTAAGATAAGATATCTTATTGAACGGATACTCTTATCCCGAGTTGGTGGAGGGACAGGCCCGATGAAGCCCAGCAACCGGTTTCTTATGAAAAAGGCATGAACATGCTGAGAAACCAAGGTGCTAACCTGATGCAAGGTACAAGAACACCTTGAGCGATAAGAGTGAAAGGCATGCGATCTCAGACCCTTTCCTCGCAATGAAGGAAATGGTTTTTTTATTTTTGGGATATCATATGAACAAATTGCCAATAACATCTCTAATATAAACATGTTGAAATATAAGAGGGAACGAGTTCCGTATCATATTGGAGGCCTCATCTTGGGATGATGTGGTCTTGTACAGGAGGAAATAGCCATTATGAGTCAAAATCGTCGTTTATTTACTTCAGAATCAGTGACCGAAGGACATCCAGATAAAATCTGTGATCAAATTTCAGACAGCATTTTGGATGAAATTTTAAAGAAAGATCCAAATGCACGTGTTGCCTGTGAAACTTCTGTAACAACCGGTCTCGTATTAGTAAGCGGTGAGATTACAACGTCTACTTATGTCGACATTCCAAAGACGGTGCGTGACACGATTAAGGAAATTGGCTACACACGTGCGAAATATGGTTTTGATGCGGAAACATGTGCGGTTCTTACATCAATTGATGAACAGTCTGCTGATATTGCGCAAGGTGTAGACAAAGCGCTTGAAGCACGTGAAGGAACAATGACTGAAGAAGAAATTGATGCGATCGGTGCAGGTGACCAAGGTTTGATGTTTGGTTTTGCAAACAACGAAACTGAAGAGCTTATGCCACTGCCGATTTCTCTTGCACATAAATTATCTCGCCGTTTAACAGAAGTACGCAAGAATGAAACACTTGCATACCTTCGTCCAGACGGAAAAACTCAAGTAACAGTTGAATATGATGAACAAAACAAACCAGTTCGTATTGATACGGTGGTTATTTCTACACAGCATGCACCAGAAGTGACGCTTGAACAAATTCAAAGCGACTTAAAAGAGCATGTCATCCGCCCTGTCGTTCCAAGTGAACTGATCGATGAAGAAACAAAATACTTCATCAACCCAACAGGCCGCTTTGTTATCGGTGGACCTCAAGGGGATGCTGGTTTAACTGGACGTAAAATCATCGTTGATACTTATGGCGGGTATGCTCGTCACGGTGGCGGTGCTTTCTCTGGTAAGGATGCAACGAAGGTTGACCGTTCGGCAGCATATGCGGCTCGCTATGTAGCGAAAAACATCGTAGCAGCTGGTCTTGCAGATTCATGTGAAGTGCAGCTTGCTTATGCAATTGGTGTTGCACAGCCTGTCTCCATTTCAATTGATACATTTGGAACAGGCAAAGCCTCTGAAGAGAAATTAATTGAAGTGGTACGTGCAAACTTTGATCTTCGTCCAGCTGGCATTATTAAAATGCTTGACTTACGTCGTCCGATCTATAAACAAACCGCTGCATACGGTCACTTTGGCCGTCATGACTTGGATCTTCCATGGGAAAAAACGGATAAAGCCGACACGCTTCGCAAGGAAGCATTAGGAGAATAACAACATACAAAACCGCTTATTTTAAGCGGTTTTCCTTTTGATTAAAAAAAATTCTACAAAAAGCGTAAAAATGTGAAACAAAATTGGACAAAATACTGTCTAATTATAGGTCTACTTTTAAGAAATAACATAACGTGGAGGCAATAATATGTGTGGGTTTGTTGGTGTATTTAATCACCGTCCATTGTCCGAAACTACTGAGCAGGAAGAGTTAATTAAGCAAATGAATCGTCTCATCGTTCATCGAGGTCCGGATGATGAGGGGTACTTTCATGATGAGCATGTAGGATTTGGATTTAGACGTTTAAGTATTATAGATGTTGAACACGGAAAGCAGCCGCTTTCTTATGAAGATGAAAAATATTGGATTATTTTCAACGGAGAAATTTATAACTATGTGGAGCTGAAAGAAGAGCTTGTGAAAAAAGGCTATACGTTCAGCACAGATTCTGATACGGAAGTCCTTCTTGCCACATATCGCCACTATAAAGAAGAAGCGGCATCGAAGCTTCGCGGGATGTTTGCATTTTTAATTTGGGATAAAGAAGCGCAGTTATTATATGGCGCAAGAGATCCTTTCGGCATTAAACCGCTCTATTTTACACAAATGGATGACCAAGTGTACTTTGCTTCTGAACGCAAAAGCTTAATGGCTGTGAATGAGAACATTTTATTTGATGAGACTGCTTTGCAGCAGTACATGTCTTTTCAGTTCGTTCCTGAGCCAAATACACTTGATCAAAAAGTGCACAAAGTCGAGCCAGGTCATCAGTTTACACTGCGTCCAGGCCAAGACATTGCATTTAAGACTTACTGGAAAGTTCAATTCAAACCTGAACAAACACAAGAGCAGAAATTAGTAGAAGAAGTACGTGATGCTATCTATGATTCTGTAAAAGTCCACATGAGAAGTGATGTGCCTGTTGGTTCATTCCTATCAGGTGGGATCGATTCTTCTTTCATCGTGTCGGTCGCAAAGGAATTTCACCCTGAACTGAAGACATTCTCTGTTGGTTTCCAGCAGGATGGATTCAGTGAGGTAGATGTAGCAAAAGAAACAGCTGATAAGCTGGGATTGCAAAACTTTAGTGCTGTGATTTCTCCTGAGGAATATATGAATGAGCTTCCAAAGATCGTCTGGCATTTAGATGATCCTTTGGCTGATCCAGCGGCGATTCCATTGTATTTCGTGGCAAAAGAAGCGAAAAAACAAGTCACAGTTGTTCTTTCAGGTGAGGGAGCAGACGAGCTATTCGGTGGATATAATATTTACCGTGAGCCGCTGTCTCTAAAGCCTTTCGAATCTGTACCATCCATGCTGAAAAAGCTTCTTCTTCGTCTGGCTCGTTTAATGCCAGAAGGAATGAAAGGGAAAAGCTTTATCGTTCGCGGCTGTACGCCATTAGAGGAACGTTATATCGGCAATGCGAAAATCTTTGAAGAGCCAGTAAAGAAAAACCTCTTAAAGCAGTATGATCCGAACATCACGTATCGAGACGTGACGAAAACATACTTCGAGGAAAGTGCAGGCTACAGCGATATTAACAAAATGCAATATGTTGATATCCATACGTGGATGCGCGGGGATATCTTGCTGAAAGCAGATAAGATGACAATGGCGAATTCTCTTGAGCTTCGTGTTCCATTCCTTGATAAGGTCGTATTTGAAGCAGCTTCTAAAATTCCAGAAGAGCTGAAAACGAAAGACGGCACAACGAAATATTTATTGCGTAAAGCAGCAGAAGGCATTGTACCGGACCATGTGTTAAACCGTAAAAAACTAGGTTTCCCTGTTCCAATTCGTCATTGGCTGAAAAATGAGATGAACGCTTGGGCGAAAGATATCATTAAAAACAGTCAGACAGATGAATACATTAACAAGGCATATGTTCTTGATTTATTAAATGATCATTGTGCTGGAAAAGCAGATCATAGCCGTAAGATTTGGACTGTCCTGATCTTTATGATCTGGCATAGCATCTATGTAGAGCGCAGCATTGATCCAGAGCAGTTGAATCACCAGCCGAAAGAAGTTATTTTTAGCTAATGAAAAAGGTTTTCAGCTTTGTGCTGAAAACCTTTTTTGTCATGATAGAAAGTAGTGGAAAAGGGTAAAATAACAAGCGGTACACAGTTATTGCTTAATATCCTGAAAAAAACATGATAAAGTGAAGATACATGTATGATGTTAACGCGATAAAAGGGAACGATAGTATTGTCCTTTTTCTACATATTCTCTGCGGATACGATCCATGTCTTGGATATCTTCATCTGTTAACTGGCGAACGACTTTGGCTGGACGGCCAAAAGCGAGTGAACCTTTTGGGATGACTTTTCCTTGCGGGACAAGGCTACCTGCACCAATAAAGGCTCCTTCGCCAATTTCCGCACCATCGAGAATGATGGAACCCATGCCAATGAGGGCATTTTTTCGAATGATAGAGCTATGTAATGTGACTTGGTGTCCAATGGTAGCACCATCTTCAATAAGAAGTATTTTTCCAGGACTTTGATGCAGACAGGATAAGTCTTGAATGTTGACGTTTTTTCCAATTCTGACAGGAGCTACATCGCCTCTAATGACCGTTTGGAACCAAACGCTTGAATATTCTCCAATTGTGACATCACCTGTAATGGTGGCGTTTTCTGCAACAAAGACCGATTCATGAATCTCAGGTGTAAACTGATGATATGGATAAATCACTTTTTCGACTTCCTTTCTTAATACAACATTTGTGAGGTGTTTACTTTGTGGACTTGGCATGCTGAAAGACCGGTTGGTACAATTGTCATTGTACATGGTGCTAGTGAATATCATGGCCGATATAAATGGCTGATCGAAATGTGGCGAAATGCAGGCTATCACGTCGTCATGGGCGACCTGCCTGGGCAAGGGACATCGACACGTGCGAGAGGCCACATTCGTTCTTTTCAAGAATACATTGATACAGTGGATGAATGGATTGAACATGCGAAGTCGTTCAGACTTCCGACATTTTTACTTGGACATAGTATGGGGGGACTGATTTCGATTGAATGGTTCAAGCAGTATACCCATACGAAGATTGATGGCCTTATTTTATCATCACCTTGTTTAGGTCTGCAATTTAAACCGAAAAAGCTGATGGATTTTGCGTCAAAAGGGCTAAATGTGCTGGCGCCGTCTTTTAAAGTCGAATCTGGGCTGTCGATCGAACTTGCCACACGGAATCAAGATGTGATAGAGGCAGATTCAAATGATTCGCTTTATGTGACGAAGGTGTCAGTTCGCTGGTATCGAGAACTGGTGAAAAATATCGATGCGGCGATGCAGCCTACGAATGTTTTTCGGTCGATTCCACTCCTGCTCATGCAGGCAGGCGATGACAAGATTGTAGATAAAACAAGAGTGATGAAATGGTTCAATGGCATTGAATCAACCAATAAATCATACCGTGAATGGGAAGGGCTTTATCATGAAATTTTTAATGAGCCCGAGCGAGAAGATGTGTTTAAGGCGGCAAGAGCCTTTACTGATCAATATATTTGATTGTGAGCTTAAGTTGGGGGTGGATTGATTTGTCAGTACCAGAACGTCCTTTTGCACTGATGACGAAGGTGTATAAAGATATTTTTCCGCTAGTTCATCAGGAGCTAAAAAAGTGGCGGGCTCATGCAGAAATGATTGAAAACGAAGAACTGAGAACGCAGGCACTAGCGAGCATATCCAGTAAAACCTTCCACTGTGAAGGCGGGGGAATTTTATCTCTGCTTGCAGGTGAAGCGAAGGAAACGTGTATTGAATTCATTGTGGCGTACCAAACGATTAGCGATTATTTAGATAACTTATGTGACCGCAGTACATCACTTGATCCAAAGGATTTTCATATGCTGCATCAGGCAATGAGAGATGCACTCGATATTCATGCGGAGCTTAAGCCGTATTATCAATTCCGTGATGATCAAGAGGATCATGGGTACCTGCATTCGCTAGTCAGGACGTGCCAAGATGTGATGTCACGTCTAGCACATTATCCGATCATTCAGCCCTATTTACATACGCTGTGTGATTATTATAGTGATTTACAAGTACATAAGCATGTGGTTCCTCATGAGCGTGAACCTCGATTAGAGTCATGGTTCCGCCAGTATGAAAAGGATTTACCGAAGATGGAGTGGTATGAGTTTTCCGCATGTGCAGGATCAACGCTGGGTATTTTCTGTCTTGTGGCTTATGCACTGCAGCCTGATTTTACAGAGAAGCAGGCGAAGCAAATTTACGAAAGCTATTTCCCTTATATTCAAGGTCTGCACATCTTACTGGACTATTTAATCGACCAAGAAGAGGACAGGCTGGAAGGCGATTTGAATTTTTGCTCGTACTACAACTCTCATCATGAGATGATGGATAGACTACAGCATTTTATTGAAAAAGCGGATGAACAGCTGAAAGGCATTCCACACGAGAATTTTCACAAACTAATCAATAGAGGGTTACTTGCGGTCTATTTGTCTGATGAAAAAGTGACAGCTCAAAAAGAGATGAACAAGCTGGCAAAGCGGTTGATCAAATCAAGCGGGAAAACATCGTTCTTTTTCTATATCAATGGCAGAGCCTATCGAACCTATCAGAAAATGCCTTGGATGAAATCTTCTTAACGTATAAAATAAGCTCATCAGCTTGTAGAAAATGTTTTTCTACAAGCTTTTTTGTTTTGAACTGTTTCGCTTTGGACCATGTACAGTTCTTTTATGATTACAATCCTCTTATTTGCTGCCGATATTATTCTTAGTGTACGAAAAATAGGAGAAAAGTATGAATTGAATGAATCGTATCTACTCCTTATGACGTATATTTGTTGAAAAACTTAAAAAAGGGGAAGGTCGAATATGTCGTTTTTTAAAAAGTTTGCAGCAAGTGTAGGAATCGGTGCAGCAAAAGTGGATACAATTTTGGAGAAAGATGCGTATGAACCGGGAGAAGAAGTAAAGGGAACAGTCCATGTGAAGGGCGGAAAAGTGCCTCAAGATATTCGCTATATTGATTTAAAGTTGAAAACATGGTACACCATTGTAAAAGATGATGAAGAGCAACGAAAACACACAACCATCCATTCTGTCCGAGTGACTGAATCATTCACGATTCAGCCTGCGGAAGCTCAGCAGTTTACATTCTCGTTTCACCTTCCTCTTGATACACCAATGACTGTAGGTAAAGTAGAGGTGGCTGTTGTGACAGACCTTGATATTCAAGGCGGTATTGATAAATCTGATCATGACCGCATTTTTGTAAGCGCGCACCCGTGGGTGAAACGTGTGCTTGAAGCTGTTGGAAACTTAGGCTTTCACCTTCATGAAGCAGACTGTGAAGAAGCACCTTATTTCAGGCGCCGCCTTCCCTTTGTTCAAGAGTTTGAGTTCATACCGACTTCCGATTATTATCGTCAAATGCTTGATGAGTTAGAGGTGATTTTCTTCATTGATGAAGAGGGGCTAGATCTCATTTTTGAAGTTGACCGCAGAGCAAGAGGGCTGCGTGGCTGGCTGGAAGAAATGTATAATGACGGAGAACAGCTTGTACGTGTCCGCTTTACTCGATCAGAGCTTGCAGATGCAGAAGAGCTAGAAGTAGTGCTTGAAGAAATCATTGACCAATACGCTTATTAAATAATAAAACTCAAATCCATTAAGAGGATTTGAGTTTTTTTTCGATGGCTACCACGAAGGGCGGATCGTTTTGAATATTCATGTATTGATAAGATATCACCTGTACTTCTTCGTGATGGAGGGTTTTGCAATAATCAAGAAGGATGTCCTTCTCTTTTTTTCCTTCGGGGTGCCCGTGGTAAATCACAAGAACGATCAGACCTCCAGGCTTAAGCCAATCCATGAGCTGTTTGATCGCTTCAATGGTTGTATGGGCCTGAGTTGTGACGGTTTTATCGCCTCCTGGTAAGTATCCAAGATTGAACACTGCACCAGATATGTGGCCATAAGCATCCGCTGGCAGATGTTCAGCAAGTTGTTCATGTCCGTCATGGATCAGGTGAACGTTTGGATAGTGCTCACCGAGTCTTTTGCTTGTTTGCTCAATGGCTTCCTTCTGTACATCGAATGCGAAAACTTGTCCATCTCTCCCGACAAGGTCAGCTAAATAGCGTGTATCATGGCCATTCCCCATCGTTGCATCAATGACAATATCGCCTTTTTGACAAGCACGTTCTAACAGTTCTTTACTAAAAGGGAGCATCCGTTTTAAAATCATTTTGCCGCTTCTTCCAATCTGACGAAGCGTTTGCCCTGGTAACTGTCACGTCTTTCAAGCTCAGCATTAATGGCATTGAGCACTTCCCATTTATTCACACTCCACATTGGACCTACCATTAATTCAATGGGACCATCGCCTGTAATACGATGAATAATCATTTCTGGGGGCAGGATCTCCAGCTGATCACAGACAAGCTGGACATATTCCTCTTGGCTGAGAAACTCTAGTTTGCCTTTCTCATATTGCTTTACCATCGGTGTTCCTTTTAACAGGTGAAGTAGATGAATTTTAATTCCTTGCACATCTAAATCAGCGACAGCTTTTGCTGTCTCCATCATCATATCTCGGTTTTCAAGAGGAAGACCGTTGATGATATGTGAACAGACTCGAATGCCATGTTTTCGCAGTTTTTCTACACCTTCTACGTAGCATTCATAATCATGGGCACGGTTGATGAGCATCGCTGTCCGCTCATGTACAGTTTGTAGACCAAGTTCAACCCATAGATATGTCCGTTCGTTTAACTCAGCTAAATATTCCACGACGTCATCTGGCAGACAATCAGGTCTTGTGGCAATCGATAAACCAACCACTCCATCCAGATTCATGACGGTTTCGTATTTTTCTTTTAAAACAGGAAGCGGCGCATGTGTGTTTGTGTAAGCTTGGAAATACGCCATGTATTTTCCATCTTTCCATTTTGTATGCATCCGGTCCTTGATTTCATTAAATTGAGTGATGAGATCATCCGCCCGGTTCCCTGCAAAATCACCAGATCCTGCTGCGCTGCAAAATGTGCAGCCTCCATGTGCGACAGTACCATCACGGTTTGGACAATCAAAGCCGCCGTCTAATGCGACTTTAAATACTTTATGACCAAAGTGCTCACGCAAATGATAATTCCATGTGTGATAACGTTTTTCGCTGTTTGAGTATAAAAAAGGGTTATGCTGATCCAAGTCAGTAACCTCCTTGCATAATAATAGGCATCCTTAAAGTTTAACAAAAATCACGAAAGAGGACAATTGAATCTGTCCAACATTTTCTTTAGTGAAAAAGCTTTACGTGGGCAAAATAGGCGAGAGCAATGATGAAATGGAGGGATGGCTAGATGGCAACTAGAAAATCAATCGATGAATTTGTCCAAAAAAGCACTGAGACTCTTGAGTTTGCAAGCGAACAGTTTGATTTGAGCTCTCGTCAAGAACATTATAACGTAGAAGAATTTTCAAAAGCGCAGCTCATGCTTGAGGATGCGGTGAATGAATTAGAAAAGTTAAAAGATGTCGCCAATGATCAGCAAAGAGAACGTTTAGACAGAACGCGTGTACAAATTCAAAGTCTGCAAAACCAAATGATTTTAGGTATTTCATACGAGAACGAATGATGAACAGATCCTTCTTTTAAGGGTCTGTTTTTATTTTTTGGCTGTTTTCGCAAAGATTGTTGTTTTTGGATATATATTTGTAATAGGTTTTTATTCTGTTAAAGTATGTTATATATAGAAATTGCAAATATCTTCAAGGGGGTAGAAGAAATGTTGGAGACTCTTCCTGATTGGTTTTGGGCATTATATTACTTGTTTTTCTTAGCAACATTAGGAACCGCAATATTCAGTGTTGTGAAAAATAAACATAGGGGATTGTCCATTCTAACCATTGGATTTACTGTTACAATTCCGATGATTAGCCTGATAAATAGCATTGGTAGAGTAGAAGGAATGAATGAATTTGAACACTTATTTAGTCAATTGCGACAGGGTGCAGTTTGGTCTATCTTTACAGTTATAGGCTATATATTTTTATTAGTATGGTGGGTGCTAATCCTGTTCAAAAGCAAGTCCAAAAACAAAGTAATAGTATCTAATTAAAACATTGTAGAGACCTCAATATTCGGGGTCTTTTATTATGCACTTTTTCAGGCGATTATGAAAGTTATTAACGTGTTGAACACCCTAAACTAGAAGCAAACCTGGCTTCCGAAAGCTTTTAAGTAGCTTCGTCATTTTATCTGGTTCGTCTGCCTATTTTTTTCTAGAGTCCCTTGACTTTTCAATTAAGTGTCTATATTGTATTAGGTGTACTACATCAACTAATACACTACAGACACTTAAACGTGAAGAAAGGTGTTTAACCATGAAAAAAGAAAAAAAAACAATCAATTTAAAGTGGATGGTACTGGCTGTTGCGTTAGCATGTACATTTTTTTTCGTTCTCGTTTTCATTGGTTTTGAAGTTCAAAAAGATTTTATTCCAAATTCGGTCCCTTTAATGCAAGGACATGATCAAGCGATAGGACTGCAAAAGCATGAATGAGAAAAGAGGGAGCCATCATGATTCAAATAGATCCAAGAAGCGCTGCACCAATATATGAACAAATCATTGAGCAATTAAAAATTTTGTGCTTAAAAGGCGTGATGAAACCAGGTGACAAACTGCCCTCTGTGAGAGAGCTTGCCACCATTATTATTGCGAATCCAAACACCGTCAGCAAAGCGTATAAAGAGCTTGAACGGGAAGGAATTATTGAAACATTAAGAGGCCGTGGAACGTATGTGACAGAAGGTGCACAGTTAAAGCTGAATGAAGGGAAGGTGTTAGAGATGAAGGAGCAATTAAGGCAACTCATTATTGAAGCTCATTATGCCGGTATTGATATTCATCAACTCAAAGAGTGGCTGGAGGAGATCAGCTCAAGTCTAAAAGGAGGAAAACAAGTTGATTGAGGTCAGAAATGTATCAAAGAAATTAAATGGACGTGAAGTACTCAGCAACGTTTCCTTCAAGATAGGCGAAGGAGAGATCTTTGGTCTGCTTGGCCGGAATGGCTCTGGTAAAACAACACTTCTTCGCTTGATTCAGCAAATCCTTCTTCCAGATGAAGGAGAGATTTATTTTAAAGATGTACTCGTAAAAGACCACCCGTTAGTGAAGCAAAATATTGTGTATATGCCAGTCGTAAATCCCTACTTTGACCGGTACAATTATGGACAGCTTGTGAAGCTGTTAAAACAACTGTATCCCAAGTTTGACGTGACATATGCCAATGAGCTGGTGAACCGGTATGAGATTCCGGAAAAAGTGAAATACCGTGAATTGTCGACAGGTTTAAAGAAGCAGCTGTCCCTCATTTTAAGTTTTGCCATCAAACCAGCAGTCATTTTGTTAGATGAGCCGACAGACGGGATTGATGCAGTCACAAGAAATGACGTTCTTCAGCTGATGATTGACGAGGTGGCAGAACGACAAACAACGATTTTAATTACATCTCACCGTTTAGAGGATATTGAGCGTATGTGCAACCGAATCGGGTTTTTGGAAGGAAATCAGCTCACAAGTGTTATGGATTTAGACGAATTAAAGAATGACTACGTTAAAATCCAGATGGCATTTGAAGAGGATATGAACTTAAGTATTAGAAAAAAAGGCGTTGCCATCTTAGATCAAGCGGGTGTGTTCTATACAGCACTTGTACTCAAAACAGATGAAGAAGCAAAAGAGTATTTGAAATCGCTTGAACCAAAAGTCTGGCATGAACTGCCTGTAAATTTAGAAGAAGTATTCATTGCGAAGTTTGGAGGGAAACGCAGATGGTAAAGCGGCAATTGTTATATAAGGAATGGAAGCAGTCTGAGCTGACATTCATTTTAGTGATGCTTGTTGCGATCTTTGCGACGCCATTATCCCTCTTAATGGAGTACTCAACCTTTCAAGATTGTTTGAATAACCGAGACTGTCTAATGGATACAACAACATTCACTTATTTTTTTAAGACGGACGCATTTCTCTCACTTTCATGGGTCATGGGAATATTTTTTGCTGTGATTCAGCTAGGATTTGAAAGAAATAAAGGGCAGATGGACTTTACCGTATCCTTGCCGTTTAGTAGAAGTTCCATCTTTCACACAAAGTTTTTCTTAGGTGCTGGAATTATTGCAAGTGTTCATGCTGTTTCATACCTTCTCATTTATTTATTAAAATTAGGTCTTGGGCCAATAGAGACACCTGGATTTAACAGTCTTTATGTTTCTGCACTGTTGTCAGCCTTGATGATCTATAGTTTGTTTTTTGCAGCAGGTGCTTTAACAGGGAGTGCTATTTCTCAAGCAATCGTTGGATTTAGTACAGCTATTTTACCTTACTTAGTGATTGGTTTACCAATCCTTCATTTAGATTTTATCTTTAAAACAAGCGGGATGTGGCTGGATAAAATCTTTAATTTTTTGATCACGCCCATTTCCCCCATTACTTATATTACAGCTAACAGTTTTTATCAGGAATATCCGCTTTGGTTCAATGGTGAAGAATACATCGTTCCAATTGTCATGATGTTGCTATTTTACCTTATTGGCTTGTTTAGCTTTATTAAACATCCAATTGAACGAAATGGCCGATTCTTCCTTTATTCAATAATGGATCGCCCAATTCAAATTATGGTGATCGTGTTTGGCGTCTTAGGGTTTGGCTGGGTTGGTTTTTCCTCAGATTCATTAATTGGATATTTTGTTGGGATGTGCATCGGTGGAGCTGTAGGTGCACTGACGAGTTATTTCTTAATCTATCGAAAAAGATAAACAGAGAGCAGGGGAGTAGAGATGATTCAAATTCAATCGTTAGATCATGTGTTTAAAATTGGGAAAAAGGGCAGGGAGAACGACATTCCTGTGCTCAAAGACATTGACTTGTCTATTAAAAGAGGCGAAATTGCATGTATCGTCGGACGAAGCGGTTCGGGGAAATCAACTTTACTGAATTTAATATCGGGATATATTACGCCAACAAGCGGACAAATTATGGTTGATGGCACCAATGTGACCGGCTTTAATGAGAAAGAATGGGCAGACTTTCGGTTAGATCATTTTGGCTTTATCTTTCAAAGCTTTCAATTGATCGGGAGTTTAACAACATATGAGAACGTTGAACTTCCGCTCACTTTAAAAGGTGTGAAGCCGTCTGAGCGAAAAGTGAAAGTAAAGGAAATGCTGAAACGAGTTGGTCTTGAACATCACGCAGGGCATTATCCTAATGAACTGTCAGGTGGACAGCAGCAGCGTGTGAGTATTGCAAGAGCCTTGATCCTTAATCCGTCTATTATTTTAGCAGATGAACCAACAGGCAGTCTGGATTCAGAAACTGAAGGCGAAATTCTAGCCTTTATCCAGCAGCTTAATCGTGAAAAAGGAATTACATTTGTCATCATTACACATGACGATGAAGTCGCTTCAATCGCAGACACAACGTTCCAGCTTCATGATGGTGTATTAAAGAAAGGGGATCAGTCCATTGAAATTTAGAGATCAGGTCAAATTCATCAGAAGAAATATGAAGAAAAATAGATTGCGTGTGTTTATGACCATACTTGCAACGACAATGGCATGCTCTTTCTTAATCGTTCTAGCGTCAGTTGGTTTTGGTCTGCAAAAATCGGCTCAAGATGAAATCATGAAACAACAAATTATCACAGAAATTAAAGTGTTAGGCAAAGAAAAAGGTGACGTCAAGGTTGACGATTTAAAGAAATATGATCATGCGAAATCTGTCGTTGCGAGAACGTCAATCATTCCATCGGTTCACGTCGAGCTCGATAATCGCTCAAGTGATACGCAGGCTGTACTGACAGATATGAAAGAAGAAAAAGAGGCAGGCCTTGAACTAGACCGTGGAAAAGTCCCAACATCGGCGAATGAAATTGTAGTTGGGTATCAAATGGCAGAACAACTTTGGACGGAAAAAGAACGAAAAGACTATGAAAAAGAAATGAATCAGACATCAAATGGTGAAGATACACCGGAAGAGCCAAAAGGCTATACGAAGGAAATTTTAAACAAAGTCATTCAAATCAAGGTGCCAAAACTGAATGAAGAAAATGAAGTGGTGAAAGAAAAGACGTTCGATTTCCGTGTCGTCGGTGTATTGAAGAAACCGAATTTGGAGTGGCAGCAGGATCATAAAATTCTTATTCCGAATGCTTATGAAAAAGAATTTAGTCAAGTGCTCGATCTGTCTCCTGATGCAGGAAATGTCGAAAAAATGACGTCTGTCTATGCTGATAAGTTCGACAATGTCGGTGCGCTCACAGATAAGCTGACAGATGACGGCTATCAAGTTATCTCTGTGACGAATCAGCTTGAAGGAATGGATATGTTCTTTACAGTCTTTAAAATTGGACTCATCTTTGTTGGATGTATTGCGGTGATTATTTCGGCGATCGGCATTTTCAATACGATGACAATGGCCGTAACAGAGCGGACACAAGAGATTGGGATCATGAAAGCCATCGGTGCGAATCCTTCCATTATTAAGCGAATGTTCCTCATGGAAAGTGCTTATATTGGGGTAATTGGATCGATCATCGGGATTATCATCTCGTACATCGTTAGTTTTGCAGTGAATTTAATCATTCCAGCAATTTTGTCTTCTATGTCTGAAGGGGGATCCAGTGATCAATTCTCGATCACCTTCTCCTATATTCCGCTAAGCCTTGTGGTCACAGCAACAGTGATTAGTGCAGGAGTCGCCATTATTTCTGGACTCAATCCAGCACGTAAGGCGACAAAAACGAATGTATTAACAGCATTAAGAAGAGAAATTTAAAGAAGAACCTCCTGTACCTATATTGGGCTGACAGGAGGTTTTTTTATCGTCAAAAGATGTCTATTGCTTTGGTGCCCGGTACCCTGCACGCTCAGCTTCTTCTACGGAGCAGAACATTTTGGTCACGTTTTTTGTCCGTGAGTAGTATCTGCTGCTCGGTGTGTGATATATGCCGTTGACACTTCCTTTAATATTACAGGCGGCAGATTCTTTTTTTGTTTCTTTTTGTGACTCATGACCGCCAGTATTCGACCCATCATCTTTAGGAGCAGATCGCTGGGCCGATGACGTGGTGTCTTTGTTTACTTTCTGGTGTTCTTTTTTGAGTGTTTCGTTTGTAGAGGTGAGCTTGTCTATTTTCTCTTCAAGCTCATGGATGGTTTTTTCTTGCTGTTTGACTGTCTTCTTTTCGGAGGTGATGTTTTCTAATTTCTTGGATAGCTTTTCTTTTTCTTTGGTCACGTCTTCTAAAGAGGCCGTCAGCGTTTCTTTGTCTTCCTTTAGACGAGAAATGTCAGATGCTAATTGTTTTTGCTCTTTCAGCAGCTGTTCAGAAGATGGATCTGCTTGTGCTTTCGGAGCACCTGTGCCGGCAAACGGTAATGACATAATAGAAAAAAGAAGACCAATGGTCAAAAAAGGATAGAAGAGTTTTTTTGAAAAGATTTGTTGATTTTGGTGTTTAAGTAATAAGAAATTGACGGCATATCCTATGGCGAAACAAATACATAAAAGACCTATGATGAGTAACATCATCATCTGGCAGCCCCCCTATATCTATTTATACCTATCATACCTCATTTTTCCATTTTGGGGAGCGGTTCAATTAAAAAAACCCTGTTTAAACAGGGTTTTCAGCTAATGCTAATCCTTTGATTGCTTCTTTTACCGTTAAATAAGTGATCGTATTCTGAAAGTCTGTATCTAAGTCTTTCATTTTCATCGCAAGCTGTGGTTTGATCCCAGTGATGATGAGTTCAGTTCCAGTTAAGTTCAGCAGGTGATGCAGTTTGAAAATTCGCGCTGCAACGGAATCATCGACATCAATTAAACCAGAAAGATCGACAATTAAATAATCATCCTTTGAATCTTCTAATATACAAGTTAACTTCGCGACGATGGCATCAAAGCGTTCTTCTGATAATTTTCCGATGAGTGGAAGAGCGGAAACACCATTTTTGATTGGGACAATTGGCGTCGACAGAGAGGTGACTTCCTGTAAGGAATCTTCTAGGAGTTGTTCATATTCTTTCTGCTTTGTAATATCCTTTTGAAAGCCAATAAAAAATGTTTTGTCATCTTGTTCAATGTATAGAGGGTCTATATTGAGTTCATTCCAAAAAAAAGTACCGTCTTTTTTATAATTTTTGAGCTGTGTGGTAATAGGTGTTTTGTTTTGAATTCCATGACGTATTAAGGCAAGTTGCTCTTGATTTGTGTCTTTTCCTTGGAGGAATCGACAATTACGTCCAAGAATCTCATCTGGTTTATATCCAGTCATTTGTGTAAAGCCATGATTCACATAAACGATAGGGTTATCCTCTAAAGAAGGGTCTGTAATGACAACACCAATCCGCGCATGATCCAGCGCTTTTTTTATGAGTTCAAGCTGTTTTTGCAAGCCGAAGATGTTCGAGCTGACCATATTACCCTCCTTTGCTGCTGCTATCAGACATTTAAGATGGTTTTTTTAAAACCAAATGAATTCTTTTTAAACGTAACATAACATATGTTCTGTTTCAATGATTGCAATCGCTTTGTTAAATTTGTCATCATAGTTTGTCCTCCATTAGAATAGAGTAAGTAAGGAGACTTTTCATTAGAAAAAGAAGGGATCATTTGAGGATAATTCATAAAATGACAAAAATAGTTAATATGGATTAGGTGAAAATGATTCCAATGCATCAAGATTGTTTTTGGGTCATTCACATATAATGGAAGAAACAAGCTTTTTTTCTTCGTTAGAGAGAATAGACCTTTTACATGGATTATGACGGAACAGCAGAATGGCATTACAGGGGGCTGGACAGCCTGAAGTCGCTTTACTATTCTAAGGGCTTTAGGAAGGTGATGAAAATGCTGCAACAAGTCATTATTGCTTGCGCCATTGGAGGGGTCATGGGCATTCTCGGTCACGTAAAGAAAAAAGGCAGGCTAGAGAAGCCCAGAATGACAAAAAAGTTTATTTATTTAGGGTTTATTGAAGATTGGCTCGTTGGGATGATTGCCGCTACACTGCTTGTCTTATCCTCAAATCCCGATTCTAGTCTGCACTTGGTCATCTTATCAATTATTTCAGGTTACGGAGGAGAAGCAGTTCTGCGAAGCTTTGATTTTGTAAGAGAACAGCATTCACAGAATGCAGACTCCAACCGTCATAACCGATCTCCACACGAATAATATCCTCTACTTTACCCTGATCTAGGGTACATTCCCATTGTATACAAACCTGCTTGCACTTATGATCATAATTCTATAAAATACTACTTAGATGACGGTTACGATAAGAACAGTGAAGAGGAGTAGTAGGAAAGCAGTATTTGTCTTTAGAGAATTGACGGCTGGTGAAAGTCAATCAAATCTGCTTCTGAACTCGCCTCAGAGTTGCAGTTGCGTTAAAGCTTCTGTCGCATGTCTGCGTTAAAGATATTAAGTGAGCGTATGAACAGTTCATGACGCTAACAAGGGTGGTACCGCGGGAACCAAAAAATCTCTCGTCCCTTTCCAGGGATGAGGGTTTTTTGTTGATTTTAGAAAAATCTGAATTCTTGCAGTGGTCATCTGAGCAGATAAAGCCGTACATATTAAAGGAGGTTTTCACATTGAGTTTTCAGCATCGGGAAATTGAAAAAAAGTGGCAGGATTATTGGCTGACACATAAAACATTCGCCACATCTGACTCGGAAGATAAACCAAAGTTTTATGCGCTAGATATGTTTCCTTATCCATCAGGAGCAGGGCTTCATGTAGGGCATCCTGAAGGATACACAGCAACGGATATTTTATCACGTATGAAACGTATGCAGGGCTACGATGTTCTTCATCCAATGGGATGGGACGCATTTGGTCTTCCAGCGGAACAATATGCGCTGGATACAGGAAATGATCCAGCTGAATTTACAGAAGAGAACATTAATAATTTCCGCCGCCAAATTCAATCATTAGGTTTCTCGTATGATTGGGATCGAGAAATTAACACGACAGATCCGAATTATTATAAATGGACGCAGTGGATTTTCTTGAAATTGTACGAAAAAGGATTGGCGTATATTGATGAAGTACCTGTAAACTGGTGCCCAGCACTCGGTACAGTCCTTGCAAATGAAGAAGTCATTGATGGGAAAAGTGAGCGCGGAGGGCATCCTGTTGAACGACGTCCAATGAAGCAATGGATGCTAAAAATTACAGCATATGCGGACAGGCTGTTAGAAGATTTAGAAGACATTGATTGGCCTGAAAGCATCAAAGACATGCAGCGCAACTGGATTGGACGTTCTGAAGGTGCACATGTTCACTTCGAAGTAGAAGGACATGACGAACAGTTTACTGTGTTTACAACACGTCCTGATACACTATTTGGTGCAACATATGCCGTTCTTGCACCAGAGCATGCACTAGTTGAAAAAATTACAACAGCTGCTCAAAAAGAAGCAGTTGAAGCATATATCAAAGAAATTCAGTCTAAGAGTGACTTAGAGCGAACAGATCTTGCTAAAACGAAAACGGGCATTTTCACAGGTGCTTATGCCATCAATCCATTGAATGGGGAAAAGATGCCGATCTGGATTGCAGATTATGTGTTAGCCACATATGGCACTGGAGCGATCATGGCAGTTCCTGCTCATGATGAGCGTGATTATGAATTCGCCAAAACATTCGATCTTCCCATCAAAGAGGTTGTCGAAGGTGGAGACATTGACAAAGAAGCCTACACAGGTGATGGAAAGCACATCAACTCTGATTTCTTAAACGGCTTAGGGAAAGAAGAAGCAATTGAAAAAGCGATTGCATGGCTGGAAGAACATCAAAAAGGTGAAAAGAAAGTCACTTATCGTTTAAGAGACTGGCTGTTCAGCCGTCAGCGTTACTGGGGAGAGCCAATTCCAATTATTCATTGGGAGGACGGAACATCTTCAGCTGTTTCAGAAGAAGAGCTTCCACTGATTTTGCCTAAGACGACTGAGATTAAGCCAAGCGGAACAGGTGAATCACCTTTAGCGAATATTAAAGATTGGGTAGAGGTCGTCGATCCAGTGACAGGTAAAAAAGGACGCCGTGAAACCAATACGATGCCACAATGGGCAGGTAGCTGCTGGTACTTCTTACGTTATATTGATCCACATAACACAGAAGAACTTGCATCGCCTGAAAAGCTGAAAAAATGGCTTCCGGTTGATGTGTATATTGGTGGAGCAGAACATGCTGTGCTTCATCTGCTATATGCACGATTCTGGCATAAATTCTTGTATGATATTGGTGTTGTTCCAACAAAAGAACCGTTCATGAAATTGTTCAACCAAGGAATGATTCTTGGTGAAAATAATGAAAAAATGAGTAAATCAAAAGGGAATGTTGTCAACCCAGATGATATCGTAGAATCTCATGGTGCAGATACATTAAGACTGTACGAAATGTTCATGGGACCTTTAGATGCGTCGATTGCTTGGTCTGAAACAGGTCTTGATGGTGCTCGTCGTTTCCTAGATCGTGTATGGCGTCTGTTTACAAATGAAGATGGCTCCATCAGTGATAAAGTGACAGAGCAATCTGGCGGCGCATTAGAGCGCAGCTACCATGAAACCGTCATGAAGGTAACGGATCATTATGAAGGCTTACGTTTCAATACTGGGATTTCACAATTAATGGTGTTCATCAACGATGCATACAAGGCTGACACACTGCCGAAAGAATATGCAGAAGGATTTGTGAAACTTCTTTCTCCGATTGCACCGCATGTAGCGGAAGAGCTTTGGAATAAACTTGGTCATGAAGGGTCTATTTCTTATGAAGCATGGCCGCAATATGATGAGTCAAAACTTGTCGATGATGAAGTGGAAATTGTCGTACAGCTAAATGGAAAAGTGAAAGCAAAATTAACGGTTCCTGCTGATGCAACAAAAGAGCAGCTAGAAGAGCTTGCGAAAAATGATGCACGGATAAAAGAACAGCTTGAAGGGAAAACAATCCGTAAAGTGATTGCGGTTCCTGGAAAACTTGTCAATATTGTCGCGAACTAATGAACGCACCCATCGGTATCCAGCCGATGGGTGTTGTTTATTTCCCGGGACATAATTTTGTCGAAAACAAGGTAATTCCTCCATCAATCTCGTATTTAACAAGTTGATCAAGAAAATGAGGAGTGACGTCAATGGAAAAGGAAAGCAAACGTGAACAACTGCTCAGTTTATTAGGGGAAATGCCGGAGCGCCATCGTGTGGAGGCGTATACGTTAAAGATTGAGGAACGTGAATCGTACTTAGTAGAAACACTCATTCTCTCTATTCATGGGGTGGAGGAAGTTCCGGCTTATTTTGTGAAGCCGAAAGATACAGTGAAAAAAAGGCCTGTTGTCTTGTTTCAGCATTCTCATGGTGGGAATTATGTGGATGGGAAAGAAGAGTTATTGAAGGGGGCTCATTATTTGCAAGCGCCTTCATACGCAAAAGAATTCACTTCAAAAGGCTATAGTGTGTTGGCGATTGATCACGCGGGATTTGGTGAAAGAAGGGGAAGAACAGAAAGTGAAATTTTCAAAGAAATGCTGTTAACAGGAAAAGTGATGTGGGGCATGATGCTGTATGAGAGCATGTGTGCAATTGATTATTTGCTGTCCCGCTCTGATGTGCTTCCAGAGCGTTTAGCTGTTTTTGGGATGTCAATGGGCGGCCTTCTTTCATGGTGGACGGCAGCACTTGATGAGAGGGTCAGTGTGTGTGTGGATCTTTGCGCACAGGTTGATCATCACACATTGATTGAAACAAATCATTTAGATAGACACGGTTTTTACTATTATGTACCGAGCTTAGCTAAGCACTTTACAGCAGCTGACATCCAAGAAATGATTTTCCCAAGACCGCATTTAAGCTTAGTTGGAAAGCATGATCAGCTTACACCTGCTGAAGGTGTTGGACGAATTCAACAGACATTAAGTCAAGCCTATCAAGCTGCTTCCTTAAAGGAACGTTATCAGCTTATAGGTCTACATGCAGGTCATTTTGAAACGGCTGCTATGCGCCACGAGGCTACACGTTTTTTGAAAAAGTGGCTGTAATCAATAGACGGCATGGACATACTACTCCGATAGAAGATGAAGGAGGAAACAGATGAAAAAAATCACCATGATTGGCGGATGTGGTGTCATCGGACGTTTATTAACTAAAGAGCTCTCTTCGGAGTATGACCTGACCATCATTGATCAAACAAGATGTGTAGAAGAAGTCATTTTTGCAAATGTGGCAATTGAAGAGGAGTTGTTTCAAGCCATTCCAAGAGATACAGATGTGATCATTCATCTTTTAAACATAGACATGACGCATGATGTGATGAATGAAAAGGAGTTTGCAAAAATGAATGAGGTGTTTTGGATAAGCACGTATAATATGTTTCGTTCAGCGGCCAGGTTAAGCATTCCAAAAGTCATTTTTGCAAGCAGTAACCATGTGACAGATCGCTATGAAAAAGATGGTCACTCCTTACTAGGGCGAGAAATTACGACTGATGATGTACCAGCAACGAAAAATGTGTATGGCATTTTAAAATTTGCTTCCGAACAGCTTGGACGTTTGTTTCACGATCAAACAGGTATGTCTGTCATCAATTTGAGAATTGGAACCGTCGTGACAGACGAGGTGGAAGGATTGCACACTAAAAAAAGAACGAAACGAACGCTTCTTTCACATGAAGACCTTTTCGGCATGATCAAGGCTGCCATCGAAACGGACGTTCCATTCGGGACTTATTATGCTGTATCAGAAAACGAAGGAAAACCTTGGTCTACTCAGTCAACGAAGCAGGAGTTAGGCTACAGGCCAGATGTCAATACGGCAGAAATTTTGAAAGAAAACGATCAGGCATAGGGCATAATCATGACATTAGCTCATGATCTTTTTCTTTTCATTGATGAGGCTAAAAGCACGAATGGCATGATCATCTCTGTGGTCTGTCATGATGATTATAGACGCTTTCTTCCCCCGTTTGTTACATTTTAATCACGATATCGTCAAAGGCTGCAGCTTATGTTCAGACGAAATGATAACGCTTACAAAGAAAGGGCGTGATGAACATAGATCGTTCTATTAAAGGCCGATTGTTCAATGTATTTAATTACTCTTTTCTACTCATGTTCGCATTAATATGTGTGCTCCCGTTCATCCATGTCATTGCCGCCTCTTTTGCGACAGTAGAAGAGGTCATCTCAAAGAAGTTTATTTTGTTTCCAACGACGTTTTCTCTAGAGGCCTATCGCTATATCTTTTCTACAGATATTGTGTATCGCAGCCTGATTGTATCCATTCTTGTGACATTCGTTGGAACAGCGGTCAGCATGTTTTTATCCTCACTCATGGCGTATGGGCTGTCTCGTCAGGAGCTAAAGGGCCGAAGAACCCTCATGTTTCTCGTTGTCTTCACGATGCTGTTTAGCGGAGGGATGATTCCGACGTTTATCGTCGTGAAAACACTTGGGCTGCTTGATACTTACTGGTCACTCATTCTGCCAGTGGCCATCAATGCATTCAATTTGATCATTTTGAAAAACTTCTTTCAAAACATACCGGCTAGCCTTGAAGAATCAGCGAAGATGGACGGCTGTAACGATTTAGGGATCTTCTTTAAAATCGTGCTGCCACTTTCTTTGCCAGCTATTGCGACGATTTCACTTTTTTATGCCGTGACGTATTGGAATACGTACATGACAGCCATTTTATATTTAAACGATTCGGTGAAATGGCCAATTCAGGTCCTGTTAAGACAAATCGTCATTGTATCAAGCGGTATGCAGGGAGATATGTCAGATATGGGCTCATCAACACCGCCGCCAGACCAAACCATTAAAATGGCGGTCATCGTCGTGGCGACCATTCCCGTTCTGCTTGTCTATCCATTTATTCAAAAGCATTTCAACAAAGGGGCATTACTAGGTTCTGTAAAGGGTTAAAAAGATGGAATAACGGAGGGATCTTATGGGGAGAAAGAAATTATGGCTGATTGCCTTTGTTTTGTTATTTGCCGCAAGTGGTATTCTGTCAGCTTGTTCAAGTAAAGGGGCAAGTTCATCAGATGAAAAGGTTGATTTAGACAAAAAGGTGAAGCTGACATGGATGGCGATTTTATATCATCAGCAGCCGCCGAAAGATTCAGTGTTAGAAGAGATTGAGAAGCTCACAAATACAGAGCTTGATATTACGTGGGTGCCTGATGCGGTGAAAGAAGACCGTTTAAATTCAGCACTTGCCGCAGGGAACCTCCCGCAAATTGTGACGATTCAAGACATTAAGAATTCATCTGCTATCAATGCGTTTAGATCAGGCATGTTCTGGGAAATCGGTCCATACTTAAAGGATTATCCAAATTTAAGTAAGATGAACGAACTGATTAATAAAAATGCCTCTATTGATGGGAAGCTTTATGGCATTTATAGAGAGAGACCACTTTCAAGACAAGGGATTGTCATTCGAAAGGATTGGCTTGAAAATTTAAATTTGGATACACCAAAAACGCTGGATGACCTTTATGAAGTAGCCAAGGCATTTACTGAAAAAGATCCGAACAAAAATGGTAAGGACGATACAATTGGTTTTACAGACCGTAACGATTTGATTTACGGTGCATTTAAAACGCTCGGTTCTTATGAAGGAATGCCAACAGATTGGAAAGAAGAAAACGGCAAATTTACGCCAGACTTTATGACAGATGAGTATATGAATACAATGAAATATATGAAAAAGTTGCGTGACAATGGCTATATAAACAAAGACTTCCCAGTCACAAGCAAAACGCAGCAGCAAGAATTGTTCTCACAAGGAAAAGCGGGTATCTATGTTGGAAATATGGTAGATGCAGTGAACTTAAGAGATGATGCAACAGATAAGAACATGGAAGTGGATATTATCAACCGAATCAAAGGCCCAGATGGCAAAGAACGTGTATGGGCATCAGGCGGCCATAATGGCATCTTCGCCTTCCCTAAAACAAGCGTCAAATCAGAAGCAGAGTTAAAGAGAATTTTGGCTTTCTTTGACCGCATTGCAGAAGAAGACGTGTATGGTCTCATGACGTACGGGATTGATGGAAAGCATTATAACAAACAAGATGGAAATACATTTGTGAGGGAAGAAAGCCAAGTGAAAAGCTGGCAGACAGATGTACAGCCGCTTGTCAGCCTCGTAGGGATTGATAAACGTTACTTGAAAAATAAAGGCGATGCAGTTCGTACAAAATATGAAGAACTAGAAGAAGACAATAAAAACATCATTGTCGCTAACCCTGCTGAAAGCCTGTATTCAGAAACAGCATCAGAGCGAGGAAATGAATTGAAGAAAATCATCGATGATGCGACCTATAAGTTCATTCTTGGTGATATCAACGAAGAACAATTTAAGAAAGATGTAGAGAAGTGGAAATCAAATGGTGGAAATAAAATCATAGAAGAATATGAAGCTTCCTTTAAAAAATCAAAATGATGAACATGAAGACCCCCGCTTAGTAAAAAGCGGGGGTGTTTTCATTAAAAGTCGAAGTTGTCTGGATCAGGACCAATTCGTTTATTTTCATTTAAGGCAGACAGGCGCTTCATATCCTCATCAGATAGGACAAAATCGAAAATATCGGCATTTTCTTTTAAACGATGGGCTTTCGTTGATTTAGGAATCGTAATGACGCCTTTTTGCACATCCCAGCGCAAAATAATTTGAGCAGGTGTTTTGCTGTATGTGCCCGCAAGCTCCGTGATCAGCGGGTGGTGCAGCAGCTCTCCCTGCATAAGTGGTGACCAGGCTTCCATTTGGATACCATGTGTTTTCAAATACGTAAACAACGTTTCCTGCGTGAGTTTTGGATGAAACTCGACTTGATTAATCGCTGGAATGATGTCCGCATCTTTCAATAATTCATCTAGATGATGCGGCTGGAAGTTACTCACACCGATGGCTCTAACTTTTCCTTCACGGTACAGCGTTTCAAGCGCGCGCCAGGCTTCCTTGTATTTCCCTTCAACTGGCCAGTGAATTAAATACAGATCAAGGTAATCAAGCTGAAGTTTTTTCAGGCTGTCTTCGTATGCTTTTAGTGTCGCTTCATATCCTAAATCGGCATTCCACACTTTGGATGTCACAAAGATGTCTTCGCGGCGAAGGCCTGTTTCTGCTAGACCAAGTTGTATGCCTCGTCCAACACCTTCTTCATTGCCGTAAATAGAAGCTGTATCAATACTGCGATATCCTAATTGAATGGCTGTTTTAACAGCTTCAATTAATTCCGTTCCCTCTTCAACCTGAAAGACCCCAAGACCAAATCCTGGCATGCGGACGCCGTTGTTTAATGTTTTTGTACTTTGTAAATCGTTCATATGAAAGTCTCCTTTAAATGGTTTGTTTGTATTCTTTTTGTTCGATTTGATGACTCACCATCGTGAGTATAGCCGCCATGAGCACCATGATGCCGCCAACCCAGCCGGTATGCACAAGCCCAAGGGTATCTGTCACGATACCGCCTAAAAATGAACCAATGGCGATACCTGCATTAAAGGCAGCGATATTCAGAGCGGAAGCAACATCGACAGCTCCAGGTGTATACCTTTCTGCAAAATCAACGACGGCAACTTGAAGGCCGGGTACATTCATGAAAGCAAACAGTCCCATCAGCATCACAGTTCCAATCCCGAGTGTCATAAATCCAGCAGTAAAGCTAAGGATAAACAAGATGAGACTTTGAATGATAAACATATAAATCAGTGCTTTCATTGGCTGTTTATTCGCTGCTTTTCCGCCAATGACATTCCCAGCGGCGATGGTCATCCCGTATAACAGCAGGATCAAGGCAACTGTTCCAGGCGCAAGACCTGTCACATGCTTCAAGAGAGGGGATAAATAGGTGAAGACGACAAAAGTTCCTCCATACCCTGTAGCAGTAATGACAAATAAAAGCAAAATTCTTTTCGTCTTTAATAAGGCTGCTTGATCCTTAAACGTTGTTTTCACGCCCTGTTTCAATTGAGACGGAACAAGGAAATAGTTAGAAATCAGTGCGATTAGGCCAATCATGACAATCACACCAAATGACGTCCGCCAGCCGAGCTCATGACCAAGAAACGTACCGAATGGCACACCGGTCACAGTAGCGACTGTTAAACCAGTGAACATAAAGGCAATAGCGCTTGCCCGCTTTTCTTTCACCACAAGGCTTGCGGCAATGGTCGAACCAATCGACATAAATACGCCATGTGATAGGGCTGAAATCACTCGTCCGATTAACAGTACAGAAAAAGTCGGGGCAATCGTGGCGAGTGTATTTCCGATCAAAAAGACGAGCATAATGAGCAAAAGCAATGTCTTTTTGTTCATAGCGGAAGTCAGTGAGGTTAGAATTGGTGCGCCAAAGGTAACACCGAGCGCATATAAAGAAACGGTCCAGCCGGCCTGACTGACACTCACGCCAAAGTCCTCTGAGATCATCGGTAGGAGACCTACAGAGATAAATTCAGTTGTACCTATAGCAAATGCACTAATCGCTAGTGCGAGAAGGGCAAAGTGATTTTGTTTGTTTTGCATAGTGATTCACATCCTTCTTTCATGACATTTTAATAGACGAAGCCGATCGGCAAGAGTTATTATCTAACATAGATGACAGAAAAAAAAGTACGTACTTTTTTGTAATATAGGTACTAAAAAGTGCCTGTACAGCATCAAAAGGAGTGAAGAGACGTTGGAAAAGAAGAAATATAATATCTCTGTGGAGGCAACGCTTGAAGTGATCGGCGGGAAATGGAAGTGTGTCATTTTATGTCATTTAACACATGGGAAAAAGCGGACGAGTGAACTGAAGCGCCTCATGCCAAATATCACGCAAAAAATGCTCACACAGCAGCTGAGAGAGCTTGAAAATGACGGTGTGATTAACCGCATTGTATATGAACAAGTGCCGCCTAAAGTGGAGTATGAATTAAGTGAATACGGACAGTCACTTGAGCGAATTTTGAATGCGTTATGTGATTGGGGGGCAGCCCATATTGAACGAGTGTATGGCGAGCCGCTTTCAGTGCTGGAAGACAGCATTCTAAATGAACAGTTTAAATAAAAAAGTCCCGCTTTTTGTGAGAGCGGGACTTTGCTTTATGTGCCTTTTTTCTGATCACGGTATTTCCCAGGTGTCGTGCCTTCCAGTTTTTTAAAGGAGCGGATGAAATTTTGTGGATTTTTATATTTTAGCTTTTCCGAAATTTCTTTCACCGACATATCTGTCTCCACCAACCAGTTTTTGGCGACATGATGTCTGTAAGACGAGAGATATTCACTAAAGGAGATATCCATTTCTTTTCTAAAAATACTGCTTAAATAATTTGGGTTGTAGTGCAGGCGTGTAGCGATTTCGTCCAATGTCAGATCTGAGTCAAATTCTTGATGAATGATATGAATGATTTTCTCTGAGATATTTTTATATTGAGAGTCTTCACGCGCGCCGAGCTGATCAATGATGGGTCGAATGATCTCATGTTTCAGCCACGCTTCTGTATCTTCAAACGTTTTAAACTCAAAGATCGTATCATAGAGCATTTTATTATCTTCGACTTCAAACAATTCAATGCCTAGCAAATGCATCAGCTCGATGAGATTGTTTAAAAAACGAGCGAGAGCAATCTGGTACTCATGTGGTCCAGCATTTTTAGAAAAAATGGATTGCAGAAGCACATGTAAATAGTGATCTGCCTTGCCTTGATCGCCTGCTTTAATGGCATCAAATAAATCATGCTGCAGCTGTTTTGGGAAATGAGTCTTAAACGTCTTTCCTTGCTGAATATGCTCGTATAAAAGAATGGATTTTTTCTCTGCCTTGAGCCTATATTTTAAGGCTTCTTTTCCCTCAATATAAGCATGTTTGGCCATAGAGAGCTCTTTAAATGAGCGACTGATCCCAATGCTGATCGATAGGCCCAGCTCTTCCTCAATCCGCTGCTGAATTGTTTCGGCTAATTGATTTAAATATTCAGTAAATTCCTCTTCTGACTTCGATTGATTGAGAACAATCGTCGTTTGATGCTGATTGACAACGGTCGGCTGAAGGTGCTCCTCTAGCGGAATAATCTGCTCGATCAGTCCGTTTATCGCAAATAAAAGCAAGTCTGCATCCTTTTTTTCATACGGCGTTCCTTTTAGTGTATCGATTTGGGTTACAAGCATGGACAAATGGGACCAGTCACGAGGAAAGCCTAGACTTTGAAATCGGTTGTGAATCTCTTCTTCCGTCAGTTTGCCAAGCAGCAGCCGCACCATAAAGTATTGCTGTAAGTGGGTCACTTGCTGCTCAATCCGTTCCTCTAGATCATTGTTTTGATCTTTCATTTGTTTAATGCTCGATTCGATGAGCTCAAATTCATTTTGGAAAGGCTGTTTATGCAAAAACGACTCATTACGTGCAAAGGATTCGTATAATAAGCGAATCGGTTTATAAAAGTGTCTAGAGCCAAACCATGAAAATAATAATGAAAGCGCTAACAAAATAAAGCAAATAATAAAGGTGATCCACCCGATTGATTTCGTTTGCTGTTTTAGTTCTGGAATGGAGACAAAGGATAAGTATGTCCATTCGTTATAATCTGATTTTTGAAACGTAATTTGATAGTTTAGTTCATCGATTTTCATATCAAATTGTCCGGATCGTTCTTCAATTGACAGGACATGTTTGACGAAATCTTGATTTTTTAACGAGTCACCAATTTGTTCTTTTCGATTATGTAGCAGCACTTTTCCGTTTGTATCAATGACAAACATACTATCAGATTGAGAGAAGTCAGGCATGTTGTCAGCAATCACGCAGCTTGGAATGCTGGCGACGGCGATCCCCTTCTTTTGGACACTGTTCATTGGAAGCTGCTTGATTAAATTCACATTGTATTTGCAAAAGGATGTCTTTCCTTCTTTTGTTGAGACAAGTGGATTATTTTCTTCAAGTGCCCAGCTGGAATGACTCGGAATATTGAGGTAAGAGGTTAACGCTTTCTCTTGATCTCCGTTTGAGACATGATAAAGACCAGAATTGTTCATATACCAATCTTCCATTTTACTAACAAGTGTAATATTGGAGAGATCGGTGTCGAAGGTTTGCAGGTAATTCAGTTCTTGCTGGACTTGATTATAAAGTTGGAATTGGTCTGGATTTAAAGGTTCTGCCAGTGTTTGAAGGAGAGGCGGCGAACTGACATAGTGAGTGAGAGAATGATCTACTGTCTTTAGAATATGCTCAATATTGGATTGCGTTTGTTTGACGCTGTCCAGCTTTTCATTTGAAATATTTTCGAGTGCAGTTTTTTGCGAATGCTGATAAGAAAAAATACCGACAATAATAACAGGAATTGTACTAAGCACGAAAAAAAACGTCACCAGCTTGTAATAAAATTTATACTGCTTTCTTTTCATAAAACCCCCCATTTCAAACGAAACAATCTTTTCCCCTTAGTTTATTAATCCAAAAATCTGGTAGGTTTGTCAATAATCATTTTCTGAGATTAGGATCATTTTCTTATGTTTTATGTAACGTTTTGAGTAGCTTCTTCTGAGTAAATATGATCTGATGATATGATTGTAGACGGATTTTTCATCCTTAAGATACAGTTAACACATGCATCAGCATGAGGGGAGGCTTTATCTGTGAAAACACAGGATGTCACTGCCAAGGGTGTGCCTGCGGCAGCTTTGAAAAAAGAAAAGAGAAAGCGCTTACTTAACCAATTACTTAGTCAAAAATTTCTGTATTTAATGATTTTGCCAGGGCTCCTTTATTTTCTTGTCTTTAAATATGTCCCTATGTGGGGGCTGATCATTGCCTTTCAAGATTACCAGCCGTTTCTCGGAATTCTTGGCAGTGAGTGGGTTGGTTTCAAACACTTTATTCGCTTATTTACAGAACCAACATTTTTCATCTTATTAAAAAATACGCTCATTTTATTTGCCATGAATGTCGTGATTTTCTTTCCGATTCCAATCTTATTAGCCCTTCTTTTAAACGAGGTCAGGTTGGCACTGTTTAAGAAATTTGTTCAGACAATGATTTATATTCCTCACTTCATGTCATGGGTGATTGTCGTGTCCTTATCTTTTGTTTTGTTAACGGTAGATGGCGGTTTAATCAATGAATTGATTGCTTTCTTCGGAGGAGAAAAGATTAACTTCCTTCTTAGTCAAGAATGGTTTAGACCCATGTACATTTTGCAGGTAATCTGGAGAGAAGCGGGTTGGTCAACCATTATTTATCTTGCAGCGATTACAGCAGTAGATCCGCAGCTATATGAAGCAGCAAAAATGGATGGAGCCGGCAGACTCAGACAAATGTGGCACATCACCCTTCCTGCGATTAAAAGTGTCATTGTTGTACTACTCATTTTAAAAATCGGTGATACATTAGAGCTTGGATTTGAGCATGTCTATTTATTACTCAATGCGACCAACAGGGAAGTCGCAGAGATTTTTGATACGTATGTGTATACAGCTGGTCTGAAGCAAGGACAATTCAGCTATAGTACCGCTGTTGGTTTATTTAAAGCAGCCGTTGGACTTATTTTGGTCATGATGGCGAACCGTTTAGCGAAGAAGTTTGGAGAAGAAGGGATTTATTAAAAGGGGAGATGAAGACCAATGACATTATCGATTGAAAAGGGATCACCGCTTGAGCATGCAGAGAAATTAGCACAAACAATAATGAAAGCGTATACACCGATTGAACTTCCGCCAGCTGGAAGGTGGCACTATCATCAAGGAGTTTTCCTTTGCGGAGTGATGAAGCTTTACGAAGCAACAGAAAACGAGGCGTACTTTGATTATGTGAAAAATTATGCTGACTCACTCATTGATGACCATGGGAATCTATTATTCCGCAGAGACGAGCTTGATGCCATTCAAGCAGGGCTCATTTTATTCCCGCTGATTGAAAGAACGGGAGAGAAGCGGTATGTGAAGGCAGCAGAAAAGCTTCGGGGGCTTTACCGGACGCTGAATCGCACGTCTGAGGGCGGTTTCTGGCATAAAGACAATTATGCTTATCAAATGTGGCTAGATGGTCTTTATATGGGTGGGCCTTTTGCTTTAAAGTATGCCCAGTTGACAGGAGAATCGGAGCTGGTGGACATGGTCATCCATCAAGAGCATCTCATGAGAAAGCATACCAAAGATGAAAAAACGGGCCTTTACTATCACGCATGGGATGAACGGAAAGTGATGCCATGGGCTGATCAACAGACGGGCTGTTCCCCAGAATTTTGGGCAAGATCCTTTGGCTGGTATGTCCTTGCGTTAGCCGATATGATCGAAGATTTACCAGAAGGTCATGAAGGACGAAAAGTGTGGAAGGACACACTGACAGATATGCTGGAAAGTGTAGCAAAGTATCAGGACGACGAAACGGGTCTATGGCATCAAATCATTGATAAAGGAAGTCATAGCGACAATTGGCTTGAAAGCTCAGGGTCATGTCTATTCATATATGCGATGGCAAAAGCCATGAATGAAGGATATGTCAGTCTTCGATATGTTGATCATGTGGTCAAAGCGTATCAAGGATTGATTCAGTATAAAACGGAGGAAAAAGACAACGGCGATTTTACGGTGAACGATATTTGTATTGGAACATCTGCGGGATTTTATGACTATTACGTTGGCAGAGAGCGGAGCACGAATGATTTGCATGGAGCAGGCGCTTTTATTATGGCGTTAACTGAACTAGAAAAGCTGTCTGTGTTTCAAAAGGTATGAGGCGGTATCAAAGGGCTGCGGCATGGCTCCTCAGCTTCATCGCTGCCTTTTATTTGTCCGCCTGTCAGGGGAAAACAGAGGGGATTGATGTCCTTATTTTTTCTGACATGTCAAAAGCAATGAAAGACCAATTAGTGGAGAAAGCTTTTCAACCAAATCAGGAGACATACGACGTTCACATCTTCCCTGCAATTCCTGAAAAACTTCTTGTTGAAATAACTGCAAAAGAGGGGGACGTGATGTTTGTCCCGGAAGAAATGTTTAGAACATATGATGATCCTGAAAGCTTTCAGCTGCTTGAAGAGATGCGGGTAGATGGCGAAGGGGCAGGACCATATACGGTGGAAGATGCAATGACGGGAAATACAGTCGATTATGCGGTCCAAATCAAGAAAGGAACGAAGCAGCTAAATGGCTATACCTTTCGATTACACCGAGATATGGTCGCCTTCATACCTGTGTATGCGGAGAAATCTAAAGAGGCACTGTCTCTCATGAAGCAGCTTCGTGAAAACCAATAGAAAAAGGGGTGAGGGAATGTGAAAAGGGTCGCCGTTTGCGGGCTCAGTCACCGTGCTTTCAATATGTTTATCAAACCGCTCACCGAGGATTTCAACGAGCATTACAGGATCACAGGGCTCTTAGATGTAGATGAGCAGCGGTATACACTTTGTCAGGAACGTTTTCCATCACTAAGGGGCGTCTCATTTTTTCATGAGGATGCATTTGGTCAGATGGTGAAGGAAGCAAGACCAGATATCGTCATTGTGGCGGGGCGAGATGATACACATGTCACATATATCCTGCAGGCACTGGATCATGATCTGGATGTCATAACGGAAAAGCCGATGGTCACAACAGCAAAAGACGCTAAACAGGTGATGGAAAAAGAGTCAGAAAGCAAAGGTAAGGTCACCGTCACCTTTAATTATCGCTACAATCCATTCCATCGAAAGATAAAAGAGCTCATTTTAGATGGAAAGATTGGAAGGGTCACGTCTGTTGAGTTAAGCTGGCTCATTGATACGTATCACGGAGCCAGTTATTTTAAAAGGTGGAACCGCTCGCGTCAATATTCAGGCGGTCTGTCTATTCATAAATCGACCCATCACTTTGACTTGGTCAACTGGTGGATTGATCAAAAGCCGAAGCAAGTATTTGCCTATGGCGCACTGAATTATTATGGGGATGAAAGTCCTTGGAATCCTTTGCAGGGTGAAGAGAATCGATATTGTGGAACCTGTCATGTAAGAGATACCTGTCATTATGAAGCAAGGTGGAATCCGAGGTTAGAGCGCACAAAGGTGGAGGATGACCATATTGAATCAGGTGAGCAGCAGTCAAAGCAATACTCAAATTATCGCCCGGATGCCTGTATTTTTGACCAAGAAATTGATATTGAGGATACGTATGTGGCGTCAGTGGCTTATGATCAGGGGGCTTTGTTAAGTTATTCGATTCAATTTTCAGCGCCCTATGAAGGCTACCGGCTTGCGATTAACGGGACGAAGGGACGGATTGAAACAAATGAGTTTCATGTGCCATCGAGAATCCCTTTTCAATTCCCTGAACAGACAATTGCATACTACCCGATGTTTGGTGGAAAAGAAACAATTGAAGTTGTGAAACAATCAGGTGGTCATGGAGGCGGAGATCCGCTATTATTAGCAGATTTATTTTTAGGAAAAGATCCGCTCATTCCTTATGACATTTCGGCAGGAGCAGAGGCGGGGGCTTATTCCATTGCACTTGGCGAAGGCATGTGGCGCTCAGTTGCAGAAAAACGCCCGATTGAAATAGAAGAATTGTTTCAAAAAGAGACGGTGTAACGAGAAAGAGAGGAGGGAAGAGAGATGGATCATGATGGATCAATGAGCAGAATGTTGCGCATGTGTGAGTGGGTGATGAGACTTGCCTATACGAATTTGTTATGGCTTTTGTTCACTTTACTTGGGCTTGGAATCCTTGGCTTCATGCCTGCAACAACAGCGTTATTTTCTGTGATGAGAAAGTGGATACAAGGGCACGAGCAAGTCAGCGTCTTTCAAACCTTTTGGAAAGTATACCGCGAAGAATTTGTACGCTCTAATGTCATTGGAGTGGTGCTGGTCATCATCGGGACAATTATTTATGTAGACCTTGCTTATATTTATCCAACGAGTTGGTTTTTACACGTGCTTCGCTTTGCGATCTATATCTTTGGTTTTCTGTTTATTGTCAGCTTGTTTTATATCTTTCCGCTGCTGGCTCATTATGATTGGAAAAAGCGTCTTTATTTGAAATTTTCCCTTCTGCTTGGCATCTCGTATTTGCAATATACGCTCTCTATGCTCGTTTTCTCGGCTGTTCTCTTTATCCTATTTGCTTATTTGCCAGGGATCGTGCCGTTTTTTAGCATCAGCATTCTCGCATATGGCCACATGTGGCTAGCCTATCAAGTATTTAAAAAGATAGAGTTTGAAAGCGAGCAGCCGGCAGTTGATGTGAAGAAACGATTCCCGTCTTTCCTTCAATCCAAGCGGGTGAATACGCAGTGATGTGTATGATTTGCTATAATGGTGTCACCGTGAATAAAAGGAGAGATGAGAGTCGTGTCAGTAAAAGAAATTTCAATAGAAGAATTAAAGCAAAAGCTAGAGCAAGAAGAAGCCATTCAACTCGTCGATGTGCGTGAGGATGAAGAGGTAGCAGAAGGCATGATTCCAGAGGCAGTCCATATTCGAATGGGCGATATTCCTGAGAAGCTAGATGCGTTTGATAAGACGCAAGAGTATTATATTATTTGCCGTTCTGGTAAACGCAGTGAGAATGTCTGCTATTTCTTAGAAGACCAGGGCTATCAAGCAACCAATGTCGTTGGCGGCATGCTTGCATGGACAGGAGAAACAAAACCGAAGCTGTAAAAAGAAGTCCTTTCATCGACAAGATGGAAGGCTTTTTTTTGTTCATATGTCCGTCTCTATTTGCATAAAAATAGAGTAGCAAGAGAAGGGAGCGTGGCATATGTGCTGAAGGTAGCTGTATTTGATGAAGAACACGAGAAAGATTTGCAAAGCGAAATCAATCTTTTTTTAAAAGGAATGGACGACGACCAAATTATTGACATCAAATACAATGTGGCGGTGATCTGTGAGCAAGGAGGAGAGCAGCTCTACTGTTTTTCAGCGCTCATTTTATATAAAAAATAAAAGGACCTGCTGAAGGGTCCTTTTACCATGATCAACTAGCATCAATATGTAAACGATGCTTTTTGCAGTGAACGCATTGAAAGAGGTAGCCTTGCAAGTCTCCTCCGTTCACGAGCCATTGTTTCAGGTTCTCTTTTGTGAAATGTCTACCACTGCAAATCTCTTCAATATCCTCTGAGAGTTCTTCCTCTAAATGCTCAATCTCTTTCCATCCAACATACTGCACAATCGCGCAAAAATCCCCGCAATGGCTTAACCAATATTCCTGCTGCCATCCGCGGTAACCCGGCGTTCTGTAGATCAGTTCATCTATATATTCTTCATGATCGACGTCATCACAACTCACATCGTCTTGAAACATTCCATTATATGTTTGAGCAGCTGATCCATCTTTAATGCACCAAGGACAAATGCCAGAAACGTTTTCAACAGAATAAAAAGGACCATGATATACATAATCTCGTTCTTTCTCACAAACGGGGCATATCGTCTGCTCTTTTTTAATCACATGTAATGAAACTGGGTCTGGGTTGTACTTGAACGTAGGTAACGTCATATAAACCTCCATTATGTAGAAAAGTGATGATTCAACACTATTTTATCGGAATACACAATGTCATGACAATCTTCAATTATTTCAACGAGAAAAAAAGCCGTTCGGATGAGGAACGACTTTTCTCTTGTGATGATTATGCTTTTTTTACTCTTGGACTTCTTGGTTTATTGTACTTATTTGCTTGTTTAATCGCTCTTCGTTCTTCATTTAATGACTTGTACAGTGAAACAATCATTAAAATGATGACAACAGAGAACGGCAAAGCAGCAAGTTTGGCTGTGTTTTGCAAGGCTTCAAGACCGCCTGAAAATAAGAGCACTGCCGCAACTGCTGACTGGATAATACCCCAGCTGATCTTTACACTATTGGATGGATTTAATGATCCATAGGTTGTCTGCATGCCAAGCACAAAAGTGGCTGAATCAGCGGATGTGATAAAGAATACCGCAATTAAGATCAGTGCCAGAATAGAAGTAATCATGGCAAGTGGATATTCATTTAAAACACCAAACAGCATCGTTTCAGTAGACATGTTTGCAACATCGACGATATTGTTCTGTTGCAAGTCCATCGCAGATACGCCAAAGATTGAGAACCAAAGGAACACGAGGATGGAAGGAGCCACTAAGACACCAATTAAAAATTCTCGAATGGTTCTCCCGCGTGAAACCCTTGCAATAAAAATACCGACAAATGGTGACCAAGAGATCCACCATGCCCAATAGAAGATGGTCCATCCATTAATCCATTCTCTCTTTTCAGGATCATTTGGTGATAATCTAAAGCTCATTTGTACAATATTTGATAAGTATTGTCCGATTGAATCAGTAAATGAATTTAAAATATACACAGTTGGTCCAACAATGAGTAAAAAGATCATGAGTAATGCAGCAAGAATCATGTTTGTGTTACTTAAATATTTAATCCCTTTACCAATACCGCTCCAAGCAGAGAGAAGGAACAGGACCGTGACGATTGCAATAATGATGAGCTGAGTCAGGAAGTTATTTGGAATTCCAAATAAATAGTTTAATCCGCCATTAATTTGTGCGGCACCTAGTCCTAAACTAGTAGCTACACCGACCACCGTTGCAAATACTGCGATGCAATCAATGGTTTTTCCAATCCATCCATGAATTCTGTTTCCGAATACTGGGTATAAGGTGGAACTGATTAATCCAGGTGCATCTTTTCTAAATTTAAAGTATGCAATGCAAAGGGCGACAATTGCATAAATGGCCCATGCATGAAGTCCCCAGTGGAAAAAGGTATAACGAAGGGAATCACGGAAGGCTTGTGCATTTTCCGTCTCGCCTGTTGGGGATTGAATGGCAAAGTGGCTGATCGGTTCAGCGGCTCCGTAAAAAACAAGCCCAATGCCCATTCCAGCACTAAACAGCATGGCGAACCAAGAAAAAAGACCAAATTCAGGCTCTTCACCTGGCTTTCCTAACGTAATTTTTCCGATAGGGCTAAAGATAAAGAATAGACAAAAGCCGACAAGCAGTGATACGACTAATAAATAATACCAGCCAAAGTCATTTGTAATGTATGTTTGAATTTGATCTGTCACATTTTGCAGTGATTCTGGAGAAAAGGCTCCCCATAGAACGGCAATAAATGTGATAGCAATCACAATCCAAAATACACTTGATACGTTTTTCACACCATCTCACTCTCCTGTTGTTCTACACGTTTAAGCAGAGGATTTAATTTAATATCCCCTGTCTCAACTATTTTCAAACAAAAAGAGGCGAGTTTCTCACTCGACCTCTATTTTACCGTAACATGTTTTGCTTCCATTTATCAACCATCGATGTGTGAAGATGACTTTTCTTCAATTCGTTTGCGCAGACGGTAGACATATTCTTTTAAACAAACTGCGAAAATCGTAAACGCTAAAATAATGGCGATTTTTAACGGGGTAATGGACAGCTTCATAAAGAAAGCGGCTGTCAAACTAATGACAACTGCAAGGACAATCGGAAGTGCGCGTCTAATCATTGGAATCTCTCCTTTACTTCTAGTGCGGCATTCATGCCAGCTAACCTGCCTGTCACAAGTGCTGACGTAATGTTATAACCGCCTGTGTAACCGTGAATATCTAAAATTTCTCCGCAGAAATAAAGACCGACCATTTTTTTGGATGCCATTTTCTTCGGTTCAATTTCTTTGACGGAAACGCCTCCTCCTGTAACAAAGGCTTTATCTAAAGAAAGTGTCCCATTTGCATGGACGATGAAATGTTTACAATCATGAGCAAAAGCGCGCAGTTTATCTTTAGCGAGACCAGAAAATGTCTCCTGCGGATCAATGCCATTTCGTTCTAAAAGGAACAATAAATAGCGCTCTTGCATCCAAGATTTCAGGACATTTTTAATGGCTTTTTTTGGTTCATCTTTTAAATCACGATGAAGCTTTTGGAATAGCTCCTCGTCATTGAGCTTTGGGTATAAGTCAATTTGAAGACGGACGGTCTGTTGCTTTTTCAGTTCCTTCACAACAAATCCGCTGCATCTCAGAACGGCAGGACCTGATAAGCCAAAGTGTGTAAAGATCATATCCATGACATGAGTGACGACGGGTTTTCCTTTTTTATTTAAAACACTCACGGCCACACTTCTTAATGAAAGACCTTGAAGCACTTTGTCCTTAATAAAACGCTCGTCTGACGTGACGGGTACTTCTGTTGGGAAGAGCTCTGTAATGGTATGACCAGCGGCTTCTGCCCATGCATAGCCATCGCCAGTAGAGCCTGTATGCGGCACACTTTTCCCGCCAACAGCAATGACAACGGCATGACTTGAAATTTTTTCATCATTATTTGTAACAATTCCAGCTGCTTGTCCGTCTTGATACAGAACGGTTTTAATCTTTTCATTCGTTCGAATGGTCACATTGAGCACGCGGAGCCTATCTAATAGTGCATCCACAACAGATTGTGCTTTGTTTGAGACAGGGAACATACGTCCATGGTCTTCTTCTTTTAGTTCAATACCTAGATTTTCAAAGAACGAAATAATATCCTCGTTATTGAACTCAGAAAATGCACTATATAGAAAACGGCCGTTTCCGGGAATATGCTTGATAATTTCTTCTACTGGAAGGCGATTGGTCACATTGCAGCGTCCACCGCCAGAAATGGCGAGTTTTCTGCCAAGTTTGTTTCCTTTGTCAATTAACAGAACCGATGCACCGTGTTCTGCCGATGCAATCGCGGCCATCAGTCCAGAAGGTCCACCGCCAATGATAATGACATCATAATGTTTCATGTTACATTCCTCTTTCTACTTTCAGTCATTTCTCTATTATAACGAAGATTGGGGAAGGCTGAAATATGAATTGATTGGTTTTGTGACTTCTGTATTGGATTTGTTACCTGTGCGATGAAATGATGTGTTAAAATAGTTAAGTTGAATATTCATTAGAAAAATGGTGGTTAAGCGCATGTCTAATAAACTGCTTCGTGGTACGTTGGTTTTAACGATAGGGACTTATCTCTCTCGTATTCTTGGTATGATTTACTTAATTCCATTTAGCGCAATGGTCGGAGCGACTGGTGGTGCGCTATTCCAATATGGATACAATCAGTATACGATCTTTTTAAGTATTGCTACGCTCGGTTTTCCAACAGCGGTATCGAAATTCGTCTCTAAATATAATGCAATCGGCGATTATGAGACAACAAGAAAAATGTTCAGGGCGGGTATGTCGGTCATGCTTGTCACCGGTATTATCGCCTTTTCTATTTTATATTTGACCGCACCGATCTTTGCCAAGATTCAGCTTGGAGGATCGAATGAAACGGGCGGTTTGACGGTCGATCAAGTGGTTTATGTGATTCGGATGGTCAGTTTGGGTCTATTGGTTGTACCCATTATGAGTCTTGTGCGAGGGTTTTTCCAAGGGCACTCGATGATGGGCCCGACAGCTGTTTCCCAAGTCATTGAACAACTTGTCAGAATCATCTTCCTATTAACAGCGACGTTTATCATTTTAAAAGTGCTTGACGGCGGTCTTGTTATTGCGGTTGGTTATGCCACATTTGCCGCACTCATTGGTGCGTTTGGCGGTCTATTTACGCTTTATTTATATTGGCTGAAGCGGAAAGATCGGCTTTTGGCAATGCAGCCGAATACAGGGGACTATTCCGGATTATCTTATAAGCAAATGTTTACAGAGCTGTTCAGTTATGCAGCACCCTATGTGTTTGTTGGGCTTGCCATTCCGATTTATTCTTATATTGATACAAATACAATTAACAGAGCGATGATTGCATCAGGACATCAGGATATTAGTACAGCGGTTCTGTCTATTGTGACGTTATATTTACCGAAGCTTGTCATGATTCCTGTGTCACTTGCAACTGCATTTGGTTTAACATTGATTCCAACCATTACGGAATCCTTTACAGCACGTAATTACAAGCTGTTGAATCGGCAAATTGATCAAACGATGCAGGTCATTTTATTCTTCGTTCTGCCTGCTTCATTTGGCATTTCGGCATTGGCTGGACCAGTTTATTGGTTTTTCTATCCGTCTGTGCATCCTGAGATTGGTACTTCTATTTTGTTTTGGTATGCACCTGTTGCGTTACTGTTTTCTTTATTCACCATTAACGCAGCGATTTTACAAGGGATTAACAAACAAAAATTTGCGATCGTCAGTCTTTTGTTAGGGATCATCATTAAAACGGTTCTCAATATCCCGCTGATTAGCTGGCTGCAAGGAAACGGTTCTGTGCTTGCAACGGCATTAGGCTACAGTGCCTCGATTTTGTATATGTTCATCATGATCAAGCGCCATGCAGGCTATTCGTTCCGCAGGATTTTCAAACGGTTTATTTTAATTGGTATTTTAACGGCAATCATGGCTGTAGTGGCTTATGTGACATGTCAGCTTGTGAGTCAAGTCATTTCATATGAAGGCGGAATCATACAAGCGGGTATTGTCATTTTGATTTCAATGATCACTGGCGGCGGTGTGTATATGTTCTTATCTTATAAAGTTGGATTGTTAGAGCGTGTACTTGGCAGCCGGATGCCATCATTTTTAAGAAAAAAGAGTTAAGAAGAGGTGGAGAAGCATGAGGCTTGATAAATTGCTGGCCAATACCGGCTTTGGTTCAAGGAAAGATGTAAAGAAGCTGGTCAAGGCCCGGGCTGTCACAGTGAATGGAGAAGTGGCGAAGCAGGTGAAAGATCATGTCGATCCAACAAATGATGAAGTGCTCGTGCATGGAGAGCGTGTAGAGTATAAAGAATTCATTTATCTCATGATGAACAAGCCAGACGGTGTCATTTCAGCAACGGAGGATCTGCGAGATGAGACGGTTGTTGATTTACTAGAGCCAGAGGATATGGCAAGGGAGCCATTCCCTGTGGGGAGACTGGATAAGGATACAGTCGGTCTCCTCCTCCTTACAAATGACGGCCAGCTTGCTCATCAATTGTTATCTCCGAAAAAGCATGTCCCGAAAACGTATGAAGTTCATCTAAAATACCCGCTTGGAGATCAAGACATCACTCGTCTTGAAGAGGGAGTTGTGATTTTAGACGACTACCGAACGAAGCCGGCGAAGGTTGAAGTAGATGCCAACCAAGAGGCAGATACACGAATCCGTTTAACGATTACTGAAGGGAAGTACCATCAAGTGAAGCTGATGGCACAAGCAGTGGGCAATGAAGTGATCTTTTTAAAACGGCTCTCGATGGGGGCTGTTTCATTAGACGAAGATTTGGCCCCCGGAGAATACCGTGAATTGACGGAAGAAGAGTTAGACAGCTTAATCAATCGTGATTAATATAGAGCAAATAAAAAGAACCGGCATATCGCCGGTTCTTTTAGTTATATGGAAGTTCATTATTCGCTTATGATGATATTTTTACTTTTTTTCTCGTTGTTTCCCATTTGCCTCTGCTTGGACTATGAACAAGATCGTTATAGGCAAGCACGTTTAAGTCTCTTTGGATGGTTCTAGGTGTGATCCCGAATTCATCAACCAGCTCTTGTGTCGTCACAAGACCTTTCTCTTGAATGAACATATAAACTGATTTTATTCGAGTCATCATACGGTTTGTTGAAGGTTTCAAAAAACCACTCCCTATCAATAAGATCGGATGGACTTGACTAACCACAACTTACTACACTAAAACTGCGACATAAGGACATGCAACAATGGTAAATGTTCGTGTTTCTTAATGTTTTATTCTATTATACACGTTATTATGCATCTAGTTCCACCAAAAAGTCAACTTTACGTGTTTTTAAACTTGTCTTCATGAATGAAATTATGGTATATATCATGATTTGAATCCGGTTACAACCCAATAAACACAAGGTGTATAAAGAAAATTGCCACTTAAGAAAGAGCAAAAAATAAACACAGAAAATTTACAAAATAAAAAATCATTCATACAAAAAAGACACATTCAAATGAGAAATGTGTCTTTTTATTTTGATTATCCTTCTAAGAAAAAGAGCTGCACGAAAAATAAGACGGCGAAAATGAGTACAAGAATATGCACTTCTTTCCATTTTCCTTTTGCCAGTTTCACAAGTGGATATGAAATAAATCCTAGTGAAATTCCTGTAGAGATGCTAGATGTCAGCGGCATGGAAAGAATCACAAGAAAAGCAGGAAATGCTTCGTCAAGCTCATTCCAGCGAATACGTGACACTGAATTCATCATCAAACAGCCGACAATGATTAAGACAGGTGAAGTGATGGACGGCAAAGACGAAATGGCTTGAACGAGCGGACCAAAAAACAAAGCCACAATAAACAATGCAGCAACGGTTAAAGAGGTCAGTCCAGTTCTTCCGCCAGCAGCCACTCCTGATGAAGATTCAATGTAAGCTGTGGTTGGGCTTGTTCCAAACATTGAGCCAATTGTCGTCGCAGCAGAGTCAGCAAGTAAGGCTCTGCGTACTTTTGGGAGCTGACCATTTTTCATTAAACCTGCTTGTTCCGCAACCCCGATCATTGTTCCTGTTGTATCAAAAATCGTCACAAGTAAAAAGGAGAAGACAACAGCATACAAGTGATGGGAAAATACATCGCCAAACGCAGCGAATGGATTTGTAATCAGCATTCCTTCAGGCAGTGCTGGGGTATCCACTAGCACTTTAGGAAAATGAAGCTGACCTGTTGCAAGTGCAATTAATGTGGTTGCTAACATGCCGATAAACAGCGCTCCATTCACTTGAAGAACCATTAATATGACAGAAATCATTAAACCAACGAGTGTCAAAATGACAACAGGTGAGCTTAAATTGCCAAGCTTCACAAGATTTTGTGGATCAGCAGTGATGATCCCAGACTGTCTTAACCCAATGAATGCAATAAATAGTCCGATACCTGCTGTAATTCCGTACTTTAAATTATCTGGAATCGCCTCAATGAGTTGTTTTCTAAGGGATGTTAACGATAAAATAATAAAGAGTATTCCAGCAACAAATACCGCACTAAATGCTGTTTGATAGCTGAGACCTCCACCACCGACAACAGTGACGGTGAAATAGACATTCAGCCCCATACCTGGTGCAATGGCAATCGGATAGTTTGCAAAGAGTGCCATCCAGAGGGTACCGACAACAGCAGCGATAATGGTTGCAGTAAAGACTTGGTCAAAAGGAATGCCTGCATCTGAAAGGATTCCTGGATTGACGGCTACAATATATACCATCGTAAAGAATGTCGTCATACCAGCGAGTAATTCTTTCTTTATGTTGGTTTGGTTCTCTTTTAACTGAAACATAAAATCCTCCATTTACGAACATTATTACAAAACACTTAATATAATATTCGTTTTAAGGGTGGATTGCAACCTTTTTTCAAGGAGGAATGGAAAAATGAATTGGGAAGCAGAAGTCATACGAAAAAAAGACAGTTTGATTCAGGATACACAATCTTTTTTACAAATTGAAAGTGTCTTGGATGAAGAAGGCGGCACAGCAGGAAAACCGTTCGGTGAAAAAGTGGATGAGGCTCTTCAGTATATGCTCAAAAAAGGGCAGGACGAGGGCTTCAAAGTGAAAAATGTTGATGGTTATGCTGGTCATATTGAATATGGAGAAGGCGAAGACATCGTCGGTGTGCTATGCCATGTGGATGTCGTGCCTGCGGGTGACGACTGGACAACCCCGCCATTTTCAGCGGACATAAGAGAAAATAAAATCTTTGCAAGAGGAGCCATTGATGATAAAGGGCCGACCATGGCGGCGTTTTACGCATTGAAAATGTTAAAAGATGCCGGTCTGCCGCTGTCGAAAAAGATTCGAATCATCATTGGCACAGATGAAGAAAGCGATTGGAGATGCGTCGATCACTATTTCAAGCATGAGGCGATGCCGCAAATTGGGTTTGCGCCAGATGCTGATTTTCCAATTATTCATGCTGAAAAAGGGATCATAGATGCCATCGTATCCTTTACATACGAACAAACAGAAGAAAACAAGCGTTACATCCTCAAGCAATTCACATCAGGCATGCGTCTCAATATGGTCCCAGATGAGGCTCGAGCGATTGTGGCAGCAGCAAATGATCACGATGTTGAAGCCTTAAAAACGGCTTTTGCAGCCTATCTTGCGGAAAATCAGTTAACCGGTGAGACAAACCATACAGCAGATGGACTGACATTCACATTAAAAGGTGTATCAGTTCATGCAATGGAGCCGGCGAATGGCACAAATGCGGGCATTCATATGGCGAATTTCTTATGTGCGCATGAATTAGATGAAAGAGGGCTCGCTTTTACATCACAAATAAATGCTTTATTTGATCAAGACACAAGAGGACAAAAACTCGGCATCGCTTGTAAAGATGATATTAGTGGTGACTTGACCTTGAATGTTGGCACAATCCGCTATTCGCTAAACGAAGAAGCGAAGCTTGGGCTGAATGTCCGCTATCCCGTAACAGCGGACGGTGAGGAAGTCAAAAAAGGGATTGAACGAATAAAAGGGGCAGCGATTGAGAAATTTGATGACAGTCCTCCTCATCACGTCTCAAAAGACCATCCACTTGTGAAAACATTACAGCGTGTCTACGAAGAACAAACAGGAGATCCTGCCCATCTTATTGCGATTGGGGGAGGAACGTATGCAAGGTCATTAGAAGCAGGCGTTGCCTTTGGCCCTCTATTCCCTGGAAGACCTGATTGCGCACACCAAAAGGATGAATATATCGAAATCGATGATTTACTACGAGCAACTGCGCTATATGCACAAGCCATGTATGAATTGGCGAAGTAAGAAAGAAAAGAGAAGAGGGGATTCACCGTGAAAAAAATGTTCTTATGCTCTTCATTCAAAGACAGCTATTCTCTCTTGTCTGACTTTGCAGGCGACACCTTAAAAGGAAAAAGTGTGACATTCATTCCGGCAGCCAGTGAAGTGGAAGAAGTCACGCACTATGTCGATGCAGCAAAAGAAGCCTTTCATCAATTAGAAATGCGTGTAGAGACTGTTCAGCTGACCGGGCAAACGGTTCAGGAGATCACACAGATCATTGGAAAGAATGATGTCATGTATGTATCTGGCGGCAATACCTTTTATTTGCTGCAAGAATTAAGAAAGCACGGGCTCGATCGTGTATTGAAAGAAGAGATCGGCAAAGGCAAGCTGTATATCGGAGAATCCGCGGGGAGTATTATCATGGCGCCAAGCATTGAATACATCTCACTGATGGATGATCAGGAGAAAGCGCTAGAGTTATCTTCCTTTGAAGGATTCAATGAGATCAGCAGCTATCCGGTACCGCATATAAACAATCCTTATTTAGGTGAAGCCGCGCAGCATATCATAGAGAAAGATCAAAATACGCTCTCTTTATGCCCGCTCACTGATGAACAAGTTTTACTTGTGACAGGCGAACAGACTGAGGTCAAGACGGTCTGAGTTGTTCCTTCCTAGGGCTGCAAAGGTTTTTGAAAAGAAGACAAAGGGCTAAAATCAAGTTCATTTTAGCCCTTTGTCAACAATCTGAAAGGAACAGGAGCATACGCCCTGTTCCTTTTTTAATCTTGAAACACATCACTTGATAAATAACGTTCACCCGTGTCTGCTGTCATACAAATGACAATGTGATCCTTTGGCATTTGCTTGGCTGCTTCAATGGCTGCATAGCATGCCGCGCCAGATGATGGACCGACTAAAATACCTTCAAGACGGGCGAGCTTTCGTGTGATGTCGTAAGCATCTTCATCACTCACTTGCACAATCTCATCATACACCTGTTCGTTTAAAATATGTGGGATAAATCCTGGACTTGTGCCAACAAGCTTATGTTTGCCAGGTTTCCCGCCTGATAAAACAGGAGACCCCTTTGGCTCTGCCACATGTATCGTCAATTCCGGGAATGCTTTTTTGAGTTCCTCTCCAGTGCCTGTAATGGTTCCGCCAGTTCCAGCAGTTGCGACAAAAGCGGCAAGTGGTTGCCCAATCTGTTGCACTGCATCAATAATTTCTACAGCCGTTGTCCCTCTATGAGCATCGGGGTTCGCACCATTGTCAAATTGCATGGGAATAAAGCTGTTAGGAATTTGAGCAGCTAATTCTTCTGCCTTGCGAATACAGCCTGGCATTTTTTCCTCCCCCGGGGTTAAGACGACCTGTGCGCCGTATGCCTTTAAAATATTGATTCTTTCTTGGGTCATCGTATCAGGCATGATCAGAATGGCTTTGTAGCCTCTTGCAGCAGCGTTCATCGCTAAACCAATTCCTGTATTCCCGCTTGTTGGTTCAATAATCGTTGCCCCTTTTGTGAGCTTTCCTTGTTTTTCTGCCTCAAGGATCATATTGTAAGCAGCCCGATCTTTTACACTTCCGCTAGGATTAAATGATTCCAGTTTTAAATAAATAGCAGCGCCATGTTCTGGCTGAAGGCGCTGTAATTTCACAAGTGGTGTATGACCTATTAATTCAGCTATATTTTGTGCAACCTTCATCATGTGACACCCTTTCTTCTCATTCCGCATTACTTTAGTTATACTATCATCAATGGGGATTCGTAAAGTTTGTTAAAAAGGACAGGTGAAAATATGGCCGAAAGCCGTCATTATTTTATCGGGATTCCAATCCCTGAACAACTCGCGTATCAAATGAAAGCGGATATAGACAAGAGGAGCGGACTTTCCTTTCAAAAATGGACAGCACCCATTGATTATCATGTCACCCTTGTGTTTTTAGGTGCGATTCCAGAGGACCGTTTAAATAAGATTTCTGAGCTACTTGCACAGCTGTCTCCTGAGGTGTCTGCTTTTCCGCTGAAGCTGAATGAAGTAGGGATATTTGGCCAAAAGGAGCGGCCGAGAGTCTTTTTTGCAAAGCCTAGTGAAAGTAAGCCTTTGATGGATCTAAGAGAAAAAGTGAAAGCAGCCGTTTTGACAGCAGGTCATCCTGTCGAAAAGAGACCCTTTCATCCACATATGACGATTGCGCGCAAATGGAATAGGGAACAGTCCTATATAGAACAAGCACCCTTACGGAAAGAACCATATTCGATGGAGGTTTCTAGTATCGCTTTATTTGAAATCCGTCTAAAAGAAACCCCGCGTTATCACGCGATCAAACAATTTACACTACATAAATGATTCTAGAGGTTGGAGTGAGCAGCAGATGGCGCAAATTATTAAAATCCAAGATTATATATCACGATATGAACAAGACCCGCATCATTACATCAATCAGTTTATTCGGTTGAAAAAACAAAGATGGGACGAGTTAAAAAAGGCTTCCAAAGAGCAGGTGCAAAAGCAGGCTGACCAAGCCATCGAGCAAGCACCTGAACAAGAGGAAGAAAAGAGAAAGAAATTCTCCTTAAAAAGAAAGCAAAAAGAAGCCGATATGAAAAAGGAACGGGACCTGAGTCTTTTTAACGAGCCAACAGATATAGAACAAGGTGTCTTTACAAACGTTCCTACCGATGAAACGAAGCTGATTCACTTTTTTAAAGATCATCTTTACGATGTTCAGTTAAAATGGGCCAGCTCGACGATCTCTCATATTTCAACTGTCTCCCATCACATTCGCTATGATGAAAAGCTGCGGATGCTTGCAAGGCAGCTGCCAGATTCTTATTTTGTGATGTACAAGCCGGTGCTGCTCATTCAAAAAGCTGAGATGGAATTGTGTCCAGTGCTCATTACACCGCTTGAAGTCATCTGTTTATCTTTCTTAGAAGCAGAGCCAGACAGCGTATATATTGGATCGAAGGAACGTTTTTGGGAAAAGCGGGCGACGGGGAAAGCTGTTCAATCCGTTTTAAACCCTTGTGCAAGCCTTCTGCGCTCTGGAACAGTTGTGTCAAAAATTTTACAGCAAAGTGGTGTAGAGCTTCCTGTGAAAAAAATCCTCATCAGCCGCACCTCGTATATTGATTTGCCCGAAGTTCCATTCGGGATGGAGGTTGTCGATAAGAAGAAAGCGGAGGATTGGTTTGACAAGCAGCGGAAAAACACGGCGCCGACAAAGCACCAGCAATTCAAAGCGACAAAGGCATTGCTCGCTTATGGTGAATCAGACAGCAAAAGAAGGCAGGAATGGCTCGATTAAAGGCATATCAAGGTCACCAAAAAATGAGACCTGAGTGGAGCTAATATATGAATGAATGGTACTTTATCGTCAATCCAGCAGCAGGACAAGGAAAAGGACTCCGCACTTGGAGAAGCATAGAGAAAGAATTACAAAAGGTAGAGATCTCATACAGATCGTTTCTTACCCAGCATGAAGGACATGCCGAAGTTTTGGCGAGACAGATTAGCGCTATGCAAGACGACAGATTGAAACGGCTGATCGTCATTGGCGGTGACGGCACATTTCATGAAGTACTGAATGGTTTAAAAGAAATTGATTATGTGCAGCTAAGCTTTGTCCCAGCAGGTCATTGGAATGATGCTGCGAAGGGGCTGGGCATCCAGCGTCATGATGTGATCAAAGAAGTGAGAAAACAAAAGAGGATGCTGACGAAAACATTTTCTCTCGGTTCCTTTCAAGATCATGCAGAAAGTCCGCAATCTGTTCTTTTTCTCAATCATATTGGTGTTGGTTTTGATGCGCATGTCTTGAAGAGAACGGTCCATTTTAGAGGGAAAAAGTGGCTCAACCGACTCAAACTCGGATTTATCATCTATCCGCTGTCCTTTCTACATTCGTTATGGTCTTTCAAACCGTTTGACCTTGCTCTTTTTATTGAAAATGAGAGAAAAGTTTTTCGCCAAGTGTGGTTTGTGATCGTATGTAATCACCCATATTATGGAGGCGGGCTGGAAGCAGCGCCGGAAGCAAGTGCGAGGCAATCAGGATTTCAAACAATCGTTGTCACGGATTTGAATCCATTGAAAGTCCTCTTATTTTTAAGTGCAATGGTTTTTAAAAAGCACCTTGTAATGGAGGGAGTCACCCTTTTTCAGCATGAAGAAGCCTACTTGGAGGCAGATGAAAAAATCTTATTTCACGCTGATGGAGAAGTGATTGGCGCCACTCCAGTGTTTGTTAAGGCTAGTGATCGATCGTTAAAATTACGTGGCTAAGAAGCAGCCAGTGTGCGCACGAGCAAAAGAAACATGAAAAAAGACTTCCCTTTTCATAAGGTTCTTGTCCTGTTTTTCTAGTTTTGCTTGACGAGTATAAGAAGGTAGCGATAAAATCTATAGGACGGCTATTGTTTAGCATCTCATTCTCAATAGCTGTCCTTTTTGTTTTTATGATCATATAAATAAAAAATAAACAGCCAATTGATCTCAATCGGCTGAATTTTGTCGACTAAAAAAGCATGATATAAAATATTTTAAGAAATGATGGGTTGAAAATTGATATGAACTGGTTGGGACAAATATTAGGTAGCGAATGGCACATCTCTCCTGCTGGAGGCGCTACGGGAGATGCGTACTTCGCAACACACAATGACCAAAAGCTATTTTTAAAACGCAATACGTCACCGTTTCTTGCGGTTTTGTCAGCTGAAGGCATTGTGCCGAAGCTTGTCTGGACAAAACGGATGGAAAATGGGGATGTCATTACTGCGCAGCACTGGCTGAGCGGCAGAGAGCTGAAGCCAAAGGACATGAATGACCGTCCTGTAGCGGAGCAGCTAAGAAAAATTCATACATCAAAAGAGCTGCTCGATATGCTGAAACGATTAGAAAAGCACTCGCTTGACCCGGCATCGATCTTGATGCATCTCAAGGCATCGATCTTAAAAGAGCAGATTGACTCACATGATATCACGCGCGCCATCCAGTATTTAGAGAAACATGTGGAGGCAGTTCATTTCGAGGATAAGGTCGTTTGCCATTGTGACCTCAACCATAATAATTGGCTGCTGACAGATGAAAACCAGCTCTATTTAATTGATTGGGACGGAGCAATGATTGCGGATCCAGCGATTGATCTTGGACCGCTCTTATACCATTATGTTGAAGAAGAGAACTGGGAAAGCTGGCTCTCAATGTATGGTGCTCCGCTGACCGACAACTTGCGAAAACGCATGGCATGGTATGTGCTGGCTGAAACCGTCTCGTTTGTCGTTTGGCATAAAAGAAAAGGAAATGAAAAGGCGCAAAAAGAAGTGCAAGCCGAGCTACATGCACTCTTAAAACGGTTAAACATCCATTAAGACAGTGGAATGTTCTCGACCCAGTCAGATAGATGCGATTGATGCGCTTCGATATGTGCATCAATTGAACTGACAGAGGTACCTTTTTGGCTGTAATCATAAATATCTGTTAGTAGCTGACGAACGTCAGCATCCAAATCTTCTTTTGCCAGCATTAATTGAATTACGCGTCCCACCTGTTCATATTCTGCAACAGTCCCGCAGCAATCCAGCTGGTGATCAGTTAAAATATCTTTGATTAATTGAAGCTGATGTTGGCGGTTTAATCCCATACGTATGCTCCTTTCAAGCGTGTCATTTATGTGGTTAAACTGTGCATTTAGCTTTGATTTTATACATGAAGCAGACCAGCCCAATTAGCAGCTGGTCTTTTTCATATGTGCGGATAAGATGCTGTCTTGCGGCTCTTTATGTTTCATGGTATCTTGATAAAATGTAAAGAAAATAGAGGTGTATCAAATTGAGAATGCGACATAAACCATGGGCGGATGATTACTTAGCTGAAAATGCTCATATTGCTTTAGCCAACCCTGAACAATACAAAGGGAAATGGCATGAGCTGTTTGGAAATGATCATCCAATCCATATCGAAGTCGGTACAGGAAAAGGGAGTTTTATTGCCGGAATGGGCAAGTTTCATCCTGAGATAAACTATATCGGCATTGAATTATTTAAAAGTGTCATTGTGACGGCAGTCGATAAAATCAAAGAAACAGATGTAGAAAACGTAAAGCTTCTAAACATCAACGCAGAGACACTGACAGATGTCTTTGCGGAAAATGAGATTGACCGGGTGTATTTGAACTTCTCTGATCCGTGGCCAAAATCAAGGCATGAAAAACGTAGGTTGACGTTTAAAGCCTTTTTAAAGCGATATGAACAGATCCTCCGTCCAGGCGGTGAATTACATTTCAAAACCGATAACCGCGGACTATTTGAATATTCCTTGAAAAGCTTTTCGTCTTACGGACTCCTTTTAACATATGTGAGCCTTGATTTACATGAGGATGGTCTCGAAGGAAATGTCATGACAGAATATGAAGAGAAATTCTCTTCCATGGGACAACCGATCTATCGATCAGAAGTAAAATTCCCTGAATAACAAGCGAACAAAGCTGGCTGCAACGAACGATTGCGGTCAGCTTTTTTTTGATAAAAAGATTAGCACATGCGATTTTCCTTTGTATTTGCTACGATAGAAAAAGGAGGGATGACAGCAATGGAGACAATGAAAATAGGTGAAATGGAACTGTTCTGGTTAAATGGGGGAGATACACACATGGATGGCGGTGCCATGTTTGGCGTGGTGCCAAAGCCATTATGGTCAAAAAAATACCCTGTGAATGATCGAAATCAAATTGAATTACGGTGTGATCCAATGCTCATACGGTGGAACGGTCTTCATCTGTTAGTAGATTCCGGCATCGGGTCAGGGAAGCTGACAGAGAAACAAAAACGCAATTATGGTGTCACAGAGGAAACGAAAATAGAAGAATCACTTGCGACTCTCGGTTTGCGCCCATCTGATATAGATTACGTCTTAATGACTCATTTGCATTTTGATCATGCAAGCGGGCTGACAAAACGTGAAGGCGATGAGCTCGTGTCTGTTTTTCAGCAGGCCAAAATCATCACGTCCAAAATTGAATGGGACGAAATGAGAGCGCCGAACATCCGCTCAAGAAATACATATTGGAAAGAAAACTGGGAGCCTGTTGCGGATCAAGTCATGACATTTGAAGATAGCATCGAAGTAACAGAAGGCATTCGCCTGCATCATACAGGTGGACATAGCGATGGGCATAGCATCTTAACGCTCACAAGTCAGGGAGAAACAGCTATTCATTTAGCGGATATCATGCCGACACACGCTCATAAAAACCCGCTTTGGGTCTTGGCATACGATGATTATCCAATGACCTCGATTCCGGCGAAGCAAAAATGGCAGGCATTTGCCGAAGAAAACAATGCATGGTACTTGTTTTATCATGATGCCATCTACCGTGCTGTAAAGTGGGATGAAGACGGGGCAATGACCCATGAGGTCAAAAGAGAAACCGGAAGATAAAAGATCATCTGTATGTTTTTTCACCTTTCACACAAAATAACGACAAAATGAACTTGTGAAAGGAAGAGTGCAGGTGAATCAATTTTATCGTGTACATGGTGATGTCATCGAGACACCGTTAAGAGGGATCGAAGTCATGTCTGTCCCTTATTTAAACAAAGGGGTCGCATTTACAAAGGAAGAGCGGGAAGAGCTTGGGCTAAAGGGATTTCTGCCGCCGAAGGTGTTAACACTAGAAGATCAAGCAAAGCGTGCATATGAACAGTTCAAAGCACAGCCAGACGCACTTGGGAAAAATGTCTATTTAACTGCGCTTCATGACAGAAATGAAGTGCTCTTTTATAAATTATTAAATGAGCATTTGGCAGAAATGCTGCCGATTGTTTACACACCGACCGTAGGAACAGCGATTCAGCGTTACAGCCACGAGTATAGAAAGCCAAGAGGAATTTATTTATCCATTGATGACCTAGAAGGAATGGAAGAAATTTTTGCATCTTACGGAGTGGATGAATCAATTGATCTCATTGTCGCAACAGATGCAGAAGGAATTTTAGGCATCGGTGACTGGGGTGTAGGCGGAATCGCCATTTCAGTCGGGAAGCTGGCTGTTTATACAGCCGCAGCAGGTATTGATCCTAGTCGTGTGCTGGCAGTGGTACTTGATGCTGGGACCAACCAGGAAAGTCTTTTAAATGATCCGCTTTATGTGGGAAATCAGCACTCCCGCGTTCGAGGAGAGCGCTATGATCAATTTATTGATCAATATGTTGAGCTTGCCCGTGCGACTTTTCCAAATGCACTTCTTCACTGGGAAGACTTCGGTACAAAAAATGCGCGCGCCATTTTGGAAAAATATAAGGACCGTATTTGTACATTTAATGATGATATTCAAGGAACTGGAGCCGTTTCACTTGCTGCCGTTCTGGCTTGTGCAAAAGCATCGAAGGTTCCGCTGAAAGATCACCGAATCGTGATCTTTGGAGCAGGTACAGCAGGGATTGGTATAGCCGAGCAAATTCGTGATGCCATCGTGAGAGATGGTGTCAAAGAAGAGGAATCATATGATCATTTCTGGTGTATTGATAAAACGGGATTGCTCACAGATGATTCACCCGACATTCAGCCATTCCAAAAGCCGTATGCAAGACGTTCTGATGAAGTGAAGGATTATGCACGTAATGGTCCAAAGCATTCAATTGATTTGTTAGAGGTCGTGAAGCAGGCGAAACCTACGATCTTAATTGGTACCTCAACTGTAGGTGGGGCATTTACAGAGGAAATAGTGAAAGAAATGGCGTCACATGTAGAGCGGCCAGCGATTTTACCGATGTCTAACCCGACACCTCTTTCAGAGGCAAAGCCGGAAGATCTCATTGAATGGACAGAAGGACGTGCGCTTGTCACAACGGGAAGCCCGTTTGATCCAGTTGAATATGGCGGTGTGACATATGAAATTGGGCAGGCAAATAATGCCCTTGTGTTTCCAGGGCTTGGTCTTGGAACGATTGTGTGTAAAGCCCGTCTCATGACAGACAGCATGTTTGTTGCGAGTGCTGAAGCGATTGCGAGCATGGTCAATGTCGGAAAACCGGGTGCTGCGATGCTTCCAAGTGTTGATCAGCTCAGAACGGTTTCAGCGACAGTGGCTGTCCGTGTGGCACAAGCAGCGATTGACGAAGGAATTGCGGAAGAAACCCCTGATGACCTCATTCAGGCTGTGCAAGACGCCATGTGGCACCCTGTATACAAAAAAATCAAAGCCATCTAAAAAAAGCTTCGCAAGGACTTGTCTTTGCGAAGCTTTCTTATTAAGCAACAGAATCAATGACATCAACGATCATGCCTGTTTTTGCATCAATCATGACTTCATACTGTTCCAGCTCGCCAAAGGCGGAGCGTGTAATGCCAGATTTGTACACATCAATCGTTTCACCATTTACGGTATACGGTTCTGGTACAGTATAAATCCAAGAGCCATCAATCGGGCCGCGCTGTTTAAAAGCGGATTTCACAATTTTTAACGCTTTTTCAGACGAGATATACGTCGGGAAAAAGACTTTCTTTGCAACAATTGCAGCGGCTACGCCAATACTCGCACCAATCAGAACATGTTTTAACTTCAACGTGCTGCACCTCCGTATTGCTGTTTTTTCCATTATACAAAACTTGTCCAGCGATGTTAAGAAATCCGAATACTTGAAAGCATATTCAAAATTTCTGGAGAGATACTTGGAAAACCGAAAGAATTCTTATAGTATAAAGTGAGTGTTATTTTTATAGGAATTTATATGGTCATTACATAGAAATGAGGGTAACTGTCAAATGAACGAAGAAACAATGTCGCTTTTCCGAAATTTAACAGAACTACAAGGGACTCCAGGTAATGAGCACCATGTGCGTGCTTTTATGAAAAAGGAACTTGAGAAATATTCCGATGAACTCATACAGGATCGTCTTGGCGGAGTGTTTGGTGTCCGCAAAGGCCCAGAGAACGCACCGAAGATTATGGTGGCTGGTCATATGGATGAAGTCGGCTTTATGGTGTCATCCATTACGAAAAACGGAATGATTCGTTTTCAAACACTTGGCGGCTGGTGGAGTCAAGTGATGCTTGCGCAGCGTGTGGATGTTCATACGGATCACGGGCCAATTCCGGGCGTTGTATCGAGCACACCTCCTCACCTTCTGACACCAGAACAAAAAAGCAAACCAGTAAAACCGTCAGATATGCTGATTGATATTGGTGCAGACAGTGAAGAAGAAGCGAAAGAGCTTGGCGTTCGCCCAGGGCAGCAAATCGTTCCTGCAACGGTCTTTACCCCAATGGCCAATCCAAAAAAGATTTTAGCCAAAGCTTGGGATAACCGCTATGGGTGCGGACTTGCCATTGAATTATTGAAAGAATTAAAAGACGAAGCTCTTTCATGTCAGCTATATTCAGGCGCAACCGTCCAAGAGGAAGTAGGGCTCAGAGGGGCTGAGGTAGCTGCAAATATGATTCAGCCTGATCTGTTCTTTGCTCTAGATGCGAGTCCCGCAAATGATGTGACGGGAGACAAATCACAATTTGGCCAGCTTGGAAAAGGTGCACTTCTTCGTATTTATGATCGCACGATGATTACGCACCGAGGCATGAGAGAATTTGTCCTCGATACAGCCGAAACAAACAATATTCCATATCAATATTTCGTATCGCCAGGCGGTACGGATGCTGGACGTGTCCATATCTCAAATCAAGGTGTACCGTCTGCTGTTATTGGTGTATGTGCGCGTTACATTCATACAAGTCACTCTGTCTTGCATGTGGATGATTATGCAGCGGCAAAAGAATTAATTGTTCGTCTTGTGAAAAATTGTGATCAAAGCACGGTGGATTCGATTTATCAACAAGTGTAAACGATAAGAAAAAGGCTGCCTCTTTTAAGAGCACAGCCTTCAGCGTGTAGACAAACCCTCGCATTCTTTGTCAGTCCTGCGTGCCGGTGTTCACGAATGTCAAATTCGCTCCGCGCCGGTACTCGACCTTCCTAGGGCTGCAAAGGTTTTCTATCACGCTGAAAAGAAGAAAAAGGGCTAAAATCAAGTTCATTTTAGCCCTTTTTCTTATTCTTGTTCAAACACGTATGACAACGCCTTAATTGCTTGATTCACTGTTTCGACAGTGATATTTGCTTTGTTTGATAGTTCCTTTAGTGGATGATGTAATTCTTTAGGACGAATCAAAATAAGGGGTTTTCCTTTGGCGATGGCAGAAGAAGCATCCATTGCCGTGTTCCACTGTTTATATTTCTCACCAAAGCGGGCGATGACGACGTCTGCCTTATTTAATAATAGTTCGGTGCGGAAATTGTTCAAATCAGAAGCCGCATCGTCTTTCAAGATGGCATTTGACTGCCCGCCTAAAATATCTTCTCCGATGTTATCTGATCGCTCATGATTCTCCATTGGACCAACAAACGTCACTGGCAGTTTCAAAGACTGGCTTTTTTCCTTAATTTCATCGCGCCACTGGCTATGAATTTCTCCAGCTAAATAAACCGTTAATTGCATAACAATCTCCTCCTTGTGCACAAACTTAGTAAAGGTTTGCCCTGTTTCTTTTCATGTTACACAAGAAGTGCTTGATAAAGCAAAAAAAATATGATTATGATATTCATGGTAGAGACTATTTTTCATCGTAAGAAGACTACATATAATGGGAAGGACAGGCCTCTTCGTCTTTCCTATGAGAAAGCAGGAAGACGACGTTGATGACTTATTTAAAAAGAAAGGGTATTTCCCTTTCGCCAAAGGTCTATTTTATTGATGCACTCTCTTATATGGCTTTAGGTCTATTTGCTACATTAGTGGTAGGGCTGATTTTAAAAACAGCAGGCGGCCTGTTATCATTTCCTCTCATCGTGGAAATGGGAACGCTCGCAATGGGGCTGATGGGACCAGCAATTGGCGTAGCGGTTGCTTATCGCTTAAACGCTTCTCCTTTAATTATTTTCGCAAGTGTTGTTTCAGGTGCCGCCGGAGCAGAGCTTGGGGGACCTGCTGGAAGCTTCGTGGCTGCTCTTATTGGTGTGGAATTAGGCAAACTCATCAGTGGTGAGACAAGAATTGATATTATTTTAACGCCGCTTGTGACCATTATCACAGGTTTTCTCACCGCTACTTTCATCGGCCCTGGGATTCAGGCGGTGATGACAGGGCTCGGCAGGCTGATCGTATGGGGGACTGACCAAAGTCCACTCATCATGGGCATGCTGGTTGCAACCATTGTTGGACTTGCTCTTAGCTCACCGATTTCAAGTGCTGCGCTTGCGCTGATGCTTGATTTAAGCGGTCTTGCTGCTGGTGCGGCGACGATTGGCTGCTGCGCACAGATGGTCGGCTTTGCTGCTGCAGGATTTAGGGAAAATCGTTTTGGCGGTCTTGCTGCGGTAGGCATTGGAACATCAAAACTACAGCTGCCGAACATTGTGAAAAATCCGCTCATTCTCATTCCGCCGACGATTGCAGGACTGATTCTTGCACCAATTGGTATCATTGGCTTTGGGATGGTCAATAATGCGGCAGGAGCGGGTATGGGAACGAGCGGTCTTGTCGGCCAGCTCATGACACTCACAGTCATGGGATTTCATCCTTCCGTTTTCCTCGCAATTGCTCTCTTGCATATCGTTGGCCCGGCAGTGATTAGTTTGGTAGTATCAGAATGGATGAGAAAGAAAGGCTATATACAATTCGGAGATTTAAGTATACAAACTGGAGGAATCAAACATGAAAAAAATTGAATCAAACGAAGAATTACAAAAAGTGATTCAAGAAGACTTAACTGTATTACTATTTTCAGCTGACTGGTGCCCGGACTGCACATTTATTGAGCCGTTTTTGCCAGAGCTAGAAGCAAACTACCCAGAATTTGAATACTTCTATGTGGACAGAGATCAGTTCATCGACACTTGTGCAGAGTGGGAAATTTACGGAATTCCAAGCTTTTTAGTCTTTAAAAACGGACAAGAGATCAACCGTTTTGTCAGCAAAGATCGTAAGACAAAGGAAGAGATTGAAGCATTTTTAACAGATTCTCTTTCTAAATAACGAAAGGAGAGTCTTATCATGGCGAAAATGACATCAAGACAGCTTGCCAATCAATTGAAAAGCCGTCTGACGAATGACAGCTGGACCCACCAGTTTGACAGGGAAAAAGATACGCTTCGTGTGGAAGATAAACATACAGGAAAGGGCATCACGCTTGAGCTCCCGCCGATTATTGCAAAGTGGGAAGTAAAGCCTGATGAAACACTGGATGAGATCGTTTATTATGTGAAAGAGGCGCTCAGCGCTATGAAAGGTGAAGCGCAGCACATCTCAGGTAAAGAGAAGCACATTTATCCGGTCATTCGTTCAACGTCCTTTCCAGAAACATCAAGTGATGAGATTCCGCTCGTTTTTGATGAGCATACAGCAGAGACAAGAATCTACTATGCACTTGACCTTGGAAGCACCTACAGATTAATTGACGAGAAGATGTTGCAAAAGGAAAACTGGACAAAAGAACGAATCAGAGAAACTGCAAGTTTTAACGTCCGTTCACTAAAGACTGTGGTGAAAATGGATGAAGTGGCGGGCAACCGTTTTTATTTTTTCCGTGCAAACGACGGGTACGATGCAAGCAGAATTTTAAATGAATCGATTTTACAAGAATACGCGCAAAAAGTAGAGGGGCAAATGGCCATTTCCGTTCCCCATCAAGATGTGTTCATCATTGCAGATGTACGCAATGAATCAGGCTATGATATTTTAGGGCAAATGTCGATGAGCTTCTTCGCCAGCGGCACGGTTCCGATTACGGCCTTGTCATTTTTATATGACGAAGGCAAGCTTGAACCGATCTTTATTCTTGCAAAAAGCAGACCAAAACAGCAGTAGAAGGGAATTTTGAAGAATGAACGTTTTTTATAATGCAGAAGGTGTCGGCGACACACTCCTTATTTCATTGAAAGATGTAACAAGAGAAGAAGTAGGTCATGAAACGTTTGGAGATGTCGTAAGAATCTTCAATCAAGACACAAAAGAAACAACAGGTTTTAATATTTTCAATGCATCTACTTACATGAAAATTGAAGAAAACGGATCTGTACCGCTTTCTGAAACGCTTGTTCAAGATATCAATGAAATTTTAAACCGCAACGGTGTCAGTGAAACATTAACAGTTGATCTATCACCTAAGTTTGTGGTCGGTTATGTGAAGGAAAAAGAAAAACATCCGAATGCAGATAAACTGAACATTTGCCAAGTAGATGTTGGCGATGAAACCTTACAAATCGTGTGCGGTGCACCAAACGTTGATCAAGGTCAATATGTTGTGGTTGCAAAGGTCGGTGCTGTGATGCCGAGCGGTTTGGTGATCAAAGATGCTGAACTAAGAGGTGTTCCTTCAAGCGGAATGATTTGTTCTGCAAAAGAATTAGATCTTCCTAATGCGCCTGCTGAAAAAGGAATCCTTGTTCTAGAAGGAAGCCGCCAAGCTGGCGAACCATTTGAAGCGTAACCTCCCATAAACGGGTACAAATGAGCGAAGAATGTGTTATACCAAAAGTCACTAAGTACGTACTTAGTGACTTTTTTTCATCTACAGACAGCATGAACAGCAAAGCGTAGCACTTTTCTCGCTTTTCTGCATGAAAAAGCAATGGTATACTAAAAATCGCCCAAGAAAACCTAAGGGGAGTTAAAGTGAGTGATAAATGATGAGTTGGTTAGATAAATTTTTTAGTGTATTTTTAGGAGAAGAAAAAAAAGAAGAAAAAGCTGAGAGGCCTGAAACAGGTCCGATTGCACCAAAGCAGCCAGCTGTTGAACAGCATAAAGAATATAAAAAAGTTGAAGATACGAAAGTGTATTATGAATATCCAAAAGGCAATTTCCGCTTTCCTCTCGTTCCAGATGAACCTGCACGTGAGGCAGCAAAGCAACAAGAAAGAAGGCGCACGCGGCCAAGTCAGCCAAAGGCAAAGCAGACGACCTATCAGCCAAAACAAACGGTGCAGCCTGATCTCAATAAAAAGCCTTTTAAACCAGAGCAAATCCCTTCACCTATCTATGGCTACCACCAGGATATGCGTCCAAAACATGCAGCAGCCAAAGAAGACACATCTTCTGTCAAAATGAAATCGTCAGAAGAAACGTCACAGCGTGTCACACTGTTATCAGAAGAAGCAGAGCGTGAACGGAATGTAAGACAGCAAATGAACATCCCGTCTATACGAAAAGAACAACGTATGGAAGACATGATGTCAGCCCAAACAGAAGAACAAGCAGAGAAGCAACCTGTCACGACGCCGCTTACTTTGCAAGAGGAACTCGCTTATCAAGATCACGTTCAATCAACGATGGAACGTTTATATGACGAGCCTTTCAGTGAGACAGAGGATCAAGATCAAGCTTTGTCACAGACCAAAGACGATCGAGAAGCATCCTTACATATGGAGCAAGCTGAAGCATCTAACGAGCCTCTAGAGATGGAGCAAGAACAGGCAGTCACCGTTGAACAAGAAGAGCCGATGATTCCGCTTGAAGATGATACTGAGAAAAAAGAGAGCTTTACATTTGAAACAGCTTTAAGCGCATCACCAGCACTCGACATGGAGATAGAAAGCCCGGTAGAAGAAACTGAGGTGCTGGAAGAGAATGAAGTAGAGGCTATGGAGGAAACAACAGAGGCTGCATGGATAGAAGAAAGCCAAGCAGACGTGTCAGTGGCAGCATTTGAACAAGAAGAACCGGTGATCATACAAGATTCGCAAGATGATGATTCTCTGCCGGAAGAAAAATTAACAGATGATGAAGTCATGCCAGTTGAAGAAGCAGATGAATTTGCTGACTCTGGACAAGCAGAGATCGCCGGGGATATGGCAGAGCAGCATGAAGTAAAACGAGAAGCACCGAATCGTGAAGACCCAAAACAGGAAGAACCAAAACCGTCTTCTCCACAGCCAAAGCGCTCAAGCGGTCAAACCGCCACCGTTCCTTTTAACGTCATGATGTTAAAAAGTGATCAGCGCGTGCAAGGACAGAAGAAAACGGCAGATGCACAAGGATATGTATTTCCGAGTTTAGCCCTTCTAGACGTTCCGCCAGCACAAAAAGAAGAGGACGGAACATGGGTGAAAGAACGGGCAGAACTGCTCAATGCCACACTGAAAAATTTCAATGTCAGAGCAAGTGTTGTTCATGTGACACAAGGTCCTTCTGTTACAAGATTTGAAGTGCATCCTGAACCAGGCGTGAAAGTGAACAAAATTACAAACCTGTCAGATGATATCAAACTCAGTTTGTCTGCAAAAGATATTCGCATCGAAGCGCCGATTCCTGGGAAGAACACGATTGGAATCGAAGTGCCGAACCTTCACAGTAAAATGGTTTTCTTGAGAGAAATGATCAGAAGCAGTGCCTTTAGAGACAACCCATCTCCATTAACGGCAGCGCTCGGATTGGATATTTCCGGTCAGCCCGTTGTGGTTGATTTGCAAAAAATGCCGCACGGCTTAATTGCCGGAGCAACAGGTTCAGGGAAAAGTGTCTGTATTAATACCATTCTCGTAAGCCTGATGTTTAAAGCTTCACCTGATGAAGTGAAAATGCTGTTAATCGACCCTAAAATGGTCGAACTGGCGCCGTATAATCACATTCCGCATCTTGTGAGCCCAGTTATTACTGATGCCAAGACAGCAACAGCTGCCCTGAAATGGGTAGTAGATGAAATGGAAAGACGCTATGAACTGTTTGCACACTCTGGTGTGAGAGAAATCAAACGATTTAACGAACTGGTGAAAGAAAAACAAATGGGTGAAAAACTACCATATCTCGTCGTTGTCATTGATGAGCTGGCTGATTTAATGATGGTCGCACCAAATGAAGTCGAAGAAAGCATTTGCCGAATTGCCCAAAAAGCAAGAGCATGCGGGATTCACTTACTCATTGCGACGCAAAGACCTTCTGTTGATGTCATTACAGGCCTCATTAAAGCAAACATCCCAACAAGAATTGCATTCTCTGTTTCAAGCCAAGTGGATTCAAGAACCATTATTGATATGGCAGGTGCTGAAAAGCTTCTCGGAAAAGGAGACATGCTGTTCTTAGAAAATGGCTCTGGCAAACCGACAAGGCTGCAAGGGAACTTTGTATCAGATCGAGAGATTGATGAAGTGGTAGCGCATGTGAGAAAACAGCGCAAGCCTGTGTTCCTTTTTGAACAGGAAGAATTGATGCTCCAAGGCTCTGCCATTACAGACGAAGATGAATTGTTTATGGACGCATGCCGATTCGCCATCGAGCAAAATAGTGCAAGTACATCCAGTTTGCAAAGAAGATTTAGAATTGGCTACAATCGAGCAGCAAGATTGATTGATATGATGGAACGTGAAGGAATGATCTCTGGGGCAAAAGGCAGTAAGCCAAGAGAGGTCCTCATGACACTGAGTGACTTAGAACAATTGATCTAAACAAACCACTTCATTTTTTTGATAAACATGGTATGATAGCACATAGGTGCAATTTTTGAATTGGACGCTTTTCGCATGCCTGTTTGAACGCTTTTTAACGAAAATGAGCGAAAGCAGGTGTTAGAAATGGGAAAGTTGTCGGATACTAATCATAGTTAATATTGATTAGAATAGGAAGATCGGAAAAAAATCTTTATTTGGAGCTGCGATTTGTGATCAGCTAGAGACAAAAATCACAAGTTGCAAATTGAAATGAGCGTCATATACTGTAAGTCAGATAGACGTTTGTTGGAGGTACAATTATGACTGTTTATCATTTTGTTGGAATAAAAGGGACAGGTATGAGTCCACTGGCCCAAATTCTTCATGATACTGGGTATACTGTCCAAGGATCGGATATCGAAAAACATATCTTTACACAGAAAGCATTAGAAGAACGAAATATTAAAATTCTTCCATTTGACCCAGATAATATTCAGCCAGGGATGACGGTGATTGCAGGAAATGCATTCCCAGATACACACCCTGAGATTGAGCGTGCTCTTTCTGAAGGGATTCCTGTCATTCGTTATCATAAATTTCTTGGAGAATACATGGATTCATTCACAAACGTTGCAATTACGGGTGCTCATGGTAAAACATCGACAACAGGTCTGCTTGCACATGTGATGCAAGCGGCAAAACCAACTTCCTATTTAATCGGTGATGGATCTGGAATGGGGAAAGAAAACAGCGAGTATTTTGTATTTGAAGCGTGCGAATACCGCAGGCATTTCCTCAGCTACCATCCAGACTATGCGATCATGACCAATATTGATTTTGATCACCCTGATTATTTCACGGATATTGATGACGTGTTTGATGCGTTTCAAAACATGGCACTTCAAGTGAAAAAAGCCATCATCGCTTGCGGTGATGACGAGCATCTGCTCAAGATCCAAGCAAAAGTACCTGTTGTGTACTACGGATTCAATGAAGAAAATGATTTCCAAGCACGAAATGTTGTGAAAAACACAGAAGGCACCACATTTGATGTATTTGTACGTAATACGTTTTATGATACCTTCTACATTCCTGCTTACGGAAACCACAATGTCCTTAACTCATTAGCGGTTATTGCATTATGCCACTATGAGGCCATTGATGTAGAGCTCATCAAAGGTGCTTTAACGACATTTGGCGGTGTGAAACGACGCTTTAATGAAAAAGTAGTCGGTGAACAAGTCTTAATTGACGACTATGCGCACCATCCGACTGAAATTGAAGTCACGATCGAAGCAGCTCGCCAAAAGTATCCAGACCGTGATATTGTGGCAGTCTTCCAGCCGCACACTTTCACTCGTACACAGCAATTTTTAAGTGAATTTGCGGACAGTCTGAAAAAAGCAGACTATGTATACCTCTGTGATATTTTCGGCTCAGCTCGTGAAAACATTGGGAAACTAAGCATTGAAGATTTGCGGGAAAAAATTCCGCAAGCCCAATTGATTGAAGAAGAAGAGACATCTGTGCTGAAAGCACATGAAAATGCGATCTTGGTCTTTATGGGAGCAGGAGATATTCAAAAGTATCTTCGTGCTTATGAGAAAGTCGCAGTATAATTGCCTGTCAAAAAGTGCCGATTCAATCGGCGCTTTTTTATTTTGAATAAAATGTGACAAAGGGGCTAAATGTGACAAGATGTGCCGCTTTTTTTCGTTCGCTGTGGACAGGAATTGGCGAATAAGTGTAGAATTATTATTCAATCGGTCATTCTAGGCGATGTTTGAATGATACAACGAGAGGGTATTGAATTGAATATGCCCGCAGCAAAGGAGGTATCAGATGATTATTATTCTCTATTTAAGCGTTGCACTCATCGCAATCGCTTTCCTCATTCTTGTCATCTACTTGTCCAAAACATTGAAATCCTTACAGCTGACATTAAAGAATGTCGCATCAACTTTAGAAGGTCTTGAAGGACAGATGCAAGGCATCACCACAGAGACAGCACAGTTGCTACATAAGACCAATCAGCTTGCTGAAGATATTCAAGACAAATCGGCAAAACTTAACACAGTTGTGGATGCGGTGCAGGGAATTGGTGGCTCGATCAACCAATTTAATACAAGCATAAAGCAGGCAGCTGGTGCGGTTTCTTCATCCGTTGAACGAAATCAAGAGAAAGTCACGGATGTGGTAAGCTGGAGTAACGCAGCACTTGAAATCTATAAAAAATGGAAACAACGTAAACAACAATAAACAACCATTTTCGCATAGGAGGAATAATCATGAGCAAAGACGGAATCAATAGCAAAGACTTTTTGATCGGAACACTTATCGGTGGCATTATCGGTGCAACAACGGCATTATTTTTAGCACCAAAGTCAGGGAAAGAGCTTCGCGATGATTTGAACACCCAAGCGAATGCCCTAAAAGAAAAAACAGATCGTCTTACAACAGATGCAAAGGAAAAAGGCACTGAATATGTGACGATTGCGAAAGACAAAACATCTGAATTGTCTCAGCTCGTAGCAGAGCAGTCAAACCAGATTTTAGACAAAGTAAAAGACATAAAAGATCGTACAGCTGGAAAAGCTAAACAAGTAAAAAGCGAAGCAGAAGATGCTGCAGCAAATATTGCAAATGAAGCTTCAGATGTAGCAGATGAAGCAAAAGTAAGAGCACAAGAAGCAAAAGCAGACATTGAAGACGGCATCAAAGATGTCAAAGAAAAAGTAGAACAATCTACGAAAGGCTAACTCGCTGCTTAAGTTAGGAAGGAGCACATCATGTCTAAACAACTCATAGAAACAGAAGAACAGTTTGATCAACTAACGAATCAAGACGGAACCTTTGTCTTTTTTAAGCACAGTTTGACATGTCCAATCAGCCAAGCTGCTTTTCAAGAGTTTGAAGCGTTTGCGTCAGAACATGAGGATGTTCCTGCTTATTTCTTGCAAATTCAAAACACAAGAGAGCTTTCATCCTATGTGACTGAAAAGTCAGGGATCAAGCACGAAAGCCCACAGGCACTCATCTTTAGCGGTGGCAAAGTAAAGTGGCATGCTTCTCACTCAAGCATTACAAAAGAAGCGCTTGAACATAACATGTAGAAAAACGTCAGCGATTGCTGACGTTCAAGATTGTGGACAAAGGGCTAAAATGAATTTTATTTTAGCCCTTTGTCTTCTTTTCAGCGTGATAGAAAACCTTTGCAGTCTAGGAAGGACGAGCACTGGCACGGAGCGAATTTGTCATTCGTGAGTACCAGCGCGCAGGACTGACAAAGAATGCGAGGGTTTGTCTACCCGCTGAAACGTCAGCGATTGCTGACGTTTTTTTTATAAAAAAGGTTTACTTGCATCAAAAGTATGCTATAATCTTACACATAATACTTTATCGCTTAAAAGCGTTTGGGTAATAAAGAATTTTTTCGTGACAATTCCGAAATCTTTGTTTATAATAAACCCTATTATAAGAGATCAAAAATACAAAGCGAGAGCGGGCAGAGGAAAGGATGACAAAAATGAGCAACAATGAATTGGAACAATTGAGACAGCAAGCAGATGAACTAAATCTTCAAATCTTAAAACTGATCAATGAAAGAGGAAACATTGTAAAAGAAATTGGAAAGGCTAAAGAAGCGCAAGGTGTCAACCGTTATGACCCTGTCAGAGAGCGCACAATGCTTAATCAAATTCTTGAAGAAAATGATGGCCCATTTGAAAATTCAACGATTCAACATATTTTCAAAGAAATTTTCAAAGCAGGTTTAGAGCTTCAAGAAGATGACCACAGCAAAGCACTTCTTGTTTCTCGTAAGAAAAAACCTGAAAATACAATTGTAAATATCAATGGAGAAGCGATCGGTGACGGAAAACAACGTTTCATCGTTGGGCCATGTGCCGTTGAAAGCTACGAGCAAGTTGCAGAAGTAGCGGCAGCAGCGAAACAGCAGGGACTAAAACTTCTTCGTGGTGGCGCATTTAAGCCTCGCACAAGTCCATACGACTTCCAAGGACTTGGCGTAGACGGTTTAAAAATTCTAAAACGTGTAGCAGATGAATACGGTCTTGCAGTTATTAGTGAAATCGTGAATCCTGCTCATATTGAAGAAGCGATTGAGCATATCGATGTCATCCAAATTGGAGCACGTAACATGCAGAACTTCGAGCTTTTAAAAGAAGCTGGATCAGTGAACAAACCAGTTCTTTTAAAACGCGGTTTAGCAGCAACAATTTCAGAATTCATCAATGCAGCTGAATACATCATCGCACAAGGAAATGACCAAATCATCCTTTGCGAGCGAGGCATCCGCACATACGAAACAGCCACAAGAAATACACTAGATATCTCGGCTGTGCCAATCTTGAAACAAGAGACACATTTACCAGTCTTTGTTGACGTGACACACTCAACAGGACGCAGAGATCTACTTCTTCCAACAGCTAAAGCAGCTCTTGCGATTGGAGCAGACGGTGTGATGGCAGAAGTGCATCCAGATCCATCTGTTGCTCTATCTGATTCAGCGCAGCAAATGGACATTCCACAATTCGAAAAATGGTTAGATGCGTTAAGACCACTTGTCAACATTCACGCGTAACCATAAATAGAAAAGCCGCCGGATGACAGCCCGGCGGTTTTTTCATGAAAAAATACGATCAAAATTGGCAATGAAAGGAAAAGAGCACATTGCAAGCTAAAAATACGCTTGTTCACAATGTTTTCATTTTTAAAATTCGATAGAATCTGCTAAGATCATTGTCATAGCTGACGTTCGCAACGATTTTTGGTGAAATATGATTCAATTTACAGGTAACAAGCTCATTAAAGTTTGTTTAATTTAGTTATAAAAAGAAAGGGAACGTTTTCATATGAAGAAAAAACGTGTATAATTTCATAAAAGAATGTCATTTTGATGTAGATTGAAAAATTATGTGTCTCTTTTCATCGTTTTAATGACAAATAGGATATTATTTTCCTCGTATCTGACATGTCTCTATCCAATTGGTGAATGCTATAGATATGAAGTGTATTTGAAGGAGTGATTTATGTGAATAATGTTACAATATATGATGTAGCAAGAGAAGCAAACGTAAGTATGGCAACGGTATCACGCGTTGTTAATGGTAATCCAAACGTAAAACCAACAACAAGAAAAAAGGTGCTTGAAGCAATTGATCGTCTCGGCTACCGTCCGAACGCAGTCGCACGAGGCCTTGCAAGTAAAAAGACCACAACAGTTGGGGTCATCATCCCTGATATTTCAAGTATCTTCTATTCAGAGCTTGCACGAGGAATTGAAGATATTGCGACGATGTACAAGTACAACATTATTTTGAGCAACTCAGACCAAAATACTGATAAAGAACTTCATTTGTTAAACACAATGCTTGGCAAACAAGTAGATGGAATCGTTTTTATGGGCGGAAACATTACAGATGTGCATGTGGAAGAATTTAAGCGCTCTCCTGTACCCATTGTACTTGCAGCATCTGTTGAAGAGCAGGCACAAACACCATCAGTCAACATTAACTATGAACAAGCCATTTATGATTCAGTTCAGCTATTGGTTGAAAAAGGACATAAACGAATTGCGTTTGTATCTGGACCAATGTCAGAACCAATTAACTCTATGAGAAAGCTTGCTGGTTATAAGCGTGCGCTTGAAGAAGCTGGTATCGCATTTGACGAAGCGCTTGTTGCTGAAGGAGACTACTCATATGACTCTGGTATTGAAGCACTCGCTAATCTGCTTGAGCAATCTGACAAGCCGACGGCTGTGATTGCAGCTACTGACGAAATGGCGCTAGGTGTCATTCATGGAGCGCAGGACAGAGGCGTATCCATTCCTGAAGATTTAGAAGTGATTGGCTTTGATAACACAAGACTATCCCTCATGGTTCGCCCTCAATTGACAACAGTTGTTCAGCCGACTTACGATATTGGCGCTGTTGCGATGAGACTTTTGACAAAGCTCATGAACAAAGAACAAGTAGAAGATCAAATTGTTGAATTGCCACATAGAATCGAAGAAAGACAATCGACGAAATAAAAAAGAAAGCAGGCTCACTTGATCAGTGGACGCCTGCTTTTTTTATGCCTTTTTCTTTTCTCGTCGAACAGGCATGAGTGCTTTTTCTACCGTTTGTGCATTTTTTTCTGTAATTTCTGCTCTTCTTGGAATCGGTGGATATAAATCGTCAGGATCTAGCCATGTGGATGGAAGCGGAACAGGCGATTGTTTTTCCCATGCCCGAATCCATTCCTGAGGAAGTGCATCTGGTGGTGTAATGCCTTTCATCTCAAGCCAAATGCGGCTCCATGCTCTTGGGACGACACGCCAAATATCATAGCCGCCTCCGCCCACAGCGATCCATTTTCCATCACAATATTGATGCGCCAGCTCATGGGCAATTCTAGGAATTTCCTCATATATTTTCATGGTAGCAGATAAATGCGTCAAAGGGTCATAATAGTGGGCATCTGCTCCATTTTGCGTCAAAATGACATCTGGTTTAAAAAAAGCAGCAATCTCTGTCACTGCTGTTCGATAGGCTTCTAAAAATGATTCGTCTTCTGTAAATGCGTCAAGCGGGATATTATATGCATAGCCATAGCCTTTATCATGACCCCTTTCCTGTACTTGTCCAGTTCCAGGGAACAAATAGCGCCCTGTTTCATGAATGGAAACAGTACATACCTCTGGATCATCATAGAAGCTAAACTGTACACCATCGCCATGATGAGCATCTGTATCAATATATAAAATTCTAGCGCCATATGTCTTTTGAATATACTGAATGGCCACAGAGCTGTCATTATAAATACAAAAGCCAGAAGCACGCCCTTTAAATCCATGGTGAAGCCCGCCGCCAAGATTGAGCGCATGCTGCGAATGTCCAAGCATCACTTGATCAACCGCTGTTAATGTCCCGCCAACTAGGAGAGAAGCTGCCTCATGCATCCCTGCAAACATCGGGGTATCCTCAGTGCCAAGACCATAACGTTCCCCCTCTGCGGTGGACAGTTTTCCTTCACTTGCCCGCTGAACTGCTTGAATGTAGTCTGTTGTATGGACGAGCTTTAATTCCTCCAGCGTCGCCATACGAGGTGCGACAATCTCATCATCCGTTAATGCCTTCATTTTTTGAAGAAGATCATAAGTTAAGTAGACGCGAAGCTGATTGAAGGGATGATCTTGGTGAAACTGGTACGTTTGAAAAGATGGTGAAAAAACAAAGGTCGCTTCCTTCATTTGATCGTCTGCTCCATAGGCCAGAGCACTTTATAGCCTTTTGCACGAATCAGCTTCATCACATGATCTGCATGCATCGTTTGAAGGCGGAAGACGAGCACTTTAGAGGCTTCATTGGCATGTGGGTACACGAGTACACTCAGCATTTGAATATGCTGCTCTTTTAAAATGGACGTAATGTCTGCAAGACCCTCTGTCACTTGCGCTACTTCAACCTCTAAATGTGATCCAGGCTGATCTGCACCTGTTAGTCTTACAAACGTACGAAGTAAATCTGTTTTTGTGATGATCCCTACAAGCTTGCCACGTCTCACAACGGGAAGACAGCCAATTCCGTGTTCAAAAAAGACACTTGAAATCTCCTCAACGAAATCAAGCGGATGAGCGGTAATCGTCTCTAGCACCATGATGTCTTCAACCGGTCGCTGAATAAAAAGCTGCCTTTTCTCTGTTTCAAAAATACTTGGACTGGCATTTTTAATATCCCGATCTGTCACCATCCCAATGACAGATCCCTGCTCAGATACGATAGGAATATGCCGAATGTGATGTGCACTCATTTTTTGAATGGCTTCTTCAATCGTATCGGTTTTGCGCAGCGTGATCACATCACGCTCCATAATTTGTTCAATCATCATGTTTACCAATCCCCTTTGCCAAAAAAACGAATTGAACGTTAATACATAAAGCGCTGATGGAAGCGAAGACGATCGAAACGCTCGATCGAATCAGGACTCACATTTTTTCCGATCCGTGCCATTAAACAATTGGCTGGATGTGAGCTAATCTCTGGCTCGTCTGTTGCAAACCAGACAAGACCGCCTGCGTTCATCATTTTCTCCATCATTTTGCGGTACTCCCACACGTTTTTCTTTGTCCCCTTTAAATCCCAATGCCAGTAATATTCAGTTGTAATGATAATGTAATTCTCCATTTGCTCATCCATCATGCTCACATCCAGTAAATGCTTGCCAAGTGAGCAGCCTCTGAATGGGGGAGCGACTTCAATGGCACCGAGCTCAATTAAATTGTCCATGTTGCCTTCTGACCAGCGTTCAAGCGGATCAGGGTACAAATACGTGACATAGCCTACGACAAGCTCATCCACCCTAGCAATGATAATACGTCCTTCAGGAAGATCTGCTATTTCAACAAGTGCTTGTTTCTGTTCCTCAGGCGTGCGAAATGCCGTTAGTCCTTCATGAAACATATAGTTCGCAAGCTCTGATGCAGGTACCGGTCCTTCAATCAGGATGGAACCTGTTTCTCGCTCAATGGTTTTTGAATAATAAGTTTTAGGATGCTCCACGTATCCACCGCCTCAAATTCTAGTGAGTCGTCTCTATTCTATCTTAAATCTTGCAATAATTAAAACGGTTTCATCAGAAGTTTTTTAAAAATTGAGAAAAAAAGTCATCTATACTATAATGGTCATTGTAAACGTATGCAAAGGGGGACTGTTTGATGAAAGTGGAAACGCTACCATCAGTAAAAGGGGACTATCATTTAAATGATTATGAGCAAGCATACAAAGAATTTTCATGGGAGGAAGCGAGAAAAAATTTCTCTTGGTATGAAACAGGAAAAGTAAATGCAGCTTATGAAGCGATTGACAGACATGCGGACTCGTTTCGTAAAAACAAGGTGGCGCTTCACTACAAAGATTCACAGCGGGATGAAAAGTATACGTTCAGGGATATGAAAATCAAGACAAACAAAGCAGGAAATCTATTAAGAGAACAGGCACATGTGCAAAAAGGGGATCGCGTGTTTATCTTTATGCCAAGATCACCTGAGCTCTATTTTCTACTGCTGGGTGCTGTCAAAATTGGTGCGATCGTCGGTCCGTTATTTGAGGCATTTATGGAAGGTGCCGTCAAAGATCGTTTAGAAAATAGTGAGGCAAAAGTGATTGTGACAACGCCTGATCTGCTTGAGCGGATTCCGTTTGCAGAACTTCCAAAGCTTGAATCCGTCATCATTGTCGGCGGTGAAAAAGAGGATGCAGGTGATGTGCGGACGATTCACTTTGAAGAAGCATTTGAACAGGCAGCGAAGGAACTTGAAATCGAGTGGATGGATGAAAAAGATGGATACCTGCTTCATTACACGTCAGGGTCCACTGGTACGCCAAAAGGTGTGCTCCATGTTCATGGCGCAATGGTGCAGCAAGGCCAGACGGGTAAATGGGTACTTGATTTGAAAGAAGAAGATGTCTACTGGTGCACAGCTGATCCAGGCTGGGTAACAGGGACGGTGTACGGTATTTTTTCTCCGTGGTTGAATGGAGCGACGAATGTCATTTTAGGCGGCAGGTTCAATCCTGATACGTGGTACGAAACCATCGAATCGCTTGGTGTGACCGTTTGGTACAGTGCACCGACAGCCTTCAGAATGCTGATGGGAGCAGGAGACGATCTCATTCAAAAATATGATCTCAGCTCACTCCGTCATGTATTAAGTGTAGGAGAGCCTCTTAATCCAGAAGTCATTCGCTGGGGAGACGCTGTATTTGGTAAACGAATTCATGACACTTGGTGGATGACAGAAACAGGTGCACAGCTGATTTGTAACTATCCATGCATGGATATCAAACCAGGTTCGATGGGGAAACCAATTCCAGGCGTTGAAGCTGCGATTGTAGATAATGCCGGAAATGAACTTCCGCCATACCGGATGGGGAACCTTGCCATCAAAAAGGGCTGGCCGTCTATGATGCATACGATCTGGAACAATCCTGAAAAATATGAATCTTACTTTATGCCGGGAGATTGGTATGTTTCAGGAGATTCAGCTTATATGGATGAAGATGGATACTTCTGGTTCCAGGGACGTGTCGACGATGTCATTATGACGTCAGGAGAGCGGGTCGGTCCATTTGAGGTGGAAAGTAAACTGGTGGAACATCCGGCCATTGCAGAGGCTGGTGTCATCGGAAAACCAGATCCTGTGCGCGGTGAAATTATTAAAGCATTTATAGCGCTTAGAAGCGGATACGAACCGACAGATGAGCTGAAAGAAGAGATTCGTACGTTTGTGAAAAAAGGACTCGCTGCACATGCAGCACCGAGAGAAATTGAGTTTAAAGACAAACTGCCAAAAACACGCAGCGGTAAAATTATGAGACGTGTGCTAAAAGCGTGGGAACTGAATTTACCTGCTGGCGATCTCTCGACAATGGAAGATTAATCGCTTCCGTCAGTTGACTTGATATCAAAAGTATGTTAAAAATGACTTTAGTTGAATATGAAAAGGTTTTGACTGAGATTCAGTAGAATCATCTTTCCCTGTCCAAGAGAGCTGACGGCTGGTGCGAGTCAGTACAAAGAGATATTCGAATTACCCTCACGAACCGCTTTTACGAAAAGGAGCATGCATGTTGCCTGATTAGTGAAAGAACGGATCTGTCCGTTATCAGTGTAAGTGAAAAGACGTGTTGTTTTGTCTTTTAAGCAGGGTGGTACCGCGATATATATCGTCCCTTCGTTCATTCGAAGGGGCGTTTTTTATGTTGAATTGTAAAAAAGGAGATTTGGATATGAGTCAATTGATGGAAGAATTATCGTTCAGAGGATTAATTCAGCAACAAACAGATGAAGAAGGTTTAACAAAATTATTAGCAGAAGAAAAAATCAAGCTATACTCCGGCTTTGATCCAACAGCTGACAGCTTGCACATTGGTCACTTACTGCCAATTTTAACATTGCGCAGATTCCAAGAAGCAGGCCATCATCCGATTGCACTTGTTGGCGGCGCAACTGGACTGATTGGTGACCCAAGTTTCAAAAAAGCAGAACGTTCACTAAACCCAGCAGAAATCGTCGAACAGTGGTCAGAGAAAATCAAAGGCCAGCTCTCTCAATTCCTTGATTTTGAAGCAGGTGACAACCCAGCTGTCATCGTCAATAACTATGACTGGATCAGTCAAATGAATGTCATCACGTTCCTTCGTGATATTGGAAAGAACTTCGGTGTCAACTTCATGCTCGCAAAAGATATCGTCAGCTCCCGTATTGAAACAGGGATTTCGTACACAGAATTCAGCTACGTGATTCTGCAATCGTTAGACTTCTTGAACCTTTACAGAAATGAAAACTGTAAGCTGCAAATCGGCGGAAGTGACCAGTGGGGAAATATCACATCTGGACTTGAGTTGATCCGTAAGTCTGAAGCAGAAGGCGCAAAAGCATTCGGTCTCACAATGCCGCTTGTGACAAAAGCAGACGGCACGAAGTTTGGGAAAACAGAAGGTGGTGCCATCTGGTTAGATAAAGAAAAAACATCACCATATGAATTCTACCAATTCTGGATTAACACAGATGACCGTGATGTCGTGAAATACTTAAAATACTTTACGTTCCTATCAAAAGAAGAGATCGCATCGTACGAAGAAAAAGTGCAAACAGCCCCTGAAAAGCGTGAAGCACAGCGCCGTTTGGCAGAAGAAGTCACAACACTTGTGCATGGCCGTGAATCACTAGAACAGGCAGTCAACATCTCAAATGCGCTATTTAAAGGCGAGATCAAATCTCTTACAGCAGAAGAAGTGAAAGTAGGCTTTAAAGATGTGCCATCAATGGAGAAAGACAGTGCAGAAGAATTAACACTTGTTGATGTTCTTGTCGAATCAAAACTGTCTCCATCAAAACGTCAAGCACGTGAAGATATTACAAACGGTGCGGTCTACATCAACGGAGAGAGACAAACCGACAAAGACTATGTCCTTTCAGCAGATGACCGAATTGAAAACCAATTTACGGTCTTAAGAAGAGGGAAAAAGAAATACTTCCTTGTGACGTATAAATAAATCCTTATGAAACAGTAAGTATCATGAAAAGCACCTCAAATGTTCATATACATTGAGGTGCTTTTCTTTTTTATTCAGAAGTAGGAATTAGGCTTTTACAGAGCGGTTTTCTCTCATTTGTCTGTTTCTTATTCAAGAAGTGAATCTTCGTTTGTATAAGCATGTTCTACCTTACAAATTCGGGTTGTATAGGATTCATACCAATCTTTTTTTCCTTTTTTTTGAACACGCTGATGTGCTGTATGTGCTTTCCATTCTTTGATGGCTGCTAATGAATCCCAGTAAGAGACAGTGATTCCAACACCATGTTCATCTCGTGCACTTTCTATTCCAAGAAACCCGTCTAGTTCTTTCGCTAATTGTTCCATTTTTTGAGCAGCAGCAGCGTATTCTTTCTGCTCAACATTTGTTCGTTTTGATGTGAAAATGACTGCATAGTAAGGTGGTGCAGGTGTTTGAGTAAATAGCATCTAGTAGAACCTCCTTTTGTCTATTCACATTATATATGAAAGATAGAGAGGCCCGTAGTCTTTTTGTTTTAATTTCAAAAAGACCATGGTGCTTTTTCATTAGGTATTGTGCTGTAAAATCATCTGATAAATATTACCTTGTTCACTTTTCTGTCATATTTTTCTTGTTTAAAATAGAGACGTATCAGAAAATTAAGGGGGAATGAACATGATCGTTTTAAAGAAAAGGAGTTTGCAAATTCTGATTGCGCTTGCCTTAGTGCTAGGTTCAATGGTCTTCATCCAGCCGAAAGAAGTCAAAGCGGCTGCGCATAATCCGGTTGTAATGGTACACGGCATGGGCGGTGCGTCTTATAACTTTGCTTCGATCAAACGATACTTAGTGACACAGGGCTGGGATCAAAACCAACTTTTTGCAATCGATTTCATAGACAAAACAGGTAATAACCTGAACAATGGCCCGAGGCTCTCTAGATTCGTCAAAGATGTACTAGCCAAAACGGGCGCCAAAAAAGTAGATATTGTGGCTCATAGTATGGGTGGTGCGAACACGTTATACTATATTAAAAACCTAGACGGCGGAGATAAAATTGAAAACGTCGTCACACTTGGTGGAGCGAATGGACTCGTATCACTCAGAGCATTACCAGGCACCGATCCAAATCAAAAAATTCTTTACACATCTGTCTATAGCTCAGCCGATCTCATTGTCGTCAACAGCCTCTCACGTTTAATTGGCGCGAGAAACGTCCTCATCCACGGCGTTGGACATATCGGTCTATTAACCTCAAGCCAAGTCAAAGGCTATGTGAAAGAAGGATTGAATGGCGGAGGACAGAATACGAATTAAAAAATGAAAAAGACAGCGATTTGTGCTGTCTTTTTTGATGTCATGGTTATATGGGAGCTGCTAGGTGTTGGAGAAGATTTTTAGGAGGATAAAAGATGACGCAAAAACTCAAATATGCTTTCTTAGGCTACTTTCTCTATTTCCCATGTTCATTTCTGATTATCTATATGATCTGGATGGCAATCGTCAAATCAGTGCAATGGACGGAAGTCATATCTAATTGTACATCCATCATTGGCATCTATTACTTGATAGCCAGTGTGTGGTTTGTCTTTTTACTGCAAAAACAGACAAAACATCGTACATAGCCAAATAAAAACATGTACAAATCAACCATCATTCCTTACACTACATATAATGAACGAGACTCTTTGGAGGTGGGGATTTGTGCAACAACATCAAAAGGCTTTGATTATGGTCGATGTACAGAAAGCATTCGAGCACGAAAAATGGGGAGAACGGAATAACCTAGATGCAGAGAAGAATATCAGTCGTCTATTGACGTTTTGGAGAGAAAAAGGATGGACAGTCATTCATATTCAGCATACATCGGATCAGCCGCACTCCTTATTTCATCCAGCAAATGAAGGGCACTCCTTCAAAGAGGTCGCCAAACCGCTAGATGAAGAAACGGTCATACAAAAGAAAGTCAACAGTAGCTTTATAGGTACAAACTTAGAGGAACAACTAAGATCGAACGAGATCGACACTATTGTGATCGCTGGACTCACAACACCACACTGCGTATCTACCACAACAAGAATGAGTGGAAACCTAGGCTTTGAGACATACCTCATTTCGGATGCGACAGCCGCCTTTGGACTCGCAGATCAAACCGGTACATACTATGATCCAGAAACGATCCATCGCCTTTCACTTGCAACACTGCATGACGAATTTGCGACTATCTTGACAACTGAGCAGCTGATCACAAATTGGGCAAGCAAAAGCTCCTAGAATCATCTCTAGGAGCTTTTTGCTTGTTCATCCAGCGGCTGTTTTCGTTGTTCAATACTTGAGTAGATGAGATCAATTCCAATAAATAAGAAGCTGACAAAGAAAGATAAAATGAGTGTGCCGTGCTCCCAAATGGAGATATTGACTATGTTCATATTAAGGACAAACTTAATTGAGAAATGCACAACGATCCATGAGAGTAGAAATTCAAAGATAAACGTGAACCATTGAGGGAATCTTAGCAAAGTGGAAATTCCTTTACCAATGAATACTAAAAAGATCGACCAAAAAAGAACAATCCCACTGACGAATAGACAGAAGGTCAATAATGAAAGAAATGATGCATAGGTAATATATTCTCCAAAAAGAAAATTCACTCCTAATGAAACAACATAAAGTACAGAACTTGGAATGATGATGACAAAACTAATCGAAAAAAAGATGAGTAAAATGAGGAGAATTTCAGCGATAGCTCCAGGCTCTTCATCGACAACTTTTGTCTTTCTCAAAATCGCATAGATAATAATTGAAATGAGCATAAGTGCTAACATAAATGAAATAATCGACAAATTGCTTTCCTCCTTAACGTTCTTTACATTATTGTTTTAAGTTGTGAGTTATCCAGTAAATGTAATTGTAAGAGGAAAACGAAAAAGAGTAAAGAGTAATCGGTGTTCTAATTTTCTTGTGTGTAAATTTGTAGCTAGAGAGTATCGTACAAAAGACCAAACAAAAAACCCTAGAAATCCTTGAACAATCAAGGTCTCTAGGGTTTGTTTGATCACTCTCTGAGAGAGTCATGAAATTAACGAGAGTAGAACTCAACGATTAGTTGTTCGCTGATTTCAGGCGCTAATTCTGAACGCTCTGGAAGACGAGTGAAAGTTCCTTCAAGCTTTTCAGCATCGAAAGTAAGATATTCAGGTACGAAGTTGTTCACTTCAACTGATTCTTTCACAACTGCAAGGTTTTGAGATTTCTCACGAAGAGCAATCGTTTGACCTGGTTTCACAGAGAAAGATGGGATGTCTACACGGCTTCCATCAACAAGGATGTGACCATGGTTGACTAGCTGACGAGCTTGGCGGCGAGTACGAGCAAGGCCAAGACGGTATACTAGGTTGTCAAGGCGAGTTTCAAGAAGGATCATGAAGTTTTCACCTTGTTTACCAGGAAGTTTATCAGCTTTGTCAAATAGTGTACGGAATTGACGTTCGTTGACACCGTACATGTGACGAAGCTTTTGCTTCTCTTGTAATTGTAAACCGTATTCAGATAGTTTTTTGCGTTGTCCTGGACCATGTGGGCCTGGAGCGTAAGGGCGTTTTTCAAGTTCCTTACCTGTTCCGCTTAATGAAATGCCTAAACGGCGGGAAATCTTCCAACTTGGACCTGTATAGCGAGCCATAATGTGACTCCTCCTTATTGTTTTTATTTGTGAAAAATAAAAACCGTCTGTTCTTTGTCTTTTCCGTCATTATGTTTTCATGCATCCTCGCTCCAGCAGCAGGGAGTTACAAGATGCACCTCCATATAGAAGGAACAAAATGATACAAAAAAGCCGAACAAAAAGGCTGCCATATTTCACACAAACTCTATTATATGACGCCAGATAGGAGAAGTCAACCTATTTAAAGAGGAGAATGTCAAACGTGGTCGGCATTCATCCGGGAAGAAAGCAAAACAAAAAAGCAGACACATTGTCTGCTTTTCAAGCATCATGACGCATCAGTAGAGGCTGATAACGCATTTTGGAGAACCTCTGTAAATTGAACTAAGTACGTTTCATCTATTTCATTGAAACGATCTTTCACTGGACTGTCAATATCGAGTACCCCAATGATTTGTCCATTTACTTTAAGTGGGATCACAATTTCAGACTGCGATGCTGCATCACATGCAATATGACCAGGGAATGCATGGACATCAGCGATACGCTGTACATCACCTGTCGCAAATGCTGTACCGCAAACCCCTTTTCCAGAAGGAATGCGTACACATGCGGGTAGTCCGTTGAATGGACCAAGCACAAGCTCTCCGCCTTTTGCTAAATAAAATCCTGCCCAATTGACTTCAGGAAGCGAGTGATAAAGCAGCGCCGCAGCATTGGCTAGGTTGGCAATGAGATCAGGTTCACCATCCGTAATCGCTTCTACTTGCTTGATGAGTAATTGATAGTCTTTCGATGGATCGCCAGACTGTTTTTCGACATGAAACATGAAAATCTCCTACTTTCTATCTCAAAATTACATAACTTGCGCTTCGCATGTGGGATTTGTCGAGCAATGATTAAAGGAACTTCCGCCTTCACCTTGAAGTATGTACACATGAAGAGGGGTGAGCGGATGAAAACATCAACAACCGTGCAAACAAAAGACCGTATTATTGAAGCTGCCATCAGACTTTTTAACCAAAAAGGATTTTCTGGAACCTCTGTCCGTGAGATTGCGAAGGAAGCAAACGTCAACGTTGCCCATATATCTTATTACTTTCAAGGAAAAGGAGGGCTGCTCGAGCAGCTCGTATCCGATTTTTATGAAGGGTACATTCAGATGATTGAATCGCACATCCAGCACATGGAAACCCGTCATGCAAAAGAATGTTTACTTCATGTGGTTTTTGATATTTTATCTTATCAGCATGAAAATCGTCAATTAACCCGTTTCGTTTATCGAGAAGTGACCATTGATTCAACGCTGATCAGGGAAATCATGTCCACCTATTTAACAAAGGAAAAATACTTGTTTCAGCTCATCATTGAAAAAGGAAAAAGCACCCATGTGATTTGTAAGCAGCTGTCACTCTCATCATTTATGATCCAGCTAAAATCACTTCTGATGATGCCTTATCTGCAGCCGCAATATTTAACAGAGGTGCTTTATATCAACCCAAATGAGCCTTACTTTTATCAAACGTACTATAAGGAACTGAGCCGGTCGCTTCATCATCTGTTAGAACCAAATGAACCCGCACTTGATCCTCACCTGAAACTCATGATGTCTTCAAATTGATCATACGCATACCCGAGATCTTCCGCTTGATGGGCATCAGACCCGAATATGAGCGGAATTTTTTTCTGTTTTGCAAGATCAATCATCCATTGATCTAAATAGATACTTCTGGCATATGTTTTACGAAGACCTGATGTATTAAAATCTAAGGACATGCCTTTTTTTGCCGTTTCTTCAAGACAAAGGGTAACACTTTGACATAGTTCTGGCGACATTTCGTATGGGAAAAGTTGTTTGAATTTCTGGACAAGGGTGATATGACCGATTCTCTTTGGCTTATATGGACCTAAAGATGATAGAATAGAAGAATGAATTTGGTCATAGTAGCTTTGATAGACGTGTTCGATGCTGCCATAGATGCTGATCAGCTGCTCGAAGGCATGCTCATCAAAATCAAGACAAATATAATCATTGTCAGCAGGAAGAAAGTGAACAGATAAAATGCTATCGTCTAGTTCAGGACCGTAGCAGTCTAAAAAGGCACTTGTTTCCTCTTCATACTCTTTGATATAGTCGACCTCAAGCCCAGTTTTTACTATTAACTGTCCTTTGTATTCCTGTTTCAGCTGATCCAGCTTCGTCAAATACGCTTCAAGGTCTTGAAGCTTCATGGCACTATCCTGCTCAGGCGTTGGATCTCGAAACGAAGGAGGCAGCGGGGCATGCTCGGTAAAGGTGATGGAATCAAATCCCTTTTTCATTGCTTTTTCAATATAAGAATGAAAAGGATCAAGCGTACCGTGCGGGCAAAATGGCGTATGTAAATGTGCATCTTGTTTCAACATGTCGTCACCTCTTGTCGATATTTTGAAAAACGTCATGTTTATCAGCGAAAATAATGAAAAATCATGACCAAAAATGCTGGTTACATGGTATCATAATAACAATGAAAACGACAGCTTCCGCATACATAAAAGCAGGTCACATGAAGACGTGTGATCAAATGATAGAAAGCACTCAAATACTTTCTTGAAAAACATACATACAACCGTGAATGGATGGTATTGGAAAACATACGATCCTGTTTATAAAAAAACAAATGCAAAGCGGACACGAAAGGGTTCTCAGGTCTACTCGGGACACTTTTACCCTGACATCACTTAGATCACAACAAGGGGGCTCATTATGGAGTTTATCATCGGTTTAATTGTCATTTTGCTTGCTTTGTTTTCAGTCGGTTATTTCCTCAGAAAAAATATATATAAAGAGATTGACCGATTGGAAGCATGGAAAATTGAAATTTTAAACAGATCAATTGTAGAAGAAATTTCAAAAATCAAACATTTAAAAATGACCGGAGAAACAGAGCAGTTTTTTGAAAGATGGCGTGCAGAGTGGGACGATATCGTCACAGCCCATCTTCCAAAGGTAGAGGAGCTATTATATGATGCAGAGGAGTATTCTGATAAATATCGATTCTCCAAAGCGAAGCAAGTTCTTGCACATATAGGAGATCTGCTCACCGCTGCTGATTCAAACATCGAAGACATTTTAAAAGAGATTGCAGACCTTGTCACAAGTGAAGAGCAAAACCGAAAAGACATCGAGAAGGTCAAAGAGCAATATCAAACGGTACGAAAAAATCTACTTGCTTACAGCCATTTATATGGCACCCTTTATGACAAAATGGAGCAGGACTTGGACGAGGCCTGGGAAGGGATCAAGCAGTATGAAGAAGAGACAGAAAACGGAAACTACATGACAGCAAGGAAAATTTTGCTTGAGCAAGACCGCAGACTCGATCAGCTGCAATTATATATCAATGATGTACCGAAGCTCATCGCAGACTGCAAACAAACTGTGCCAGGTCAGCTGACGAAGCTGAAAGACGGTTATAAAGAAATGACAGACAAAGGCTACAAACTAGAGCACATCCAGATCACAAAAGAGCTGGATAACTTGAATAAACAGCTGACCCGGGCGGAGAAGCTGCTGATTGATGAACTCAACTTAGATGAAGCATCAAGCATTCTGCAAATGATTGATGATGCGATTCAGACGCTGTATGATCAGCTAGAAGCAGAAGTAGAAGCAGGTCAGGAAATCAAGAGCAAAATGCCTGAGCTGACCGAAGCATTTGAAAAACTTGAACAAGACCACACGCAGACAAAGGCAGAAACGGCTCTTGTGAAAGAAAGCTACAAGCTGACAGCGGGAGAGTTGGATCAGCAGAAAGCCTTCGAAAAACGATTAGAAGAAATTGAAAAGCTCATGAAGCAAATACGAGAGAAGCTTGATCGTGACCATGTCGCATACACATTATTAATGGATGAAATCAATCAGCTTGAGACCTTTATTGAGGATGCCAAAACGCTTCATGAAGCGTTTAAAGATCACCTTCAATCGTTACGAAAAGAAGAATTACAGGCAAGAGAAACATTGGCTGAACTTAAAACCATGCTGACAGATACAGTGCGCCAGCTGCACAAAAGCAACATTCCAGGTGTACCTGCTGACATCAAAGAACGTGCTGAAAAAGCGCAGGAGATGATTCAGCAAGTGCAGGAGCAGCTAGAAAATTTGCCGCTGAATATGCCAGCAGTGAACCAGCAATTAAAAGAAGCCTCTGAAACAGTAAAACATGTCGTTGATGAAACACATGACATGCTTCGTAAAGTGGATCAAATTGAACGGATTATACAATACGGCAACCGGTTTAGAAGTCAAAATCACATTCTTTCAGAGCAATTAAAAGAGGCAGAACGAAGATTTTATGCCTATGATTATAACGATTCATTTGAAGTGGCAGCAGCAGCTGTCGAAAAAGCATCACCTGGAGCCGTCCAGAAGCTTTTAACTCAGCAAGAAAAAGAATATCAACATCAATAAAAAAAGCTGAAGTCCATTTTAGGACTTCAGCTTTTTCCATGTTATGAAGCTTGCTTTTGACGTTCTTCTGAAGCAGAAGAAGTGAAAAGAGAGATGACAAATCCAATCACGACTCCGAGTATGGCAGGTACAATCCAGCCAATGCCAAGGTCATATAGCGGCAAGATCGTTTGAAAGAGATCTTTCACAGGACCAATCGGCAGTTTCGCCGCTGCTAAGCCGTCAAACAGACTAACGCAGCCAGTTAAAATCAAAGTAAGGACATACACAGGTCTTCTATGACCAAGCCATTTGTCAGCAAGTGATAAAACGATAATCACAATCGCTAACGGGTAAATCGCAGTTAAAACAGGTACTGAAAAAGCGATAATATGAGCAAGTCCAAAATTTGAAATGATAAAACTGAATAATGTCACGAGTGTCACAACTGTTTTATAAGAAAGCTTAGGTAGTAATTTTGAGAAATACTCTCCGCACGATGTCACGAGACCGATGCTTGTGGTTAAACAGGCAACCGTAATCGCCGCGCCTAACACAATATTACCTAAACTGCCAAAAAGGAATTGCGAAGACTGAGCCAAGATCTTACTGCCATCTCCAACAAAACCAATGGCGTGTGTACTTGAAGCGCCTAAATAAGCAAGTGATAGATAAACAAACGTTAATCCGCAAGCTGCAATGAGACCTGCTTTGATACAAGCAGAAGTGAGTGCCTTTTTACTTGTTACACCACGTCCTTTAATGGCGTTGATGACAACAACCCCAAACACAATAGATGCAAGAGCGTCCATGGTTTTATAACCCTCTAGAAACCCTTTGAAAAATGATCCATTGCTATAGGACACATCAGGTGTGCCAATGACGCCCATCGGTGTCAAAATGGCTTTGACGATAATAATCAAAATGATCGTAAATTTAATCGGTGTTAACACTTTCCCTACACGATCCACAATTTTCGTTGGATTTAGCGCAAGATAATACGTAATACCAAAAAAGGCCAGTGTAAATAAAAAAAGTGAGAGCCAAGCTGGTACACCAGCTAAAAAGGGTAGTGCACCAATTTCATATGAAACCGTTCCTGTACGAGGAATAGCGAAAAGTGGCCCGATAGATAAATATAAAATGACGGTAAACGCTGTTCCAAAAGCTGGGTGAGCTTTATCAGCTAATCCTTTTGCATCTCGACCTGTCAAAGCGATTGCAATAATCCCTAGAAGAGGTAAACCGACACCTGTTAATAAAAATCCGCCCATTGCTTTCCACACATTTTGCCCAGCATATTGCCCAAGCTCTGGTGGATAAATCATATTACCGGCGCCGAAGAATAGAGCAAACAGCATAAAACCTATGATAACCGTATCTTTCGTCGACAAAGTTGCCTTCATTGCATTTAAAGCCTCCATTATTATGTTGAAATATTCTGTTAATTAGTTGCTAGGTAACCGTTCATCATTAACAATCACTAATTATAAAGGATGTACGCCTGATGTCAACATGTGTTTTCGTACAAAAGTCATGAATTTTTCTATTTTAGTATATGAAGAACAATAAAAAAACATCCCCTTCTTCTTTGGAAGGGGATGTTTTGATTTGCGATGATTATGAGGCAAGTTGCTTTGGTGGGCTGGTAAACATGGAAATAAGTACACCAATCACAGCACCGATAATAGCTGGTATGATCCAGCCAATGCCTAAATCGTAAAACGGAACAATTGATTTCAAGATGCCAGGCAATCCGCCTAGATTCACTTCTGCAGCTAATAATCCATCAATAATGGCAAAGAAACCAGTAAAGATGAGAGAAGTGATATAAATGATTCTTCTGCCGTTAATCCAGCGGTCAAGGAACGATAATAAAATAATGACAATGGCCAGTGGATAGATCGTCACAAGAACTGGAACAGATAGTGAGATGATCTGTGCGAGTCCAAGGTTTGCAACGAATGTGCTAAATAAAGAAACAATTAGAACGACGGTACGATAAGAAAGTGCTGGGAAGAGCTTTGAAAAGTATTCTCCACAAGATGAAATAAGTCCAACACTAGTCGTTAAACAAGCGAATAAAATGGCTGCGCCAAGAACAATGTTACCAGCAGAACCGAATAAAAAGTTGGCAGAAAGTGAAAGCAGTTTGCCGCCATCATTTGCTCCAACCATTCCCGTGGCATCGGGGCTTGAAGCACCTACATAAGCAAGTGAAATGTACACGAGTGCCAGTCCAACAGCTGCTACGATTCCTGCCTTAATACAAGCTGCTGCAAGAGATTTTCGCTCTGTGATGCCTCTGTCCTTAACAGCTGTCACCACGACGATTCCAAATACGATAGAAGCAAGTGCATCCATTGTTTTATAGCCTTCTAAAAATCCAGTGAAAAGCGGATTTGCCTCATATGTTTTATCTGGAGCACCGATCATTCCCATTGGCGTAGCAATGGCTTTAATGACAATAATAGCAATAACAGTTAATAAGATCGGTGTCAAAATTTTACCAATACGATCAACCAGCTTTGAAGGATTTAACGCAAGCAAGTATGAAATAGTGAAAAACACTACGGTAAAGATGAATAGTGGTACCCATGAAGTGGCTTGGGCACCTGAGAGAAATGGAGCTAATCCTATCTCATACGAAACCGTACCAGTTCGCGGAATGGCGAAAAATGGTCCAATGGATAAATACAGAATAACGGTGAAGATAGTCCCGAATTTAGGGTGTGCTTTATCGGCAAGGCCTTTGGCTCCGGTACCTGTAAGGGCGACAGCAATAACCCCTAATAGTGGAAGACCTACGCCTGTAAGTAGGAATCCGCCGATGGCAAGCCATACGTTTTCACCAGCATATTGTCCAAGAACAGGCGGGAAAATCATATTTCCTGCGCCAAAGAATAATGCAAAAAGCATTAGTCCAATAGCCAATGTTTCTTTTATACTTAAACTATTTTTCAAAATAGTCCCTCCTCAATCAGTGTATTGTGTCAAATTTAAATATTCTGACAATTTAGGTGTTTATGTGACAATTGCACTATGGATGATATAGTGAAAATGAAAAGTTGTCAACTGCCATTTTCAGAAAATTCTCTGTCTGACTTCATTATGGTAACATATAAATGCATTTATTTTTTAAGTTTTTTTGTAAGGAGTTTAAGATATGATTTATCTTGATAATAGTGCCACAACAAAGCCTTATCCAGAGGTTTTACAAGTGCATCAGCAAGTGAGTGAGCGTTTTTTTGGGAATCCGTCTTCGCTGCATCAACTTGGAATTGATGCAAGCCGTCTATTAAGTGAAACGCGAAAACAAATCCTTCACTATACAGGCTTTACACAATATGAGATTATTTTTACTTCAGGTGCAACAGAAGCAAATAACATTGCCATCAAAGGGGCTGCTCTTGCCAAGATGAACCGAGGCAGACATATTGTCACAACAGCGATTGAGCATCCATCTGTCATCGAATCGTTTGAACAGCTGAAAACATTATTTGGCTTTGATATTTCCTATATTCAAGTAAATGAGCATGGCCGTGCAGATATGACGCATTTAAAAGAAGTGCTTCGCCCTGATACAGTGCTTGTCAGTCTCATGCATGTAAACAATGAAACAGGCGCGATTCAGCCGATAGAGGAAGCGGCCAGCATCATTCGGACGTATGCCAAAGAGGCAATTTTTCATGTCGACGGCGTACAAGGAATTGGCAAGGTTCCGCTGCCTAAAGAGATGGATATTGATCTTTTAACGATGTCAGGCCACAAAATTCATGGCTTAAAAGGCACAGGAGCGCTCTTTTTAAAGAAAGGTGTAGTGCTTGCCCCTTTTATCACAGGAGGAGAGCAGGAACTAGGCCTTCGCTCAGGGACTGAGAACCCTGCTGGAGCTGTCAGCTTAGCAAAAGCCATAAAGCAATCATTTGAATATTTAAACAAGCATCATGATGAGATGATCGCCTTAAAAACGGAGCTAGAGCAGCAGCTTGGAAAGATAGAAGGCGTCGTCATAAACACACCGCTGACGCATAGCGCACCGCACATTGTGAATTTTTCAGTGCCAGGTATTCAAATCGAAGTCCTTCTGCATATGCTTGAAAAAGAAGGCATTTACGTTTCGACAACGTCTGCTTGTTCTGCTAAGAAAAAGGAACCAAGCCGTGTCCTGCTGGCGATGGGGAAATCAGAAGAAGCAGCCAAAAGCAGCATGAGAATCAGTTTGACATATGGACAAGGACCAGAGCTAGCGCCGCAAATCATCACATCGATCGCACAAAGTGTGAAAAAATTAAAAGGAATGAGATAACAACATGAAGTATGACCATATTTTAGTCCGTTTTGGTGAGATTTCAACAAAAGGGAAAAATAGAAAGAAATTTATCGAAAAACTAAGACAGCATATCCGGTTTGTATTAAAAGACTTTGAAGCATTAAAGTATGCATCTGATAGAGACCGCATTACGATCATGCTAAACGGAGAAGACCCTGAACCGATTTCAGAACAGCTTAAAGGTGTATTTGGCATTCAAAGCTTTAGCCTGGCTGTAAAATGTGAGACAAATCTTGATGCCATCAAAGAAGCGGCACTCTCAGCGGTTCAGGAAGTGTATGAACAAGGAAATACATTTAAGGTCTCAACGAAACGCTCTTATAAACAATTTGAGCTTGATTCAAATGAAATGAACCGAGAAATTGGTGGACATGTTTTAAGGAATACAGACAACTTAACCGTTAATGTGAAACAGCCTGATGTTCACTTGCGAATTGAAATAAGAGAACATGCGACGTACATTACATTTAAAGATGTAAAAGGTGCAGGCGGACTGCCAGTTGGTTCAAGCGGAAGAGCGATGTTGATGCTCTCTGGCGGCTTTGACAGCCCAGTGGCCGGCTATCAGGCAATGAAACGAGGCATTCAAATTGAAGCGGTTCATTTCTTTAGCCCACCTTATACAAGTGAACGTGCCAAGCAAAAGGTCATTGATCTAGCGGAATGCTTAGCTGCCTATGGAGGCGAAGTCAAGCTTCACATCGTTCCTTTTACGAAAATCCAAGAGCTCATTCACAAACAAGTACCAGAAAACTATACGATGACTTCAACGAGAAGAATGATGCTCAAAATTGCAGATAAAATAAGAGCCAAGCGTGATGCGCTTGCCATTATTACAGGGGAAAGCCTTGGTCAAGTGGCAAGTCAGACACTTGAAAGCATGTATGCCATTAATCATGTCACAAACACACCGATCATTCGCCCGCTGATTGCCGTGGATAAGAATGACATTATCGAAGAAGCGAGACGAATTGGCACATATGAGACAAGCATTCAGCCATTTGAGGATTGCTGCACGATCTTTACGCCGCCATCTCCAAAAACAAAACCAAAGCTTGAAAAAGTAGAACGCTACGAAAGCTTTGCTGAATTCGAGCCAATGCTTGATGAGGCAGTGGAGCAGATCGAAACAATCGTTGTCACAAATGAAAAGAAAGCAGCTGACAAATTCGTTGATTTATTCTAAATAAAAAATTTCATAATAATTACCATAAAATCAATCGCATGAAGTCATGTGTTTCTACACATTCTATATTCACAAGGAGGTGAGAACACATGGCTCAACAAAACAGACAAAGCAGTTCTAATCAATTAGTCGTTCCAGGCGCTGCACAAGCGATCGACCAAATGAAGTACGAAATCGCTTCAGAATTTGGCGTAAACCTTGGACCAGAAACAACAGCTCGCGCTAACGGATCAGTTGGTGGAGAAATCACTAAGCGTCTTGTATCTTACGCTCAACAACATATGGGTGGCGGATCTTTCTAAGACACACAATTAAAAAGCTATGGCTTATGAGCGGGTTCATTCCCGCTCTTTTTTTGTACATAAATTGTTAGAATATTTTTAAAAAAGAAGACGAAATGAAAAAATTATGGCATAATACTAGGAGTAGGTCCTAATTCAAGCATTTTTCAGTTATGAGTGTTAGAATAGGTAAATTGAAACATGATTCGTTTCATAGAAAGAGGCTAAAAGGAGCTGTACCATGAAAAGAGAAGACTTAATTGCACCAGAACAATATAACTTAGTCAGTGAGATTGAAGCGTTCAGTCATGACCAGGAGAAAATCGCCCTGCACTGGCAGGACGGAAATGGCCATGAAGCACATGTGACATATGCAGCATTAGTGGAAGAGGCGAATAAAATTGGTCATGTTCTATTAAATGCAGGCTTTAAAAAAGGCGATAAAATCATTGTGATGGTGCCTCGTATGCTAGAGGCATACAGCATTTATTTAGCCATTTTAAAAACAGGAATGGTTGTAATTCCTTGTTCAGAAATGCTTCGCGCTAAAGATATAGATTACCGAATTGAACATGCAGAAGCAAAAGGAGCGATTGTTTACGCATCATTCATTCAATCGTTTGAAGGAACCAACCAGCCAAAAGATTTCAAAACATTCTCGATTGGTGAGAATGATCATGGCTGGACAAACATTGTTGCGCAAAAGGAAGAGCAGTCAAGCGAGTTGAAATTGGCAGACACAACACGTACAGACATGGCGTTTCTCTCTTATACATCAGGCACAACAGGTAACCCAAAAGGGGTTGTTCATACACACGGCTGGGCGTATGCACATTTACGTACTGCGGCCAAAGCATGGCTCTCCATTAATGAAGGGGATAAAGTATGGGCAACAGCAGGACCAGGCTGGCAAAAATGGGTGTGGAGTCCTCTCTTATCTGTTTTAGGAAGTGGAGCAGAAGGTTTTGTTTATGGAGGGAAATTTAATCCGAATACGTACTTAGAGCTGCTTCAAAAAAATGAAATCAATGTTCTATGCTGTACACCAACAGAATATCGATTTATGGCAAAAGTGGATGACCTCAGTCAGTACGAGCTACCCAAATTGCATAGTGCTGTTTCTGCGGGAGAGCCGCTCAACCGTGAAGTCATTGATACGTTCAAAAAACATTTCGATATCGAAGTGCGAGATGGTTACGGGCAAACAGAAAGCACGCTGCTAGTCGGGGTGCTGAAAGGAATGGACATCAAGCCAGGCAGCATGGGCAAACCAACACCTGGCAATGAAGTAGAGATCATTGATGAGAATGGCCAGATCTGTGCTCCAGGAGAAATAGGTGACATTGCCGTTCATCTTGAAACGCCGGCTTTATTCAAGGAATACTACAAAGATGCAGAGCGTACAAAGGCGCAGCGCCGAGGGGATTACTTTATTACCGGTGACCGTGCGAAAAAAGATGAAGACGGGTATTTTTGGTTTGAAAGCCGCAGGGATGACATCATCGTCAGCTCAGGTTATACAATTGGTCCATTTGAAGTCGAAGATGCACTGATTAAACACCCAGCAGTGAAAGAATGTGCGGTTGTGGCAAGTCCAGATGAAATCAGAGGATCAATCGTGAAAGCATACGTCGTCTTGCGTGATGCATCTGCACAAAGCGATGAGCTGATTAAAGAACTGCAAACACACGTGAAAAATACAACAGCACCGTACAAATATCCAAGAGAAATCGAATTCATTGACGAGCTACCAAAAACTCCGTCAGCGAAAATTCGACGTGTCGAGCTGAGAGAAAGAGAGCTTGCACGAAAATCATCATGACAATAGAAACAATAAGCGTCTGGATGGAAAATCATCCAGCGCTTTTTTTATTGGACAAATCAAATATGTAAAATTGGTTCATGATGTTTTATGTTAAAATGTGTAAGGATGACTTGAAAAAGGAGAATGTTCTGAAAATGTCGATTGCGATAATTCATGGGATTGTGCTTGCCTTTGGTCTTATTTTACCTTTGGGCGCACAAAATGTATTTGTATTTCAGCAAGGAGCCCTTCAGCCTCGATTATATCGCGTACTGCCTGTGGTCATTACAGCTGCTCTCTGCGACACACTTTTAATTACTTTAGCTGTCATTGGGGTTTCGGTTGTTGTACTCACCATTCCTATCTTGCAAATGGGTCTTTTTATCATTGGATTTTTCTTTTTACTTTATATGGGGTGGTCAGTTTGGAACACGAGCTCCGCAACAGGTAATCAAGAAAAGATGGACCTGATGCCCGTGAGAAAACAAATCATATTCTCGATACAATAGGAGTGATAGGAACGAACTCTCTTCAATATCATGGGGCGGAAAAGGTGGCATTTACCGCAGCCTGTATCATCGTCTCGTGGTTATGGTTTATGGGTCTTGCCCTTCTCGGGAAAATGTTAGGAAAGCTAGATACAAACGGTAAGTGGATGAACCGGATCAATAAAGCCTCTGCGGTCATGATCTGGCTGGTTGCATTATATATCGCCTATCAGCTTATTGGATAAAGGATACATAGAGCAAAAGAGACGTGATGTTGAACATGTCATTTGAAGAAGCGTTGGATGGAAAACATCTGGCGCTTTTTTATTGTCTATCATCGCGGGAGAAGCTTCAGTTACATTCTGTTCATTTTTATCAGACATACTGACGATTTAATTACCTGGAGGAAATGATCAAAATAGAATGTATGCTACACTATAAAAATGTATTTTATTGGATGTGGAGGTTTTCAAATGGCTCATAAAGAACAGCGTAAAGGGGTAGTGCTTGCTGTCTTTGATACATTGACGTTTGGTGTACCAGTCTTGTTGTGGAATTTATATAAGAATACGAATAAAACATTGAAGCTGATGATCCCGATTATTCTAATAGTAGGTTTCATCACGTATCTTTCAGCATCTCTTTACTAATGTGTTCAAAAATCATTTGCATGAGCGATACGCTCATGCTTTTTTCATTCGATCATTTTTTGAAGATGGTTTGATTTAATAGACGGAGAGCTTGTACGATATCATCCATTTGATTTTGGTCAGAGGGAGAAAGGCTGTCCATGAGCATGGATTCAATTTGTTGAAATGCTTTGTCCATACACGCACGGCCTTTTTTAGATAGCATAATGACATGTTTTCGCTTGTCATCTTTATCTTCTTGTCTATCAATGAATTGTTTTTCGTGAAGCTTTTTCAATTCTCTGCTGACATTCGGAAGAGACATGTGCTGACAATCGGCGATTTCACTAGGTGTTAGCGGCTCACTGACGGCTAACTGCTCCAGAATCAAATATTGTAGAGTGGTTAGATCAGATGGTTTGATCTTGTTCATCATGGCGTGTTTCAGCTCAGAAAAAGTAGAAGCAAATGTGACAAACTCTTTGAAAAAATGTGGGTTTTTCATCATTTTTCACCTCCTACGTACCATACCAAATTTGTTATCAAAAAACAATTATCATTTGACAACTAAATGAGAGGGGTGTATGCTTTTTGTTATCAAATGATAACTAAAGGAGACAAGCCATGAATGTACTCATTATTTATACTCACCCCCATCACAATAGTTTAAATGGTGCTTTTTTTAAAGAAATCCTAAAGGGCAGTGAAGAAAATCCAAACGTTCAAGAAGTGAGAATCATAGATTTATACCAAGACAAATTTGATCCTGTACTTATTTTTCATGAAGAGAAAAAAAGACGCGATATGCATAAGGAACCTGAGATTCAAGAATATCAAGAGAAGATCAAATGGGCAGACAACATCGTGTTTGTTTATCCGATTTGGTGGGGGCGGCCGCCAGCCATGCTACTTGGTTTTATTGATCGCATGTTTGCAGCGAATTTTGCTTACCGTCAAACAGGCGGGCTGCTTCCAGAAGGCTTGTTAAAAGGAAAGAGGGCTGTATGTGTATCGACAATGCAAGGACCGACCCACTATCCTTTCTTCTTTTTGCAGAATGCCCACAAGATGTTAATGAAACGAGCTCTTTTGCAATATGTCGGGATTAAACCGGTGAAGTTCTTTGAATTTGGCATGATGGAAAGTCCGAAAGGGAAGCATGACGTGAAATTAAAACGGATATACAACTATTTTCGGAATATCAGCTCATAAAACCACATTCCTTGAGTCACTTTTCTTCTAATTTGAACCTGTTATGTCTTAAAATGACAGAGAGAGTGAGTAACTCATTCTCTTTATTTGAAAAGGGGGATATGGATGAAGAAAACATTGTTTAAAGATGCGGCTCTTATCACACTTGATCCATCTTTAGGTTTTCTGGAGAAGGGAGATCTATTAATTGAAGGGGCACATATTTTAGAAGTCGGACCTTCGATTGAAGTAAGTGGTGCTGATGTTGTGGATGCGTCTGACATGGTCATCATGCCAGGACTTGTGGATACCCATCGTCATGTGTGGCAGTCTGTCATACGGGGAATCGGAACAGATTGGTCTTTGCAAACGTACTTGAGCAAAATTTATTATGGTAACTATGGGGCGATGAGACGTCCATCAGATGATCGAATTGCTAATTATTTAGGCGCATTAGAGGCATTAGATGCAGGAGTGACCACGTTTTTCGACTGGACGATGATCAATTCTATGGATCATACAGAAGAACTCATTGGAGGTTTAAAAGATGCGGGTATTCGAGCGGTCTTTGGTTTTGGTACCTCTGGAGATGCAGCGTATTGGGACAGAGAGAGTACGCTCACGAATATGGAAGACGCAGCCCGCGTGAAACAAAAACATTTTCAATCATCGGATCAGCTGTTGACGATGGGACTTGCCATTCGTGGACCTGAATTTTCTTCATGGGAGACGACTGTCTTTGAAATTGAAACAGCGAGATCACTAGATGCATTATGCAGTATGCACATTGGCTTTGGAAATTGGGGAGCGGCGGATCGATCGATTGAGCGGCTTCATCAAGCAGGGCTGCTCGGGCCTGATTTGAATATGGTGCATATCAATGCAATTGATGCAGATCAAATGAAGATGTTAGCTGACAGCGGAAGCTCCATCTCTATTACACCTGAGATTGAAATGATGATGGGACACGGATATCCTGTCACAGGGCTCGCCATTGAAAATGGTGTTCTGCCAACGCTTGGTGTAGATGTGGTGACAGCGACAGGCGGAGATTTGTTTGCTCAAATGAAATTCGGACTACAGGCGGAACGAGCGATTCAAAATCAATCTTTATTGATGGAAGGGACGATGCCAGGGCCTGAACTTGGATTGTCTGCACAGCAAATGCTTGAAGCAGCCACAATAAACGGGGCTCGTGCCTTGAAGCTTGATGACAAAATCGGCTCACTCACACCTGGAAAAGAAGCTGATTTTATCTTGATCGATCGGACAAGCATGAATCTTCTTCCGATGACAGATCCAGCTGGGGCAGTTGTGCAAACGGCACACCCTTCAAATGTTGATTCTGTCTATGTGGCTGGAAAAGCAGTGAAACAAAATGGGAAGCTAGTTGGAGTGAACGTAGAAGAGATCAAACAAAAAGCTTATGTGGCAAGAGATCATATTTTATCGCACAAGTTTGAATCAACGCCATCATAAACAAACAATCCCCATAGGCAGCTGCCTATGGGGATGAGATTACAAGGATTCTTTAATGACTTTTTTGTAATACTGGACAGATAGGAATCCGAAGATAGAATATAGCACCGTATAAATCGACATGACGATGAGCATTGGTGTCCACAGTTCACCGCCGAAGAAAAACCAGCCTGACTGTACTGCAAAGTAGCTGTGAAGCAACCCGACAACGAGCGGAATCCCAAAGTTAAATAGCTGTTTGAGCCGAATACCTTTTAATAGATCCTTCTCAGTAAAACCAAGCTTACGCAAGATCGTGTAAGAGCTTTGTTCTTCTTCACTTTCATTCATCTGCTTAAAGTATAAAATACAGCCTGATGTGACAAGGAAGCTGAGACCTAAAAATCCGACTATAAACATCATCAGTCCGATGGTTTGTTTTTGTTGCTGAGTGGTAGCCAATTGAGACATGCTGTTGTCACCTAGTTTTAAAGAGGTAAACACATCATTCGCTTGTTCAAGGTTTTGATCATCTTTTATATTGACTGCGTGATATTGATTATTCTCAATCTGAAGTTTAGGATCTTTCTGCTGGTCAAGCTGCTCAAAGACACTTTGACTGACGACAGCAACAGGTAGACCACCAAACGTAAAGTTGTAAGAAATGAGGTAATCTTTCTTCATATCAATGACCTTTAAATCAAGGGGTTTCTTAATAAGTAGTTTCACATCACCTGAACTTTGAATCGGCATGAATTTCTTCAATAAATCACTGTAGCCGCTTAAGGTGACTTCGTTGCTTTTCACATGAATATTTGGTGCGTTTTTCTCACTGATCACAGGTAGAGTTAAGACGCCTGGATCATTATTCATATTTTTAATCTCTGAATCCATGATCTTTTTTGCGTCAAACTTCGCTTGAATGACCTTGAACTGCTTTGTTTCATACGCAATATGTTTGTAAGAAAGTGCACGAGTGAAGGTATCGGTATCTTTCTCAGAACCCATGACGAAATGTGATGGGATCTGTTGTTCAGCGGTTTTTTCTGCTGAGTAATAGGAAATGTAGCTTAAAGATAACAACCCGATGGCAAGCGCAGATACCGTTGTAATAATCGTTAAAAGCAGTGCGTTTGATTTTAACCGGAACATAATAGATGACAGAGACAGGACTTCATGAATGGCGAGATAGCCATTTTTTCGTTTGCGTACGATATTGGCAATGAACGAAACAGAGCCTTTATAGAAAAGAAAGGTACCGATAATGACAGAGGCTAGAATATAAATCATCGCTAAAAGTAACGCAAGCATGGACGTATATGTGCCGGTAAAAAGCTGAGAAGAAATATAATAGCCTGAGCTGATGAATGCAATGCCTAGAACCCCAATGATGATTTCAAACACAGAGATTTTTTTCACACGCTGTTCTGTAGAAGACGTGGTTCTAAATAAAGATAAAATCGTCTGTCTATTAATAAACCATCGATTTCTTAACATAATTAATCCATAGATGACGAAAAAGACGATCAGTGTCTGCAAAAGGGCCATGCCTGAAAAATGCAGGTTGGCGATGGCGTTCACGCCGGTTACTTTAAATAGCACCATCAGCATGAGTTTTGAACCGATAAATCCAGCTATGATACCAATAGCCATGGAGACCACGTATAGGATAAAGTTTTCTGCATTGAGTAGTTTGGCAATTTTTTGTTTCGTCATGCCAATGAGCTGCAGGAGACCTATTTCTCTCCCTCTTCGTTTAATAAAAATGCTGTTCGCATATAACAGGAAGATTCCAACAATGGCAATGAGTAGTACTGAAGCGGCTTTAATCGACGCACCGCCCTTAATGGACCCCTTTACATCATCAAGTGCTGGTGAGTACTGCAAGGTGACAAAAGAAAAATAGAGCGCCACACTAAATACAAGTGCAAACACGTATAAATAGTAATTTTTTAAGTTTTTCTTCAGATTGCGGAAGACGAGCTGATTAATGTTCATGCTTCACACCGCCTAAAACACCTTGCGTTTTCATAATATCCTCGAAAAACATCTTTCTCTCTAGTGCGCCTTTATTCAATTGTGTATAGATCTGTCCATCTTTGATAAAAATCACTCGTCTTGAATAACTGGCTGCAACAGGGTCATGCGTCACCATGACAATGGTTGCTTTGCGCTTGTGATTGAATTCTTGCAGCTTGTTCAGTAAGTCAGACGCAGATTTGGAATCAAGTGCTCCGGTTGGTTCATCAGCAAAAATAAGGCTTGGTTCATGAATAAAGGCACGTACCGCAGATGTCCGTTGCTTTTGTCCACCAGATAGTTCATTTGGATATTTGTCTCTTAGTTCATAAATCCCCATATCCTCTGCAAGCTGTTGAAAGCGTTCAAAAGCTTCTTTTTTAGGCGTTTTGGAGATGGATAATGGCAAGAGGATGTTCTCTTTAACCGTGAGTGTATCAAGTAAGTTATAATCCTGAAAAACAAAGCCAAGCTGTTTCTTTCTAAATTCAGCGAGCTGCTGATCTTTCATTTGCGTCATTTCTGCATCTGCGATCCGAATCGATCCGCTGGACACATGATCAATCGATGACAATACGTTCAAAAGGGTCGTTTTCCCCGAGCCTGATGGCCCCATGATGCTGACAAATTCTCCAGCTTCTATCGTCAAATCAATGCCTTTCAGCACCTCTTGTTTATTGAATTTATTTCCATAGCTTTTATATAATTTACGAGCTTCTAAAATGTTCATCTGTCGAACCCCTTTTTTATTTAATTGATATCTCTAGTATAAAAAGAAGCCGATCAGACTTCCTGCGATTTGGCGAACAAAACAGACGTGCATGTGACATTGTTGTCACATGCTTGTTTTATATGTCAAAGCCTTATGTAGAATTCAGATGGATATTCAATTATTTTATCTGTTTTTCGCTATGATGTAACAAATTTCTTGTTTTTTTCTGATGAACCTTTACAGAGTATGTGATTTCATGTAAGATATGCATATCAAATATATGCATAGTAAATCTATGTATTAGAGGTGACGATGGATGAAAGTGAGTAAAGAGCTTCTAAAGGGGAGTACTGCTACCCTTATTTTAAGCTTGTTAAATGAAAAGCCGATGTATGGATATGAAATGATTAAGAAATTGGAGTCGAAATCCGAAGGGATTTTTAGCTTCAAAGAGGGAACCATTTATCCTATTTTGCACACTTTGGAGGGGAAAGGATTCATTGTGTCTTACTGGGGCGAAGGGAATGGCAATCGAAAAAGGAAGTATTATCGGATTAATGAACAGGGCAAAGCGTTTATGAAAGAAAAGAAAGAAGAATGGAATGTCTTCAAAGATGCAGTAGATGGCGTTTTGAATGGGGAGAAAGTCGTATGGGACTAGAGAAAAAGTTTGAACAATATATCAAAAATGTGTGTAAACGAATCAAAAATAAAGACGTACATGCAAGTATAAAGCTTGAGCTTCGTGATCATTTATACACGCTGAAAGAGGAAGCGGTCAGTGCGGGCATGTCAGAAGAAGAGGCGGTAAATCAAGCGCTCGATCAAATTGGAGATGCAGCCATACTCGGAATGCAGCTCCATGAAACACACAAAACTCAAGTGGACTTTAAAACGATACTTCTTGTACTAGCTACTTGTTCATTTGGGCTGTTTGTGATGTATTATTTTCAGTTTCATTCTCATTTACTGCATTTTCAAGACACGAATATCTTTTATAAAAGTCTCATTTACTATGTATTTGGTCTTGCGTTGATGCTTGGACTGTTTACTCTTGATTATCGGCGCTTTTTACCCTATTCTTGGCATTTATATATAGGAACGATTGGAATGCTGATTCTTACAATGATGATTGGGACAAGAGTGAACGGTATTCTTTTTTTAAGCTTAAATAATGGATCGATCAATCTGACTGAAATTTTTCCATTTCTGATGATTATTTCGTTAGCGGGCATTTACCAATCTTGGAACTGGAAGAATGGTTTTAAGTCTTGGTTAGGGTTAGCGATTGTCACTTTACCTATTATTTTATTACATATAGTCGGATCTCTTTCTGCAACCATCACCTTTATGGTCATATGCATAACGATGATGTATGTATCTCATGCAAGAATGAGACAGCTTATTCCGTTTACAGCAGCAGGTATTGTCTATCTCATTGTTCAATTATTTTCTCTGTATCAAGCTGATATGGCCCACTTTTACCAATACTCACTTCATGAATTTAGCTCAAATGGTTTTCAGATAAATCCGTACGCATTGTATGATGTTCACACTGATTGGATGTTGACGTATATCATTTATTCATTCGGATGGTTCGCAGGATTGGCCGTTTTTATTTTGTTTGTGACTTTGATTTATAGAGTAGTTCATACAGCGAAACGAGTTCAATCTGCTTATGGCAAGATGTTAATGATTGGTTTGGCAACCACATTTGCAGCAAAATTTATCTTAAGTATTTTCACAAACTTTGGATTATTGCCTATATCAGGAGTTTCCATGCCTTTTATGAGCTATGGGGGATCTCATATTCTTCTAGAAATGATGTCAGTCGGGCTGCTAATGAGTATTTATAGAAGGAAACAGCTAGGAGAAATGTGCCGTGAAGTAGCGTGATATGGCTGTATAAAATAACCCAATCTCTTCAATGCATCGTTGGATGAAGAGATTGGGTTTCTTGAACTGCATGTTCACATGCTTGCAATATGCACAAAATCATTCTTTTTCGGAAAGATAAAGGTGAAAGTTGTCCCTTGATCTAATGTGGAGTTGACCTCGATTGTGATATGAAGAGCGTCAGCTCCCTTTTTTGTTAAATAGAGCCCCATGCCTGTGGAGGCCGTGTCATTGTGATGTCTTGTGGAGGTAAAGCCTTTTTCAAAAATACGGGACACGTCTCTTGGGTCAATTCCTCTGCCTTGATCTGTGATGGTGAGCACCACTTGTTCGTTCATTTGTTTGCTTTCGATGATAATGTCAGATGATTGGCTGTACTTGACGGCGTTTGTCAGCACTTGTCTGATCATAAAGGATAACCATTTTGTATCACTTAATACGTCTCGCTCTTCTAATAAAAGGTCAAAGCCAATTCCTTTTTGCATACACCACGATTGGAGCGCTTTGATTTCTTTCGTTAGCATGTTTTGGAGATCCAGTTTTTCAATAAATAAATCATTTTCTATATGTTGGATCCTGCTTTGATGCAGCTGTGCATCAAGGAGTAAATGTATTCTAAGCCATTCATATGTCATATTTGATTTGAGCGGCTGTTCTGTTATGCGGTCAATCATTAAGTGCATCGCCGTGAGCGGCGTTTTCACCTCATGTATCCATGAGAGTAGTTCATCTTTTTCTTCTTCCAGTGCAGTCTTTTGCTTAGCCGTCATCTGGCGGTATCGGTCAATTTGCTCTGACGCTGCCTCCTGTACAATTTGTTCAAAGGGGGAAGAGGGTTTGAGACGTATTTGATGGTCTATGTTTTCATCCCATTCTTTCAGTTGCATGTAATAAGCAGTTTCTTTCCGATAACGAAAAAAAAGAAAAACAATGAAGAGTAATGTAGACAAAAGCACGATATAAAAAAGAGAAGCGAGTGGAATCGTTGTATCCAAATATGCAACAAAGAGAATGAGAAGCTGCAAACTAAGAAAGAACAAGATCCAGCTTCGTCGTTCTTTTAGAAATGCTTGCAGCATCATTGATCATCCTTTTCCTTTGCAAGATAACCTTGACCCACTTTTGTTTCAATGAAGGCGCCAAGGGAGATTTCGTCTAGTTTTTTTCTAAGGCGGTTGACGTTTACAGTGAGTGTATTGTCACTCACGAATCGTTCATCGTCCCATAAAGCTTGGATGAGAGATTCCCTTTTGACGATATGGTTTTTATGCTGAATTAATTCTTTGAGAATAAAAAACTCATTTTTTGTTAATTCAATCTCACCGTTTTCATTTGTCACTGTATTATTTTCGAGGTCAAGGGTAGCGCCGCACCAGACTTTTAAGTTGGTTGGTTCCGCATTATAATCATGGACTCGGCGAAGAACAGCACTTACTTTGGCGATGAGAACGTCAAAGTGAAAGGGCTTTTGTACAAAATCATCAGCTCCAAGCTGCATCGACATGACCATATCAGCAGGATGATCACGAGAGGAAAGAAAGATGATGGGCACATTAGAATGATGCCGAATCATCCGGCACCAATGAAAGCCATCGTACTTTGGCAGTTGAATATCAATAATGACTAAATCAGGCTGGATGGAAGTGAACTCCTGCATGACCTGTTGAAAATTGTTGATCCCATACACATCATAAGACCAGTTGACTAAACGTTCTTTGATTTCTTGGAAGAGGGTTGTATCATCCTCAATCAGCAAAATTTTAAACAAAACGAGCACCACACTTTTTGAATTACTTGTACATCATTGTAGCGGAAAACAGGCACTCCCGCTAGAAGCAGACAGCAAAAAAGCAAGGGAAGAGATCCCTTGCTTCGGTTTATTTACCTAAAAAGTGCTTTTTAAAGAATGATAATTGATATTCAAGTGTGAGTGGATCATTAAAGTAAAACTCTTCCGCATTTGCTTCATACACACGATGTTTTTTCACAGCAGGAATGGACTTATAGATTTCACTGTTTTGATAGGAATTGTCCATCTCGCTGTTTTTGCTAATGATCATATAGTCTCCGGCAAATTCAGGGATGACCTCTTGTGATACCGCATAATAACCAGCTTTTAATGCTTTTTCTTTTACTTTTTCAGGCATTTTTAGTTTCATTGCTTGGTAGAGGATTTCTGTTCCGCGACCCCACGCATCTCCAAAGACGTAAAGATCTTTTGTGCCGCTTTCAAAGACAGATACGGTTGCATCTTCACCAATTTTTGCTTTGATTTCTTTGCCAGCTTCAGCTGCACGCTGTTTGAAATCTTTGACCCATGCTTTTGCTTCTTTTTCTTTGTTTAAGACTTTTCCAATTTCAATATGCTGCTGAAGGTAATCGACTTTGTTATACGTGAATAAAACGGTAGGGGCGATTTTTTTCAGTTTTTCTACATTTTTTGCACCGCTTAAACCGATGATGACATCAGGCTTTAGCTTCATGATTTTTTCTACATTTTCATCGGATACTTCTTCCACATTTTTTAATTTCTTTTTGAAACGTGGATTCTTTTTTGACCAAGAGTCAACACCCACAAGGTTCACACCAAGTGACAAGACATTTCCTGTATAAGAGGCGAGAACAACAACACGTTTTGGATTTGCTGGCAGCTTCACAGGTCCATTTTCAGATTGATATGTAATCGTGTCCGATGACGTTGATTGCTTTCCTTTATTTGAGGAAGAGTTGCTGCTATTGCCACATGCGCTCAACGCAAGTACGAAGATGAGCATCAGAGGGAACAATATTTTCTTCATGAATGTAAACTCCTTTGAAATCGGCACATCAGCCGTGTATTTGGTTGTATGAGTGATAATGATAATTATTATCACTCAGATATCATACCATAGAAGTGAGGTTTGTTGTCAATGATATTTTAGCAGTGGATAGAGGAATTCTGATAAAAAGAAAAAAAGATCAAGGCAGTGTCTGACCTGATCTTTTTTCTTATTTAAACCAGCCTTTTTCTTTGGAACGAGTGATGGCTTCAATTCGGTTTTTGACTTCTAGTTTATCTAAAATAACGGATATGTAGTTTCGCACAGTGCCGCTTTTAATGCTGAGTTCCTTGGCGATTTCTTTTGTGTTTTTTCCGTCTGCGACGAGTTCTAGAACCGACTTTTCTCGTTCAGTTAAAGGATTTTCGTCGCTGTACAAGTCTTCCATTAATTCAGGGGCGTACACCTTTTTCCCTTTCATCACGCTGCGGATGGCACTTGCCAAATCCTCGCTTGGGCTGTCTTTCAGCATATAGCCGCTAACGCCAGCTTTCAGTGCTCTTTGAAAATAGCCAGAACGGGCAAAGGTTGTTAAAATGATGATCTTCACATCAGACTTTTTGAGTTCTTCAGCGGCATCGAGACCAGATTTTCCTGGCATTTCAATATCCATTAAACAAATATCGACCGGATGTTTTTGAGCAAAATCAATCGCGTCCTGGCCGTTAGTGCCTTTTCCAACAACCGTCATATCGTCTTCTAAATCGAGAAGCGACCCAAGAGCACCAAGCAGCATTTGCTGATCCTCTGCGATAAAGATGTTAATCATTTTATTTCCTCCTTATCTTTCGCTGCTGAATCATTTGGAATACTCATGATCAGCTTCGTCCCGTCTTTTGTTTCAATGTGCAGGCGTCCATTGGCAAATTCCAATCTTTCTCTAATCCCTAAAAGGCCATGTCCCTTTGTTTGAGAGGATGGATCACTGCCTTTAAATGTGCCGTTATCCTCAACTGTAATGACAACTTCCTTTGACTTTTGATGAATGGTGATTTGACAGACAGTGGCATCGCTATGTTTGACGACATTCGTTACGGCTTCTTTGATGCACATGCTCACAATGTTTTCGTTCAGAAGAGAGATGTGTTTCGGCGCTTCCTTTTCATCATAAATCATGTCAATATCGGCGGCTTCAAGGATTTGCTTGATGTTCAATATTTCATCTTTGATCCGAATACCTTTCATGGAAGAAACAATTTTCCGCACTTCATTTAGAGACGTTCTAGCTGTCTGCTGAACACTCTTTAGTTCTGCACGAGCCTGTTCAGGATCTTTATACACGAGCTTACGGGCAAGGTCACTCTTTAAACCAATAAGAGAGAGTTTTTGTCCAAGTGTATCATGCAGGTCACGAGCAATGCGCTGCCTTTCTTCAATTTTGACAAGATCGGCGATCCGTTCATTGGCATTTTCTAATTTCTCTTCAAGGCGTTCACGTTCTTTACGGCTTCGAATGCTGAGAGGGAGCAGAATGGCACTAATGAGTGTGATCACAACAAAAGGAATTTGTGTGAGAAACCATCCCTTTTTTAAAATTAAGCTAAAGTTCACTGCTACGGCGGCGCTCCCTAGATGAATATAGTATAAGATATAAAAAGGGACTTTTCTTTTGATATGCCCGTTGAAATAGGCGATACAAAAAGCAAAATAAATGTAGCTGTAGAGCATCACATAGCCTGTAGAAATCGCAATCAATAAAAGACCGAAGACATATAAAGACCAGCCTTTTGCGACAAAGGCAAAACGATACACTCCGAAAAAAACCACGTTCAAAATAATGCCAATGACAATACCTAAAGTCGTAGGCGTCTTTAAGATAAAATAGAAGGGCAGGATGAAAAAAATGGCCCATATATAGGGGGAAATCCCATGCAATTTTTGAATTTTAAACTGTTTTTTCATCCGTGTGCCACCTTTTCCGTTTTCGTTCTTTTCCTTACTTTATCAAATTCAACTTACGGTTGCATCCTGTAAATGGCAACAAGCTCCTTCTAGAGTAAGAAAGAGCTTGCACCAATTATGCATTTTTCTTCAGAATGTCTCCTTTAATGACAGGTGCGGGCATCTTCTTAGATTGCCGTGCTTCTTTAAAGGTAACGAATGCTTTCGTTTCTTCATCCCAAAGTCTAAATTTCATTGATTCGATACTTGTTTTTAAAGTGATGGTTGGAACATTTTGAAGCGGCTCACTATGATCATGTGCATGCTCCAAGTGATAATTCGGTACCCTCGGACTTAAATGATGAACATGGTGATAGCCGATATTGCCTGTTAACCATTGAAGAAGCTTTGGTAATTTGTAAAAAGAACTGCCTTCTACTGCCGCCTGCACATAATTCCAATGTTCATCTGCTTCAAAGTAAGAATCTTCAAATGTATGCTGCACATAAAACAGCCATACGCCGATTGATCCTGAGATCAGGAAGATTGGACCTTGGACAAGCAGGAACTCCTGCCAGCCAAAAAGAAGACACGTTGCAGTTGCTAGCGCAATGATGCTCACGTTTGTGAAATACGTGTTCCAGCGCTCTTTTTTACGAGCATTTTTGACGTTGAAACGGTTTTTTAAAAGAAAAACAAATATCGGTCCTAAAATAAACATCACAAAAGGATTACGGTAAAATCTGTAGCGGAATTTCGTCCAAGCTGATGCTTCTTGATATTCTTTGACTGTCAGGAGCCAAATGTCGCCAGTACCTCGTTTGTCTAGATTACTGCTAGTGGCATGGTGAATTGAATGATCTCTTTGCCATTGAAGATAAGGGAAAAGGGTGAGTACGCCCGTTACAAAACCGAACAGGTGATTCAGCGGCTTCTGTTTAAAAAAGGATTGATGGCAGCAGTCGTGAAAAATAATAAAGACACGTACTAAAAAACCAGCTGCAATCACCGCAAAGAAGAGGGTTAAAAGGTAGGAGATGTTCAGGCTATAATAGGCAAGAAACCAAAGCCCCAAAAATGGAATGAATGTATTAAAGAGTTGAATGATACTTTTTTTCGAATTAGCACCAGAGAATTGGCCAACTTGTTTTCTTAAAGTGGCTTGCTGCTGTGTGTTTGTTGAAGTCGTCATGAACGTTCAAGTCCTTTCCGTTTCTTTCTACTTCAAAGTATAGAAGGAAAGGTGTCATGCTCATAGTAGCACCCATCATGTATTCAATATGACATTTGTCATGTTGGATGCGGGGAAGGCTGATGGTTCAAGGGTTGTAAGCTTATTTTATTTTAAATAAAAAAGTAAAGGCGCTTAGCCTTCACTTTTTATGCACGTGCTTCATGTACTTTTAACTGCTTGCCTTTAATCGTTGTGTGGCGCATGGCTTTTAGCACAAGAGGGCCTTTGCCATTTAAAATATCTACATATGTTTTCGTTTCCTGAATGGTAATAATCCCAATGTCATCAAAGGCAACGCCTTCTATTTTGGCAATGGTCCCAACGAAATCAACAGCCCGCAGCTTCTTTTTCTTCCCGCCGTTAAAATAAAGCTTCATAATATCCTTTTCAACGCCAGCTTGTTTATTTTCCTTTTGAATCGGCGTTTCAATCTTTTCTTCAAAGCTTTCTACATGCTGTTCTGCGTCTTCTTTTGTAGGATAAGGCTGAGTCTGAAAATGAATGCCAGCTTCCTGCTTTAATTCTTCAATGAGCTGCTGCCCGTGCCTTGTCATAAACGCAATCGTTTTCCCGCTTTTACCCGCTCTGCCAGTTCTTCCGGTCCGATGAATATAGCGTTCTTTTTCATATGGCAAGTCGTAATGAATGACATGTGTCATATCACTGACATCAATTCCTCGGGCTGCAATATCTGTTGCGATCAAATAACGGAATTCCCCGTTTTTGAATTCATCCATGACAGCAAAGCGGTCTTCCTGCCTCATGCCTCCGTGAATTTTGTCACAAGGCACATCCCATTCATCCAGCTTCATTGTGAGTTCGTTCACTCGGTCCTGTGTATTACAGAAAATAATGCAGCTATCTGGGTTTTCAATCACGATCGTACGCTGAAGAAGAGAGAATTTCGCTTCTTCCTCCGTTTCAATCACGGTGTGAGTGATTTGTGGTACAGACGTTTCTTCCCGTGCAATTTCAATTACTTTTGGTGAATATAAAAACTGTTCACTTAATTTCTTCATCTCATCAGACATGGTCGCTGAAAACAGCATTGACATGCGCTTTGGCGGCAGATGCTGAATAATAGAAGAGACTTGATCAATAAATCCCATGTTCAGCATTTCGTCTGCTTCATCTAACACGAAAAATGACAGATTGTCTAAAGAAAGTGTCCCTTTTTCAAGGTGATCCAATATTCGTCCTGGCGTTCCGCACACAATGTGGTTCTTTTGTGCAAGCTCTATTTTTTGTGCTTGAAATGGAGCTTTTCCATAAATGGCGGCCGCTTTGATTCGTTTAAATCGTCCGAGGCTGGTCAGATCCTGTTTGACCTGCATGGCAAGTTCTCTTGTTGGGACGAGGATGAGGGCTTGAGGTTTATTCTCAGCCCAATCCACCATTTCACAAATTGGCAGACCGTAGGCTGCTGTTTTGCCACTGCCTGTCTGAGATTTGACAATGAGGTCCTGCTTTGAAAAAGCAACGGATAATGTCTCGTGCTGGACGGGTGTAGGTGTATGGAAGTGAAGTGCTTTTAGCGCTTGTTTTAAATCATCGCTTAATGGATATTGATCAAATTGTTGTAATGTCATCGTGTTCTCCTTTTCGTACATTCATACTTGTGACATCATACCATAATCATGACCGTGAATGAAAAGACACGAAAAAAAGCCCCGTAAAGGAGCTTTCAGCGTGTAGACAAACCCTCGCATTCGGTGTCAGATTTGCGCTCCGGTACTCACGAATGTCAAATTCGCTCCGTTCCGGTGCTCACTCTTCCTAGACTTCAAAGGTTTTCTATCACGCTGAAAAGAAAACAAAAGCCCCTTAAAGGAGCTTTTTGATTAAAGGAATCTGCGTTTTACTTTTTCCCAATAGGAGTTATCTTTTAATTTGACCGTTTTGATCACTTTACCAGAAAGGCCAATATCAATTTGTTTGACATGTTTTGTACCTAGCGCTTCGTTATCAAGACCGATAATCGGATGGTCGTTACCGTCCTGAACAACCTTTAGTGTCAGCTTGCGGTCACTGCTTAAAATGAAAGGAGCTCCAAGTGTACGGTATGAGTTGTTATTCAGCGATGCCAGCTCGGTTACTTGCATACACGGAAGCATCGGATCCACCACGGCGCCGTTGACCGATTTATTGTAGGCCGTTGAACCGGTTGGAGTGGAAATAATCATCCCGTCGCCTCTAAAGGTTTCAAAATGGAAATCATCTATATACACATCGATGACAAATGTTTTAATGATGCTTGAGCGGATCGACAGTTCGTTTAAGCAATGGAACTGGTTTGTACTGTCAACGCTTACATCGATGATCGGATATTTTCTCACTTCAATCTGTTCAGTGTTCATGGCATCAATCATTTTATCAAAATGTTCTAACGAAAAATCGCAGTATAGGTGCGAATTCTCTGTTTTTGATACCCCTACATACAAGCAGTCATCCCGGAAGTTCGTTTTGCGAACCGCTTGAAGAAATGTTCCATCTCCGCCAATTGAAGCAATGATATGGGCATCTTCTGCACGCTTTACGACGTGAAAGCCTTGATCGGTAGCGAGCTTCTCCAGAGAAGAAATGTGTCCATCCAATTCATGATCTTTTTTGTAAAAGAAAAATACATTGCGACGATTGTCTGTCATTGACGTTCTCCCCTTTGTTGTCAAAAATAGATTTCGAGTAGTAAAGGGCTTACATAGAAAACCCTTGCTCACATTTTACACTTTTTTCATATGAAAGTAAAAATATTAGAAAGACGCTTCATCGATAGAGGCTTCCATTTAAGAAATGAGTCATTGTAAGTGATTAGACAAAGCTGACTTTGAGCATAATTTAATAGCTCATTTTGGAGGCTAGATAGGTCTGGGTGTTTCGTTGTGGAGATGATCTGATCTATTAGATGTAGGAAGAGGATAAAATAACCAATTTTTCGTCATGATGAGCAAATGATAGAAGATGTAAAGTTGATCGTCATTTCACATCGGTGCTATCATATGTTGAAATGAAATGTAAAAAAACCACAGTTCCTGTGAAACATTTCATGTGTGTATTCGTATGAACGAAGTGAGACAAAAAGGAGGAGAAAGAAATGAATGCGAAAAGATGGGTAGCCTTAATCATTGCACTTGGTGTTTTCGGCTTTTCGATTGTGATTAGTATCACGACGGCCTTGTATGAAAGCTTCAATGATAATAAGATGAGCTATCAATTCGGGGACGAAATTGAAGAAAAGGTACTAGAAGATGGCAGCGGTGCGAGTAAAATTGCTGTACTTGAGATTAATGGCACGATTCAAGATAACGGCGGTGCATCCAGCCTTCTAGGCGGGGAAGCATATGATCATCGTGCGTTCTTAAAAGAATTAGATAAAGCAAAAGACGATGCGTCTGTGAAAGGTGTCTTGCTGCGCGTCAACTCTCCTGGCGGCGGTGTCTATGAAAGTGCTGAAATACATAAAAAATTAGAAGAAGTAAAGAAAGCGAAGAAGCCAATTTATGTTTCTATGGGTTCAATGGCGGCTTCTGGCGGCTATTATGTATCCACTCCAGCGAAAAAAATCTTTGCTTCACCTGAAACGTTAACAGGCTCTCTCGGGGTCATCATGCAAAGTTTGAATTATGCAAAGCTGGCAGATAATTTAGGCATCAAATATGAAACCATTAAAAGTGGAAAATTCAAAGACATCATGTCCCCAAATCGTGATATGACAAAAGATGAGCGAGACATCATGCAAAGCATGGTTGACAACTCTTATGAAGGCTTTGTGAAAGTCATCTCAGAAGGACGTGGCATGTCTAAGCAGGACGTCAAGAAAATTGCTGACGGCCGAATCTATGACGGAACACAGGCGAAATCGAACGGATTAGTGGATGAGCTTGGGTACTATGAAGATGCTCTAAAAGCAATGAAGAAAAATGAAAAAGGGTTAAAAGGAGCGACAGTGATCAGCTATTCACAAAGCTTTGGCTGGAACTCTCTTTTCAATATGAGTGCAAGTAAGCTCTTTAAAAGCGAAATTGATTTTCTGAACTTAAAAGAAACACTGGCTGGCTCCAATGGGTCTAAACCGATGTATCTCTATTCAAAATAAAGGAGGGATCATAGATGGATTCTACATTCGATGAAGTAACGGAAAGTCGCAGCCAAGAGGGAGAATCAAGGCCGACTCTTGCGAAGCGCACTTCAATTGAAGCGCAGGCTTTTGCAGGTTTCTGGATTAGATTCTGGGCATTTATCCTAGATTGGCTCGTCGTATGGGGTGTTAACCATTTGACGGTTTCTCCAATCTTTAGTCTCTTTGGCTGGTCAAAAGGTGGAGGCTGGTTTTCCCCATTTTCCATCACAACGACAATTGTTTTTCTGCTTTATTTTGCGATCATGACGAAGATTTTCCAACAAACACTTGGAAAGATGGTGTTTGGAATCAAAGTCGTCTCACTTCAGCCGGAGAAGAAGCTGCCATGGGATGTCATTTTCTTTAGAGAAATTGTGGGGCGATATATTAATACGCTTTTTGTTCTCTATGCCGTGGTTGGGTTTACGCCGAAAAAGCAAGGGGTTCATGACTACTTTGCAGATACGGTGGTTGTTCATGAACATTTATATGAAAAAACAGAATCAAACGCATAATCAAAGAGAGTTTGGCCGGGTACCGGTCAAACTCTTTTTTTTGGTGATTGGGTATAAAATCCAGAAGGAGAGCCATAATCGTAGAGGAAGCATCATTTGTTATGGAGGAAGTGAGCACAGTGCTGTACGTTTGGATCGCAGCTTTTTTGTTCCTTGTGATCTTATTGATCTTTATGAAAGTGACCATTTCACTGGACTATTCACATGCAAATGACAATGACCATATTGCGGTGAAGATCATCACCTTATATGGAATCGTCAGACTGAAGAAAGACATTCCGATGGTGAAAGTGAATACGGAAGATCAAACGATTGATATTCGTGAAAAGAAAATGGCCAGCACCAAAACGCCTAATCAAGAAAAAGAAACCATGCATAAAAAAGTGGGAAAACGTGATGTAAAGGAAATCCTTCATCAAATGGAGCGTATTACAAAAGAAATTGTCGATCTAAACCGGATCATGCGCAAGTTTTTCATTCATATAAAAATCGTCTCATTTCACTGGTCCACATGGATTGGTTTTCATGACGCAGCTTTAACAGGTGTAGCAGCCGGTGGTGTGTGGTCAGTCAAAGGAGCACTTCTTGCCTTTATGCAGGAGCACCTCACCTTTAAGCACAAACCCGTCTATGAAGTGATTCCCGCTTTTCAGCACAAAGTATCACAGACACACTTTGCATGTATAGCTTATTTTCGGATTGGACATGCTATGCTTGCAGCCATTCGATTACTTGTCCATTGGTTAAAAGGGAGAAAGGCGAGAAAGAATGCCTCTCTTCAAGCAACGAAGAATGAATCATCTGTTTAAGGAGGAACCCGAAAATGGCAGATCATCCAATCCAAGGTCTGATGAAGACAGCGATGGAAAACTTAAAAGAAATGATTGATGTGAACACGATCATCGGCGATCCAGTCGAAACCCCTGACGGCAGTGTCATTCTCACTGTGTCAAAGGTTGGTTTTGGATTTGCAGCCGGCGGCAGTGAATTCAACGGTAACCAAAAGAAAGAAAAACGGTCTGATGAACAAGAACGAAAAGAACCGAGACTCCCATTTGGAGGCGGAAGCGGTGGGGGAGTATCGATTACACCAATCGCCTTTTTAATTGTGGGAACAAATGGCGTACGAATGCTTCATTTGGATGAACACACACATCTGCTCGATAAAATATTGGATTCTGCTCCTCAAGCAATTGAACGTCTTCAGCACATGTTTAAGAAGGATGAACGGGAGCATCGTCACAAAGAACGAAAACTAGATGACATAGACCTTTAAAAAGTTAGCTGCCCTGCAGTTAACTTTTTTTTCAAAATGGACGATTAGGCTTTGCAGTTTTTTGCTTTCTCTACTATGATAGAACCATACATTTGATAAGGGAGGAATTGTTTTGGCATCGATCACATTTAAAGGGAGCCCAGTAACGCTTGTAGGAAATGAAGTGAAAGTAGGCGAGCAGGCTCCAGATTTCACGGTATTAACGAACTCACTAGGGGAAGTTTCACTTTCTGATTTAACAGGAAAAGTGACGATTATCTCAGTGATTCCTTCTATTGATACAGGTGTGTGTGACGCACAAACAAGACGTTTCAATGAAGAGGCAGCCGGTTTAGGTCCGGTCAATATCTATACCATTAGTGCAGACCTACCATTTGCACAAGCACGCTGGTGCGGAGCAAACGGAATTGAAAATGTCGAAACATTATCTGATCATAGAGATATGTCATTTGGTGAAGCGTTTGGTTTATATATGAAAGAATTGCGTTTATTGGCGCGTGCGGTCTTCGTATTAGACCCAAGCGGAAAAGTGGTTTACACTGAGTACGTAAGCGAAGCAACCAATCATCCAAATTATGAAAAAGCCATTGAGGCTGCGAAATCACTGTTATAAAAGCAGCATCGACAAGAGCTCCGGCTTCATACTGGGGCTCTTTTCAATGAGAACATATAGCTTTTAACAAAGCGAGGAGAGAAAAGCATTGCAGAAAGATCAAGTGAGTACGATTTTTGAGCTGCTCGATACAGCTTCAATTCGTTTAAAAAAGGAACAGAACATTTCCTATATTGAAGCATTGGCAGAAGCAGGAGAAGCCTTTTTCCAGGCAAATGATCGAAACGGTTTACTAAAAGATTTAATAGAGAAAGCAGATTTCGCCTCTTATGATCATGAGCAGATTCGTAAAGCGTTTCAGCTCGCCGTATTAAAAGGACAAAAGGATATTTCACATCCAAACCGGCAGATGACACCTGATACAATTGGTCTGTTTGTCAGCTATTTGGTCAATAAATTTTTAGAAGGACAAAAAGAGCTGGTTGTCTTTGATCCAGCAGCGGGAACAGGGAATTTACTGCTTGCGGTCCTCAACAATGTAACAGCAGAAACAACACGCGGTTTTGCCTCTGAAATTGATGACGTGCTCATTAAAATTGCGTGGGCACAAGCGAACTTAGAAGAAAAAGAAGTAGAGCTTTTCCACCAGGACAGCCTTGAGCCGCTTCTTATCTCACCAGCAGATGTTGCTGTATGTAGTCTTCCTGTCGGGTTTTACCCAAATGATGAGCGCGCTAAAGACTATGAATTAAAGGCAAAAGAAGGTCATTCCTTTGCGCATTATTTATTCATTGAACAAAGTCTTCGTTATACGAAAGAAGGCGGCTTCTTATTCTTCATCATTCCAAATGATTTGTTTGAAGGAAAAGAAAGCGTACAATTAAAGGATTTCATCAAAGAACATGCATATATGAATGCGTTAATTCAGCTGCCAGTCTCTATGTTCAAAGACAAAAAGCATGCCAAAAGCTTATTTGTGATGCAAAAGAAAAAAGAGGGGCTCGAAGCACCGAAACGTATGCTATTTGCCAATCTGCCATCTTTCTCACAGAAAGAAGCAATGGTTGGCGTCATGAGAAAATTAGACCAATGGTTTTTAGAAGAAAAAGAAACGAAAGAATAGCCAGAGTGATGTCTGGCTATTTTATTATTCAGAAAATAACGACTTATTGATGTAAGCGGTAACAGTTCGAAGGTGTACTTGAAATGCAAAGTTTTCAATGTTTAAATGAAAAAGTCAGATATTTTTCGGACTTATCGTTAAACTATAAAAGACCCGTTCAAACAGGTTGAATATAGCACCGAAAAAACGTGAAACCTTATATAACAACTGAGTAAAAGGAGCGACAGTAATGTCCAAAATTATTGCAATCAACGCAGGAAGCTCATCTCTTAAATTTCAATTGTTCGACATGCCAGAAGAAACCGTTTTAACAAAAGGTCTTGTTGAAAGAATCGGAATGGACAACAGTATCTTCACGATTTCTGTAGATGGAGAAAAGAAAACAGAAGTCACAGATATTCCAGATCATGCAGTAGCGGTTAAAATGCTGCTTGAAAAACTAATTGAATTTAACATCATCAAAGACTTTAATGAAATTGATGGCGTAGGACACCGCGTCGTTCACGGCGGAGAAAAATTCAGCGATTCTGTTGTTTTAACAGATGAAGTCATCAAAGACATTGATCAGCTTTCAGAGCTTGCACCACTTCACAACCCTGCAAACGTTGTAGGAATCAAAGCATTCAAACAAATTCTGCCTGACGTACCAGCGATTGCTGTGTTCGATACAGCGTTCCACCAAACAATGCCAGAGCAGTCTTACCTATACAGCCTTCCGTACGACTACTATAAAAACTTTGGTATTCGTAAATACGGATTCCACGGGACAAGCCATAAGTTCGTAACAGAGCGTGCAGCAGAGCTATTAGGCCGTCCTCTTGAAGAGCTTCGTTTGATTTCTTGCCACCTTGGAAATGGTGCAAGTATCGCAGCAGTAGAAGGCGGAAAATCAATCGATACGTCAATGGGCTTCACACCACTTGCGGGTGTTGCAATGGGAACACGTTCAGGTAACATTGACCCTGCCCTTATTCCATTTATTATGGAGAAAACAGGACATACAGCGGAAGAAGTACTTTCTACTTTAAATAAGAAGAGTGGTCTTTTAGGTGTGTCTGGTCTTTCAAGTGATCTTCGTGATATCGAAGAAGCGACAGAAGAAGGAAACGACCGTGCTGAAGTAGCACTAGATATTTTTGCAAGCCGTATTCATAAATACATCGGTTCTTATGCAGCGAGAATGAATGGTGTAGATGCCATCATCTTCACAGCTGGAATCGGTGAAAACAGCTCAGAAGTGAGAGCACGTGTACTTCGTGGTCTAGAATTCATGGGCGTATATTGGGATCCATCTCTTAACAACATGAGAGGCGAAGAAGCATTCATCAGCTACCCTCACTCTCCTGTAAAAGTCATCGTGATTCCAACGAACGAAGAAGTTATGATTGCAAGAGACGTTATGCGTTTAGCGTAACATCCTTTTGAAGCTCTTTTCCTCAGCGGAAAAGGGCTTTTTTCTATTGAAATCAGCATGCTATAATGTGAGGCAATATGAAAGGAGCGGTGTGAAGATATGAGCGTCGAAGAACATAAACGCGAAGCGAAAACGAGGCTTCATGTAAAAGTCATTACCGTCAGTGATACAAGGACAAAAGAAACAGATAAAAGCGGCCGTCTGATGATTGATTTGCTCAAAGAACAAGGGCACCTTATTCTTGCATACGATATTGTGAAAGATCACATTGGAGCAATTCAAGACGCCGTTTTAGAAGGAACAAGTGAAGCGAAGATTGATGCCGTCTTGTTAAACGGGGGAACTGGTATTGCAGCAAGGGACGTCACGATTGAATCCATTACACCTCTTTTCTCAAAAGAGCTGCCGGGCTTTGGAGAAATTTTTCGCATGCTGAGCTATACAGAAGATATTGGATCAGCCGCTATCTTATCTAGAGCGACGGCAGGGGTGATTAACCAAAAAGCCGTTTTTGCCACACCAGGCTCTACCGGAGCAGTTCGGTTAGCCATGACCAAACTCATTATTCCAGAGCTTCCTCATGTCTTGCGAGAGCTTGAAAAAGATCAAAAATAGCCCAAAATGACTCTGCCAAGAAAATTTGGCAGAGTTTTTTTCATAAAGGGGTTGAAAAAACAATTTTTCCTTGTTACAGTGTATACATACTAAATGCATGTTTATAAATTAAAACTTATTTTTATGCAAAAAACATTCACAGAATCAAAACAAGCGAGAGGAGCTTTTCAAACATGTCACAAAATAAAAAAGTCGTATTAGCATATTCCGGAGGTCTTGATACCTCTGTTGCAGTTAAATGGTTACAGGAGCAAGGTTACGAAGTTGTTGCTTGCTGCCTGGACGTAGGTGAAGGAAAAGATTTAGCATTCGTTCAACAAAAAGCACTTCAAGTCGGAGCTGTTCAATCTTACATGATCGACGCAAAAGAAGAGTTTGCTGAAGAATTTGCACTTGCTGCACTGCAAGCCCACACGATGTACGAAGGGAAATACCCACTCGTGTCTGCACTATCTCGTCCGCTCATTGCCAAAAAGTTAGTGGAAGTCGCAGAGAAAGAAAATGCCGTAGCCGTTGCACACGGATGTACAGGTAAAGGAAACGACCAAGTTCGTTTTGAAGTATCAATCAAAGCATTGAATCCAGACTTAGAAGTTCTTGCACCAGTGCGTGAATGGAAATGGTCTCGTGATGAAGAAATCGACTATGCACAAAAGCACGGGATTCCAATTCCGATTAACTTAGACAGCCCATATTCAATTGACCAAAACCTTTGGGGCAGAAGTAACGAATGTGGTATTTTAGAAGATCCTTGGGCAGCGCCGCCAGAAGGTGCTTATGATCTGACAAATCCACTTGAAAAAACACCTGACACACCTGAAATCATTGAAATCACGTTTGAAAAAGGAAAACCAACAGCCATTGACGGAATCCAGTATTCATTATCTGATCTCATCCTTCATTTAAATGAAGTTGCTGGCCAGCATGGTGTAGGCAGAATCGATCATGTTGAAAACCGTCTTGTTGGAATCAAATCTCGTGAAGTGTATGAGTGCCCAGGTGCAGTTACATTGTTAAAAGCACACAAAGAACTTGAAGACTTAACGCTTGTTAAAGAAGTAGCACACTTTAAGCCAATCGTTGAACAAAAAATGGCTGAATTAATATACAACGGCTTATGGTTCTCACCACTTAAAGGAGCACTAGATGCATTCTTACAAGAAACGCAAAAGAACGTAACAGGTGTTGTACGTGTGAAACTATTTAAAGGCCATGCCATTGTAGAAGGACGTAAATCACCATATTCACTTTATGATGAAAATCTAGCAACTTACACAAAAGCAGATGAATTCGATCATGATGCAGCTGTAGGATTTATTAACCTTTGGGGTTTACCAACAAAAGTAAACAGCATCGTGAACAAAAAGGAGCAGGTTAAAGCATGAAAAAGCTTTGGGGAGGCCGATTTCAAAAAACACCAGAAAAATGGGTCGATGAGTTTGGTGCATCCATTCATTTCGACAAACAATTAGTCAAAGAAGATCTGACCGGCTCCCTTGCCCATGCAAGTATGCTGAATAAATGCGGTATCATCGGTGATGAGGAGGCCGCTGCAATCAAAGACGGACTGAATACGCTCATGAAAAAGGCAGAGGCGGATGAACTCGATTTCTCAGTAGATTATGAGGACATTCATTTAAACCTTGAAAAAATGCTCATTGATGAGATTGGTCCGCTTGGCGGCAAATTGCACACAGCGAGAAGCCGGAATGATCAGGTCGCAACCGATATGCATTTATATTTGAATAACCAAGTAGAGCATATCATTGAGCTGATCTCTTCTTTTCAAACAGTGCTTGTAGAAAAAGCTGAACAGCACGTTGAAACGATTTTTCCAGGATATACGCACTTACAGCGTGCACAGCCTATCTCCTTTGCTCATCATATGCTCGCCTACTTTTGGATGCTTGAGCGGGACAAAGCGCGTTTTCAAGATTCATTGAAGCGGATTAATGTGTCGCCACTTGGATGCGGAGCGTTAGCAGGAACGACATTCCCGATTGATCGTGAATATACAGCAGAGCTTCTGGGCTTTGACCATATTTACGAGAACAGCCTTGATGGTGTGAGTGATCGGGATTTCATTTTAGAGTTCTTGTCTAATAGTAGCCTTGTGATGATGCACCTCTCACGTCTTTGTGAAGAAATCATTTTATGGTGCTCTCAAGAATTCAAATTCATTGAGCTTGATGACACGTACGCAACAGGCAGCAGCATGATGCCGCAAAAGAAAAACCCGGATATGGCTGAATTGATCCGCGGAAAAACAGGCAGGGTATATGGCAACCTGATGGGGCTGCTCACCATTATGAAAGGCTTGCCGCTTACGTATAACAAAGACTTGCAAGAAGATAAAGAAGGCATGTTTGATACGGTGAAAACGATCGCTGGTAGCCTGCAAATCTTCACAGGCATGATTCAAACGATGACAGTGAACGAAGATGTCATGAAAAAAGCAACAAAAGAAGATTTCTCAAATGCGACCGAAGTGGCAGACTACCTTGCGAAAAAAGGTATGCCATTCCGTGAAGCACACGAAATCGTTGGGAAGCTTGTGTATACATGCATTCAAAAAGGCATCTATTTAAGTGACCTTCCATTTGAAACATTTACAGAAGCAAGCGGCCTCTTTGAACAAGATATTTACACTGTTCTCGATCCGTATGTTGCTGTTGAAAAAAGAACAAGTGCAGGTGGAACTGGATTTAAACAAATTCAGCTCGCTTTAGAAAAAGCAAAAGCCTGCCTAGCGTAATTCGCCAAAACCATTCGTTTATACGGATGGTTTTTTTCATGGGAAAAAGGAGATTGATCTTCACTGGAGAAAATGAAAGCATACCAGTGTCAAGCTGAATAAGGAGTGACAACAGTTCATGAAGAAAACGCTTCAGGCTTTGTTTGATCAGCCTATCGTATCAGTGAAAACGTTAGGAGAATCATACGACGGCCGGGCTAATGATGTGTGGCTGATTTCCTTGCAAGATCAGACGGAATATGTAGTGAAATCTCCAAAAACTGCAAGAGAAGAAAGTGAATTTGTGTATGGGATCAACATGATTTATGGAGTAGATGCCCGTACTGTACAGGAGCATCTTGATGAAATCAATGAAAAGCTGTCTCATACGAATTCCTTTCATATTCCGAAAGTTGTTCGTAAAGTGAAGAAGGCGGGGAAACACTTTTATGTCATGGAAAAAGTAGAAGGAATCCCTTTAACATCTTTTGAGGGCCGTTCAGCACAATTCTATAGGGATTACGGGAGGAAACTAGCGCATCTTCATTCATATCAAACAAACTTTTTCGGTGCAGTATACGGGGGAGAAAAGAGACATTTGAGAGAATTCCATGCGCTGTTAAAAAAGGCAGTTTCCAAACTCATCAGCCACTATTACGCTGATCAGCCTGAATATCAGAATTATGCAGAAAAGGTGCAGCAAAAGCTTGAAAAGCTAAGTCCTCCTGATGCAGCCAGTCTCATTTTAATTGATTTAGACCCATCGCAATATATTGAAGACGATGATCAAGTGACGAGTCTAGTTGATACGGAATATGTTGTATTTGGACCAGCTGCGTTTGATTTGATTGCACTCGAATACCTTTTGACGAAAGAAGCTGCACAAGCGGTTCAATTAGGGTATGAAGAGATTTATCCGCTTCCTCGCCAGCTTCATGAGGTGAGAGAATGCTATCGGTTTGTTTCGCTGCTTCTCGATATCCATGGTTCATGGGATATGAAAAAGTGGATGAATCACCCTATACGTTTTTCCCCTCACTGTTAAAGGGTTCAAAAGTGCGAAGGAAGCCGGTTTATAGTAAAGTAAAGATAACAAAAGAAACACATGAACTTGCAACCTTTGCTTTAGGAGGAGATTGTGTGCGACACGCATTAATAACAGCGGGTTCTAAAGGACTTGGCAGGAAAGTCACCGAGTCTTTACTGAATATGGGGTATTCTGTGACAGTGAATTATCGAAGTGATGATGAAGCTGTCCGGCAGATGAAAGAAGAACTGCAAGAATACGAAGAAAAGCTTCAATTTGTCCAAGGCGATGTAACAAACAAAGAAGATTTAAAAAACATGGTCGAGTTGGCAGCAGAGCGATTTGGGCGGATTGATGCCTTGATCAATAATGCTGGACCTTATATTTTTGAACGAAAAAAACTCGCAGATTACTCTGAAGGCGAATGGTATCAAATGATGGAAGGCAACCTATCCGCAGTGTTCCATTTGTTCCGAATGGTGATCCCTATGATGAGAAAACAAGGCTTTGGCCGGATTATCACATATGGCTTTCAAGGAGCAGACCATGCGCCAGGCTGGATGCACAGATCAGCTTTCGGAGCGGCAAAAGTGGGCCTTGCGTCATTGACGAAAACCATTGCGATTGAAGAAGCCGAAAACGGCATCACCTCTAATATGGTGTGTCCAGGTAAAATCGTTGGAGACATGAAAGAATCAACGATAGAGGAAGCACGTCAGATAAAAGACGATGAAACACCGATTGGTCGGTCTGGGACAGGGGAGGATATCGGTCGTATCATTTCATTTCTATGTGATGACCGTTCAGACCTCATTACAGGAACCGTCATTGAAGCAACAGGTGGTCTTAATGTAATTCACAGGCACTAAGTTTTTCAGCTTTTTATAGAGGGAATAGACAAAATGAGATCAAATTCGAAAGGTGGATATATTTACATGAAAGCTACATATCATGGACATTCAGTCGTACACATTGAAACAAACGGATACCATATTTGGATTGATCCATTTTTAAATGGAAATAAGCATACAGAGATCAAACCGCAAGATGTCAAAGCCGATGTCATTTTACTCACGCACGGGCATGGAGATCACGTCGGAGACACGATTGAAATCGCTAAAAACAATGACGCACTCGTGATTGCGCCATTCGAACTTGCCACTTATTTAGGCTGGCAAGGGGTGAAGACACACCCGCTTTCTATTGGCGGCGGACGTGAATTTGAATTTGGTAAAGTCAAGCTGACGCAAGCGTTCCATGGCTCAGCGGTCATTGATGAAGAATCCAAAACGATTACGTATACAGGAATGCCATCCGGTATTTTATTTACTGCTGAAGGCAAAACAATTTATCATGCTGGAGACACGGCTCTCTTCTCGGATATGAAACTCATTGGGGAGCTGAATCATATTGAGCTCGCCTTCCTGCCAATAGGTGATAACTTCACAATGGGACCAGACGATGCAAGAATCGCAGCAGAGTGGCTTCGTGCGAAACAAGTCGTACCGATTCATTACAGTACATTCCCGCCGATTGAGCAAGATCCTCATGCGTTTGCAGACAGCTTGCATGGCGGCGTGGGTCACGTATTAAACAGTGGAGAATCCATCGAGATATAATCAATAGAAAGAAAAGCCGGCACCCTACCGGCTTTTTTATTTGCCTGTATCGTGCTCGTGTAAAAGACAAATTGCTATTAAAAGCCTCCTGCCTTTATAATGAAATATAGATGAAAACGCTGAAAACAAAAAGGGTGAACGGGATTGGCGACAAAGCATGAGCAAATTTTATCGTATATTGATTCATTGGATGTCGGAGAGAAAATTTCTGTCCGGCGTATAGCGAAAGAAATGAAAGTCAGTGAAGGCACGGCTTACCGGGCTATTAAGGATGCTGAAAATAAAGGGTTCGTGAGCACCATTGAACGAGTCGGTACCATTCGAATTGAACAGAAGAAAAAAGAAAATATTGAAAAGCTGACATATGCGGAAGTCGTCAATGTCATTGATGGTCAGGTGCTTGGCGGACGAGCCGGCTTACATAAAACGTTAAATAAATTTGTCATCGGTGCAATGGAACTGGATGCGATGATGCGATACACAGCAGCAGGCAACCTGTTAATCGTCGGAAACCGAATCAATGCTCACCGGCAAGCATTAGAGGCGGGAGCGGCTGTGCTGGTCACGGGCGGATTCTCAACAGATGATGAAATTATTCAGCTCGCAGATGAGCTTGAGCTGCCCATTTTATCAACAAGCTACGATACATTTACCGTAGCGGCTCTCATTAACCGGGCCATTTATGACCAGTTGATTAAAAAAGAAATTGTGCTTGTGGAGGATATTTTAACGCCGATAGAACGGACCGTCTATTTATCGCCAGAAGACAAACTTGAGAAATGGTATGAAAAGAATTATGAAACTGGGCACGGCCGGTTCCCGGTAGCAGACGATCAAATGAAAATTCACGGCATTTTGACCTCAAAGGATATTGCCGGCCATGACCGTTCTACACCGATTGAAAAGGTGATGACAAAAAATCCGCTGACCGTTATTGGCAAAACATCTGTCGCTTCAGCTGCACAAATGATGGTGTGGGAAGGTATTGAGGTACTGCCAGTTGTAAATGATCATGCGAAGCTGATTGGAATGATTAGTCGTCAGGACGTGCTGAAGGCGCTGCAAATGATTCAAAAGCAGCCGCAGGTCGGTGAAAAGCTGGATGATGTCGTGTCACGAGGATTTAAGGAGACTGAGACAGAAAAACCAAAAACAGATGCGGTGTACCAGTATGAAGTCTCACCACAAATGACAAATCAGCTCGGTAATATTTCGTACGGTGTGTTTACACAAATTTTAATCGAATCAGCCAACCGCTTCTTAAAGTCTCATAAAAAAGGCGAACTAATTGTAGAAAGTCTTTCTGTCTATTTCTTAAAACCGGTTCAAATGGAATCCACGATACAGATCAAACCGAATATTTTAGAAGTTGGGCGCAAGTTTGGAAAGCTGGAAGTGGAAGTTTACCATCAGTCAAATATTGTAGGCAAAGCGATGTTGATGGTGCAGCTGATGGAGAGAGGATAAAAGGCAAAAAAGGGCGGCATGAATGCGTCCTTTCAGCGTGTAAACAAACCCTTGAATTCTTTGTCAGTCCTGCGTGCTGGTGCTCACGAATGACAAATTCGCTCCGTAAAAGTAGCTGTCCTTCCTAGGGCTGCAAAGGTTTTCTAACACGGTGAAAAGAAGAGAAAGGGCTAAAATCAAGTTCATTTTAGCCCTTTTTCTATTATGCGTGGTCTTTTTCGCCTTCCTTTAAAAAGAGCGGAAGATAGTGCTTATAGGCTTTATATCCGGCCCATGTACTGCCGATACCAACTGCAACAAAAATAAACCCAATGACAAATGCGAGTGACGAGCGGTTTAAAAATAATTGATTCACACCGAAGAGCAGGACAAAGCAGCCAAGTGCCATACTTGATTTAGCAGACCAGAATTTCTTTTCGACCGGCCGGTTCGTACGGACATTCTTTGCTTTGTAGTATAAATAAAACATGGCAGAACAAATAATAAACACAATCAAAACAAGCATGTGCCAAGCCTCCATTGTAAGTGGTTACAACCCTATTTTAAACGTAAATAGGCTTGCTTACTAGAATAAATTGTCTATTCCTCACTTTTCTGTCTGGGTAGATTATGATTTAATAATAAAAAGAGTATCGCATAAGAAGGAGTATTTATGAAAAAAGAACTGATTAGAACCATATCATTATATGACACCATCATCATTCATAGACATGTAAGACCTGATCCAGACGCATATGGATCGCAGTGCGGCCTTACGGAAATCTTGCGTGCCACCTATCCAGAAAAAAATATTTATGCGACAGGAACCCCTGAGCCATCACTTTCATTTTTATATGAATTAGATGACGTGCCGGATGAAGTGTACAAAGGTGCCCTTGTCATTGTCTGTGACACTGCGAATCAAGCAAGAATTGATGATCAGCGGTATTCAATGGGCGATAAGCTGATGAAAATTGATCATCATCCGAATGAAGATCCGTATGGTGATTTGCTTTGGGTTGATACAGAAGCAAGCTCTGTCAGTGAAATGATTTATGAGCTGTATTTAGAGGGGAAAGAAGAAGGATATCAGCTGAATACAAAGGCGGCAGAACTGATTTATGCCGGCATTGTAGGAGACACAGGCCGTTTCCTTTTCCCAAACACAACGAAAAAGACACTCAAATATGCGGGTGAACTCATCGAATATCCGTTTTCATCATCAGACCTTTTCAATCAATTGTATGAGACAGATTTGAATGTCGTGAAATTAAATGGCTATATTTTTCAACATATCTCTTTATCAGAGAATGGCGTAGCTTCTGTTTTTATTAAACGTGACATTTTGGAGTCGTTCCAAACAACAGCGCAGCAAGCCTCACAGCTTGTTGGGACACTTGGAAATATTGCAGGGATTAAGGCATGGGTCTTTTTTGTGGAAGAGAACGATCAGATTCGTGTGAGATTCCGCTCAAAAGGCGTCGTCATTAACACCATTGCGAAAAAATATCATGGCGGAGGTCACCCGCTTGCAGCCGGTGCGTCCATATATGATTGGGCAGTTGCAGATGAGATTTTGCGTGATTTAGAAGAAGTATGTAAATCATCATCGTGAGAGAGGGGCTTCAAGTCCCCCTCTCTTTTTTGAGCTTTGAGAAAAGGGTTACTTGGATACAGGGATAAACCAGCAGCCGATGTCAGTTGAATCTTCATAGGCTTGGAGATTTTGATGCTTTAATTCTTTTTTAATTAAATGGGCCATCATTTCTGTCTCAGCATAAGCACACATGCCGTCTTTAATCCGGCTTGCTTTGTCTCGTGCCATTTGACGATAGCTGTAAACCTCCATTGTTCTCACCTCTTTCTTATGATCATCTCGTTCTTCTTTTAGTGTATAAAAATAACAAGTGAAAAGCGATCATTGAGTGCAGAAATTCATAAAAATTCCACATCATCTATTATTCAGCAAAGGAAATACGTACTTCAAGCGAAAGCTTTGTATAGATGGTCAGTTCGGTGACTTTGGCGCGGTATGCCTTTTCTCTAATCGTATATTCTTTATTTTCCACAGTCCGTTTTAAGAGCTCTTTTGTTTTATACACACTTTCAATATCCTTTGTGATCACCTCTGAGATATCCTCTTTCACCTGATCTTCAAATTTCAAGGTATCTGGCTCCGGGATTTTGTACTGCTCACGGTTGACGAGGTGAACGTCTACGCTCTGAATAAGCAGACGCTGCTTATTGTCTTCATTTAATTTATGCAAATCTTCCCGATAGAGTGTGATTTGTTCTTTCAGACTGTCCATATGGTGCTGCTGGCTTCTGAGCAGTGTCACCTGCTTCTCCTGAAAGGTGCCATACGTAAAGAGAAAAATCAGCCAGCTGATAATTGCGCCGAACATCATCCCAGCAAAAAAACGCTGCCAGCCTGGACGTTTATACAGCTCCGGCACCCTCATGATGACACATGCTCCTGAGTGAGCCATGTAATCAGGAGATACCCCGTTTGCGCACCGCCCATAGCAGAGATAATGAGCAAGATCTGCTTGAAAATATCACGTGTGTTCCCTTCGAAAATCCCTCTTTCAAAACTATAGACCGCATCAAAAGTTCCACCGATTGCCGCAACAAGTGCCCAAATTTTTAAGCGGTTGGCAAGACTTGAAATAATTGATAGCGGGGGCTGACCAGATAAATATGCACCTACCCCGCCTATAATGGCACCGCCCAAAATAACCCCTAGTGCGATAAAATAACAGCTAATAAAGTTTGGAATAAAGGCTTCCTTCACATCCATTTTTCCCACCTCACTCTATTCAATATATGGCGAATGCTGGACAAGTATGAACGAGCGGAAAAGAAAGAACATTTGTTTCTCACCGCATCGCGTTTTATAATGAAAGAATGAATTTAGACGAAAGGAGTGGATTAAGCATGTCCTATGTTCATCTTCAGGTCCACAGTGGATACAGCTTGTTGAGCAGTGCAGCGAAGGTCAAGGAGCTCGTATTAAAGGCGAAAGAACTTGGCTATCAAGCACTCGCTCTTACCGATGACCATGTGATGTATGGAACGGTTGAATTTTATAAGGAATGTAAAACACATGGCATCAAGCCGATTATCGGTTTAACAGCTTCTGTCTTCATAGATGAACAAGAGACAGAGGCTTATCCTTTGATCCTCCTTGCCAAAAACAATGAAGGCTATCAAAACTTGATCAAAATTAGCAGTGTCTTGAAATCAAAGTCAAAAACCGGCCTGAAAGAGAAATGGCTGAAAGCCTATCATCATGGCCTTATTGCCATCACACCAGGCGTATCCGGCTATATTGAAACGCTACTGCAACATGATCAGCTAGATGAAGCAAGAGATGCGGCCATCCATTTAAAAGATCTTTTTGGTGAGGAACATGTGTATTTAGCCGTTCAGCCGTTTCAGCAGGACGAAGAGCTGTCTCATAAGCTCAGGGAACTCTCAAAAAGGGCGAACATCCCGCTTGTGGCAACAGGTGACGTCCACTATATCCATCAAGAGGACAAAACCGCATATACATGTTTAAAAGCCATTAAAGCAGGCCAGCAGTTATCAGAAATTGAGGAAGACCAAGGAGACAAGCATTTCAGATCGATCGAAGAAATGATGAAGTGGTATGGTGAGGATCCAGAATTGCTGGCAAGAACGGTTGAGATTGCAAACCGCTGCGAGGTCGATTTAAATCTTGGCCAGACGAAACTGCCAACCTATCCGACGCCTGATCAATCAACAGCTGATCAATTTTTACGAAGAGTGTGCCAAGAAGGCATGAAACGAAGACAGATTGCTTCAAATGACACATATATCAAAAGGCTTGAGTATGAGCTGAGCATCATTCAAAAAATGAATTTCAGTGATTATTTCCTCATTGTGTGGGATTTTATGAAGTATGCTCATGATCATGGCATTGTCACAGGTCCTGGCAGGGGATCAGCAGCAGGCTCTTTAGTTGCGTATGTTCTGTTTATTACAGATGTCGATCCGATCCGTCACGGGCTTTTATTTGAGCGTTTTTTAAATCCTGAACGAATCAGCATGCCAGATATAGATATCGATTTTCCTGACACGAGAAGAGATGAAATCATTTCATATGTAAAAGACAAATATGGGGATATGCATGTGGCGCAAATTGTCACGTTTGGAACACTTGCCGCAAAGGCAGCTTTAAGAGATGTCGGACGTGTGATGGGAATTGATTCAAAAGCAGCAGACCGCCTTGCAAAGCTCATCCCATCTAAGCCAGGGACGACACTGAAAGAAGCGGTGACAGTCTCCTCAGAATTAAAAACACTGCTCCAGCAATCTGAAGAGCTGCAAAGAGTGTTTCAAACCGCTTTAAAGGTAGAAGGATTACCAAGACATACGTCAACACATGCAGCCGGCGTTGTCCTAAGTGAGGAGCCGCTCACACAAGTCGTGCCTATTCAAGAAGGGCATGATGGAGTGTATTTAACGCAATATGCGATGAATTATTTAGAAGATCTCGGTCTTTTAAAAATGGATTTTTTAGGTTTGAGAAACTTAACATTAATTGAATCCATTAAAAACCAGATTGAAAGACAGGAAAACGTCCACATTAACTTTAGTGACATTTCATATGAAGATCAGAAAACGTTTGATTTGTTATCAGCGGGAGATACAACGGGGATTTTCCAGCTGGAGTCACAAGGTATGCGTCAGGTGCTGAGGCGACTGAAACCTTCTAGTCTAGAAGATATCGTGGCTGTCAATGCCTTATACCGCCCGGGTCCGATGGAGAATATCCCGCTCTTTATCGACCGAAAGCATGGCAGAGTGAAAGTCTCCTACCCGCATCCAGATTTGTATGACATCTTAAAGGATACATATGGGGTCATCGTCTATCAGGAGCAAATCATGTTGATTGCAGCAAAGATGGCAGGCTTTCAGCTGGGCGAGGCCGATCTACTAAGAAGAGCCGTTTCAAAGAAAGATAAAAAGGTGCTTGATGAAGAGCGAAGCCATTTTGTTGAAGGATGCCTAAAAAAGGAGTATCCTGTTAACATTGCAAATGACGTTTATGACCTAATCGTCAAATTTGCAAACTATGGTTTTAATAGAAGCCATGCTGTTGCATATAGCATGATCGGCTTTCAGCTTGCTTATTTAAAAGCGCATTATCCGTTATATTTTATGTGCGGTCTTTTAACGAGTGTGATTGGAAATGAAGACAAAGTGGCTCAATATTTCTATGAGGCAAAGGAAAAAGGGATATCGGTGTTGAAGCCTTCTATTAATAAGAGCGAATTTCCATTTACGGTTGAAAAAGGGGAGATCCGCTACAGCTTAAGAGCGATCAAAAATGTCGGAGTGTCAGCTGTAAAGGATATATACAGAGCAAGACAGGAAAAGCCATTTGAAGATTTATTTGATTTTTGCGCAAGGGTATCAACAAAGAGTGTCAACCGAAAAACGATTGAAGCCCTCATTTTCTCAGGGGCAATGGATGAGCTTCATCCAAATCGTGCTTCGTTATTAGCATCGATAGATATTGCGTTAGACCATGTGTCATTTTTAACACCTGAGGATCAGCTGGACTTTCTTGGGGATACAACGTTCTCCATTAAGCCAAAATATGCGGAGATAGACGAACTGCCGCTTGTTGATCTCCTGCAATTTGAAAAAGAGGCACTTGGGTTATATTTATCAAATCACCCTATACAAGCGTATCGAGATCGCTTAAGAGAGAATGGTGCGGTGGAAATCATCAGACTTTCTTCCTATATAAAGCGAAAGATCTCAATGGGTGGTCTTTTGACAAAGGTGAAATCGATTCGGACAAAAAATGGACAATCGATGGCATTTGTCACATTCGGGGATGAAACGGGAGAAATGGAAGGTGTCGTCTTTCCAGAGCAATTTAGAAAGCTGTCCCCCTTACTTGAGGAGGGCGCAATGCTTTATGTTGAAGGCAGAATAGATGTCAGAAATGAGAGCAGTCAAATCATCGTGCAAGAAGCTGTTCTACTGGAAGAGATGGGCTCTAAAAGAAAAGAATCTGTCTACATTCGAGTCAAAGAAGAGAACCATACGCAGGAGCTGCTAGAACAAGTGAAGCGAGTGATCTCCATGCACAGGGGAGAAGCAGATGTCTATTTGTATTATGAAAAGCAAAAAAAGACGATGAGACTTCCAGATGCATACAAAGTTCATGCAGATCATGCGGTCATTTTCCAGTTAAAAGAGCTGCTAGGTGAACAAAACGTTGTGATTAAATGATGACAAATCGTCTGAATATGTTTTACAATTTCACCTATTGTGTTATCATTTTAAAGATTCTGTGTATTTAAACTGCCAAGTATGTGCTTATCAACTTAGCAATTCATTAAATCATTTTCCACTTGAAGGAGTGTTCATCACATGTCATTAAGAGAAGAAGCATTACATATGCACAAAGAGAATCAAGGCAAACTCGAATCAAAATCAAAGGTACAAGTGAAAAATGCGAAAGACTTGAGCTTGGCTTACTCACCAGGTGTGGCAGAGCCATGTAAAGATATTTATGACGACACAAGCAAAGTGTATGATTATACAATGAAAGGCAATATGGTCGCTGTTGTCACAGACGGAAGTGCTGTATTAGGGCTTGGAAACATTGGGGCAGAAGCATCTCTTCCAGTAATGGAAGGAAAAGCTGTCTTATTCAAAAGCTTTGCAGGTGTTGATGCATTCCCAATCGCGCTTGCAACAAACGATGTAGACAAAATCGTTGAAACAGTGAAGCTTCTTGAGCCGACGTTTGGCGGCGTGAACCTTGAAGATATTGCAGCACCAAACTGCTTTATCATTGAAGAGCGTTTGAAAAAAGAGACAAACATTCCTGTTTTCCACGATGATCAGCACGGGACAGCGATTGTAACAGTGGCAGGACTTGTGAATGCACTGAAGCTGTCTGGAAAATCAATGTCTTCAATTAAAGTGGTTGCAAACGGCGCTGGAGCAGCAGGAATTGCGATTATCAAACTTCTTTATCATTTCGGTGTACGTGATATCATCATGTGTGATACAAAAGGCGCTATTTATGAAGGCCGTCCGAATGGTATGAATGCAGTGAAAAATGAAGTAGCTAAATTCACGAACCAAGATCGTAAAGAAGGTTCTTTAGAAGAAGTGATTGAAGGCGCAGATGTCTTTATCGGCGTTTCAGTAGCAGGTGCTTTAACTAAAGAAATGGTTGGAAAAATGGCAAAAGATCCTGTCATCTTCGCAATGGCGAATCCAAACCCAGAGATCATGCCAGAAGACGCACATGCAGCAGGTGCAAGTGTTGTAGGAACTGGCCGTTCTGACTTCCCGAACCAAGTGAACAACGTCCTTGCATTCCCTGGTATTTTCCGCGGAGCGCTTGATGTACGTGCGACACACATTAACGAAGAAATGAAAATTGCAGCTGTTGAAGCGATTGCTTCCCTTGTATCAGATGAAGAATTGTCAGCGGAATACGTTATCCCTGCACCATTTGATGCACGAGTAGCGCCAGCGGTAGCCAAAGCAGTGGCAAAAGCAGCAATGGAAACGGGCGTTTCAAGAATCAAAGTAGACCCAGAAGCTGTTGCAGAAAAAACAAGAAAATTAACGATTATCGGCGAGTAATCGAATTGGAAAAGTGTGCACGTTCTTTCTGAATTTGGAGGAAAAACGTGCACCATTTCCTCTCTTACACGAAATTTTTTTCATCCTAAATGAGATTTTTTTGTAGACGTTCACAATTCACATATACCAACTACTCAGCGCCCCAAACCTATACTCATTTCTCATCAATTCCCCACTGAAAAAATTGAATGAAGGATGACAGCGTTTGACAAAAAAAGTACAATAGTTTCGGTACAGTTATGACATGTCCTATAATAGTGGATGTGCGTGTAAAGAAAAAACCCTTCAAAAAGGGAGGTAGTCATTTGTCAATCAAAAATATTTTCAGTAAAAAGAAAAAATATGCATCTGTACCCTCTGAACAGGCAAGTCAAGATGTGCCTGAAGGCATCATGACCAAATGTCCGCAATGTAAAAAAATAATGCTCACCAAAGAACTAGATAAAAATTTACGTGTTTGCATGAATTGCGGCAGACATTTGCAAATGAATGCAAAACAACGTATTGAAAGCCTTGTAGACGAAGGCACATTTGAAGAATTTAACGGTCACCTCATTTCTGAGAACCCGCTCGGTTTCCCAGGCTACGAAGAAAAGCTTCAGAAAGACAGAGAAAAAACATCTTTGAATGAAGCCATCGTAACAGGAAAAGGTGAAATTAAAGGTCAAAGTGCTGTCATTGCTGTCATGGATGCCACGTTCCGTATGGGCAGCATGGGCTCAGTCGTTGGTGAAAAGATTACATTAGCTATTGAGAAAGCAAAAGCGGACAAGGTGCCATTTATCATCTTCACTGCATCTGGAGGAGCAAGAATGCAAGAGGGGATTCTTAGTCTGATGCAGATGGCAAAAACAAGTTCAGCATTAAAGTTGTTTAGCGAGGATCAAGGTCTGATTATCTCTGTGATGACCAATCCGACAACTGGCGGTGTATCAGCTAGTTTCGCGTCTCTCGGTGATTACAACTTTGCAGAGCCTGGTGCATTAATTGGTTTTGCTGGTCGCAGAATCATTGAACAAACCATTCGTGAAGACCTACCAGAGGACTTCCAAACGGCTGAATTTTTAATGAAGCATGGTCAGCTAGATGCTGTGATTCACCGTGCAGAAATGAAAGAAACATTAGGCCAAATCTTAGCATTACACAGCACAGGAGGTGAACGAGAGTGGCTGGAGAACTAGAATTTGAAAAACCTGTCATTGAACTTCGAGCGAAAATTGATGAATTGAAAAAGTTCACACAAAACTCAGAGATGGATTTAAGTGCGGAAATTGAGCGCCTTGAAACGCGTCTGAGTAAGCTTGAAACAGACATTTATACAAATTTAAAGCCGTGGGACAGAGTACAAATTGCTCGTCATGCGATGCGCCCAACAACTCTCGATTACATTCAAGAGCTGTTTGATAACTTTTTCGAATGTCACGGTGACCGTTTTTATGGCGACGATGAAGCCATCGTTGGAGGAATTGCTACGTTTAAAGGACTTCCTGTCACAGTCATTGGTCATCAGCGCGGAAAAGACACAAAAGAAAACTTGCGCCGTAATTTCGGGATGCCGCATCCAGAAGGTTACCGTAAAGCATTGCGCTTGATGAAACAAGCAGATAAATTTAATCGTCCAATCATTTGCTTTATTGATACAAAAGGAGCTTATCCTGGTAAAGCAGCTGAAGAACGTGGGCAAAGTGAAGCAATTGCGAAAAACCTTTTCGAAATGGCAGGACTTCGTGTACCGGTTGTCTGTATTGTCATTGGAGAAGGAGGAAGTGGCGGAGCACTAGGCTTAGGCGTAGGAAACCACCTATTTATGCTAGAGAACTCAACATATTCAGTGATTTCACCTGAAGGTGCAGCAGCACTGCTCTGGAAGGACTCATCACTTGCGAAAAAAGCTGCAGAATCAATGAAAATTACTGCTCCAGACCTAAAAGAATTAGATATTATAGATGATGTTATTAAAGAAGTGCAAGGTGGAGCACACCGAGACGTGAAACAACAAGCAGCCTACATTGAAAAAACATTAAAACAGTCACTTACATCTTTGCTCAAACTAACACCTGAAGAACTAGTCGAACAAAGATATCAAAAATACAAAGCAATCGGGAAAGTATCGGTTGAAAATCAATATATTGGGGTAAACTAAATAAACGTGCAGCCTTTTTGGCTGACGTTTATTTTTTTCATCTTTTTTCATGAAAATCGTCCTCATGTAAGCGCTATTTGAAAATAATTTTCTTTTGTTTTCATAAAGTTTGAAACGTCTGAAAACCTTGATACCGTGGGCTTTAGAAGGCTGAATCTTCCTCGATTTTGAAAGAATTGCTTTCATGACTGTCTTAACTTTTGTTTAAAAACGGTTTATTTAATTGTATAATAAGTACGGTTTTAGAAATACAAATTGAAAACATCCTGTTTTGCTCATGATTGTTTTCAAGCAGTGGAAATGGTATGTTTAATTCATATATGGTCTCTGAGGTGAAAAAGATGAAGCGTATAGGAGTTTTAACGAGCGGTGGGGATTCCCCAGGAATGAATGCAGCTGTGCGCGCAGTTGTAAGGAAAGCAATTTACCATAATGTAGAAGTTTACGGTATTTATAATGGATATTCAGGTCTAATTAACGGTAAAATTGAGAAACTCGAAATAGGTTCAGTAGGCGATATCATTCATCGTGGAGGAACAAAACTTTACACGGCAAGATGTCCTGAATTCAAGACAGTTGAAGGTCGTGAAAAAGGGATTGAGAACTTAAAAAAATTCGGTATTGAAGGACTTGTTGTCATCGGTGGAGATGGCTCATTCATGGGAGCGAAGAAATTAACAGAGCTCGGTTTTCCATGTGTAGGTGTCCCTGGCACGATTGACAATGACATTCCTGGTACTGATTTCACTATTGGCTTTGATACAGCACTAAATACAGTCATTGATGCCATTGATAAAATTCGTGATACAGCCACATCTCATGAACGTACATACGTAGTGGAAGTAATGGGAAGACATGCAGGGGATATTGCCCTTTGGTCAGGTCTTGCAGGCGGAGCAGAATCGATTTTGATTCCTGAAGCAGACTATGACATGGACGAAATTATTGCCAGATTGAGAAGAGGACATGAACGCGGCAAGAAGCACAGTATCATCATCGTCGCAGAAGGCGTAGGCAGCGGTGTCGAATTTGGTAAGAGAATTGAAGAGGAGACAAGCCTTGAAACGCGTGTATCTGTCTTAGGACATATTCAGCGTGGAGGTTCTCCAAGTGCGTTTGACCGAGTGCTCGCAAGTCGCCTAGGAGCGTATGCAGTAGAACTTCTTCTGGAAGGAAGAGGCGGACGCTGTGTAGGCATTCAAAGCAACGAACTCGTTCATCACGATATTTTAGACATCTTAGATAAAAAGCATACAGTCGATCAAAATATGTACCGACTTTCACAAGAGCTCTCTATATAAAACGAGAAGACCTTAGGAGGAACAGTAATGAGAAAGACAAAAATTGTTTGTACAATCGGTCCAGCAAGTGAAAGCATTGAAAAGCTGACTGAATTGATTGAAGCAGGAATGAATGTAGCCAGACTAAACTTCTCTCATGGAGATTTTGAAGAGCATGGTGCACGTATTGAAAACATTCGCAAAGCAGGGAAAACTTTAGGCAAGGACATTGCGATCCTTCTTGATACAAAAGGTCCAGAGATTCGTACACGCACAGTTGAAAACGGCTCAATTGAGTTAGTTGCTGGTGCTGATCTTATCGTGAGTATGGAAGACATTGTGGGAAACACTGAAAAAATCAGTGTGACGTACGAAGATTTAATTCATGATGTAGAAGTGGGCTCAACCATTTTATTAGATGATGGTCTGATTGGTCTAGAAGTAAAAGAGTTAAATAAAGACCGAAAAGAAATCGTCACAAAAGTAATGAATACAGGCACACTGAAAAACAAAAAAGGTGTCAACGTACCAGGTGTGAGTGTGAACTTGCCGGGTATTACAGAAAAGGATGCCAATGATATTCTGTTTGGAATTGAACAAGGTGTCGATTTCATCGCAGCTTCTTTTGTGAGACGAGCTTCTGATGTTCTTGAAATTCGTGAGCTACTTGAAAAGAACAACGCAGCTGACATTCAAATCATTCCGAAGATTGAAAACCAAGAGGGCGTTGATAACATCGATGAAATCCTTGAGGTATCAGATGGACTGATGGTTGCGCGTGGAGATCTTGGTGTAGAGATTCCGGCAGAAGAAGTACCACTTGTTCAAAAAATGCTAATCAAAAAATGCAACCGTTTAGGCAAGCCTGTCATCACAGCAACTCAAATGCTGGATAGCATGCAGCGTAACCCGCGTCCAACACGTGCGGAAGCAAGTGACGTGGCAAATGCTATTTTTGACGGTACAGATGCGATCATGCTATCTGGTGAAACAGCAGCAGGAACATATCCAGTTGAAGCTGTGCAAACGATGCACAACATTGCCTCACGTTCAGAGGAAGCACTTAACTATAAAGCAATCCTTTCTCGCAGAAGCGAAGAAGTAGAGGTCAGCATTACAGATGCAATCGGTCAATCTGTTGCGCACACAGCTATGAAGCTTGATGTAGCAGCGATTGTGACACCTACTGAGAGTGGTCATACAGCAAGAATGATTTCAAAATATAGACCTAAAGCACCAATCGTTGCAGTCACAGCAAACGAATCAGTAGCAAGAAAGCTATCTCTCGTATTCGGTGTATTTGCGAAGAGTGGATCAAATACGTCATCTACTGATGAAATGCTAGAGAATGCAGTAGAAAAATCTATTGAATCTGGCTATGTAAGACATGGCGACTTGATTGTCATTACAGCTGGTGTGCCGGTTGGAGAAGCTGGTACAACGAACTTAATGAAAGTGTATGTTGTCGGTGACATCATTGCGAAGGGTCAAGGAATTGGCCGCAAATCTGCATTTGGACCGGTTGTTATTGCACAAAGCGGAAAAGAAGCAGAGGAAAAAATGTACGATGGTGCGATTCTTGTCGCAAACTGCACAGATCGTGATATGATGGGTGCTTTAGAAAAAGCGTCTGCCCTTATCACGGAAGAAGGCGGTTTAACAAGCCATGCAGCAGTCGTTGGGCTTAGTCTTGGCATTCCAGTGATTGTTGGCCTCGACAGTGCCACAACACTTCTAAAAGAAGGCGAAGAGATTACAGTAGATCCAGCACGCGGAGCGATCTACAAAGGCCGTGCAAGCGTCCTTTAAATCACACACGAGGGGAGTTGTCTGACTCCTCTCTTTTTTTATGTTACACTAAAAAAAGTAAACAGCTTTCGATGAAAGAGACCCCATGAGGTGATATGGTTGAAAAAATATTTTCTACTATTATTGATTCTGTTCCCCGCAGTGGAAATTAGTTTATTTTTAATCTCAAGTAACATCATTGGTATTTTACCAACGATGCTAGTCATTGTGCTGACAAGTGCACTAGGTGCTTACTTTGCAAGGAAACAAGGAATAGAAGCATTTCAGAAAGTGCAGCGAGATTTACAGTATGGCAAAATGCCAGGGGCCACCATTGTCGATGGCTTCTGCATTCTGATCGGTGGTTTGCTGCTGCTCATACCTGGATTCCTTTCTGATCTGATTGGGGCTGTGCTGCTCATTCCCATGACAAGAAAACGGATCAAACCGCTCTTTGAGCGCTGGCTTAGAAACATGTCCAATCGCAAACGCTATACGATTATACGATAAAGAGACCTTCGCATCAGGTCTCTTTTACTTTTGCGCACCATACCGAATGTACTGATAAAGGTCTCTGAAAACCCCTGCATTACGAAACGCCTGCCAAACGACAAGAGAAGCGGGACCGAGTGCAAGTCCAAGAAAACCAAAGCATTTTAACCCGACAAACAGTGCCACAAGTGTTGCTAAAGGATTAAGACCGATTGATTTACTTAAGACTTTTGGCTCTGATATTTGTCTTTGAATGAGCACCACAATATACAAAATGCCCAGTCCAATGGCGAGTGAAAGATTTCCTGTCATGGCGGAGTAAATGATCCACGGAAGAAAAACGGTGCCACTCCCGATGTAAGGAAGTAAATCAACTAGACCAATACATAGAGCAATCACAATCGCATGTTCGACCTTTAAGATGAAAAGTCCAATCAGCACGATACCAATGGTCATGGCAACAAGGAGAAGCTGGGCTTTCATAAAGCCAGAAATGGCTTTTTTGATTTCAGATAAAATGGCACGTGTATGAAGCATCCATTTTGCGGGAAAGATACGAGAACCATATTTTTTTAACGTAAACCAATCTTTTGTGATAAAAAAAGTCGCTAGTGCGGAAAATAAAAGCGTCGCTGCTGCATCAGGCAAAAGACCTAAAAAAGCTGGAATGAATTCAAGAGTTTTTGAAAGGAAAGTCCCGATTTTTGCCGCTGCTTCGTCACCAAGTGCTTGGATTTGTCCTAAAATCGATTCCTTTTGACCTGCTTGAAGTGTATTAAATTGAGCAGTCAAATCATGATATAAAGGCAAAATCTGATCTGTGAAAAAACGTTCCACAATCCCAATCATTTGATCAAGATGACCTGGCAGGACCTTTGCTAAATAAGCACTTCCTGAAATGATTTCCGCCACTAAAAGTGTCATGAATCCAGCTGCTGCCACTAAAAAGAGTAATAACACAATGATGACAACAAAACCTCTTGGCATCCCGGTCATGTTTTCGATTTTGCATACGGCTGGATGAATCAAACACGACACGGCAAATGCAATCCAAAATGGATATAAAAATGGAAAAGACTGATATAAAAAAACAACCGCACAAACGGCGATGCTGAAAATCATCAAACTTCGCAAAAAAATGCCCACATAAGTGTGATTCACACAATCCCCTCCAAAAAACAAGCATGTCCGATACTTCATTTTATTCAAAAAGATTAGTAATATGAAAAGGTCGCAATAAAAAGAAAGAAAGGAGCGGCGTATGTTTACTCAAGCAAATTTGTTTTTGGTTCTTTTACTCGTTATTGCACTTATTGCAAAAAACAATTCCTTAATTTTAGCGGTCTCTGTGCTGATTGCCATTAAGCTGATTGGCCTGGATCAAAAAATATTCCCGGTTCTGCAATCAAAAGGTATCAATTGGGGTGTGACGGTCATCACGATCGCTGTGCTTGTACCGATCGCAACAGGGGACATTGGATTTAAACAACTTGGAGAAGCGATGAAATCTTCCTATGCTTGGATAGCTCTTGGAGCGGGTATATTAGTAGCATTAATTGCAAAAAACGGCATTGTGCTACTCGAAAACGATCCGCATATCACAGCAGCACTTGTATTCGGTACGATTTTGGCAGTTAGTTTATTCAAAGGTGTGGCTGTTGGCCCGCTGATTGGTGCTGGAATTGCCTATTTAGCGATGCAAGCAGTGAAATTTTTCAGCGGTTAAAAAGAGAGTGGCTCATGCCACTTTCTTTTGATTTTTTTCTGGCGTGAGCTTTTGCAAAAAAACATAATTAAATATATTAAAAGAAGCAAAATCCCTTTATTCCATGCCCGAACCGGAAGGCTGGAAAAAAAAATATCAAAAAAAATTATAGTTAAACATTTAACAAATGTCTGATTATTGTTTATAATGGGAATAGGCTTAATTTTGAACTCATTGATCAAACACGAGATATGAGGCTAAAAGCGCTCTAACCGTATAGGTAAATGTAAGCATTTTCTTTTCTAAACCTGCCAGCCTATTTTGGTTGGATAGCGCTTTCAAAAAGCGAGAATTTTGCAACGAAGGGGAATCTTTTTAAAAAGGGGAGATTGAACATGACAGCAACAAGAGGTCTTGAAGGTATCGTGGCAACAACTTCATCCGTAAGCTCAATTATTGATGATACTCTTACTTATGTAGGGTACAATATCGATGATTTAACTGAAAAAGCGACTTTCGAAGAAATTGTCTACCTGTTATGGCACTTAAAGCTGCCGAATGAGCATGAGCTAAGCGAGTTAAAGCAGCAGCTCAATGAAAATGCTCATATTCCGCAAGAGATCATTGAGCACTTTAAATCTTATTCGCTGGATGGGGTTCATCCAATGTCTGCGATTCGTACAGCGGTATCCTTATTAGGTTTACTTGATGACGAATCAGAGATTATGGACAAAGAAGCAAATTACAGAAAAGCCATTCGCTTACAAGCGAAAATTTCTGGACTTGTCGCTGCATTCTCACGTATTCGAAAGGGACTTGAGCCTGTACAGCCAAAAGAAGAATACAGCTATGCTGCAAACTTCTTATATATGCTAAACGGCGAAGAGCCTTCACCAGTAGAAATTGAAGCGATTGATAAAGCGCTCATTCTACATGCGGATCACGAATTAAACGCATCGACATTTACAGCACGTGTATGTGTTGCTACACTATCAGATATCTACTCTGGTGTAACAGCGGCTATCGGCGCATTGAAAGGACCACTTCATGGCGGCGCGAATGAAGGCGTAATGAAGATGCTGTCAGAAATTGGCGAAGTTGAAAACGTAGATTCCTATATTCATGGTAAGCTAGAGAAGAAAGAGAAAATTATGGGCTTTGGCCACCGCGTTTACCGCCAGGGTGACCCGCGTGCAAAACATTTAAAAGAAATGAGCCAGCGCTTAACAAATCTCACAGGCGAGCCAAAATGGTATGAAATGTCTGTACGCGCAGAGGAAATCGTGACATCAGAGAAAAATCTTCCACCAAATGTTGATTTTTATTCTGCTTCTGTTTATCACAGTCTTGGAATTGATCATGACTTGTTTACACCAATTTTCGTGATCAGCCGATTCTCTGGATGGATTGCTCACATTTTAGAGCAATATGACAACAACCGTCTGATCCGTCCAAGAGCTGACTATATTGGACCTGATCTTCAAACGTTTGTTCCGATCAGTGAAAGAGACTAATGTTTATAGAATAGCGGAGGCTGATCCATCTAAACTAATCAGCCTCCATATCAACAAAAAACGAATCACGTGAAAAACTTCTTGGCTTGCAGACATCAAGCTTGGAAGTTTCAAATATTCACTACATAACCTGGGAGGTAATATCATTGTCACAAGGCGAAAAAATTACAGTTACTGGCGGCGTATTGAATGTACCAAATAATCCAATTATCCCGTTTATCGAAGGGGACGGAATCGGTCCTGACATTTGGAAAGCAGCATCAAGAGTTCTTGAAGCAGCTGTAGAAAAAGCATATAAAGGTGAAAAGCAAATCACTTGGAAAGAAGTATATGCAGGTGAAAAAGCTTACAATAAAACTGGCGAGTGGCTTCCAGAGCAAACACTTGAAGACATTCGTGAATATTTAATCGCGATCAAAGGACCACTGACAACACCAATTGGCGGAGGAATCCGTTCATTGAACGTGGCACTAAGACAAGAGCTTGATTTATTCACATGCTTACGTCCAGTTCGCTGGTTCAAAGGCGTACCATCTCCTGTGAAACGTCCAGAAGACACAGACATGGTCATCTTCCGTGAAAACACTGAAGATATCTATGCAGGAATCGAGTATGCAAAAGGATCAGACGAAGTGAAGAAGTTAATCGACTTCTTGAAAAACGAATTAGGTGTGAATAAAATCCGTTTCCCAGAAACATCAGGTATCGGAATCAAACCAGTTTCTGAAGAAGGAACATCTCGTCTTGTCAGAGCAGCGATCCAATATGCGATTGACCAAGGCCGTAAATCTGTGACGCTTGTTCACAAAGGAAACATCATGAAATTCACAGAAGGAGCCTTCAAAAACTGGGGCTACGAAGTGGCTGAAAAAGAGTTTGGCGACAAAGTCTTTACATGGGCACAATATGATCGTATTGTAGAACAAGACGGAAAAGATGCGGCAAACAAAGCGCAAAGTGAAGCAGAAGCTGCTGGCAAAATCATTGTCAAAGACAGCATTGCAGATATTTTCCTTCAACAAATTTTAACTCGTCCAGCTGAGTTCGATGTTGTCGCAACAATGAACTTAAACGGAGACTACATCTCTGATGCACTTGCAGCACAAGTTGGTGGAATTGGTATCGCACCTGGTGCAAATATCAACTACGAAACAGGACACGCTATTTTTGAAGCGACTCACGGAACAGCACCGAAATATGCTGGTCTTGATAAAGTGAATCCATCTTCTGTTCTTCTATCAGGCGTGCTTTTACTTGAGCACCTTGGATGGCAAGAAGCTGCTGATCTAGTGATTCAATCTGTTGAAAAAACAATTGCATCTAAAGTCGTCACGTACGATTTTGCTAGATTAATGGATGGTGCAACAGAAGTGAAATGTTCTGAGTTTGCTGACGAGCTCATCAAAAACTTGTCTTGATTCTTAAACTTTAAAGTTAAAGGGGAAAAAGGAAATGGCAAACAAGCGTAAAAAAGTATCTGTCATCGGAGCAGGCTTTACTGGAGCAACTACAGCATTTCTAACAGCTCAAAAAGAATTAGCGGATGTCGTATTAGTGGATATCCCTCAGCTTGAGAACCCGACAAAAGGGAAAGCACTTGACATGCTGGAAGCAAGCCCTGTTCAAGGCTTCGATGCGAATATTACAGGAACTTCTAACTACGAAGATACAGCCGGTTCTGATGTCGTGGTCATTACGGCAGGAATTGCAAGAAAGCCGGGAATGAGCCGTGACGACCTCGTGTCAACAAATGAAAAAATCATGCGCAGTGTGACACGTGAAATCGTTAAATATTCTCCAGAAGCGATCATTGTTGTGTTAACAAACCCTGTTGATGCAATGACATATGCAGTTTATAAAGAATCAGGATTACCAAAAGAAAAAGTCATCGGACAATCAGGAATTCTTGATACAGCACGTTTCCGTACGTTCGTTGCTCAAGAATTAAACCTATCTGTGAAAGATGTGACGGGCTTTGTTCTTGGCGGACATGGGGACGACATGGTTCCTCTTGTACGTTACTCTTATGCAGGCGGTATCCCGCTGGAAACATTAATTCCTAAAGAGCGAATTGATGCAATTGTTGAAAGAACAAGAAAAGGCGGCGGTGAAATCGTCAACCTATTAGGTAACGGTAGTGCGTATTATGCACCTGCTGCTTCACTCGTTGAAATGGTTGAGGCGATCTTAAAAGATCAACGCCGCGTCATGCCGACGATTGCATACCTTGAAGGTGAATATGGCTACGAAGGCATTTACCTTGGAGTTCCAACAATCGTAGGTGGAAACGGCCTTGAGCAGATCATCGAGCTTGAGCTGACAGAAGAAGAAAGAAGTCAGCTTGACCGTTCTGTTGAATCTGTAAAGAACGTCATGAAAGTATTGTCTTAATAAGAATAAAAAAGAAGGCTTCTCGTATGAGGAGTCTTCTTTTTATTTACAAAACCAATCTTGTCGAAATTTTAAATTGTTCTCTTGTTAAGCTTTCGTTAAAATGAAAGAGAAAGCATGACTTCTCGCTTTTCACATAAGATACAAAAAACCGGATGCAGGGGAAATCACTAATTGGAGGCACAACATGAATAAAAAAATATTAGTTGTGGATGATGAAGAATCAATTGTAACACTTCTAAGCTATAACCTTGAAAGGGCGGGCTACGATGTCGTCACAGCAAGAGACGGAGAAGAAGCGCTTGAAAAAGCAGCAAGTGAACAGCCTGATCTGATTGTGCTTGATTTAATGCTTCCGAAAATGGACGGCATTGAAGTGTGCAAACAACTGAGAATTCAAAAAATGATGTTCCCTATTTTAATGCTGACAGCAAAGGACGATGAATTTGATAAGGTGCTCGGTCTTGAACTTGGAGCCGATGATTACATGACAAAACCTTTCAGTCCTAGAGAAGTGGGTGCTCGGGTAAAAGCCATTTTGAGAAGAGCACAGCAATCTCAGCCGGCTCCCGTGCAAGAAGAGAAGGAAGAGATCATTGCAGACCAAATCAAAATTGGAGACCTGCGCATTTTACCTGAACATTACGAAGTCTATTTCCAAGAAGAACGTCTAGAGCTCACGCCAAAGGAATTTGAACTGCTTCTTTATTTGGCTAAGCATAAAGGCCGTGTCTTGACGCGTGATCTATTGTTAAGTGCGGTTTGGAATTATGACTTTGCAGGTGATACTCGTATTGTGGATGTGCATATCAGCCACTTGCGGGACAAAATTGAAAAGAACACAAAAAAACCAACATATATTAAAACCATTCGAGGCTTAGGCTACAAATTGGAGGAGCCAAAGCCAAATGAGTAAAGTGAGAACCCGCCTTTTTTCTGGGCTCATTTTTCTCCTGTTTATTGTGTTTGTTGCGCTTGGTCTTTTCTTGGATCATATGTTTCATATTTTCTATGAAACAAAATTAACCGAACGAATGGAAAAGGAATCGAGTTTTCTCCTTTCTTCAATGAATGTGGAAGATTTGAATGCGGAGCAAAACAAGAAGATTCTCAATCAAGCAAAGCAGCATCTCGATATGAATGCGTCGATTGTGGACGTGAAGGGGAATATCATACATACAACGGGTCAAGCAGAACAAAGGGCTGTCATTTTAAACACACTGAAAAGTGAGCAGCTCCAAACAAAAGGAACGTTCATTGAGGATGAGAAGGATGCGCTGTTTCATTATGCAGTTCCAATGATGAAACAAAACGAACCGGCGGGATATTTATTTCTTCATGCTTCATTCCAGCCTTTGAATGAGATTGATGGTCAGCTCTGGCTTGCATTAGCCTTTTGTCTTGGTTCAGCCATTATTATCATCGTCTTTTTTGGCTATCGCATGTCGATGAAGTATGTAAAGCCGATTGATTATGCCACAAAGGTGGCCAAACAGCTTGAACGAGGGAACTATGATACAAATAACTATGAAGAGCTGATCATTGAAACAAGTGAACTCAATACATCAATGAAGCGTCTGGCAGAAAGTCTTCAAGACATGACAAGCGCTGGCGAAATGCAGCGAGATCGTCTGCAAACAGTCATTGAAAACATTGGAGCGGGGATTATTTTGATTGATAAAATGGGCTATATTCACTTAGTCAATCGAACATTCCGCAAGCAATTCAAAGTGCAAAAACACATTTACATGCACAAGCTGTATCATGAAGCCTTTACCCATGAAGAGATTATTGAGTTAATAGACGAAATTTTCATGACAGAAACCAAGGTTCGAAAGTTTTTACGTCTCGCTGTTGACATCGAGCGCCGTTATTTCCAAGTCGATGGTGTCCCGATCTTAAGTACAGACGATGAATGGAAAGGGATTGTTCTTGTCTTTCATGATGTGACAGAAACAAAGCAGCTAGAACAGATGCGAAAAGACTTTGTCGCTAACGTGTCACACGAATTAAAGACACCGATCACGTCCATTAAAGGCTTTTCTGAAACACTTCTGGATGGTGCTATTGACGACAAAGAAGCGCTGACACAATTTTTGTCCATCATCCTAAAAGAGAGTATTCGTTTAGAAACGCTCATCCAAGACTTACTTGATCTCTCGAAAATTGAACAGCAGCATTTTAAGCTGAATATTCAAGAAGCCAATGCGACAGAAATCATTCAAGAGATTGAAGTGCTGCTAAAACAAAAGGCTGCTGAAAAAGGCATTGACCTACAAGTGCGTGTCCCGAAAGAGCCGGTCTATGTCATGGCAGATCCGCTGAGATTAAAACAAATTTTCCTCAACCTGATCAATAATGCCCTCACCTATACACCAGAGGGAGGAAGTGTCACGATCACAGCAAGACAGAGGAAAGACAGCTATGAATTTGATGTAGCAGATACAGGGATCGGTATGAAAAAGAGTGAGATTCCAAGAATATTCGAGAGATTTTATCGAATTGATAAAGATAGAAGTAGAAACTCAGGCGGTACAGGGCTTGGTCTTGCCATTGTCAAACACCTTGTCGAAGCACATGAAGGAACGATTTCTGTTCATAGCAAACAAGGCAAAGGAACGACGTTTACCGTGAGTTTAAAGTCAAAATAGAGAAGAATGGAAAGTGGCGTTAAAATTTACATGATCTTTACAATGAATTCATGTTTTGTTAATCAATCATTGGTAGGATGAATAGGAACCCCTTCATCCAAGGAGCCAATTTTGGAAGGACGAAAACACTTGTTGTTTTCGTCCCTTTTTTATGCAGGCTCGTCTATTTTCTTTTCAAAATAAACTTTGATAAAATGAACATACAATGTGCGAAAGAGACGGCTGAGCCGGCTCAGTCGATGGAGGATTAAAAGATGACAGATCAAAAGAAATTAGTACTTGTGGATGGAAACAGTCTCGCTTATCGAGCTTTTTTTGCTTTACCGCTATTATCAAATGATAAAGGCGTACATACAAATGCCATTTATGGCTTTGCGATGATCTTAATGAAGATGCTGGAAGACGAGAAGCCGACTCATATGCTCGTAGCATTTGATGCGGGTAAAACCACCTTCCGTCACGAGACCTTTAAGGAATATAAAGGCGGAAGACAAAAAACTCCGCCAGAACTATCAGAACAAATGCCGTTCATCCGTGAGCTATTAGATGCTTATCAAGTGAAAAGGTACGAGCTTCCGCAATACGAGGCAGATGACATTATCGGCACACTGGCTGTAGAGGCAGAAAAGGACGGCTTTGAGGTCAAAATCTTCTCAGGAGATAAAGACTTAACGCAGCTTTCAACAGACCATACAACAGTAGCCATTACGAAAAAAGGGATCACAGAAGTAGAATATTACACACCGGCACATATTGAAGAGAAATACGGACTCAGGCCAGATCAAATCATCGACATGAAAGGGCTGATGGGAGACTCATCAGACAATATCCCGGGCGTGCCTGGTGTCGGTGAAAAAACAGCGATCAAATTACTAAAGCAGTTTGAAACGGTTGAAAATCTGCTTGATCATATTGACGAAGTCAGCGGGAAAAAGCTAAAAGAAAAGCTTGAAGAATATAAAGAACAAGCGGTGATGAGTAAAAAGCTGGCGACGATTCTCGTAGAAGCACCAATAGATGTATCAAGCAAAGAGCTCGCCTATGAAGGTCCTCACATGGAGCAGGTCATCTCGCTTTATAAAGAACTGGGCTTTCAAACACTGCTAGAGCGTTTAGGAGAAGCGCCAGAATCAGATGAACCAGTAGAAATAGACGAACTAGACGTGAAGAAAATGACAGATGTCACGGAGGACATGCTGACAGATCACGCTGCACTTGTGGTAGAACAGCTAGGAGACAATTATCACGAAGCCGATTTGATAGGGTTTGCGATCCATAATGAGAACGGTGCATTTTTTATGACAAAAGAAGATGCTCTGCAATCTGAAGCGTTTAAACAATGGGTACAGGATGAAACGAAGAAGAAATGGGTCTTTGATTCCAAAAGAGCGGTTGTTGCGCTCAGATGGCATGATGTTGATCTAAAAGGTGTCGATAACGATGTCCTGCTCGCTTCCTATGTGGTCAATCCGCAGAAATCCTATGAGGACGTTGCAAGTGTGGCGAAGGAATATGGCCTGAACATAGCCCTTTCCGATGAAAAAGTTTACGGAAAAGGAGCGAAACAGGCGATTCCACCTGAAGAAGAGCTAAAAGACCATCTTGGAAGAAAAGCAGCAGCGATCTCTGCGTTGCATGATTTGACCCTTGAAGCGTTAGAAAAGAATGATCAGCATGAGCTGTATGAAGATTTAGAGTTGCCACTTGCCCTCATCTTAGGTGAAATGGAATCTCTTGGGGTAAAAGTGGATGTTGAACGTCTTCAGAAAATGGGTGAAGAACTCACGAAGAAGCTGAAGGAATATGAAGAAACCATTCATCGGTTAGCAGGAGAAACATTTAACATCAATTCACCGAAGCAACTTGGTGTGATTTTATTTGAAAAATTAGGACTGCCTGTTATCAAAAAAACCAAAACAGGCTACTCTACGTCTGCGGATGTCCTTGAAAAGCTTGAAGACAAGCACGAAATTATTCGGTCCATTCTGCATTACCGTCAAATAGGAAAGCTGCAATCTACTTATGTGGAAGGCTTAATGAAAGTGACGCGCAAAGATACGCATAAAGTGCACACAAGATTTAATCAGGCACTTACACAAACAGGAAGACTAAGCTCAACAGACCCAAACCTTCAAAACATCCCGATTCGTTTAGAAGAAGGCCGAAAAATTCGTCAAGCGTTCGTTCCGTCAAAAGAAGGCTGGCTCATGTTTGCAGCTGACTATTCTCAAATTGAGCTGCGTGTACTCGCGCACATTTCTCAAGATGAGAACTTGATTGAAGCCTTTACGCAAGATATGGATATTCACACGAAAACAGCCATGGATGTGTTCCATGTCTCAGAAGAAGAAGTGACTTCCTCTATGAGAAGACAGGCCAAAGCTGTCAACTTCGGAATCGTGTATGGAATTAGTGATTATGGACTGTCTCAAAACCTTGGGATTACAAGAAAAGAAGCAGCGGCCTTCATTGAACGTTATTTAACAAGCTTTAAAGGCGTGAAAACTTATATGGAAGACATCGTGCAGGAAGCAAAACAAAAAGGGTATGTGACCACGCTTCTTAAACGTAGACGATATATTCCAGATATCACAAGCCGTAATTTTAATGTGAAAAGCTTTGCGGAAAGAACGGCAATGAACACACCGATCCAAGGCAGTGCCGCCGATATCATCAAAAAAGCGATGATTGATATGGCACGAAAGTTAAAAGAAGAGAATCTGCAGGCAAATCTGTTATTGCAAGTGCACGATGAACTGATCTTTGAAGCGCCAAAAGAAGAAATCGCCATATTAGAAAAAATCGTCCCTGAAGTCATGGAAAGCGCACTTCAGCTCGATGTGCCGCTAAAAGTCGATTTCGCTTCAGGCCCATCTTGGTACGACGCAAAATAAAGAGAGAGAAAAAGGAGCGAGGAGCATGCCGGAATTACCAGAGGTTGAGACCGTCCGGCGCACTCTTCAGCGGTTAGTCAAAGGAAAAACGATTGAAACGGTCGATATCAAATGGCCAAATATCATCAAACGTCCTGGGGAACCGGAAGAGTTCGCTAGAAGGATGGTAGGAGAAACCATTCAAACCATTGAAAGAAGAGGGAAGTTTCTACTCTTTCATTTAGACCACTATGTGATGGTCTCCCATTTAAGAATGGAAGGGAAATACCGTGTACATGAAACTGGTGAGCCTTATGATAAACATGTACACGTCGTCTTTACGTTCACAGATGGTACCGAACTTCGGTATCATGATGTCCGTAAATTTGGGACGATGCATCTATTTCAGCCAGGCGAAGAAGAAAAAGAACTTCCGCTATCACAGCTGGGATATGAACCTTTTTCAGACTCATTTACACCAGAATATTTATGGGAGCAATTAAAGAAAACCTCCCGCGTGGTCAAAACGGCTTTACTTGATCAAAAGATTGTGGTTGGCCTTGGTAATATTTATGTAGATGAAGTGCTGTTTAAATCAGGCATTCATCCAGAAACAAAAGCGAATCAGCTAAGTCTTGCATCTTGCAAGGTGCTCCACAAACATATTATTGACACGCTTCAAGTGGCTGTTGATGCAGGAGGCAGCACGATTCGTTCCTACATCAATTCACAAGGTGATATTGGGACTTTTCAATTACAGCTTCTTGTATATGACCGGCGGGGAGAACCTTGCCAGACGTGCGGAAGTATCATAGAAAAAACAGTGGTTGGAGGGCGCGGCACTCATTTTTGTGTGACCTGCCAAAAACGCCCTTCATAAAGGTAAGCCGTCAGCATGCTTCCTTTTTGCCATGCATACGATAAAAAACATTCTTTTTTCAGCAAGGTGTAGACTGACACACAGCCCACCTGCTCTTCATATAGTGAAGAAGAGTCTAAGGACGCCTAGAGACTCTTGATCATCGTTGCATGAACAGAAAGGAAGAGTACAGGTATGATTTCGTTTTCGCTTCTGTTTTTAGCTATTGCCGTCAGCATTGACAGCTTTTCTGTAGGTTTTACGTATGGTCTTCGCAAGATGAGGATTCCATTTAAAGCCATCGTTATTATTGCTTGCTGTTCAGGAATTGTGTTGCTCATTTCCATGCTGATTGGCAGCCTGCTCACGACATTCCTCCCTGTCTCAGTGACAGATAAACTGGGTGGAGGCATCTTAATTGCCATTGGACTTTGGGTTCTGTATCAATTTTATAAACCAGCGAAAGAGCGTGATTTGCTCCTTCATGAAAAAACACTTCTCAATGTAGAAGTGCAGTCTCTTGGGCTTGTCATTCATATTTTGCGAAAGCCTACAAGTGCAGATATTGACCGCTCTGGCACCATAAATGGAATGGAAGCGGTGCTTCTTGGAATTGCTTTATCCATCGATGCATTTGGTGCAGGGATTGGTGCAGCGATTCTTGGTTTTTCTCCAATTGTCATGAGCATCACGGTCGCTGTGATGAGTTCTCTTTTTGTATGCATCGGACTGCGTGCGGGTCATTATTTGGCCAATTGGCGCTGGATCGATAAACTCGCATGCTTACCAGGGCTGTTGCTCATTTTAATTGGGGTGTGGAAGCTGTAAAGGAGGAAACGAATTGACGCTCGTCATTGGATTAACAGGCGGGATTGCTAGCGGAAAAAGCACAGTCTCGCAGATGATAAAAGAGAAAGGCATTCGGGTGGTGGATGCAGATATCATTGCAAAAGAAGCGGTTTCTAAAGGATCGCCCGCCCTTCATCAAATCGTTCAAACTTTTGGTGAAGAGGTTCTTCTGCCAAATGGTGAACTGAACCGGCAGCAGCTTGGAGCGATCATTTTTTCTGATGAAGAGAAAAGAAAAAAGCTCAATGCCATCGTTCATCCTGAAGTCAGAAAGGAATTGCTCGAGCAGCGTGATGAAGGGGTGAGCAACAATGAAACATTTGTTGTGCTTGATATCCCGCTCCTATTCGAGAGCAAGCTGGAAGGGCTAGTCGACCGTATCATCGTTGTGTACACGACGCCTGAATTGCAGCTGTCGCGGCTCATGAATCGAAACGACCTGAGCGAGGAAGAAGCACTGAATCGCATTCACTCCCAGCAGCCTCTTGAGGAAAAATGCCAAAAAGCAGACCGCGTGATAGAAAACACAAAAGATCTTGCTTTTATTAGAAAGCAATTAGAGAACATATTAAACGAATGGGAACATACAGATAAGTAAGAGTACATACAGTACTCTTCTTTTTTTATGCTTTTTTCGTCAATTTCATTGCAAAGAACAGCCCTTTTTTGAAAATATACGTTTATATACTGGCAATTACATTCTAATGTGATATACTAATTTCATAAATAAATTTATTGAGTATAACACATAATAGAGGAGTGACCTGTTCATGAAGGTAAAAGCAGCGATCAATGGGTTTGGCAGAATTGGACGCATGGTCTTCAGAAAAGCAATGCTTGATGATCAAATTCAAATTGTAGCGGTGAACGCAAGCTATCCTGCCGAAACGCTAGCACATTTAATTAAATATGACACAAATCATGGACGTTACGAATGCGATGTGACAGCAGAAGATGACGCGTTGATTGTCAATGGCAAAAGAGTGCTTTTGCTCAATAATAGAGACCCAAAGCAGCTTCCATGGGGAGAGCTTGGGATTGATATCGTGATCGAAGCAACAGGGAAATTTAATTCAAAAGATCAAGCGATGGGCCATATAGATGCCGGAGCGAAAAAGGTCGTACTTACAGCTCCAGGTAAAAATGAAGACGTTACAATTGTAATGGGTGTCAATGAGGATGATCTTGATCCTGAAAAGCACGTCGTTATTTCAAACGCATCTTGTACAACAAACTGTTTAGCGCCAGTTGTCAAATTGTTAGATGATGAATTTGGCATCGACAACGGCTTAATGACAACGGTTCATGCTTATACAAATGATCAAAAAAATATCGACAACCCCCACAAGGATTTGCGCCGGGCAAGAGCATGTGCCCAGTCCATCATTCCAACGACGACGGGTGCCGCTAAAGCGCTTTCTTTAGTGCTGCCGCACATGAAAGGGAAATTACATGGACTTGCACTTCGCGTACCGGTTTCAAATGTGTCGATGGTTGATCTTGTGGTCGACTTGAAAAAAGATGTCACAGCAGAAGAGGTCAATGCTGCCTTTGCAACGGCTTCAAAAACATCTCTTGCTGGCATATTAGATTACACAGATGAACCACTTGTCTCCACAGACTTTAACACAAACCCTTATTCTGCTGTCGTTGATGGACTTACAACGATGGTGATGGAAGGCAGAAAAGTAAAAGTTCTTGCATGGTATGACAATGAATGGGGCTATTCTTGCAGAGTGGTTGATCTTGTAAAGTTTGTTGGTTCCCAGATGAAAGAGCTTTCAGCTGTTTGAAATGAAGAAGACTGAACGTCCCTTTTCAAGAAATGAGAGAAAATCCCACTAAAAACACAGCTTGCAAAATGGGTCTAAACAAAGTATACTATTTTTCGTGAACTTCTTGTTCGCAGACTCATTCGGGTATACTTAAAGGGTTAGGACCTCTTTGGACTAACTTTCCCCCGTGGTATATGTCCGGTCCGGCTGCTTAGAACTTCACTCTTTCATTCTTGTTTAAGGGGGGTCCATGATGGAAACAATCGGACGTCACGTTATCTCCGAGCTATGGGGATGCGACTGTGATAAACTGAACGACATGGATTTTATTGAAAAAACGTTTGTAAATGCAGCTTTGAAATCAGGAGCTGAAGTAAGAGAGGTTGCTTTTCACAAATTTGCACCTCAAGGAGTAAGTGGAGTTGTCATTATTTCTGAATCTCATCTGACAATTCACAGCTTTCCTGAACATGGTTATGCGAGCATAGATGTTTATACTTGCGGCGATCTAGATCCGAATATTGCAGCAGATCATATCGGAGATGAACTAGGTGCTGAAACAAGAGAAAACATCGAAATTCCTCGAGGCATGGGACCTGTACAAGTGAAACAGGCGCAAGCCAAAGCACTGTAAACATAAAAAAGATTGCAATGGGAGCTGGCCAAAAGCATTAAATGCCTTTGTGTTATGCTCCTTTTTATATTTGTTCTATACACGACATCCAGCATGATCCAACCTGTCTATACTTTTGTTCTAGGAAAACAAAGGTTTTTTTTATAAAATAAAGAAGAGGGTTTATGACAAAGGGGATACGTGTATGACTTTAGGACAAAAGCTAAAACGATTCATTTCAAATCATACAGAAACATCTGACCATCATCCAGTGTCAGAGCTGAAAAGCCATTACTACAAATCGACACAAACTCAAGTTTTCCAAGCGGTAGAAGCCGTTCTTTCAAGAAACGATTCCTATCAAGTGACATCTGTTTCAGCAGAACGAGGTGAAATCAGCGCAAACATACGAACGCCGAAAAAAGCTTTTCTCGTGGCGACTGTCATTTCAATTCGTCCTTTTGAAACAGCTGTCGATTTTAATGTGACAACAGAAACAGCACTGCCAACAGACTTTGGCTACAGTCAAAAGGCTGTTTTGTCCCTTTATAAAGAACTAGACAAACAACTTCCAAGAAGAGATCGGAGCTGATGAAATGAAATGTCCCACATGTCAGCACCTTGGCACAAGGGTGCTTGATTCAAGACCAGTAGATGAAGGGAAGTCCATCCGTCGGAGAAGAGAGTGTGAAAGCTGTCAATATCGCTTCACGACGTTTGAAAAATTAGAAGAATTGCCATTGATTGTGGTGAAAAAAGAAGGAATTCGAGAAGAGTTCAGCCGGGAAAAGATGCTGAGAGGCCTCATTAAAGCGTGTGAAAAACGTCCTGTCGCTTTAAAACAGCTCGAGGATGTCTGCTTTAACATCGAGAAGGAATTGCGTAACCAAGGCATGTCAGAGGTGAAAAGCGAGCTTGTAGGGGAAATGGTGATGGACGAGCTGGCGAAAATTGATGAAGTGTCTTACGTCAGGTTTGCCTCGGTTTACCGTCAGTTTAAAGATATCAATGTATTTATTGATGAATTAAAAGATTTATTAAAGAAAGAACGCTAAAAAAGAGCTGAAGATTCTTCATGCTCTTTTTCCTGCGTAAAGCGTAAAACGCAAAAAGAGTGTACAATGAAGACAACCGTATTAAGGGAGGATCAGCATATGACAGAGCATTGGAAGGAAGTGCTAGCCGTCGATCCGTATGTCGTCAAAAGCGCTTCATTGCTCGGTGACATCGATAGACAGCTTATTACTCTTTTATATCAGCCGCTTATTGGCATGTCCGCTTTCAGTTTATACATGACGCTGTGGGGAGAGCTGGAACAAAATCGAATGTGGGGGAAACCCGCACCTCACCGTCAGCTGATGGTGATGCTGCAAACGAATTTAAATGATATTTTTGAGGAGCGTTTAAAGCTTGAAGCGATCGGATTACTCCGCACATATGAACAGGAAACGGAAGAAGGCAGACTGTTTACATATGAGCTCGTGCCGCCGCTGAGACCGGATGAATTTTTCCAAGACGGTATGCTGAATGTCCTTTTGTATCATCGGGTAGAGAAAGCAAAATATATGCAGCTTCGTGATTATTTTTCTTATCCAGGAGTTCCTGCTGATGCAAAGAACATCTCCCGATCGTTTGAAGAAGTGTTTCACGTCTTGCAGCCAGGAGAGCGCAAGATGACAGAGGAAATCAATCAGGCGTCATCGCTTGACGAGGGCTACGAATATGTGACAGTTGGCTCAAGTCAGCCTGCACCGCTTTCAGATGAATCTTTTGATTTTGATCTATTGTTAGCAGGCATGTCGGACATGATGATTCCAAGAAAAGCTTTGACAAAGCAAGTGAAAGAGACAATTAAGAAGTTAGCGGTCGTCTATGGCATCACCCCGCTGCAAATGCAAAATATTGTCGCAGGTGCCTGTGGTTCAGATCAGATGATATCAACTGAGGATCTGCGAAAAGCAGCGAGAGACTGGTATCAAATTGAATACAGAGGCGAACAGCCGAAGCTAATTGATCAAAAACAGCCAAGGCATTTACGTCACAATGTCACGCAGAATTCAGGTGCAGATGCGCCTGATGCGAAATTGATTGAAAAGCTTGATCATATTTCGCCTAGAGAGCTTCTAAAAGATATGGCAGATGGCATTGAGCCGACGTATGCAGACTTAAGAATTGTTGAAGATATTATGCTTGAGCAGCAGCTAGAGCCTGGGGTCATGAATGTCCTGATCTACTATACACTGCTAAAAACCGATATGAAACTGTCCAAAACATATATGCAGAAAATCGCCGCCCACTGGGTGCGAAAGAAAATCAAAACCGTGGCAGCTGCTATGAAAATTGCCAAAGAAGAGAACAGGCAAATGACAGAATGGGCACAGCAAAAAAATAAGCGTCAATCATATGGGTCAGGAAAAGTGATCCGCGAGGAGAAACTGCCTGACTGGATGAAAGAAGCTGAAACGAAAGAACAGCCAAAGGAACAGACAGATGACTTGTCTACAGAGGACCTCGAACGAGAAAAAGAAAAATTGTTAGATCAGTTTAATAATATGAAAAAGTACAATGCACATTAATGTGAGGTGAGATGGAGATGAAACCGATCGGTCGTTCATTTGATCAGCTAAAAGGGCGGGTAGATTTTCGCGTGAGATACAATCAGATTAAAGAAAGTGTCCTAGCTGATGAAGATGTAAAAGCTTTTTTAAAGGAGCATCAAGAGGACATCCAAGAAGACATGATCAATCGCAGCTTGAACAGGCTCTTTGAATATGTACAACAATCAAAGGGCTGTTCTTACTGCTTAGAGGAAGAGAATGTAAATGTCATTTTAGACGGGTATCACCCGAAGCTTGTGATCAAAGGTCAGAGCATTGATATTGAATATTCCCCTTGTCCTGTCAAACTGCGGCTTGATAGACAGAAAAAACAGCAAGAACTCATGAAAAGCATGTACATTCCGCAGAATGTTCTTCAAGCGACGTTTGCTGATTTAAATGTGGTTGGAAGACAAGAAGTCATTCAAAAAGTAGGTCAATTCCTGCAAAGTTATGATGAAACAGGTAAGGGAAAAGGCCTCTATTTACATGGAAAGTTTGGGGTCGGAAAAACATTTATTCTGGCAGCGATTGCGCAGCAGCTAGCGGTAAAAGAGTATCCATCTCTCCTTGTATACGTGCCTGAATTTGTGAGAGAGTTAAAAAATTCGTTAGCTGATCATACACTCGAAGAGAAGCTGAATATGGTCAAATCAACACCAATTTTAATGCTTGATGATATTGGAGCAGAGTCGATGACAAGCTGGGTACGAGATGAACTTTTAGGAACAATCTTGCAATACCGCATGGCAGAGCAGCTGCCGACTTTTTTCTCTTCTAATTTCTCACCGAATGAGTTAAAGCATCACTTTACGTACTCACAGCGCGGGGAAAAAGAAGAGGTGAAGGCAGCTCGATTAATGGAACGTATTCTCTACCTAGCTGAACCAGTTCTGCTTGAAGGGGAAAATCGCCGTCATTTATAAAAAGATAGGTCACGTGAAGGGGAGCGGATGAAATGAATAAAAGAAAATGGCTGCTTTTCCTCGTGATTGGCGTCCTAGCTGCTGTGCTATGGTGGCTCAACAAACAGCATTTTCAACTGTCGCCGAAAGATGTGAAGAATTGGATTCTTCAATTTGGGATGCTAGCTCCCTTTGTCTTTCTTTTCTTATCACTTTTTCGTCCATTTGTGCTTGTCCCTCTCACCGTCTTTTCGCTAGCAGCAGGTTTGGCATTCGGCAGTGTCCTTGGGACCATTTATGCCTTAGCTGGTGCGACAGCAGGTGCAACAGGATCTTTCCTGCTTGCCTCAACCTTCCGTTCAAACAAGCAGGAAACCGAATCAAGCAATCGGAAGCTAAAAGCGGTGACGTCCCGTATTCAAGAGCATGGATTTCTTTATATCCTCTTATTACGCATTGCGCCCATTCACTTTGATTTTGTCAGTTATGCCGCAGCAGCTTCACGTGCGAATTATCGTGCATTTGCGGCAGCTACTTTTTTAGGATTAATACCTGGTACTGTGGCGTTAAATGTCCTTGGATCAAGCTTTGTGAGCGGAAATTATGCCGCCTTAGCGATTGTTTGTTTGATTTATTTGATCTTTATCTCAGTGCCACTGATTTTAAAAAGAAAGATGCCTGATTTATTTTAGGCGTCTATTTTTTATGTTCCCCCCATATATATGTAACAGATGTCGTTAGGGGGGACAAACATGCTTGAAATAATCTTTGAAGATGAATATGATACCGCCGCTTTTTTACATCTTGCTGAACACTTGGACAGTCGGCATCACATTTCGATTCAACAAGGGAAAGACCGGCTTCTCATAGAAGCGAAAAAATCAGGAGAAGCCATAGAGCACATTGTGCGGACATTGCTGATTCACTTTTTTTTGGAATGCAAAGAAAATGAACGCATGCGCAGCATCCTTGAAAACACATACTTATTTAAAGATCCAGAAGAGCAGCACCAAATTCTTTCAATCGCCCATAGCATCATGAAAGGGGATCTAGATGATATTCCTGGAATTCATCAAGACCCACCGAGGGAGGATCTGTTAAAAAAAGAGCTTGAGACGATTTCTTTACAGAAAGGTGTTTTTTCCATTGGTTCATTTATGACATTTAGGCTCTCAGCGTATGACAGAAGGCTGAAGAACTATGTTGAAGTATCCATCGAAGAATATAAAATGGAACAAGAATATCAAAACTTTATTCAATCCCTTCGAGACTATGTGATGTCAAGAGAACCTAAGCTTGAAAAAGTACATGTTGTGCATCAGGACCGCCTGATGATTTGGGAATTTCGGTACGCTTCTGAGCGTGATCAAAAACAATACATAGACAGACAGTTTGTAAGAGAGCATCCAATGTATATTGATTCGCAGTTGATTGCACCGCTTGTATCCATTGCGCCACAAAAGATTGACCTATTTACAGATGATACAGGTCACTCGATGGTGCAAACCATTCAAAATATTTTTCAAGAAAGAGTTGAGGTATTCCCTTCTCATTCGTTTCAGGAACAGCATGTTCAATTTGTTCCTAGTCATTTGGAAAAGAAAAGTGAAAAGCTTTCTTGATTTTCACGAAAAAACGTTTTATAATACGGTGTAACTTCATACAGAGACCGTATTGATAAGGACATGAACAAATGAACACCCGCTTAAAGAGAGGGAAGCCGCGGCTGAAAGCTTCCTAGCAGAGGACCATTTGCTTTACCACCTTTGAACATCAGCTGTGAACGTTTTAGTAATGGCTGACGGGAATTCCCGTTATCGAACCACAAGCCGTGTTTGCTTATGAAAAAGAAAGCTGCAAATACGGGAAAAAGGGTGGAACCACGATTCCGTTTATTCAACCTCGTCCCTTTCCAGGGGGCGGGGTTTTTATATTGCCAAAAAAAGGAGTGACCAGAGATGTCAGAACAAATTCAACTTACATTTCCAGATGGAGCAGTCAAGGAGTTTGACAAAACAGCTACAACAGAAGACATCGCGGCATCAATTAGCCCAGGCCTAAAGAAAAAAGCGCTTGCCGGTAAATTGAACGGCACAGAAATAGATCTGCGTACGCCGCTGTTAGAAAGTGGAACAATCGAGATCATCACAGATAAGAGTGAAGAAGCGCTCGATATTATGCGACACAGCACAGCGCATTTGCTTGCACAGGCAATCAAACGCATTTATGGAAAAGAGCATCACGTCCAGTTTGGCGTAGGCCCTGTCATCGAAAATGGCTTTTACTATGATGTCGATATCGATGTAGCGATTACACCTGAAGATTTACCAAAGATTGAAAAAGAAATGAAAAAAATCATTAACAGCAATTTGCCGATTGAGCGCATTGAAGTTTCTAGAGAAGAAGCGAAAGCACGCTTTGAAGCAATTGGCGATGAATTGAAGCTAGAGCTGTTAGAAGCAATCCCAGAAGGCGAAGCCGTCACAATTTATGAGCAAGGTGAATTCTTCGATCTATGTCGCGGTATTCACTTGCCGTCTACAGGGAAAATCAAAGAATTCAAGCTGTTAAGCCTTGCAGGTGCTTACTGGAGAGGCGACAGTAACAACCAAATGCTTCAGCGTATTTACGGAACAGCTTTCTTCAGCAAAGAAGAATTAAACGAGCATTTACGTCTGCTTGAAGAAGCAAAAGAGCGTGATCACCGTAAACTAGGCAAAGAATTGAAACTGTTTGCGAACTCTCAAAAGGTGGGCCAAGGTCTTCCGCTCTGGCTGCCAAAAGGGGCAACAATTCGCCGCGTCATTGAGCGTTATATTGTTGATAAAGAAGTACGCCTTGGTTATGAGCATGTGTATACACCCGTTCTTGCGAGTGTAGAATTGTATAAAACATCAGGCCACTGGGCGCATTATCAAGAAGACATGTTCCCGGTGATGGAAATGGACAATGAAGATCTTGTTCTCCGTCCAATGAACTGTCCGCACCATATGATGATTTACAAAAACGAGCCGCATAGCTATCGCGAATTGCCAATTCGGATTGCAGAGCTTGGTACAATGCACCGTTATGAAATGTCAGGTGCTTTATCCGGCCTTCAACGTGTTCGCGGGATGACATTAAACGATGCCCATATCTTTGTTCGTCCAGATCAAATCAAAGACGAATTCATTCGTACAGTTCGCCTAATTGAAGAAGTGTATCAAGACTTTGGCTTGAATGACTACACATTCCGCTTATCTTACCGTGATCCAGAAGATACTGAGAAGTATTTTGACGATGATGCAATGTGGAATAAAGCACAGTCTATGCTGAAAGATGCAATGGACGAGCTTGGACATGACTACTATGAAGCAGAAGGCGAAGCGGCATTTTATGGTCCGAAGCTTGACGTCCAAGTAAAGACAGCTCTTGGAAAAGAAGAGACTTTGTCTACTGTACAGCTAGACTTCTTACTTCCAGAGCGTTTCGATCTCACATATATCGGAGAAGATGGAAAACACCATCGTCCAGTTGTCATTCATAGAGGAGTTGTGTCCACAATGGAACGCTTCGTTGCCTTCTTAATTGAAGAATACAAAGGAGCTCTTCCAACATGGCTGGCACCTGTACAATTCCAAGTCATCCCGGTTTCACCATCTGTCCATCTAGATTACGCGAAAAAAGTGCAAGAACGTTTGCAGCTTGAAGGACTGCGTGTAGAACTAGACAGTCGTGATGAAAAAATAGGATACAAAATTAGAGAAGCGCAAATGCAAAAGATCCCGTACATGCTGGTTGTCGGTGATCAAGAAGCAGAAAATGGCGCGGTCAATGTAAGAAAATATGGGGAACAAGATTCAGAAACAATGGACCTCGAAGCTTTTGTGAAACATGCAGTCGCAGAAGCAAAAAAATAATGAAGGCGAACGAAACAGTCAGTGATCTCATCTATTGAGGTTGCTGGCTTTTTTCTTATGGAAAAAAATTCTCCACTAGTGATCCAAGTACGCAAATGATACGTTTAGATAGTACGAAAGTATGGGTAAGTATGTACTATTAGAGAGAGGCAAATTGGGGGAATGAAAGCGATGATTCAAACAACAAACACTTTATCAACACAAGTATTAGAGCAATCAGCTGTGCTTCGTGCGCTAGAACACTCACTGGCGATGATTGAATTTGATGTCACAGGTAAGGTCCTATGGGTCAATGATATTTTTGCAAAAGCCATGAAGTATTCAAAGGAAGAAATAATTGGTTTAAAGCATAGACAGTTTTGTCCTCCGCATATTGCAGAAGACGCAAGTTATCAAATGTTTTGGAAGCGTTTGAAGAATGGTCAAGTGTTTCAGGAAAAGGTGCAGCGGATCACGAAGTACGGTGACACCTTATGGCTTGAAGCGACGTATACACCAGTGCTCAATGAAGAGGGGAATGTAGTGGCTGTCGTGAAAGTGGCAACAGATATTACGGAGAGAGAAAACACAATGAAGCAGGTAGTAGAAGAACTAAAGGATATGTCTGCAAAATTAATGGAGCGAGCGGAAATCGGCATCCAGCATAGTCAAAGTGTAAATGCTTCTTTTGAACATATCGCGAATGAAACTGATCAAAACATGAGTTTGCTAGAAGGGTTAACAGAGCAGGTGGAGTCGATCAGCTCAATTGCTACAACGATTAACAGTATCGCTTCCCAAACGCAGCTGCTCGCATTAAATGCGGCCATAGAAGCTGCGCATGCGGGTTCCTATGGAAATGGCTTTAGTGTCGTCGCGGCAGAAATCCGTAAGCTTGCGACAGATTCAAAGGAAGCGATCGTAAAGGTGGATCGTTATGTGAAGGCGATCCATTTAGAAGTTGAAAAGGTCAGCACCGGAACAAGCCGTGCAAAGACAAGCGTGTTTACAAACCGGGATCTTGTCAAGCAAGCAAGCGAGGAATTCATGAATGTAGGAGAAGCAGCACGAGGCTTAGATCGTCAAGCACAAAGTTTAGCAGCAATTGTATAGCCGAAAACGAAAATACACCCAATCTCGATCAGGAGAAGGGTGTTTTTCCTATGGTTTATTTTAAAATATCAAACAATTCGTGTAAGTCTTTAATTTCATAATCTGGTGTCACATCTGTTTCATTTTTCTTGCCATGACGATTGATCCAAACGGTTTGGATGCCAGCGCGAGAAGCGCCGAGAATATCTGTTTTTGGATTATCTCCTACCATGATGACGTCATCTTTTGTGAGATTTAACAGCTGAAGGCAGTGCTCAAAGATGCCAGGATCAGGCTTTCCTTTTCCATAATCTCCAGAAATCACAATTTCATTAAAGTAAGGGGCAAGTTCCGGAACACCTGCAAGTTTTTCTTTTTGCAGACTAGGATCTCCATTTGTTAAAAGGAGTAATTCATAGGTGCCCTTCAGGCGCTCTAAAACAGGATACGTTTCTTCATAGACATACGGGCGTTTTCTGCGCTCTGCTGCAAAGAAATCTGCTAAGTATTGACCAAATGCTTCATCATCAATGCCTGCCTCTTTTAAGCCGTTCGTCCAAGCATTTTTGCGATACTCTGGTGCAAGGGCGTTCAGCTTTTGAAAGCCTTCGCTAATCGGCTCACTAAAATTAGACCACAGTCCTTCAAAAGGATTAATGCCAATCATAACAGTATAATCATATGTTTCATAAGAAGAGTACAGCTTTCTTGCTTCTTCACGCACGATCTGTTCAAACGATTCTGGATCAAGTCCATATTTCTTTTCCGCTTCCCTGCATGTTTCCTGAAAAGTGGTATGAATGCTTTTTTCATCCCAAAGCAAAGTATCATCTAAATCGAAAAATACGGCTTTCATGATCTTCTCCCTTGTTATGTATGTAGTTACCCTCAATTGCATGTGACAGGCTCATGTTCATTTTACAATAGAAGTTTTAGAGTTTAAATAGATTATTTAGTAATAAAAAAAGTGCACAAAAATGTGCACTCTTACATTATTTTGATAAATCAATGGTCTTATACTTACCGCCAGTCCATCCTAGTCCTGATGAGACTTGAAGCGAGAATTTCTTTTCGTTTGGAACTTCAAAAGCAATTTTACCTTTTTTAGATAATTTAGGATTTATTTGTTTTAAGAAGAAACTTGAATCGGTATCATTTACATACATATTATTTGTTGCAAGTGATTTGTATTCTGTGCCGTCTTTGCCAATTAACCTGAACATCTCAGTATCTACCATTCTACCTTTTTTACCTGTATTTTTGACCGTTATTTCAACAATCACAAATTTGCCGTCTGTCGTTACATCACTCATATACTGTTTTTGTAAAGATTTCGCTTCTGTTACGCTGTTTACTTGATAAGTAAAGTCTTCGACTGCTACTTTATCTCCAATTTTATGCGTTTTTTCTTTATTATTTTTCTTTTCGCTACTCGTTACTGCATTTTTAGAACCAGTGTTTGATGTATTATCTTTTTTGTTGCCGCCCCCAGCCATACAAGATACAAAGATAATGATCAAAATGAGAATAATGATACTAAGACACCCAATCTTAAAAAACTTTTTCAAATAAATCCCCTACTTTTCCTTATTTTATTAAATGAATTTGAATACTTCTCCAATGATAAGTCTAAAGGATTATAAAATCAATCATTTTTTTGAAAAAATAGATATAATATCCTTTTTTATATGGAATATGATTTATATTTTTGTTTATTTTGTGTATACAACTTGATTTATATCGGTGTGTTAATGAAATATTGAAGGAATTGAAGAGACTTTATTTTCTTTTTAAATAAGTCTTGCCCAAATCGTTTCGTCATGCTAAAATAAAAAAGTTGTTTCAAGAGTTCGGTTACTTGACGGACAAATGAAAATTGTGTAGAATAGTTAACGAATTGAATAGATATCACAAGCAGAAGCACCCGCTTCTCACCTGATTGACACATGTTTGTAGTTGACAGGTTGACCGTACATTTATTTTTTCATGCAAATGTTCGCAGTGTGGGTGTTTTATATGCCCACACTTTTTGTTTGCCTGTAAAACATACAACGAAATGGTCAAAATGAATTGTGAACTCAATTCAAAATCTCATGGAGGTGGCTCACTATTAGCAAAGATCAATTAGTTAATGAAGGTATTCGTGCGCGTGAAGTTCGTTTGATCGGACAAAATGGCGATCAGCTGGGGATTAAAACCCGCCAGGAAGCTCTGGAAATTGCTACGAAAGCCAATCTTGACCTTGTGTTAGTTGCTGCAAATGCAAAACCACCTGTTTGCCGAATCATGGACTACGGTAAGTTCCGATTCGAACAACAGAAGAAGGAAAAAGAGGCACGTAAGAATCAAAAAATCATTAGCTTAAAAGAAGTTCGGTTGAGCCCGACAATCGATGAACATGATTTTAACACGAAGCTCCGTAATGCAATCAAATTCCTTGAAAAGGGAGATAAAGTGAAAGCTTCTATCCGTTTTAAAGGCCGTGCGATTACGCATAAAGAAATCGGACAGCGCGTGTTAGACCGTTTCTCTGAAGCTTGCGCTGAAGTAGCAACAGTAGAAACAAAACCTAAGATGGACGGACGTAGCATGTTCCTCATGCTTGCACCAAAAGTCGAAAAGTAAAAGTAACAGAGGGAGGAAACATCCAATGCCAAAAATGAAAACTCACCGCGGATCTGCTAAACGTTTCAAAAAAACAGGTTCTGGTAAACTTAAACGTTCTCATGCGTACACAAGTCACTTGTTCGCTAACAAATCTACAAAGCAAAAACGTAAATTGCGTAAGAGCGCAATCGTAAGTGCTGGAGATTTCAAACGTATCAAACAACAACTTGCAAACATCAAGTAATCTGGAATAGGAAACATAGGAGGGAATTACAATGCCAAGAGTAAAAGGCGGAACTGTGTCGCGTCAGCGTCGTAAAAAGGTTCTTAAATTAGCAAAAGGTTATTTCGGTTCAAAACATAGATTATATAAAGTAGCAAACCAACAGGTGATGAAATCTGGAAACTACGCTTTCCGTGACCGTCGTCAGAAAAAACGTGACTTCCGTAAACTATGGATCACTCGTATCAATGCTGCAGCTCGTATGAACGGTCTTTCTTACAGCCGTTTAATGCATGGCTTAAAGCTTTCTGGTATCGAAGTAAACCGCAAAATGCTTGCTGATCTTGCTGTGAATGACCTAAACGCATTCAACCAGCTTGCTGATGCTGCAAAAGCACAACTAGACAAATAAGTCATATAAAAGATCATTCCTCCAAGGAGTGATCTTTTTTTCTCATCATGTGAGGTGAAATCAATGAATATCGCTCTGATCGTGCTGCTCATCTTGGTCAATGTCTATGGGTTTTGTCTCATGGGAGAGGATAAACGCCGGGCGAAAGCACACAAATGGAGAATATCAGAAGCGCACTTATGGAGTGCCGCAGTACTTTTTGGTGCTGCTGGGTCATTTCTTGGCATGCAGTATTTCCGTCATAAAACGAAGCATCCTGCTTTTCAAATGGGTATGCCTGCTTTAATTGTTGTCCAATTGGTGATATTGGTCTATCTCAATCTCATCTGAAAAGGGAGCAGACGCCGTTAAGTCGGCGTGTCTGCTCCCTTTTTTTGTTTGATTTTTTTGATGGGCTGATCCCAATCAATTTTTGTTTGAGGATACCGTTCAATGATGTTTTCCTCAAGTTTTTCAAAGTCTTCTAATGTGAATTCATTTAGCTTCTCAGGTGACTCCGTCCAAACGTAAATGGAGTGGACAAACAGAGGATGATCCTTAGAAGGAACATGCTTCTCCCCTTCAAACAAGACACCTTTATAGACGAAATTAAAATTTTTACGGGCATTTTGCTGTTCGTCCATAAAATAAAAGCCTTCTTTTAATTGTGCTTGTTTCAGCTTTCTTCTCGGGTTTGAGAAGAATTTTACCGCCATGTAGAAAATATAGACAAGCAATGCAACAAGAGCAAGTCTAATGAGGATGACAAACATGACAGGATGCACCTCCAATACCGTTATCTGATGTACTACGAATGAGAAAGACAAAAGGTTTCAACTTTTTTTAAAAAAATATTTCGATTAACGAAAAAATATTCATAAAAAGATCGTATTGAACGAAAGAGGTTTTGTATAATAAGAATGCACCATGAAGAAAAAGGAGGATACACAGAATGACAAAACTAGATCAAACATTAACTATGCTGAAAGACCTAACGGATGCAAAAGGGATTCCAGGAAATGAACGTGATGTAAAAAAAGTCATGCAGTCATACATAGAAACATATGCGGATGAAGTCTCTACAGACCGCCTTGGCAGCTTAATTGCTAAGAAGGAAGGAAATGCAAATGGGCCTAAAGTGATGCTTGCTGGTCACTTAGATGAAGTAGGATTCATGGTGACAAAAATCGATGACAAAGGCTATATTCGTTTTCAAACGGTCGGTGGCTGGTGGTCACAAGTTATGTTGGCGCAGCGTGTCACCATTGTGACGAAAAAAGGAGACATTACAGGTGTGATTGGTTCTAAACCGCCACATGTCTTATCACCAGAAGCACGAAAGAAATCAATCGAAATCACAGATATGTTCATTGATATTGGGGCTTCGAGCAAAGAACAGGCAATGGAATGGGGCGTCCTCCCTGGAGATCAAATCGTACCTTACTTTGAGTTTACGGTAATGAATGACGAAAAAATGCTTCTTGCAAAAGCCTGGGACAACCGTATCGGCTGTGCAGTAGCGATTGATGTCATGAAGAATTTAAAGGATACTCAGCATGAAAATATTGCATACAGTGTAGCAACTGTCCAAGAGGAAGTTGGCTTACGCGGAGCTAAAACAGCTGCAGCTACCATCCAGCCTGATATTGGATTTGCTATTGATGTTGGAGTAGCAGGTGATACACCAGGTATTACTGAAAAAGAAGCAACAAGCAAACTTGGCAAAGGACCAACGATTGTCGTATTCGACGCTTCCATGGTTTCTCATAAAGGGCTTCGCGATTTTGTTGTCCAAACTGCAGATGAATTAAACATTCCTTATCAATATGATTCCATGCCAGGTGGAGGAACAGATGCTGGAGGTATTCACTTAACAGGTCATGGCGTTCCATCACTATCCATCGGGATTCCAAGCAGATATATTCATACCCATGCAGCCATGATTCATCGAGATGATTATGAAAATGCGGTGAAGCTTTTAACAGAAGTCATCAAAAGACTTGATCAAAAAACGGTCGAACAAATTACGTACGGTTCTTAATGATGAAACCTTTCCTCAGTATGGGGAAAGGTTTTTTCATTGCGTTGAATTTCCCAGGAAATGAACTTTGGAATGTAAGTTGTGTCAAAAGAACTGTTTTCAGAAAATGAAGTGATATTTTTCTAGTGAGGAAGGCACATGTGATCCATCTTGTATTTATGTAAGATGAAATCAATAAAAAGGACAGAGCCAATTGAGGCTCTGTCAAAAGAGAGTTTATGGAAGTAGGTGAAGCTTAATTTAGATTAAATCAATTATTCCTATTTGTCAACTAGGTTTTAAAAGAAAGAAAAATCAATCAATTTATGTTATATTTGTAACAAATTGTTTATACAAAGGGGATGGTTAAATGAATGCGGTTTCAATTGTGATAGGATCGATGTGTATTTTAGCGATTGCCTATCGCCTCTATGGCACGTTTATGATGGTGAAGGTATTAAAGGTCACAGATGATCATCCTACACCGGCTCATGCACTCGAGGATGGGAAAGATTATGTTCCAACAAACAAATGGGTCACATTTGGGCATCACTTTGCTGCAATTGCCGCTGCTGGTCCATTAGTTGGTCCGATTTTAGCCGCACAATTTGGGTATTTACCTGGTCTCCTTTGGCTCTTAATTGGAGCGGTGATTGGCGGAGCTGTTCATGATCTTGTGGTTTTGTTTGCTTCGATGCGAAAAAAGGGGAAATCACTATCCGAGGTAGCGAAAGAGGAGCTTGGTCCTGTGGCAGGATTTTGCACAGGGCTCGCCATGTTATTTATTATTACAATTACAATGGCAGGACTGTCCATGGTTGTGCTTCATGCTTTAGAAAGAAATCCTTGGGGAACCTTTGCAGTTGGTATTACCATTCCAATAGCGATGGGAGTCGGCCTTTATTATAAAAAGACTGGCAATTTAAAGCTGGCGACATCTGCGGGATTCATATTACTGATGTTGGGGGTATTCCTTGGGCCGAATATTCAAGGAACAGCACTTGGAGATTTGTTAACACTTGATACAAAAACGCTTGCTCTTGCTCTGCCAATCTATGCTTTTTTTGCTGCGGCCCTGCCGGTTTGGTTGCTTTTGGCACCAAGAGACTATTTAAGCAGTTTTATGAAAATTGGTGTTTTCATCGCGCTGATTGCGGGAATCTTTGTGGTTAATCCAACCATCCAATTTCCGGCGTTTACGGAGTTTGTAAATGGAGGAGGGCCTGTCTTAGCTGGACCTGTATGGCCTTTTATTTCAATTACCATTGCTTGTGGCGCGATTTCTGGTTTTCATGCATTTGTTGGCTCAGGCACAACGCCAAAAATGCTAGATCGTTGGAGTGATATGAAGCCGGTGGCGTTTGGCGCGATGCTCGTAGAATGTTTAGTGGGAATCATGGCGTTAATTGCCGCTACTGCGCTTCATCCGGGAGATTATTTTGCAATTAATAGTACACCTGAAGTGTTCCGTACGCTTGGTATGAGTGTCGAGAATCTTCCTCAACTAAGCAAAGAAATCGGTCTTGACTTAGAAGGAAGAACAGGTGGAGCTGTTACATTAGCTGTAGGGATGGCGTACATCTTTACGGGTATTCCGTTCTTTAGTCATTTGGCCTCTTATTTCTTCCAATTCGTGATTATGTTTGAAGCCGTCTTTATTTTAACGGCGATTGACGCAGGAACCCGTGTCGCGCGATATTTGATCCAAGACTTCTTTGGAGAAGCATATAAACCGCTGAAACGAAATGACTGGTTACCAGGTTCAGTCTTTGCAAGTGCACTTGCTTGTTTTATGTGGGGATACTTGCTTTACTCTGGAGACATTGGGTCCATTTGGGCACTCTTTGGCGTGTCAAACCAATTAATGGCCTCGGTCGGATTAATCATTGGGGCGACGGTTGTATTAAAAATTGCGGATAAAAGACGGTATATGTTGACTTGTTTAATTCCACTTGCTTACTTATATGTGACGGTGAATTATGCGGGTTATTGGATGGTTGCGAATGTCTATCTCAATCCTGAAGCATCTGGCTACAGTGTACTGAATGCCGTGCTTTCTATTATTATGCTGATTTTAGGTTTTGTCATTATCGTGTTCGCTATTAAAAAGTGGATCGAGATTTGGCGCGATCCAGCTCTTCGAATGGAGACGCCAATCACTGGCTAAATGAACAAAGCCGGCTTGCTCAGAGATAAGCAAACCGGCTTCTTGTTATTGCTGATGCTCAGGCTTTAAGCCCTGCTCTAATGTTTCAAGAATTTCATTTTTTTCATCTTCTGATGCCTCTTGCCATAACACCTCAAACAAAACGCCAAGCCCTGGCAGCATTTTTTCCTCGCCACTTTGAATCGCATCTAAAATCGTATGCTCAAGCTGCTCTTGATTATGGCCAGTAATGTTTTGAATCACTGCGCCTCTTAAATTAAAATCCATTGCCCACACTCCTTTTTTGATGGTGATAGCCCTATTCTGTCTCAAAGACAGGTTTATTATGTAGTGTGCTTGAGATATAATAAATTCATGATATTTAAAGGAGTTAAAGTCGCTTGAAATATATAGAATCAGCTAAAAACGCACACATTAAACAATGGAAAAAGCTCCATACAAAAAAGGAACGAACGAAAACAGGGCTGTTCCTTGTTGAAGGAAAACACTTAGTAGAAGAAGCATTGAAAAGCGGGGTTGTAAAAGAGTTAATGGTCGCAACGCCTGACATGCTCCCTGCTGACATCGAGCCTGACATTGAGCTGTATGAATTAAGTGAAGAGGCTTTTACTGCGATGACGGAAACGGAAACACCTCAGCAAATCGCAGCGGTTTGTACAATTCCTGTATTTGAGGAGAAAAAGTATGAACGAATGCTTCTGTTAGATGCAGTGCAGGATCCGGGGAATTTAGGCACACTCATTCGGACAGCAGATGCAGCGGGGCTTGATGCTGTGATTCTAGGGGATGGAACCGTTGATGCGTTTAACGGAAAAACGCTCCGTTCAGCACAAGGGTCTCATTTTCACCTGCCTATCTTAAAACAAACACTACAACAGACAATTCCAGCATTAAAGGCGCAAGGCATATCTGTATATGGCAGTGCTTTGAAAGATGCGAAAGAGTATAGACACATAGCATCAGAAGGTCCATTTGCGTTAATTGTAGGCAACGAGGGAGCAGGTATTGATCCAGAGATTCTTCAAATGACAGATCAAAATTTATATGTTCCAATGTACGGACAAGCGGAATCATTAAATGTGGCTGTGGCAGCAGCGGTTCTTGTCTATCATTTGCGCGGATAGTGTTGCAACACGTCCTATTTTTCACTATAATGAAACTAATATTTTAAAAACCATGATAGAGGAAGATTGTTTCACGGAGCGTCCTAATAGGGAGAATGCATCGTAGACTGAAAGTGCATTTAAGGAATGCTGAAACAGGAATTCACCTCTGGAGTTGTCACCGGGACCGCAGATTTTGCGTAAAGGTGGACCGGATTCGTTTGATTCCGTTATGTCAATGAAGCTTATTCGCACATATATTTGTGCTTAACAAGGGTGGTACCGCGACCACAACTCGTCCCTTCTTTTTTGGAGGGGCGGGTTTTTTTATTGTCTTCAAACAATCAAACACCCGTTTATTCAGACGGTTTTGTATATTAAAAGGAGGATAACACTCATGCAAGAAACGTTAAAACAGCTTGAAACAGAAGCGATAGCGAAGGTAGAAGCAGCCAGCTCGCTCAAAGAAGTCAATGATATTCGTGTTCAATATTTAGGGAAAAAAGGTCCGATTACAGAAGTGCTGCGCGGAATGGGCAAGCTTTCCGCTGAAGAAAGACCAAAAATGGGCGCACTTGCAAATGAAGTGAGAGAGCAGATTGCTGGTGCCATTGCTGAAAAAAATGAGCAGCTAGAAGCAGAAGAAGTGAAAAAGAAACTGGCTTCTCAAACCATTGATGTCACATTACCAGCAAGTCCGATCAAAATCGGGGCAAGACATCCATTAACGATTGTCGTAGAAGATATTGAAGATTTATTTATCGGCATGGGCTATACCGTTGAAGAGGGCCCAGAGGTAGAAACAGATTACTATAACTTTGAAGCGCTCAATCTTCCAAAAGAACATCCGGCACGTGATATGCAGGACAGCTTCTATATTACTGAAGACACACTCATGAGAACGCAAACATCACCCGTTCAAGCACGTACACTTGAGAAATATAAAGGCCAAGGCCCTGTGAAAATCATCTGCCCTGGTAAGGTATATAGACGTGACAGCGATGATGCCACTCACTCCCATCAATTCATGCAAATTGAAGGACTTGTGGTCGATCACAATATTAGCATGAGTGACCTCAAAGGGACGCTTGAGACAGTCGCAAGAAAAATGTTTGGTGAAGATCGTGAAATTAGACTGCGCCCAAGCTTTTTCCCATTCACAGAACCTTCCGTTGAAGTTGATGTGTCATGCTTTAAATGCGGCGGGAAAGGCTGTTCTGTATGTAAAGGAACAGGCTGGATTGAAATTTTAGGTGCAGGAATGGTTCACCCGAATGTATTGAAAATGAGCGGATTTGATCCAGATACTTACCAAGGCTTTGCTTTTGGAATGGGTGTTGAACGTATTGCCATGCTGAAATACGGCATAGATGACATTCGTCATTTCTACACAAATGATATTAGATTCACGAAGCAATTTAAGCAGGACTAAGAGGAGGAAATCAACATGTTTGTTTCATATAAATGGTTAGAGGACTATGTCGATTTAGAAGGCATTCAGCCGGATGAATTAGCAGAGAAAATCACAAGAAGCGGAATTGAAGTGGAAGCCGTTGAGTATAAAGGCGAAGGCATCAAAGGTGTTGTCGTTGGACACGTCATTGAACGTGAACAGCATCCGAATGCGGATAAATTAAACAAATGTCTTGTTGATATCGGCGAAGACGCACCGGTGCAAATTATATGTGGGGCTCCAAATGTGGATAAAGGACAGCATGTGGCCGTCGCAACGGTTGGTGCAGTCCTTCCTGGAAACTTTAAAATTAAAAAAGCAAAACTGCGCGGTGAAGAGTCTCATGGCATGATTTGTTCTCTGCAAGAATTAGGCGTAGAGAGCAAGCTCGTACCAAAAGAATATGCAGAAGGTATCTTTGTTTTCCCGAATGACGTGAAACCAGGAGATGATGCCCTTCAAGCGCTTCAATTAGATGACGCGGTACTTGAACTTGGCTTAACACCAAACCGTGCCGATGCCCTTAATATGCTAGGAGTGGCTTATGAGGTTGCCGCCATTTTAGGGAGAGACATCAAGCTTCCTGATACAGCGCATGACACTTCTTCTGAAAAAGCAGCAGACTATATTTCTGTTAAAATTGAGGATCAAGAAGCGAATCCACTTTATGCAGCGAAGATCATTAAAAATGTAAAGATTGGACCAGCACCGCTTTGGATGCAAACAAGATTGATGAATGCAGGTATCCGCCCAATTAACAACGTCGTGGATATTACGAATTTTGTCTTACTTGAATACGGTCAACCTCTACATGCCTTTGATTATGACAGGTTTGGTTCAAAGCAGGTGGTCGTACGTAAAGCGGCTGAAAATGAAATGATTCAAACTCTGGATGAACAAGAACGTACATTGTCTTCGAAGCATCTTGTCATTACAAATGGCACAAAAGCGCATGCTGTTGCAGGCGTCATGGGCGGTTTTGAATCAGAGGTGCGTGATGAGACGACAACGATTCTTTTAGAAGCGGCATATTTCAACGGACAAACCGTCCGTCAAGCATCTAGAGACTTAGGGCTTCGCAGTGAATCAAGCACACGATTTGAAAAAGGGCTCGATCCGCAGCGGACGAAATCAGCAGCCGAAAGAGCAGCGCAATTGATCAGTATGTATGCAGGTGGCGAAGTGCTAAGTGGTACAGTTGAGGAAAACCACCTTGAAACAAGTATGAATGTCATCCACGTATCAACTGAGCGTGTGAACAAGGTGCTTGGCATGAGCATTTCAAAAGAAGATATGATTCAGATTTTCAACAAACTAGGCTTTACTGTGGGTGAATCAAATGATGTGCTTGTCGTAACGGTTCCTTCCCGCAGAATGGATATTACGATTGAAGAGGACCTCATTGAAGAAGTCGCGAGATTATACGGATACGACAATATTCCATCTACACTGCCTGCGACAGCTGGTACCGTTGGCGGTCTCACGCCATACCAAGTGAAGCGCAGAAAGGTGAGACGTTTCTTAGAGGGCGCAGGGCTTTCTCAAGCGATTACGTATTCATTAACGAATCAGCATAAGTCCACAGCCTTTGCTTTAAATTCAGCTTATCAAACAAGACTTTCCCTGCCAATGAGTGAGGAACGCAGTGTGCTGAGACAAAGCCTTCTGCCAAACTTACTTGATTCTGTCGCATATAACTTAGCAAGACAAGCTGATTCTTTTGCCTTTTACGAAACAGGTTCTGTTTTCTTAGCGGAAACGGAAGGCGCAAAACCAGTAGAGAAAGAGCATGTGGCAGGTGCGTTAACAGGTCTTTGGCATAAAAATCTTTGGCAGGGCGAGAAAAAAACTGTCGATTTTTATGTAGCGAAGGGTATTGCAGAAGGGCTGTTTGAAAAGCTTGGTGTATCAGAAGAGATCACGTATGTTCAAGCAGAGCGTGAGGGCCTTCACCCAGGACGTACAGCCGATGTTCATTTAAATGGAAAAGTGATTGGCTTTGTAGCTGCACTTCATCCAGTAATGGAAAAGGAATTAGATTTAAAAGAAACGTATGTATTTGAATTTGATTTAACAGATGTAATGACGTCTGAAACAGAGGATATGAAATATACGGCTATTCCGAGATTCCCAGCAGTGACAAGAGACATCGCACTTGTCGTCGATCAGCATATTTCAAGCGGACAGCTTGAGCAAGTCATTTATGAAGCTGGCGGCCAATTGCTCACAGACCTTTCCGTCTTTGATGTGTATGAGGGTGAGCATATGGAAGAAGGCAAGAAATCTGTTGCATTCTCTCTGCAATATTTAAACCCAGAACAAACGTTGACCGAGGAAGAAGTCACGGCTGTTCATACAAACGTATTGAAAGCATTAGAAGATACGTATCAAGCCGTCTTGCGCGGATAATAAAAAGAGCTATCGCTTTATGGGCGATAGCTCTTTTTTGATTATAACCATTTTTTCGCTTTTTGGGTGTTGGCAAAATGAAGTTTTGTAAATTGGCGTAAAGCCTCTTCGCCGTGCTGTTTCATCAGCTTTGCTGCCGCTTTGTCAACATGCGGACCGGCCCCTTTTGGAATGTCAAAGCCCGCTGCTTTTGATAATTTATCCATTTCAATTAAAAAAGCATACCTTGCAATAATAGAAGCTGCAGCAACCGATAAGTGGATGCCTTCTGCTTTCGTACTAAAATATGTACGCTCCCGAATGATCTTTTTCCCTGCAAGGTGCCTGAAATAAATGCCTGGTTCGGCAAATTGGTCAATGAGAATGGCTTCTGGTTTCTTGCCATCCAGTTTTTCTAGCACGGAGGTGATGACTTGGTTATGAAGCAGTGCCTTCATTTTCCCTTGGCTCATGCCCTTTTCCTGCATCGCATTGTATTTTTCATTCCGAAGCACGAGAAGGCTGAACGGGATGGTTTTGATCAAGTCTTTGGCAATGTTGATAATCTGCGGATCTTTTAGTCCTTTTGAGTCTTTCACCCCGAGCTCTTTCATGAGAGCAAGCTGACTGGAATCAACATAAGCCGCACAGACCGTAATGGGTCCAAAATAATCGCCAGTACCGACCTCATCTGAGCCAATAACCGACATGGAAGCGATGCCGGGTGGTGGGCTGTACTGTGTGATGGATGGCGTTTTTTTGCTTTTTGTTTCAGCTGTTTGTAAATGGTTGAACTGACTCGCTTCAGCTTCTGCCTTTTGTCCTTGGAACAGTACTTTTCCAGATTTGTAGGCTGTAATCGTACAGCCGGGAACCTTTGCTTGAAATAGAGCGCCTGGCGGCAAAGTGTCAGTTAAATGCTGAGCGTACACGCTCTTCATTTTTTTCATGTCTTCTGATGTTGCTTTTAAGACGGATTGGGGCACAGTGGATAACTCCTTTTTACCTTGATATCATTGATTTCTAAAGTGTACCATAACAGGGAAGGGCTCGTCTTTCCATTCAATGTCTAAACATGTTATGATAGAGACTAGGATTCTCGTGGAATGGAGGAGAAACGTTGTCTGACGGCGGTAAAACGAAAACAACAGTTGAGATTTACGGACAGTCCTATACGATCATCGGTCAAGAAACGAAGATGCATATGCGACATGTTGCTTCAATTGTTGATGATAAAATGAGAGAAATCAATGAAAAAAATCCATACCTTGATATAAACAAATTAGCTGTACTGACAGCAGTCAATGTCGTCCACGACTACTTGAAATTAAAAGAGCAATACGAAAAACTAGAGCTTCATCTAAAAGAAAAGGAATGAAATTACCGTGATCGATATCATCATTTTGTTTTTGCTTCTTATGGGAACGCTTGTCGGTCTAAAACGCGGGTTTATTCTTCAATTTATTAAATTGATTAGCTTTGTTGTTTCTATTTTAGTGGCTTCTATGTTTTATCAGTCACTTGCACCACAGCTTACGGGGATTCCAGCACCTAATTTTAGCGGCGGTCAAGCGCAGCTCGCTTTCTTTAGTGGGAATCTAGAAACAGCTTATTATAATACCATTGCGTTTATCATTCTGTTTATCTTGACCAAAATCCTGCTCGCTATCATCGGCGGATTGCTCACAACCATTGCAAGTATCCCTGTGATTAAACAGGTCAACAAACTGCTTGGCGCTGTTTTAGGATTTCTTGAAACCTATCTATTTGTGTTTATTCTATTGTTTGTGGCTGCATTACTTCCAGTCGATGCGCTTCAAACCATGATGAGCAAATCAATGTTAGCAGATGTGATCGTAAATAGCACCCCTTACCTGTCCGGTCTTGTCAAAGACCTCTGGTCGACGTATGGAGTTTAAGAACTTCTCCTTTCTTGGAGAAGTTTTTTCTCATTCCATGACAGAAAGTTGTAGGATGAAGGGAAAGTTTGTATATTTATATAGGAAGATGCCAAAGTGGCTGGAGGATGAGAGATGAATAAAAAAGATATTATCAAACTTCTTGAAACAATTGCAGTCTATATGGAGCTAAAAGGAGATAATCCATTTAAAATTTCTGCCTTTCGTAAAGCAGCTGCGGCACTGGAACAAGATGACCGCAGTCTTTCTCAAATAGATGACCTATTAGCATTACCCGGCATTGGAAAAGGAACCTTTGCTGTGATCACAGAGTATATCGAAAAAGGACAGTCTGAAACACTCGAACAATTAAAAAAAGAAGTGCCTGAAGGACTTGTCCCGCTCTTAAAATTGCAAGGACTCGGCGGGAAGAAGATTGCTAAGCTCTACCAAGAGCTTGGTGTTCACGATGCACAGTCTTTAAAAGAAGCATGTGAAGCGGAAAAAGTACAAACGCTTGCTGGGTTTGGCAAAAAAACAGAAGAAAAGATTCTTGCCGCTCTTGAGGAGGCAGGGAAGCAGCCAGAACGACTGCCAATAGGTTTTGCATTAGATGTGGCAGAACGAATTGATCATGCGCTGGAACAAATGGAGGGAATCATCCGTTTTTCAAGAGCGGGCAGTTTAAGACGTGCGCGTGAAACAGTCAAAGATTTAGATTACATCATTGCGACTGACAACCCTGAACAAGTGAGAGAACAGCTTGTTGCTCTTGATGATGTCAAAGATGTCATTGCGAGCGGTGATACGAAGGTATCGGTCATGCTTGCACTTGATTTTGAAATCAGTGTAGATTTCCGGCTTGTGACAACAGACCAATTTGCAACAACGCTGCACCATTTCACCGGCTCAAAAGATCATAACATTCGTATGCGACAGCTTGCGAAGGAGCGCGGTGAGCGTATTAGTGAATATGGGGTTGAAACGATCGAAACTGGGGATGTGAAAACATTTGAAGACGAAAGCGCTTTTTATGCACATTTCCAACTTCCGCTCATTCCGCCAGAAATTCGTGAAACCGGAGCAGAGATTGATTCGTATAAAGAAAGTATTCAATTTGTAGAGCGAAAAGATATCAAAGGCGACCTTCATATGCACTCGACATGGAGTGATGGCGCTTTTTCTATTCGCGAAATGGCAGAGGCATGTATCGCAAAAGGCTATGAATACATGGCCATTACAGACCACTCACAATATTTAAAAGTAGCAAACGGTTTAACAAAAGAACGTTTGCGTTTGCAAGCAAAAGAAATTGACAAGCTGAATCAAGAATTCGAGCATTTTCACATTTTCAAAGGGGTCGAAATGGATATTCTGCCGGATGGATCGTTAGATTATGATGATGACTTTCTAGCAGACATGGATTTTGTCATTGCGTCTATTCATTCTAGCTTCTCTCAGCCGGAGGAAGTCATTATGGAGCGCCTAGAAAATGCCTTGAATAATCAGCATGTGGATTTAATTGCCCATCCAACTGGCCGTTTGATCGGTAGACGAGACGGCTATGCCTTAAATATTGATCAGCTCATAGAGCTTGCGAAAAAAACGGGCACTGCACTGGAACTCAACAGCAACCCGTCAAGACTTGATTTAAAAACAGAGCATTTAATGAAAGCAAACGAAGCCGGTGTGAACATCATGATCAATACAGATGCACACAACATCGCTATGCTCGATCATATGGACGTCGGTGTCACAGCTGCAAGAAAAGGATGGACACCAAAAGCAAATGTCGTGAATACATTTTCACTCAATGAGATGAAAAAGTTTTTAACGCGTGACAGGTAGTCGTTAGGAGGCTGGACCATGCTGCAACAAAAAGTGTTAGCATCATTAGAATTTCATAAAGTAAAAGAAAAAGTCATGTCCTATACTGCTTCGACTTTAGGGAAAGAAAAAGCGCAGGACTTAATACCACTCACAGATATCGAGAGCATTCAGCATCTGCTAGAAGAGGTAGCAGAAGCGCAAGATGTGATTCGTTTAAAAGGATCTGCGCCATTTGGCGGGTTAACGGATATTAGACGAGGCGTCAAACGAGCAGAAATAGGCAGTATATTAAGCCCTTCTGAGCTGATGGAAATTGCGGCGCTGTTATATACCACAAAAAACATGAAGCACTTTCTCGCCTCTATGTATGAGGACGGAGTAGAGATACCCCGTCTTCATACATATGCAGAATCGCTGATTTTACTGCCAGACGTGAGAAAAGAAATCGAAAGCTGTATTGGTGATAATGGAGAAGTGCTTGATCACGCAACGCCAGCCCTCCGCACCATACGAACGCAGTTACGATCACTAGAATCAAAAGTAAGAGATAAATTAGAATCAATGATTCGTTCACAATCTGCCTCGAAAATGCTGTCAGACACCATTGTGACCATTCGTAATGATCGGTTTGTCATTCCCGTAAAACAAGAGTACCGCTCGAATTATGGGGGGATTGTTCACGATCAATCTTCTTCAGGCGCAACTCTTTTTATTGAGCCGCAAGTGGTCGTGGATTTAAATAACACCTTGCAGCAAACTCGCCTAAAAGAAAAGCAAGAGATTGAAAAGATTTTGCAAATGCTGACAGCGAGTGTGTCAGAGCACATTGATGAATTGCTTCATAATGTGAATGAACTTCAGACATTAGATTTTATTTTCGCCAAAGCCAAATATGCAAAAGCAGAAAAAGCCACAAAACCTACTGTGAATAACCAAGGGGAGATTTATTTAAAACGGGCAAGACATCCCCTATTGCCCCGAGATCAGGTTGTGGCAAATGATATTGAGCTGGGCAAAGATTTTTCTACGATCGTCATCACGGGTCCAAATACAGGCGGTAAGACCGTCACTTTAAAAACACTCGGACTTCTTACGCTGATGACGCAGGCAGGTCTTCATATTCCAGTCGAAGAAGGATCAGAAGTGGCTGTATTCGATCAAGTTTTTGCTGATATTGGAGACGAGCAGTCTATTGAACAGAGCTTGAGTACATTCTCATCTCATATGGTCAATATTGTGGATATCTTAAAGCATTTGACGTCTAATTCACTTGTGTTATTTGATGAATTAGGTGCGGGGACAGATCCTGCTGAAGGTGCAGCACTTGCGATGAGCATCTTAGATGAAGTTCATCAAACAAATGCGCGCGTCATCGCAACGACTCACTATCCTGAGCTGAAGGCATACGGATATAACCGAGAAGGCGTCACAAATGCGAGTGTAGAGTTTGATATTGAAACCTTATCCCCTACATATCGCTTGCTCATCGGGGTGCCGGGACGAAGTAATGCATTTGAAATTTCCAAGCGTCTAGGACTGCCTCATCATTTAATTGACCGTGCAAAAGCAGATATGCACGCAGAACATAATGAAGTCGATCAGATGATTGCTTCATTAGAGGACAGCAAAAAACAAGCAGAAGAAGAACTGCATGAGACGGAATTCTATAGAAAAGAAGCAGAGAAGCTCCATAAAGAATTGCAAAAACAAATCCTTGAATGGAATGAACAAAAGGACAAACTGCTGGAAGAAGCTGAACAAAAAGCGGCAGAAAAAATTGAACAAGCAACAAAAGAAGCAGAAGAGATTATTCAAGAGCTTCGGTCCATTAAAAGTGAGCATCGTTCATTCAAAGAACATGAACTCATTGATGCGAGAAAGCGTCTTGAAGAAGCTGTCCCTGAGTTTGACCGTAAGAAAAAACCAGAGCCAGTGAAAAAAGCAGCAAGACAGCTAAAGCCAGGCGATGAAGTCAAAGTGCTGACGTTTGGCCAAAAAGGAACGCTTATCGAACAAACGGGTAACAAAGAATGGAGTGTCCAAATGGGCATTCTAAAAATGAAAGTAAAAGAAAAAGATATGGAATTTATCAAATCAGCACCGGAATTTAAGCAAGAGAAAGCCATCACGGCGGTCAAAGGAAAAGACTACCATGTATCACTTGAGCTTGATTTAAGAGGAGAGCGTTATGAGAATGCCTTAAGCAGAGTCGAGAAATACTTAGATGATGCCGTCTTAGCTGGCTATCCGCGTGTGTCGATCATTCACGGTAAAGGCACTGGCGCCTTGAGAAAAGGGGTCCAGGAATTATTAAAACAGCACCGTAGTGTAAAAAATGCTCGTTTTGGAGAACAAGGCGAGGGAGGATCAGGCGTCACCATCGTCGAATTAAAGTAAAAAGGAGAAAACGCATGAAAGCCTTTTGGGAAAATGAACTTGTGGAAATTGCCGCCTATTACAGCGTGGCCGTCCTATGTCTTGTCTTATTTCTTACCATATTTGAACTCGTGACCTCCTATAAAAACTGGGAAGAGATTCAGCGGGGGAACTTAGCTGTTGCTATGGCAACCGGCGGGAAGATTTTTGGGATTGCCAATGTCTTTCAGCATTCCATCGCCCAGCACAACTCGCTTCTTCAAATGGTCGGATGGGGCGTATACGGCTTTGTGATGCTGCTCGTCAGCTATTTCATTTTTGAATTTTTAACACCACGATTTAAAGTAGACAAAGAGATTGAGAATGATAATAGAGCGGTCGGGTTTATTTCACTCATTATTTCTGTTGGGCTGTCTTATGTAGTAGCAGCCGGCATTTAAGGAGACGACATGGAAAAACTAGCCAAAGTATTAATTGTAGTTGCCTGCACTTTTGCGGTTATTGGTGCTGTTTACATGTTCCTGTAAAATGAAGAATACATTATAGAAAGCTGTCAGGGAAAACCTTGACAGCTTTTCACTCATCAAAGGCGGCGAATCAGAATGAATCAAATCTTGCAAAAAGACGAACTCATAAAGCGCATTGACAGTTGTCTCAAAAAGACATCTCTTCCCCAAGACATATATGAACCGTATATTGCACGTCCTTTTCAAACGACTGGTTTTTTTGATGATTTGAGCCCCTATATTGAAATTGATCCAGCCGGCTATATTCTTATTCAATATGAACGAGGGATTAAAGTGCTTCATAAAAGAACAAAAGAGGCGGATGAAGTCGTTTATTGGATTTTAGAAGACACCATCTTTCTAACTGTGTATCTAGACATGATGAGACAATATCAAGTGGACAACATCCACACACATTTACCTAATGACCCTAGTATCCATAAACAGATTGTGGAGAGAGTCCATGAGTCATTTCGTGCGATCGGTGGATTATACGAAAAGTGGCATCATGAAGGGAAAAGAGCCTCTATAGAAACACCGGCGAAAAAATGAAGATGTGTCATGGAACGAGCTCGATTTGAAAAAAGCAAACAGCCATAAGGAAAAGTTTGCTATAATAAAATAGTACGAAAGTTCAGGAAGGAGGGTTTTTATGCAGTCAGATAAACGTTGGCTTCTGCATTACCCGAATCAAATTCCCCACGAACTCACCATCCCAAATGAAACGTTGCAATCTTACTTATTCAGCTCCGCAGAGGCAGCACCTGAGCATACAGCCATTCATTTTTTAGGAAAAAACATCACCTACCAGCAGTTACAAGAAGATGCACTGAAATTAGCCAGTCACTTGATTGACATCGGTGTCAAAAAAGGCGACAGAGTAGCGATTATGCTGCCAAACTGCCCGCAATCGGTGATTTCTTATTATGCGGTTTTAATAGCAGGCGGCATTGTCGTTCAAACCAATCCGCTTTATACGGAGAAAGAACTGGAATATCAAATGGAGGACAGTGGCTCTAAGGTGCTGATCACTCTCGATCTACTGTATCCAAAGGCCTATAAAATGAAAGCGCTGACAAGCGTGGAACATTTGATCATCACAAAATTACAAGATTACTTGCCATTTCCGAAAAACATATTGTTTCCGATTGTCCAGCGAAGGAAAAACAACATGGTCATCCAAGTGGAGAAGAGTGAGACCATTCATCATTTCTCACAGATCATGAAAGAATCGTCAGGAGAACGGATTCCGCAAATATCCTTTCAACCGAAAGAGGATGTCGCAGTTTTGCAATATACAGGCGGAACGACCGGTTTACCAAAAGGGGTCATGCTCACACATGAAAATATAGTAGCCAATACAGAAATGTGTACATCATGGATGTATAAAACGAACCGCGGAAAAGAGCGGATTCTTGGGATCATTCCGTTCTTTCATGTATACGGCATGACGACCGTGCTAAACCTTGCAGTCAAAGAAGGTCATCAAATGATTCTTCTTCCGCGTTTTGATGCAGCGGATGCCTTGAAGACCATTGAAAAACAGAAACCGACGCTGTTCCCAGGAGCACCGACGATGTATATTGCCCTGCTTCATCATCCGAATATTGAAAAGTATGACCTATCATCCATCACCGCATGCTTAAGCGGATCGGCCGCTCTTCCTGTTGAAGTCAAACAGAGTTTTGAAAAACTAACAGGAGGAAGGCTGGTGGAAGGGTATGGACTTTCAGAAACTTCTCCTGTCACTCATGCCAATTTCTTATGGGGAGCGAACAAAATAGGAAGTATCGGGTGCCCTTGGCCGAATACAGATGCCGGTATTTATTGTGAAGAAACGGGTGGACTCAAAGCGCCATATGAGCACGGAGAGATTATCGTCAAAGGTCCTCAAATCATGAAAGGATACTGGAATCAGCCGGAGGAGACAGCGGCAGTGTTAAGAGACGGCTGGTTTTTCACAGGAGACATTGGGTATATGGATGAGGATGGTTTTTTCTATATCGTAGACCGGAAAAAGGATGTCATCATCGCGAGCGGCTATAATATTTACCCAAGAGAGGTTGAAGAAGCCCTTTATGAGCATGAGCTTGTACAAGAAGTTGTTGTGGCGGGTATTCCAGATCCGTATAGAGGGGAAACAGTAAAAGCCTTTGTTGTCCCGAAAAAGGATGCCTATGTAACAGAGGATGAACTGGATCGTTTTGTAAGAACAAGAATTGCCTCATTTAAAGTGCCGCGTGTCTACGAATTTAAGGAATCACTGCCTAAAACGGCTGTAGGGAAAATCTTGCGCAGAGTGTTAATTGAAGAAGAAAAAAGAAAGCAATCATCTTCAACAGAAGAACCAGTCGATCAATGAGAGAATGAACCAGCATCATCCGGTCAAGCGGCCGGATGATTTGAATTGTAGGTGTCTGCTCTGGTATGCTAAAGGTTGAAAAGAAAGAAGAACATCACTTGACAAATCACTCGTTTCTTTTTAACATAAAGTTATGAATGAATGCTCATTCAATTTAGAAAGGGACGAAGCACATTGAAGCAGAAAAGACCGAAGTACATGCAAATTATTGATGCAGCCGTTGTGGTGATTGCAGAGAACGGCTACCATCAATCACAAGTTTCAAAGATTGCCAAACAAGCAGGGGTAGCAGACGGAACCATTTATCTCTATTTCAAAAACAAAGAGGACATTTTGATCTCGTTGTTCAAAGAAAAAATGGGACAATTCATCGAACGGATGGAAACAGATATTCAAAAGAAACCGTCTGCCAAAGAAAAGCTTCTTCTCCTCATTCGAGAACACTTTCGCCTGCTATCTCAAGACCATCATTTGGCCCTAGTGACACAGCTTGAACTCAGGCAGTCAAACCTTGAACTGCGCCAAAAAATCAATGAGGTGCTGAAAGGGTATTTAAATATGCTAGACTCCATTTTAGCCGAAGGAAAGAAGACAGGAGAATTTAGACAAAATCTAGATGTCCGCTTAGCGAGACAAATGGTATTTGGGACGATTGACGAAACCGCTACAACATGGGTCATGAATGATCAAAAGTATGACCTGCCTGCACTCGCAGAAAGTGTACATGATCTTCTCTTAAACGGAATACATCAATCTTAAAGACAATTGAAAAAGGATGATTGACATGGAAAAAATACTTAGCTTACACCAAGACGAACAGACAGCACTCATCACGATTCAACACCCACCTGCAAATGCCTTATCTTCTCAGCTTCTCACTGAACTCAATGACATGTTTGATCAGCTTGAGCAAAACAGTGAAGTGAGAGCTATTGTCATTCATGGAGAAGGTAGATTTTTCTCAGCAGGTGCTGATATTAAAGAATTTACGACCTTGCAGGAAGAGTCTGATTATGCCAGCCTTGCAGACAGAGGACAGCAAGTGTTTGAACGAATTGAACAATGTCCAAAACCGGTGATTGCTTCCATTCACGGGGCAGCATTAGGCGGCGGGCTTGAGTTGGCGATGTCGTGTGATATTCGAATCGCAACAAAAGATGCAAAGCTGGGACTGCCGGAATTAAATCTCGGTATTATCCCAGGATTCGGCGGAACGCAGCGCCTGCCTCGCTATGTTGGATCAGCTAAAGCACTTGAAATGATGGGAACAGCTGAGCCGATTACAGGAGAAGAAGCATTTGCCTGCGGACTTGTTTCAAAACTTGCGGAAACAGAAGAAGAAGCGCTGGAAACAGCCAAAACATTGGCTGCGAAATTTGCAGCGAAAAGCCCTAAAACGCTTGAGTATGTGCTTGAGTTATTGAATGCGACAAAAGTGTACTCATATGATGGCGGAATGAAGCTGGAAGCCAAAAAGTTTGCTGAGGTGTTCCAGTCGAATGATGCCAAAGAAGGCATCCAAGCTTTTATCGAAAAGCGTAAACCGAATTTTAAAGGGGAATAAGGGATTAGTACGACACAAGGGGGAGAAATGAATGAATATTTTTGTTTTAATGAAGCGTACGTTTGACACGGAAGAGAAAATCTCTATTCAGTCTGGTGCTATTCAAGAAGATGGGGCAGAGTTCATTATTAATCCTTATGATGAGTACGCAATTGAAGAAGCGATTCAGCTTCGGGATGAGCACGGGGGAGAAGTAACGGTCGTGACAGTTGGCAATGAAGATGCGGAGAAACAGCTTAGAACAGCACTTGCAATGGGCTGCGATCAAGCCGTTTTATTAAATGTTGAAGATGATTTGGAGGAGTGGGATCAGTTTTCCGCTTCTACGATTCTATATCACTATTTCAAAGATAAAGAAGCTTCCTTAATTTTAGCAGGGAATGTAGCGATTGACGGCGGGTCTGGACAGGTGGCCCCGCGTCTTGCTGAATTACTCGGCTTTCCATATGTCACAACCATTACAAGTATTCAAATCGACGGCGGCACTGCTTCAATTGAGCGAGATGCAGAGGGGGATGTGGAAGTGATTTCTGCCGAGCTCCCGCTAGTGGTCACTGCGCAGCAAGGTCTCAATGAGCCTCGTTATCCATCGTTACCAGGCATCATGAAGGCAAAGAAAAAGCCTTTAGAAGAATTAGAATTAGACGATCTAGATTTAGATGAAGACGATGTGCCATTTAAAATCAAAACAATCGAACGTTTCTTACCGGAGAAAAAAGAGGGTGGCAAGGTGCTGAGCGGCGAGCTTCAGGATCAGGTCAAGGAACTGACAGACCTGCTAAGAAATGAAGCAAAAGTCATCTAAACATCCACTTTACGATATCACGAGAACAAGGGGGAGCTTAAAGGATGAGTAAAAAAGTTGTTGTACTTGGAGAAAGTCGTGACGGTAAATTAAGAAATGTGACTTTTGAAGCGATTGCTGCCGCTCACGAGGTGGCTGATGGCGGTGAAGTGATTGGCGTTTTAATAGGGGATCACGTCAAAGACCAAGCGGATGAACTGCTTTATTATGGAGCGGATCATGTGATGATCGTCGAGCACCCGCATCTTTCTTATTATACGTCTGATGGTTTTGCGCAGGCGCTTCAAGCAATATTAGATCAAGTCAATCCTGATGCAGTGCTCTTCGGTCATACATCGATCGGAAAAGACTTGTCACCTAAAATAGCTGCACGCCTGCAAACAGGCTTAATTTCAGATGCAATAGATGTAAGCGTTACCGGTGAACATCTTGTTTTCACTAGACCGATTTATTCAGGAAAAGCTTTTGAAAAAGTCATTTCAACAGATCGTCTGCTTTTGGCTACTATCCGTCCAAACAACGTGGCACCGCTGGAGCGTGATGCGTCACGCAGCGGAGAAGTAACGCCAGTTTCAGTCGATATTCAAAACCTAAGAACAATCGTGAAGGAAGTCATTAAAAAAACATCAGAAGGTGTAGATTTATCTGAAGCGAAGGTCATTGTCGCAGGAGGCAGGGGGGTTAAGAGCAAAGAAGGCTTTGAACCGCTGAAAGAACTTGCCCAAACGCTTGGCGCAGCAGTCGGTGCCTCGCGTGGTGCATGTGACGCTGACTACTGCGATTATGCCCTGCAAATTGGTCAAACCGGTAAAGTGGTCACACCTGACCTTTACATTGCCTGCGGGATCTCAGGAGCTATTCAGCATTTAGCCGGTATGTCCAACAGTAAAGTCATTGTTGCGATCAACAAAGACCCTGAAGCTGAAATCTTCAAAATTGCCGATTACGGAATAGTTGGTGACTTATTCGAAGTCGTTCCGCTTTTAAATGAAGAGTTAAAAAAGATGAATATCCATTCTTAACGCTCATACACTCAGAATGCCTAGGTATTCTGGGTTTTTTTGTATGTCATCACGAAACAAAGGAGCGGTTTAAAAGTGAATGGGACAGTAAAAGTGAATGAAGTGATTGGACGCATTTCTAAACACATCTATGGACACTTTCAAGAGCATTTAGGAAGAGGAATTTATGACGGCATTTGGGTAGGGAAAGACTCATCGATTGACCATATTGAGGGGATACGTACCGATGTACTAAAGGCACTTCAAGCCTTACATATCCCGGTGCTGAGGTGGCCGGGCGGCTGTTTTGCAGACGAGTATCATTGGGCAAATGGCGTCGGTGATCTGAGTGAACGAAAGCCGATGGTGAATACTCATTGGGGTGGCACTGTTGAATCAAATGCGTTTGGTACACATGAATTTATGAGACTGTGTGAATTACTTGAATGTGAGCCTTATATTTGTGGAAACGTTGGAAGCGGCTCTGTTCAAGAATTAGCAGAATGGATTGAATATATCACATTTCCTAAAGGGACACCTATGTCGGATTGGCGGATTCAAAATGGAAAACAAGAACCGTGGGAGCTGACGTACGTTGGTGTAGGCAATGAAAGCTGGGGATGTGGTGGAAATATGACGCCAGAGTATTATGCAGACTTATATAAACGCTACCAAACGTATGTGAGAGAATTTGCTGGTCAGCGCATTTACAAAATCGCATGCGGTGCGAATTCAAATGATGTCAATTGGACAAAAGTATTAATGGAGCGTGCAGCGCCTTGGATGGATGGGCTCAGTTTGCATTACTATACGGTCCCAGGAACATGGGAGAAGAAAGGGTCAGCGACCGATTTTGATGAGGATGAGTGGTTTACAACGCTGAAAAAGGCGTCTGAAATGGAGCGGCTTGTTGTAGATCACGGAGAGATCATGGATCGTTATGACCCAGACAAGCGAATCGGGATGATTATTGATGAATGGGGGACATGGTATGATCCAGAACCGGGGACAAATCCAGGGTTTTTGTATCAGCAAAACACATTAAGAGATGCTCTAGTCTGTGCCTTGCATTTTCATATTTTTCATCGCCATTGCCAGCGGATTCATATGGCGAATATTGCCCAGACCGTCAATGTGTTGCAAGCGATGGTGTTAACGCAGGAAGAAAAGATGCTCCTGACACCTACCTATCATGTATTTCACATGTTTCAAGTGCATCAAGAAGAAGAAGCGCTTGAAGTAGAATTGAATGCTCCTTCGTATGAACGCCGGGGTGAAAAAATCCCTCAAGTCAGTGTGTCAGCCTCGCGGTCATCTGATAAGATGCATATTAGTTTCTGTCATGTGAATCCTCATGAAAAAGCAGATGTATCTCTTGCGATAGAAGGAATCGATACAAAAACGAAGGTCAATGGCCGTGTGCTGACTGCTGATCGGATGAATGCGTACAACACGTTCGATGATCCTCATTCCGTTCAGCCTGCGGACTTTCGGCAATTTGCTGTTAAGCACGGCGAGCTGACTATTGATCTGCCGCCTATGTCGGTTGTCATGTTGACCGTCGATCTGGCTTGATCGCATATTTCAATGTTTGATGAGAAGAATGTTGGGGCATCATACATTGTAAATGAAGCGGAAAGGGAGTTATGTCATATGCTTAGAACCATTCTGATGATCATCGGTGCGATTGTTGTTATTGGTGCGATTATACGGTTTGTTTTTTAATTCATTTCATAAAAAATGATTCGTAAGCATTTCATTCGCAAGTCACATTGGTAGATGCTATACTAAAAAGCATAATTTACATTGGAGGAATGAATAATGGCAATCGTAAAAGCTACTGACGCAACATTTTCACAAGAAACTGCAGAAGGTGTTGTTCTTGCAGACTTTTGGGCACCTTGGTGCGGACCTTGTAAAATGATTGCTCCAGTTCTTGAAGAACTTGATCAAGAAATGGGCGATAAAATGAAAATTGTAAAAATTGATGTGGATGATAACCAAGAAACTGCTGGTAAATACGGCGTTATGAGTATCCCAACACTTCTTGTTTTAAAAGACGGTGAAGTCGTCGAAACGTCTGTTGGTTTCAAACCAAAAGAAGCACTAGCTGAGCTTGTAAACAAACATCTATAAACCGATCTATGCCCACGTGGCATGATCTCAAAAGCGGTTCTCGTATAGAGAGCCGCTTTTCTTTCATCGTGGTATAAAACAAATGTTCGTGATACACTAGAAGGAGTGAAAGAGGAAAACAAGGACGGATGAAAAAATGAACAAATTGATCAAAGAAAAGCTGTCAGTCTTACCTGATCAACCAGGCTGTTACTTAATGAAAGATAGACAAAATACGATCATTTATGTGGGAAAGGCAAAGGTATTAAAAAATAGGGTCCGCTCTTATTTTACAGGATCTCATGATGCCAAAACGCAGCGGCTTGTCAGTGAAATCGAAGACTTTGAATACATTGTCACCTCTTCAAATATTGAGGCACTTATTTTAGAGCTGAATTTAATCAAAAAATATGACCCGAAATACAATGTCATGCTCAAGGATGACAAAACGTACCCTTTTATTAAAATTACGAATGAACGTCATCCTAAGTTGATTGTCACTCGCAATGTGAAAAAGGATAAAGGGAAATACTTCGGTCCATATCCGAACGTACAAGCAGCAAGAGAAACGAAAAAGCTGCTCGACCGTTTATATCCACTTAGAAAATGTGCGACACTCCCTGACCGAGTCTGTCTTTATTATCATCTTGGGCAATGTCTTGCTCCGTGTGTGTATGACATTTCTGAAGAAACGAATAAACAGCTCGTCGACGAAATCACAAGGTTTCTAAATGGAGGGCATCAGCAAATCAAGAAAGAATTAACAGAAAAGATGCAAGAAGCGGCCGAACAATTAGAATTTGAGCGGGCAAAAGAGCTGAGAGATCAAATCGCATACATTGACTCAACGATGGAAAAGCAAAAGATGACGATGAGTGACTTATCCGATCGTGATGTGTTTGCCTATGCTTATGATAAGGGCTGGATGTGTGTCCAAGTCTTCTTCATCAGACAGGGGAAATTAATCGAACGTGATGTCAGCCTATTTCCGATGTATCAAGACCCTGAGGAAGAATTTCTCACGTTTATGGGGCAGTTTTATGAGAAGAACAACCATTTTCTGCCGAAAGAAATTTTGGTGCCGGACAGCGTAGATCAAGAGATGATTGAGCAATTGCTTGAAACGAATGTTCATCAGCCGAAAAAAGGAAAGAAGAAGGATTTGCTTTTACTCGCCCACCAAAACGCCAAAATCGCTCTCAAAGAAAAGTTCTCGCTTATAGAGCGTGATGAAGAACGGACAATTGGTGCAGTGGAGCAGCTTGGCGATGCACTCAATATTTATATGCCATACCGGATTGAGGCGTTTGATAACTCCAATATACAAGGAGCAGACCCCGTATCCGCTATGGTTGTCTTCCAAGACGGGAAGCCGTATAAAAAGGAATACCGAAAATACAAAATTAAAACCGTTGAGGGCCCCGATGATTATGCCTCCATGCGTGAAGTCATTAGAAGGCGGTATACCCGTGTGTTAAAGGATGAACTGCCGCTTCCTGATTTGATTTTAATTGACGGAGGAAAAGGACAAATCAACGCAGCCATAGATGTGCTCGAAAATGAATTAAATCTGTCTGTTCCTGTGGCAGGTCTTGTGAAAGATGAAAAACACAGGACATCGAATCTTATGATGGGTGATACGCTTGAAATTGTTGCGCTCGAGCGGAATAGTCAGGCCTTTTATTTATTGCAGCGTATTCAAGATGAAGTGCACCGATTTGCGATTAGTTTTCACCGGCAGCTGCGGGGGAAGAATGCATTCCAGTCTATTCTAGACGATGTCCCAGGTATCGGGGAAAAGCGCAAAAAGCAGTTGCTGAAACATTTTGGCTCTGTGAAAAAGATGAAAGAAGCCTCTATCCAGGATTTTCAGGACGCTGGTATTCCGAAACAAACGGCTGAACTTTTAATGGAGGCATTAAAAAAATAGATTGTACTTTTTCCAAAAGTCTGTTAAGATGTGACTAATTTAATAAATGAACGTGTTGTTTGTTGAAGATAGAGGTGCGAACTTCAAGAGTAAGCCTTCAGAGATCGAGGGGATCTAGGAAGAGGGCTGAAAGGGGAGCGTCGCCGAAGTGAATAAAATCCACTCATTTTATTCGCTGGCTGTACATTGAAGAAATGTAGGGCTGTCAAGAATTCATTTCTTGGAGGGCTATCTCATTGTTTGCATCGTTTGATGATGATTTTAAAGCAATGGGAGATTTGTTCTCTCATTGCTTTTTTATTTGCAGTGAACAGAGCAGTCTCCGCAGCCTCTTCTCTCACACGTGATCTTTTGAAAAAGGGTGGTAGACATGGGACTAATTGTACAAAAATTTGGTGGAACATCTGTTGGATCGACAGAAAAAATTCGCAATGTCGCAGAGAGAGTCATCGCTGAACGCGAAGCAGGAAATGATGTGGTCGTGGTTGTATCTGCGATGGGCAAATCAACGGATGTTCTAGTAGACCTAGCGAAAGAACTCACAGATGATCCAAGCAAAAGAGAAATGGATATGCTACTGACAACTGGTGAGCAGGTGACCATTTCATTATTAGCGATGGCACTGCAAGCAAAAGGTTATGATGCCATTTCCTTTACAGGCTGGCAAGCTGGGGTGAAAACAGAGAAGGTGCACGGAAATGCAAGAATCGTGGACATCGATGAAGCAAGAATCAAAGAAGAACTGAGTGCGGGAAAAATCGTCGTTGTAGCAGGTTTCCAAGGAATTGCGGATGATCTACATATTACAACACTTGGGCGTGGTGGATCAGACACGACTGCTGTGGCACTAGCTGCGGCACTCAAAGCGGACAAATGTGATATTTATACGGACGTACCAGGTGTGTTTACAACAGATCCTCGTTATGTGCCATCTGCGCGAAAACTTGCAGGAATTTCATACGATGAAATGCTTGAGTTAGCCAATTTAGGAGCAGGTGTGCTGCATCCGAGAGCAGTCGAATTTGCGAAAAATTATCAAATCCCACTAGAAGTCCGTTCTAGCATTGAAAATGAATCGGGTACGTTAATTGAGGAGGAATCATCCATGGAACAAAATTTAATTGTAAGAGGCATTGCATTTGAAGATCAGATGACACGCGTGACGGTATGCGGCCTTTCAAGTGGTTTAACAACGCTGTCAACTATTTTTACGACACTTGCAAAGCAAAATATCAATGTCGATATCATCATTCAGTCTGTCACAAGCACCAATCAGACCTCCATCTCTTTCTCTGTGAAAACGGATGATTTGTCTAAAACAGTTGAAGTATTAGAAGAATACAAAGGTGCGCTTGGTTATGAGCAGATTGAGACAGAAAGCAAATTAGCCAAAGTATCCATCGTGGGTTCTGGTATGGTCTCAAACCCAGGCGTTGCGGCTGAAATGTTCGCTGTGTTAGCTCAAAAAGACATTCAAGTGAAAATGGTCAGTACGTCTGAGATTAAAGTCTCAACAGTCGTTGATCGTGAAGATATGGTGAAAGCTGTAGAAGCCCTTCATGATGCGTTTGAATTATCAAAGGTGAGCGCCGCTGCTCATTCTTAAATCTTCAAAAGAGGTGTATTCCATAAAAAGATACACCTCTTTTTTATATTGGAAATCATCAGCATATGAAGAAAGAAAAACATGCGTAAACCGGTACGCCAACTGTGCTATGATAGAAGGGGATATAAAAAAGGCGTGACACGAAGTCCTCGCCTTTCATAAGCAGTGTTAGCTAGGGTCTCTTAAATCCCATTTAACGGTTAAAATGACTTTATCAGCACGCTTTTTTACTTGTTCATAGGATTCAGCCACGTGCTCATTGAGAAGCTGAATCTGTTCAGCGATAAAACCTGCTTCCATTTGAAAGCATGGCTCCTTTTGATAGCTGAGTCGATTCGATACAAGTGGACCTTCGAGCTCAAACTCAATTTCCTGTTTTTTAGAATGGACCATCGTGAGAGTTCCCCATCCGGCATCATGGAAAAATTCGGGGATCTTTTCCCATGACTCTTGAGGAAATTTACGAGCAAGCAGTTTACCCGCAAAATACATCATAGATGAATGATCCTGACCAAGAATGTCAGGCAGCAGAACTTCGCGTATCAGCTCGTAGGCAAATCCATTGACTTCAATTTCTTTTAGCTGTTCTAAGTTAGATTCGAATTTATTCATTGTATGGCTCCCCTCTTTCAACAATTTATTATAGCTTATGTGGGCATATGATGACAGAGTTTTCCCTGAAGTCTAAGAAATTCTTATTGTAGTAAAACGAATTTTGATTTAAAACTTTTAAATTTCGGAAAATTTTAATTTATGTACGCGGTTTCTTGACGCTTTTTTGACATAGGAGTAAAATGAAATTGTCAATAAATTTGAATAAAGTGCTTACAATTGAAAGAAGCGGGGGTAAGACAATTTTCAGCAATTGCACTTTTTACTAGGGGGTAAAGTAATGTCGGGGAACAAAGAATTTTTTTATCGGAGATTGCATTCTTTGCTTGGCGTCATTCCGGTCGGTCTATTTTTAATTCAGCATTTAGTGGTGAACCACTTTGCGACGAGTGGACCAGAGGCGTTTAACAAAGCTGCACACTTTATGGAACAGCTTCCATTCAGATATGCACTTGAGCTGTTCGTGATTTTCTTACCACTGATCTATCATGCTGTTTATGGGGTGTACATAGCCTTTACGGCACAAAATAACACGTCTCGCTTCAGTTACTTAAGAAACTGGTTGTTCAGACTGCAAAGGGTTTCAGGTATCATCACATTGATTTTTGTCACTTGGCATGTATGGGAAACGCGAATTCAAGCGCAGCTTGGAGCTGAAGTGAACTATGACATGATGGCGAATATTTTAAGCTCTCCATTTATGCTAGGCTTCTATATTGTCGGCGTTTTATCTACTATTTTCCACTTTGCTAATGGCTTGTGGTCATTTGCTGTCAGCTGGGGAATTACTGTTTCACCACGCTCACAAAGAATCTCCACATATGTGACATTAGGTATATTTATAGCGCTTTCATATGTAGGGCTAAGAGCAATTTTCGCTTTTGTTTAAGAGGAAATAGATTAGTAGAAGAGGGAGAGGGGCTACAATGAGTAATTCTAGCATCATCGTTGTCGGAGGCGGCTTAGCTGGTCTCATGGCAACTATCAAAGCAGCAGAAGCGGGAACAGCTGTTAAACTATTTTCAATCGTACCTGTGAAACGTTCGCATTCTGTTTGTGCACAGGGCGGAATTAACGGAGCGGTCAATACAAAAGGTGAAGGAGATTCACCTTATGAGCATTTTGATGACACGGTATATGGCGGAGACTTTTTAGCTAACCAGCCGCCAGTAAAGGCAATGTGTGAAGCAGCGCCGTCCATTATCCACTTACTTGATCGTATGGGTGTAATGTTTAACAGAACACCAGAAGGATTACTGGACTTCCGCCGTTTCGGGGGAACACAGCACCACCGTACAGCATTTGCTGGTGCGACAACAGGTCAGCAGTTATTATACGCACTAGATGAGCAGGTTCGCCGCTATGAAGTAGCGGGTCTTGTGACGAAATATGAAGGCTGGGAATTCCTTGGCGCTGTCTTAGATGACGAGGAAGTATGCCGAGGCATTGTCGCACAGAACTTGACGACAATGGAAATCGAATCCTTCCGTTCAGATGCTGTCATCATGGCAACAGGCGGCCCTGGTATCGTATTCGGTAAATCAACGAACTCCATGATTAATACCGGATCAGCTGCATCGATCGTTTATCAGCAAGGTGCTCATTATGCTAATGGAGAATTTATTCAAATTCACCCAACAGCGATCCCAGGAGATGACAAGCTGCGTCTCATGAGTGAATCAGCTCGTGGTGAAGGTGGACGTGTTTGGACATATAAAGACGGAAAACCTTGGTACTTCCTTGAAGAAAAGTACCCAGCATACGGGAACCTTGTACCGCGTGACATTGCAACGCGTGAAATTTTCGACGTATGTGTTGAGCAAAAGCTTGGGATCAACGGAGAGAACATGGTATACCTTGATCTTTCTCACAAAGATCCGAAAGAGCTAGATATTAAGCTTGGCGGAATCATTGAAATCTATGAGAAATTCATGGGTGATGACCCGCGTAAGCTTCCGATGAAAATTTTCCCGGCTGTTCATTATTCAATGGGCGGATTATGGGTTGATTATGATCAAATGACGAATATCAAGGGCTTGTTTGCTGCAGGAGAATGTGATTACTCTATGCACGGCGGAAACAGACTTGGTGCAAACTCATTGCTTTCTGCGATTTACGGCGGAATGGTTGCTGGACCAAATGCTGTGAAATACATTAGCGGTCTTGAAAAGTCTGCAGAAGATTTATCATCTGCAACATTCGACAGTGCCGTGAAGAAAGAGCAGGAGAAATGGGACAACATCCTTAGCATGGATGGCACAGAAAATGCATATGTGCTTCATAAAGAGCTTGGAGAATGGATGACGGACAACGTTACAGTGGTTCGTTACAACGAGAAGCTCTTAAAAACAGATGAGAAGATTGAAGAACTGATGGAGCGCTATAAGCATATTAACATCAACGATACAGCTTCATGGAGCAACCAAGGCGCTGCCTTCACGCGTCAGCTTGACAACATGCTTCAGCTGGCACGCGTGATTACGATTGGGGCTTACAACCGGAATGAAAGCCGAGGCGCACACTATAAACCGGAATTCCCAGAAAGAAACGATGAAGAATTCCTAAAAACAACGATGGCTACGTTCAAAGGGAAAAACCAAAAACCTGCATTCCACTATGAGGACGTCGATGTATCGTTAATTGCACCTCGTAAACGAGATTACTCGAAGAAAAAGGTGGAGAAATAAGATGAGTGAAAAAAACACGATTCAATTTATTATCACACGTCAAGATACAGCAGATGGCAAGCCTTATGATGAGGAATTCGAAATCCCTTACCGTCCGAATATGAACGTCATTTCTGCACTCATGGAAATCAGACGTAACCCGGTCAATAAAAAAGGTGAAAAAACAACGGCGATCAACTGGGACATGAACTGTCTTGAAGAAGTATGCGGCGCTTGTTCCATGGTCATTAATGGAACGCCCCGCCAGTCATGTACAGCACTAATTGACAAGCTAGAGCAGCCGATTCGTCTTCAGCCGATGAAAACTTTCCCGGTTGTGAGAGACTTGCAGGTTGATCGAAGCCGTATGTTCAATTCATTGAAAAAAGTCAAAGCATGGGTGCCAATCGATGGCACATATGATCTTGGACCTGGACCAAGAATGCCTGAGAAAAAGCGTCAATGGGCGTATGAGCTTTCGAAGTGTATGACATGTGGTGTCTGCCTTGAAGCTTGTCCAAACGTGAATGATAAGTCTTCCTTTATGGGCCCTGCACCGCTTTCACAAGTTCGTTTATTTAACGCACATCCGACAGGTGCAATGAATAAGTCTGACCGCTTAGAAGAAATTATGGGTGATGGCGGTCTTGCAAACTGCGGGAACTCTCAAAACTGTGTGCAGGCTTGTCCGAAAGGAATCCCGCTCACAACATCAATTGCAGCACTTAACCGAGATACAACATTACAAGCTTTCCGTAATTTCTTCGGAAGCGATCACGCAGAATAACATCACATTCAGTCCTCCTTGCCAATCATGATGAGTGTTTACAAGAGGCTGGATGCAAAAACATAACAAACGCCTCTTCCAATACGGGAGAGGCGTTTTGTTTGCGAATAAGGAGTGGATCAAATGAGGCTGCCGTCATATATTGAAGAACCGTTTGAAGAGTGGAGGGCATCGTTTCGATTTTATGTGGAAACAACCGTCCGTTTTTCAGAAACGGATATGTTTGGTCACATGAACAATGTCACCCCGTTTGTGTATTTTGAAGAGGCACGGATTGCCTTCTTTCAAAAAACGGGAATTGTAGATAAACGAATGAGGCGAGCGAGAGAGACGATTACGGTCGTGGCAAACCTTCAATGTGATTACATCAAGCAAGTGGAAATCGGTGAGAGGCTGCGTGTGTATGTAAAGCCAGAAAAGGTTGGATCAAGCTCTCTCATCCTTCATTATTTAGGAGAAAATGAACAGCAAGAACCGTGTTTTACAGGCTCAGTCACCATGGTGCAAATAAGTAAAGACACCGGTGCCCCTGTACCGTTTACAGAAGAGGAAAAAGAGACTTTTCAGGCCCAGCGACATTAAAGAATCACGGGTGAATGCTTCATTTTGTTATAATAAAAAGATCATATGAAGATGAAACAAAAGGAGAGCACATGAAGATTTTTCAATACGACACCATTGATAGTACAAATAATGAAGCGAAAAGGCTTATTCAGCAAGGAGAAACCCCTTCATTTGCTGTATATGCCCGGCAACAGACAGCAGGGAGAGGCAGGCTTGGCAGACCGTGGGAAACGCCTACAGGGAATGTAGCTGTCACGATGACAGTAAAACCGCCAGTAGATATCTCCACCCAATCAACGATTGCCCCGCTGACGGCACTCGCCATTTATGATGTACTCAAACCACTCATGAGAGCAGAGGATCAACTGGCAATCAAATGGCCAAATGATCTATTGATTAATGAAGCGAAAGTATCTGGCACATTAATTGAAGCAGACCGCAGCGCCATTTACATCGGTGTGGGCATCAATGTAGAGACAAAGCCGGAGCACGTTCCGTATAAAACCGTTTGCCTATCAGAACTGACTGAGGTGAAAGCGGACCAGCTAGTGAAAGATTTGGCAGCGGCCTTTGAAAAATACCATGCACGCTGGCAAATGGAAGGATTTGAAGCCCTCATAGCCCTCTATAACAAACGATTATATCGGCTGAATCAACCGCTTCGTATTTCATTAGATCGTGAAAAGCAAACATGGCAGGAAGGGATTTGCTGTGGTGTGAACCGTTATGGTCATATTCAGTTAAAAGATGATCAAGGACATATAAAAGCCCATTCAGCAGGAGATATTGATGCACCGCCCAAGTAGACAATTTCTTGTTCGATGAGTGTGGAGACAAACCGTTGCATTCGGTGTTAGAACGGAGTTGCTTTAAGATCTTCACACTGAAAAAAAGACAAAGAGCTAAAATCAGTTTATTTTAGCTCTTTGTCGACAAGATGACGTCTCATTTATGCTTCTCTTTTTATTTGAGGTTGAACCATGTAGTCTTTTTTTGTAAAGACCACTCCATCTAGGATTTCTCTTGCGGTTCGAATGACTTTCACTCTGTTTTGTGAGATATCAATTTCAGTTTGCATAATACCAGCAGGATGACCAATTCGAAGTGTATCATCTTGACCTTGAAAAAGCTGTGCCGGAAGCGTTTGATCCATGAAACAGCTGGCTGACACACAGACAGATCCGGTAATGGCAAGTGCTTGGTGCGGTCTTTGCATCGATAGCATCCGAACGATGATGTCCATATCTGCTGCTCTTCTCAATATTCCATTTGTATCTACATAATCAGCAGGCTCGCTAATAATTGCAAGCTTTGGAACAGCTGGAGACTGTAATGTGGCCAGTTCTTTTGGTGCGAAGTGACACATTTCAGCAGCGATGGAACGAATCTCTTCTAAATCATCCAGCAATTCGTCTGTAAACTCCTCAGGCAATTCAGTTCCTTTTAATTGAATATCTTTGGCACGGACAAAGGCGATTGGATTTGCAATGTCAACGATTGAGATCGGAATCTCTCCAAATTTTGTCTGGATCGTATCCATTTTGTTTCCAGTCGGAAAGGTTTTACCTGTGACAGCGCCTTCAGGTTTCTCAAAGGATAAATAAATGGGAGAACCTGTTCCTTTCACTCCTGGAATTTCTGCCTGTCCTTCAAATTTTACTTCTCCGTTCTCGACTTCTACCTCTGCCACAATGATTTTATTCGTGTTGGTATTCAAAATACGTACTGTTGTGACAGGCTCAACTGCTTGGACAAGTCCTTTAATGATGGCATACGGTCCAACTGCTGATGAGATATTCCCACAGTTTCCTTTAAAGTCGACAAATCTTTCATTGATGCTGACTTGTGCAAACGTATAGTTCACATCCACATCTGGACGAGTGGCTTTATCGATAATGGCCACCTTACTTGTTAAAGAATTGCCGCCCCCGATTCCATCAACCTGTAGCCGGTCAGGGCTGCCCATAATGTCTAATAGAAATGCTTCGAGCTCATCGTGTTCGTAAGGTGCATCATTGGCTTGAATGAAGACGCCTTTGCTTGTACCGCCTCGCATGATTGTGATTGGAACTTTTCTCATTGATCTCACCCTCAATTGTTTAGTTACTATTTATCTAATCAAAATGGTAAAGTATAATAAGAAATAAGTTAAATACATTATTTTAAGAGAAACCGATAAATTATTTTTATAACAAGGTCAAAAGGAGGGCACACAATGGATGAGAAAGATTGGCGGTTTTTAAGGGTGCTATATGAAGAGAAGAACATCACAAAAGCGGCAGAAAAATTATTTGTCTCGCAACCTGCCTTAAGTTATCGATTGAAACAGCTTGAAGAGGAATTTGACATGAAGCTTTTCTTTAAAAGAAAACGAGGCATTGAATTTACATCAGAGGGCGAATACTTGGCTAAATACGCAAATGACATGCTCAAGCAGCTCCAGCAAACGAAAGATGGCATGCTCAATATGCAAAAAAAGGTCAAAGGAACGATCCGACTAGGGGTGTCGAGTAACTTTGCTCAATATAAATTGCCGGAAATTTTAAGAGAGTTTTCTAAGCAGTATCCACATGTTCAATTTATGGTGAACACAGGATGGAGCACAAAAGTCATGGATTTATTAGGGACATCAAGTGTACATTTAGGGATTTTAAGAGGAGATTACGACTGGAATGGAGAGCGATTTTTGCTTGATAAAGAACGCCTTTGTATCATTTCAAAATCAGAAATACAGCTAAAGGACCTACCAAAACTGCCGCTCATTGACTATCACACGGATAGTTCATTAAAACGATTGATTAACAGATGGTGGCAGGAGACGTTCACGATGCCTCCGCTTGTGACAATGGAGACAGACAGGCAAGATACATCAAAAGAGATGGTGAAGCATGGTTTAGGTTATGCCATTGTCCCGGAAATTTGCCTTAGACCAAGTGATGAGCTATTTGTAAAAGGTCTTTCGTATAAAGATGGACAGCCTGTTTTAAGAGATACATGGCTCATGTACCAGCCGGATTCCCTTCATTTGTCTGTTGTGAAAGCATTCATTGAGTTTTTAAGAAGTCAGCAAGGCTAATTATAAAAAAAATTTATTGAATAGACGAAAAAATCGATATTTTCATTATAAAAAAAGCTATTATATCCTTGAAATAGAAAGCGCTAACATTTCGGGCCGCAAGTGCAAAAGGGGTGCTTGTGGATCGTGTAAAGAAGAGGATGGAGGGATATGAAGTGCTAGCTATTTTAGGGATCTTGATGGTCGTGACTTTTACATTTCTTATTATGACAAAACGTATGCATCCGGTGGTGGCTCTAACCGTTGTGCCAATCATCTTTGCATTAATCGGTGGATTTTACAGCGGATTAGGGGACATGATGCTTGATGGACTCAAGACCGTTGCACCATCTGCTGCTTTATTGTTATTTGCCATCTTATTTTTCGGTGTCATGCTGGATGCTGGATTGTTTGACCCGTTGATCAAACTGATTTTACGTCTTGTGAAAGGCGATCCGGTCAAAATTGCTTTTGGGGTAGCGATTTTGTCTATGCTTGTTGCATTAGATGGTGATGGGACGACAACGTACATGATTACCGTATCAGCTATGTTGCCACTTTTCTTAAGAATTGGGATGAACCCGCTGATTTTAGGAACGATTTCATTATTATCACTAGGCATTATGAGTGGAATGACGCCTTGGGGCGGTCCAGCTACTCGTGCGATTGCTGCACTTGGTTTAGATGCAGCGGAATTCTTCATTCCATTACTCCCGACGATGATAGGGGGCGGTCTTTTTATCCTTTTTACAGCGTATGTTCTTGGAAAAAAAGAACGGAAGCGCATTGGGGTTGCCGAGATTCAGTATAAAGAAGAGGTCTCGATCTCTCCTGAATTGGCGGCATCAATTGAAGATGGCGTTGCAGATATGAAGAGACCAAACTTGATTTGGGTCAACTTCTTCCTGACGATTGCTGTCATGGTCACACTTGTATTGGATATCGTACCGATTCCTGTACTCTTTCTCATTGGCTTTGTCATTGCGCTTATGATCAACTATCCAAAAGTTGAAGATCAGCGTGAGCGGATTTTATCGCATGCAGGAAATGCCTTAACGGTCATTACCCTTGTGTTTGCAGCAGGAATTTTCACAGGCATTTTTTCGGGAACAAAAATGGTGGAGTCCATTGCTAACTTGGTCATTTACATGATTCCAGATTCATACAGCTCATTTTTTCCACTCATTGTCGCGTTGACGAGTATGCCATTTACATTTGTTCTTTCAAATGATGCTTATTATTTCGGGGTGCTACCAATCTTAGCTGAAGCCGGCGCAGCTTACGGAATTGATCCAGTAGAAATTGCGCGCGCCTCTATTATCGGACAGCCTGTCCATTTGCTGAGTCCGCTTGTCGCTTCCACATTACTGCTTGTGAGTATGCTGAATAAAGATATTGGTGATTTGCAAAAGTACGCACTGCTATGGACCGTACTCACAGCCCTGTTTACAACACTTATTGCTCTTTTAACAGGAGCCATTTCGATATTTTAAAAGCTTGTTTGATAAAGGACGATGTCTCTATAGGGGACTCGTCCTTTTTTGTGCGGTTTGAAGGGGGGGAAATTGGACGCTGATCTGCGGGAATTCTCGATTTTAACGTCACCTACCTCAAGTACCCGGCATATGATATCTCGACTATACAGAATCCCATTCTATAGAGACTAGAGCTCTCACCTTAGCAAGGAGGGTTACAATACTTGAAGGAGAAAGAGTTTCAATCCAAGCCGCTATTAACCAAAAGAGAAAGAGAAGTATTCGAATTGCTCGTCCAAGATAAAACAACAAAAGAAATTGCAAGCGAGCTTTTTATTAGCGAAAAGACTGTTCGAAATCATATTTCGAATGCTAAGCATACCTTTTGCAAATTAAACCTTTAATCTAAATAACTCCGAAAGTCGTATGTTAATAAGTTACACAATAGGATTATAATTGAATTAACTTATTTATTAGAGCAAAAATTCATACTTCTGCGACAATTTACGACAACATTTTTTTGTACTTCATGATAAATTTAACAATGGTAAGGTGATCATATATGACAAGTACAATCGCGAAAGACTTACGGACACATTTAAGAAACTCAATAGAAATGTCTAAAGAAAGTCAAAAACAAGTTGCAACAAAGCTGGGCATAAGCAGTAGTTATTTAAGCAAATTTTTAAATGGTAAGGATGTCTCGTTCTGGATAGTTCATAAGATCATTAATTATATTGACAAAGAGAACGAAATTGAACTCATTTTAAATTATTTTAAAGAAGGCATTAGTTCTAAAAATGTTCCTGCTGCTTTAGAATATTGCTATTCTAAACAATTGTACGACTACACAAGTGTGATTGCACGAGAATGCAAAAGCAAAAGGAATCCCAAGTCTCAGGAGTTGTGTGCTTTATATTCACTAATGATTGAGTCGAGGTTTACATTTGAAAGGAACGCTTTTATAGATAACCTAAGATTTTTTAAGACCACATTTTTGGAAACTGAAATCATGGTGAAGGTCTTACAGGTTTATTATTATTATTTGAATGGTCTTTATGATTTAACTATTTATACAATTGATCAAATAAATGACTTATTGTTTCAGGTTAGTGATCCGTTTCTAAAAATGGCTTACAGTGCTAGGTTAGATGAAATTCAAGTTAATATTTACTTAAAGCAAAAAACAGAATTAATCCAATCAAGAAAAATAGCAAACAGAATTTTGGATAGAAATTTCAGCATAGCTCACGACATTACTGCTTATCATATTTTAGGTCTTTCATATTTTCTAGAATCCTATGAACAATCAATTGCTTATTATCTTAAATGTATTGATCTTTATTCAAAATTCCCTGATAGACAGGCCGAAATAATTGAGAATAAAGAAGAAATAGCTTTTCTTCAAAAATACTGGAATAAAAGAATTAATGTTGAATTTGCCGTGAGTGACTTCACCATGTTATTAAAACATGATGGGGATTTAAGTAAATTTTATAAGGATGATAGGTATAATAAATATGCGCTTCTTTTTGATGGAATAAAAGAATTGTCATCAGAAAAGTTGCTATTATCTCATCATTATTTTTCAAAAAGTAAAGATTATTTCAGGGCAAGTTTCCCAAAAAATGAATTGAATAGAATTGGATTTAGGTATACACTCTAGGAGTTAGGGGGTGTTATACATGACTAAACGTTTCAATGTAATTGTTTTAACAATTACACTAGGAGCAACAATAGTTGTTTCGGAAATTCACTCACTTATCACTAACAACCCAGAAACAGTATATGAAACAAAAGATGTAAGACCAGGAATGTAAATATAAGATGTGAAAAAGACGCTACCTATAATCTGGTATCGTCTTTCGTGTTTTCTAGGGAAGTTTCCTGTTTTTTTATAATAAGAAAACAGGAAATTATTTTAAATATATCCAATATAAATAAAACCTTACATAAAACAAGTATTCCTTGGAGGGAAGAGAAATGGCTATAAAATATGAAGAATTAATGGAGATCATAGAAGCAACAAAAAAAGAAGATCAAAATCAATCCTCTTCAGGTGAATTGTCTTCTAAAAATTTAGCCTTAGAAGCTCTGTAATTTTTAAGGGCATCTAGCATGAAATTACGCTCATCATCTGTTATTTGTTTGCCATCTGCATCTATAATGTTTGCATTTTTGATATTCTCAAGAGTTAGTTCTTTCGCGAAAACTACTTTCTCAGCTTCTTTACCCATTTTTTCAAGATCCCTTGGATCAGTCACAAAGTAAGTGGGATCAACATTAAAAAAATCTGCAAGTTTTGTCAAAGCTTCCAAAGAAGGGCTTTTGATTTTGCCTGTTTCAAGTTTTGATAAGTAACCGTTACTTAAACCAACTTCTTGAGCCAGTCGCCTTATAGAAAGTTTTGGTTTGTGCTCTTCTCTTAACCTTTTTAAGTTGGTACCGATTGATTCATTTTTCTTGTCCATAAATAAGGTCACCTCGATTTAATGCCACTGTGTTTTGGTGTATTACTAAATAACACCGCAACAAATAATTATAAAATAATTATAACATGTAGATTCCCATAAGAAACATTTAAAAATAATGGTTGCACAAAAAGCTAAAGGCTGGTATATTTTACTTGTGCTTCCTGAAGGAAGCGTTCGGGAGGTGAAAATAATGAACCGCGAAACTGCTTCTTTTGCAGAAAAAATTAAAAAAATAAGATCAGAAAGAAATGAAACTCAACGCCAATTCGGTTTGATTACAGGGTTTTCTAGCTCTTATGTTTGTAAGTTGGAAAAAGGGAAAGCTAACCCGTCGCACTCTTCTTTAGTTCAACTAAGTGAAAAATTAAATTTGCCACCGGCTTATTTTTTTTAAATAGAGTGCTTCCTATAGTAATCAAAATTCGAAGGGTAGTCCTACTGTCCACATTGCATATTATGTGTCGAGGTGATCTTTATGGCTAAGAAAAAGCAAAAGAGAAAAAGCAACCTGTTTCTCGGAGAAGTTTTCTTTGGAACAGAAGACAGAGAAAAACTTTTTACTGAGGCTGTAGCGCCTTATTACACGCCAGTAAAAAAAGAAAAGAACAAAAAAACTAAAGAGGCTTGAAACATTTTGTTTCACCTTTTTTAAAGGACAAGCTTTAATAAGGAAAAACTATCCATGAAAAACATTAGGAGGATTTTAAAGATGGGGGAAGTCAAATGGGTGAAACTAAGCACCCAGATGTTCGATGATGAAAAAATCAAACTCATTGAACAAATGCCTGAATCTGACACTCTGTTGATTATATGGGTTAAATTACTTGCTCAAGCAGGGAAAACTAACGCGTCTGGCTATATTTATCTAAGTGAAAATGTGCCTTACACAGACGAAATGTTAGCGCATATCTTTGGAAGACCATTAGGAATTGTTCGTATGGCTTTAGATACATTCAGGAAATTCGGCATGATAGAAATTAATGAACAGAATTATATCAGTATATGTAATTGGGAGAAGCATCAGAATTTAGATGCCCTCGAAAAGATCAGGGAAGACACTAGAAAACGAGTGGCCAAACATAGAGAAAAGCAGAAGGCTCTTGTTCTAGACACTAACAGTAACGTTACATGTGACGTTACAGTAACGCAAAGTAACGAACAAGAAAGAAGAAGTAAGAAAGAAGAAGTAAGAAAGAAGAATAAAGATATATTGTCGGGAAACCCGACTGCGGGTGATCCAAAATTAGAAATTCCATTCAAGCTGATTATTGATCTTTTGAACAAAGTAACAGGGAAGTCATTCAGACATTCATCTGCAGCTACACAAAGATTAATTAAAGCACGTTGGAATGACGGATTTAGATTTGAAGACTTTAAAACAGTGATTCTTACAAAGACTCATCAATGGCTTAAAGATGACAAAATGAATAAATATCTGCAGCCATCGACATTGTTTGGAACGAAGTTTGAAGGATACCTGAATGAAGGTGTGGGGGTGATAAAAAATGCAGAGCATCAAATCATTGGCGGCGGAGGCCTTAAACGCAAGAATGACCTTCCATTCTGAATACTGCAATAAACACACATTCACAAGAGGGAACGAGGATGTCATCAAGCCTGTTCGCATGATGATCCTCAATGGCAAAATAATCTGCCCAAGATGTGAGCTGGAGGCAGATGAGAAGAAGATTCAAAAAGACTTGGAGAGGCAGATCGAGCTTAGCCAGCGGACAAAAAATTTCAACATGCTGGAGAAACGTAGCATCTTCCGAGACAGGACCATTGCGAATGCGACGTTTGATAATTACAAAGTAACTGAGCCTGAGGAAACGGCAAATAAACGCCTCATGATGGAGCTTGTTGGTTATTTGAAACAAGGAAAAGTGTTTAATATCTTTCTGCAAGGTCATCCAGGAGTAGGGAAGAGTCATCTAGCTTACGCAGCACTTAAAGCTCTCAATGTGCCACCTGATCCAGACAACCCTGAGGATATGGGGAAATCATGCTTATTTGTAAACCTTGCTGATGCTGCTTTTGCAATTCAAGACTCTTTCAACAACAAAGAAAGTAAATTCACACAAGGTTATGTAACAGGGCTTATTGGTGATGTGGATTATCTAGTGATTGATGATGTAGGTGCTGAAACGGGATCTGAACATTCAAAGAGCGAAGCCACCAACTTTATTCACAAGATACTTTATGCAGTCACATCAGCTAGACAGGATAAAACAACGATTTACACATCCAATTTAACAGGGGACAAACTAAAACAAATGTACGACACAAAACTTGTATCACGCATGACAAAAAAGTCTAAATACATTTTGTTTAAAGACACCTTTGATAAGCGTGACGAAGAATTGCCATTTTAGGAGAGAACTATGACCATCAGCAATTCAATAGCGTGCCAAATTGCTAGTTTAATAGCCTATAAAAAACACAAGGAGGAACGATCATGAAAAAAGGCGATAGAAAGCCCACGAGAGCCGAAAGGAAGATTTTAGAGGTAAATGGGTTAAACTCACTTTATTGGCTCGTAGAAAAGAATTTGACGACATCTGTGCACGTTGTACATAAAGAGGTCGGTCACAGAAAGGAAATTGCGAAATGAGCTTTACTAGAATCATCTTAGAAAATTTCAATTTTGAATGGACGATTGTTGGCCTTAAACGTTTTCTTGATTATTGGTACGAAGGAAGATCGGTCGTTGAAATGGCGGAGTTATTTAACCGTCCGCTAGAAGAAGTATTGTTGCTGATGATTGATTTTAGCAAGCGTGGAAAGATCAAGGAGCGTCCGAACGGTGTCGGCGCAAACGAGCCTATGTATATCAAAAAATGCACAATGAGCTACAAAAAAAGAGATTTACGTAAGCTGTTTGAACAACAACCGGTTTACTACGCTTGCCCGCACAGCGATTTCATATGGGATGAAAAAGACATCATTTTATTTAGACAAATGTGGCAGGACCATGAGCCGATTAGACACATCGCAAATCGTTTGGCCCGCAATGTCGATGACATCCTGTTGCTGATACTTGATCAAGCAGAGCTGGGAAAGATTGAACCACGTAAAGGTGGAGTTTTTGGAGAGGAAGACAAGCATGAAAAGAAAAAGCATCCTGTTGCCATTTGAAAAAGCGACAGCACGCCAACTGGAAGTCATTGCGAGATATGAAGATTGTCCTAAACAGCTAAAGACAGCAGCCTGCGCCACCTCAAAAAGAGGGGAGGCATTAAGTGATGACAGTTGCAGAGAGAGAATTTTTGATCGAGTGGTTGAGTCTTACAAACGGGGCTTATGGGCGGGAATATTGCGAGAAACTGACTGACGACGAGCTAGAAAGAATCTATAATCTCAACGTTCCTCAAAGGGATGAATAAATGGAGGTGAACACATTGGAAACAGTAGCGAATCCACCCAAGCCACATAAAAAGAGACTCAAACGAAAAGACTGGCGTTGGAAGCGCACAGATCAATCCGTCGAGTCTCAGCGGTAAGAATTCACATCAAAATGTGAGTAATTAAGCCCATGAATCTTAATTATATCACATGGAGTGATCAAAGTGAATGAACCACAACGAATCACATTAGAAAAAAACGACCTTTTTACAGCTGATGTTGAACCGGGGAAAATTCAAGTGATTGTCCTAGACGGGATTAGCAATACGGCTCATATAACAGAGGCACCAGAGCATGGACACACGATAATCGAAACTATTAAAGGCAAATTAGATCGAATACGTTTTGACTACGGATTCAAATTCAATAAATAAGCAGGGGTTGTTCATCCCCTGCGGGGGAGGAAATACCATGAATTTACCAAAACATGTCGAGCTTTCACAGGCTGTCAAAGCCTGCAAAAACCAAGCAATGACAATAGATGATGCAGCTGTTCATCTGGGCGTACCGAAATTTTTCGTACCAGTGCTTGCTGATTATTGCCCAGACTTGATCATAGAGGGCAATGTCGTCATGGCGAAAAGGGAATCAAACGGGCCTGTCATATTCACCTTGATTGGTTTCATGGGGATTATAACGATTGCTGGGTTGATGGGCGGGATTGGATAAAAAAACAGGGATTAGTACATCCCTGCCAAGATTGAAAAAATTCCCTTTATAAGTGCTGGTATACCAAGAATAATTAAGAAAATTATGGTGTAACTCTTAAGATCACTATTAACTGTATCAATAAAATCTTCAAAATACCTTTGCATCAATTCACCACCTTTCAATCTATCTAATTTTAACAGGCAAACGGATGTTTTTAGGTTAAAAGAAAATTACGGAATGATTACAAATATATAGAAGCCTAGATGCTTAGGAGGAAACGGAAAATGCCAAAACCTGAACAACTTAAACGCATAAATGATATAAACGAGCTGATCAAGCTCATAGCAAGCATTGATCGTAGAACATTTTATTGCGAATCAAAAAATTCGGTTGCCTGCTTTGTATTTGGAAAACGAGGAAAATTATTCTTCGTAGACGATTACACAGGGGAATGGGTCTATCCATATGAATTAGGGTACGGTCGAGCAAACGGATTTTCACATGGAGGGAACATGTGGGAGCTGGTCAACAGATTTAGGGAATTTATCATCACGGGTCAGTATGGTCACCTTAGAGACTATAAAGAAATCTGGGCTTACAGTCGTGAAGGCTGTCAAAAGATTCGCCAAAAGGCAAAGGAAATTGGATTTATTGAATCGGTTGATTATCCATACAGTTTCAGAGAATGGCAGAAAGCCACGGAAAAGAACGCCGTCAATCATAAGCGGCAGCAGGAGGGTTACTAGATTATGAACTACTCACTATATTTGATTGACGACAGACTCGTAATTGATCTTGGAGCGGGCGAAAAGAGTCAGCATAAAGCTTTTAGCGGGGTTCCTGAATTAGTAGAAACACACACTTTCTATCAAGAACCAATCGGACAAGTTGAAATAAGCGATGAGCAACTAAAAAAGATTAAAGTCACTTTTCATAATGGCGGCTTGTGTGATTACTGCGATGAACTTTCAAACAAAGTACGTCCTTCTCCTTTTATGGGTGACATCGGCTCAAGCATGTGTAAAGACTGCTGGGACATGGCAAAGAAAGAGTATGCAGCATCACATGATGAGCATATAGGGGATTTTGAGGATTACCCTCACTGGAAGGAGAATGTTTGATGCGAGAGAGTAAATTCCGTGTTTGGGATGAGGATGCTCAAGAATTGGTCTATGAAGTAGGTTTGACACCAGAGGGGATTCCTTATTCTATACCAGATTATGCCGAAGCTAGTGATCAATTCGATTATTATCCCAGCTGTCACAAAATGCAGTTTACCGGATTGAGAGATAAAAACAACGTTGATATTTATGAGGGGGATGTAGTGCAAGGTTCACTCCGATCGCACGATGATGTTAATCCAATCATGCGAAAGGTGTGTATGCATAGGGGCTGCTACATGTTCGGAGTTTGGAATGCTCATGAGTATTTCAACAAACATCAGCATATCGAAGTTGTCGGGAACATTTATGAAGATCCTGATCTATTGGAGGAATCGTGATGAACGAAAATAACCCAATTGTATATTCAGTCATAGAGAAATTGCACCAACAGCAGGAAAAAGGCCTGCAAAAGTACGGGGCTTATGTCAAAACCTCCTCCTATGATCTAAAAGGGTGGTTGCAGCACGGACTTGAAGAAACGTTGGATCTGGCGACATACCTAGAAACGGCAATTCAGTTGCTACAGGAACAAGAACAGGCTTTTCAAGCTCGTTATGATCACCATATATCACAAAAATATGAAGCGATGGCAGGTTTTTATGAAGGTTGGAGCAGTAGTACAGATGCCAGAACTCATCACGCATTGTGTGCAAGCCTAGTTTATCAAGACGCTTTGACAGCAGGCTTTAAATTGAAAACGGATTCTTGGCTCTATAAGGTCGGAGAATCACTAGTGAAAATTGTGAAAACAAAAGATTATGACAAACAACTCGAAAAGATGAAAAAAATGGCTATTGAAAAATTAGGAGACATGCCACCAATCGAAGATGTTGATATGGATTGGATTTTTGAAGATGAAAGCGGCGTATTAAATTAGGAGGTAGCGGAATGACAGCAGAAGACTTGCACAGCTACTATTGTGAGGATTGCGAAGAGTGGACATATCTTGAAACATTAGAGCATCCAGGTGAAGTCCATTGTGCATATTGCGGGGTTGCTGATGTTAATATTAGCCCAGCCGATTATGAAAAACTCAAAGAATGGGTGAAGATATGTAATGAATCAGTATAGAGTGTATGACAAAAGAACGGATGAAACACTGTTTGAGTCTAAAGATAAAACTGCTTGTTATTTTTTCATACAAAGCAATTATGACGAGAGTGACGATGATTGGGAACATATTTTCATAGATACAATTTAATAAGTCCAAGACGGAGAGCCTGCGGACACTGATCAACACCTTTTACGGGTGCTGGTTGGTGTCCGTTTTTTATTTGTCTGAACGGAGGATGAACATGAAGAAGGAGAAACCAAAAAAACAGCCGCAGAAGCTCACTGACAGAGATTTAAGAGAGCTGATGGGGCAAAACATGCAAAGACTGAAAAGAGCCAAAGGCGGGGCCATGCGTCGAAAATAAAAGGAGTGATTGGGATGACTAATAAAAATGATAAGAATCCAAACGAACAAACAGATCAAATGAATTTAGATATCCCTCAAATCGACGAGGAAAAAACTAGAGAAAAGATGGAAAGAATGCTAGATAAGTATAAGATGTTAAGGCTTCAAACGCCAGAAGACTTCCTACCAAAAATCACAACAACATACACCATTACGCCACCGAGTTTTTCAAATCAGTTCCATTCATCCACAGAAGAAGCAGCGCTTAAAAAAATGGATTGGGAGATTGAGCGAGAAAAATACATGAAGCGAATCGAAAGGGGCATTAATCGTCTTACGCAAAAAGAGCGCCGCATCTTGGTAATGCTCTATATGCAGGATGAAGAGATGTTTGATTATGAAATCTATGCAGAAATGGGTCTAAGCCAGCGGAACTATTACCGATTTAAGAATAAAGCCTTTTACCGTTTAGCCTTCGCACTTAGAGAAGAAGTGTACAAGGGGGGCAAGTCATGAATTTCGTTCAGCCGATAAGAGACTTTGAAAAGGTGGAGCAAATGAAGGCTTATTTAAAAAAGAAAAATAGAAGAAATTATATATTATTCATATTGGGGATCAGTACCGGTTTAAGGATATCTGATATACTCAAGATCAAAAAAGAAGATTTGCTGAAAACACATCTGGTCCTCAGAGAAACAAAAACTAAGAAGCAAAAGAGAATTCGTATACCTCCATCAGTCAGAAATGAATTGATTGCCTATGCTAAGGACTTAAAAGACGGTTCATACGTGATCAAAAGCAGGCAAGGGGAAAACAAAGCTATAGATAGGTCGGTGGCATATCGCATTCTTAGAGAAGCTGCTGAACAAGTGAACATTACTGAAATAGGCACGCACACATTAAGGAAGACCTTCGGCTACCATTTTTATAAACAGACAAAAGATGTGGCCATGCTGCAAGAAATATTCAATCATGCCAGCCCGGATATTACATTGAGATACATTGGAATCAACCAAGACAACATGGATTCCGCAATGATGAAGTTTAAGATATAATTTTTTTAGATATATCTGCACCAAAAAATATCAAAGAGTGCAGTCATTAAAGGGATTTAGAGGAACCTTTATGTGACAAGGATTTCAGCGATTACGGGAGTACAACACACTATATGTTATGGTGTAGTGATGCTAAAAAGTTGAATGGATTACCGATGAAGATAATGTAAAGATTGTATAAAAGATGAAAGAGGGTATGGCAAATGATTAAAGCTATCACAAAAGGTAATTAATTTAAGAGCGGCTTCCGTTAGTGGAGGTCGCTTTTTTATTGGCAAGAGAATGGCGCACTAACAGATATGGAAAAATGGGGGATAATGTGGATAAAGTGATATAATGGAAGAAGAAGGAGCGAAAAAAATAGAGAGGAGGGAAAATATGAAATATGAAGTATTCAATCATGAGAACATTGGAGACATGTTGAGTTTTGTACAAAGTTATATACAAGACAAAGAATTTGTTATTATTGATCATCCAACCCATCCACATGCAGAGTCATTGGGGATAGAGATAAAAATGAAATCAACATGGAGAGTTAATAATGTTGAGAGTGAATTTGTTTTGTTCTTTGGAACACGGGAAGAAATTGAAGATCAAATTGACATGAAGATAGAAGAATTGAAAAGACGCCGTGTGACATAAGATGCTTTGGAAGGAGCGGAGTTACTTTGTTTAAAGAAGAAGATTTCTGCAAGTGTCAGGATAATCCGGGTGTTTATCCCGTCAACGGAGAATGGGGATACTGGATGCATTGTTTAAAATGTAAAAGACCATTAGACGATGAATTTCATTATTATAATGAGCCTGAATTATATTGATTTGAAAATGGCATACTTTTGGCACGATCTTGGCAGAGCATTTTGTCTCAGAGCGGTTATTATGGTATTAGGTGATAAAAAAGCGGCTTCGTTGTGGATGCCGCTTTTCTTATTGGTAAGAGAATGGAGCATTAATAGAAATGGTGAGTTAATGGATAATGTGGAAAGTATGAGTGTATTTTTTGAGCTCCCAGCTCTGAATAATATGTAATAATTTCCTAGCGTTCTTAAAATACTTTTATAAAAACCGATGTTAAAAGAAAAGGGTGATTATGAATGGAATTTAAATATGTGGATTGCAAAATTAAGAAATATCTACAGATGGATCAAGATTTGAATCCTCTATTTCATTATACTAGTGTGTACGGGTTAGAAGGAATCATAAAAAACAAAGAGCTATGGGTTTCGCATTCAGATTTCTTAAACGACAAGACAGAGCGACAATATACATTTAAATTATTTTATAAGATATTAGAAGAGAGAGTCATAGAGGGTTCGTTGAATCACCTATATATGAATTCCATTATAGATACTTTAAGGGAATTGGAATATCCAGCTTATGTATTGTCTTTATCTAAAAATAAGGATTCAAATTTACTGTGGTCAAATTATTCACAAAATGATGGCTATAACATAAAGTTTGATTTTTCCTCTTTTAGGTCAGACTTTTTCATAGATCAAAAAGAAGCTTCCATTGGTATATTTAAATCTAAAGTTATATATGATGAAAAAATACATCGCCAAGCTATAAGTGAACTAGCTGATGATTATATAGAATTATTTAAAACGTACGCTGGTCGTGATAAAGAGTGGCTTAAGGAAAATCAACATGTTAATCAAACAGCAACTAATATACAAATGACTTTTCTGTTATTTTCAGCATTTTTTAAAGATGCGTGCTTTAAACAAGAGGAAGAGCATAGATTTGCCGTTGTTCCAACAAGACCAGAAAATATAAAGTATCATTACCGAATTTTAAACGGTGCATTTATCCCATATATAAAAATTGAACTAAAAGATAGTCAAATTAAAGGAGTTACCATTGGTCCGAAAAATAAAATGGATATATCTGAGGAAGGATTAAGGTACTTTTTGGAGCTAAATAAATTGAGTGGAATAGATATTAATCAATCAAAAATTCCTTATAGATATTGAACGTATTTTAAAATATGGCACACTTTTGGCACGATCTTGGCAAAGCGTTTTGTCTGAGAGCGGTTATGGTGGTATTAGGTGATAAATTGAGAGCGACTTCCATTGCGGAGGTCGCTTTTTTATATAGGTACCAAACAATTATCAGGAGGTAAAGGAGAGTGTGGCGATGTCATTTACAAAACCAACAAGTTTGAGTTTTGCAAAGTTATCTGATGATGATGTGAAAGATAAAAAAGAGCGAGATTTTCAAAGAAACCTACGTTTAGGAATCCTAACGCTGAATGAAGTTAGAGCTCATTATGGATTGAAATCCATTGGAGATAAAGGAAGAAGCATTTATAAGGGAGACAAAGAGTATGAGCGACAAACAAAATAAAACAACCCCTGCGGCAACAGAAGTTGATGATGAACGAATGCAAGCTAAACAGCTTTTGAATGATATTAATTCTGGCAATATCTCAATTAACGATGCAAGGTCTGTTTTAGGTTTGCTGTCGTTAGCGAATCCAGAAGCTAATCTAAAAGGCTGTTCAAAACGACGTACAAGGACTTTCATCGTAGGGGCAAACACTTGTCAGGCAAGAGCGTTATGGCAAGATTTGAAAAAGAAATTCCCACAATATAAATATCCGCAATTTGTTTCAAGGAACCCTGCAATGCTAGACGGGGTAAATCCTAGCGAAACAATTTTAATTTTACTGCCGGGCTATTATCGAAACCCAATAATCAACTGCTATGAATTTCAATGGTTAAAGGAGAATGCCATTGAAGTAGTTCATATCAATGAGGAGGAAATCAAATGAAAATTTTAGTTCTTAATACAGAAAGTCGATTAGAAAAGGAAGCAAAGGAAATTTTGAGAGAAGAAGTCAGGAAAGCAGCTCAAACCGGCGTTATTATTCTTGATGGGGGAATGAGTTTGGAAGTTATTGAAATAGACAAGTTATCCCCAATGGATGGATTAAATCCAGGAGTACCGATTTATGATGAAACCGTTGAAACCTTGTAATGAACCTGGATGTCCTCAACTAACCCGAAAAGGATATTGTGAGCAGCACAAGACATCGAAACCTTTATATGATCTGTTCCGTGAATCATCGTCTCGCCGTGGGTATAACAGCCGATGGCGTAAAGCGCGTGAAGGCTATTTAAGAAAGCATCCTTTGTGTCAGTCTTGCATGCTACAAGGCAAACGGATTGCCGCTACAGTAGTGGATCACATCAAACCGCATAAGGGAGATAAAAAACTATTTTGGGATTCTTCTAACTGGCAGCCGCTGTGCGCGTCCTGTCACAGTAGGAAGACCGCCAAAGAAGATGGAGGGTTTGGGAATGGATAATCAAACATGCGTGTGTGATCAATGCGGCATCTCTCTTCTTATTCAAGGTAACTCAAAGATTGAAAAGTTAAGTGATGGAGTGAAAAGACATTATATTAAATGTCCTAGATGTCTAACTGAATACACATCTTACTTTACAAACGAAGCGATCAGACGTAAGCAAAGCAGAATCAGAAAACTGTTTATTGTCCTTCGGAGTGCGAGATCAGAAAAGTTACTCGAAATGTATAAAAAGAAAATCAAAGAAGCGCAAATGGATTGTCAAAAAGGTATGGATCAACTAAGGCGGGAAATGGAAGCCCCCCTACCTTAAATCCCTAGAAACGATTTGGCGTAGACCGCGTCTCCCTCAACATCGCGAAAAATTCCCTAAATGAAAATTCGGAAGGAGGTGAGGGGATGGCAAGGCCGAGACAACCAGTTGACTTGTTGCTAGTGAAAGGGAAGAAAAACCTTACCAAGAAAGAGATTGAAGAAAGAAGAGAGCAGGAAATCAAGGCACCAGATGACAAAGTGAAAGCTCCTTCTTACTTACCAAAAGACTTAAAAAGAGAATTCAAAAAGATAGCGGACGAGCTCAAAAACATCGGGATTATGACAAATTTAGATGTTGATGCGCTTGCCCGTTTTTTGTTTGCAAGAAAACAATATTTACAAATAACAGAAATCATATTAGATACGCCGATCACAACTCTTGCTGAAAATTCAGAGGGAGAAAAGTTTGAAATTGCGAATGCTGCCTACAGTGATCTTCTTATAAATCAAGACAAGCTGTTTAAGCAATGCAGACAAGCATCAAGTGATTTAGGATTAACCATTTCCTCTCGCTGCAAACTTGTCATTCCGAAAAAAGATGATGGGAAACCGAAGTCAAAAGAAGAGGAACGCTTTGGAGGTCGCATGTAATGCTAACGCAGGAAATGACCGCAGAGCTTTTAATTGAGCGTGTATGGTCATATTGCGAAAAGATCGAATCGGGGGAAATAAAAGCAGGTAAGAAACACAAGTGGGCTGTCCAAAGATTTATTGAAGACGTAGAGCGGTTAGCAGATGAAGATTGCCCTTATTATTTTGACGCGGAAGCAGTCCTAGATTTTTACGAATGGGCCAAACAGTTTAACCATGTTGAAGGCGTATTGGCTGGTAAACCTATTGAGCTTACAGACTTTCAACTATTCATGGCTGCTAATATCTATGGGTTTTACAAAAAGATCAATGGTGCCAGGCGTTTTAGAAAGGCTTATATTCAGTTAGCGAGAAAAAATGCGAAATCACAATTGCTGGCTATCATGGCTTCATATGAAATATTTCCCACTAAGGAAAAACATCGTGTGTTTATTGCTGGTTGGTCAAGGGAGCAGTCAGATGAAGTTTATCAAGCAATCCTTGAGCAACTACAGCACGCACCTATTTTAGAGGGGAAATACACAGACGCCAACGGACAGGTCACGAAATATGCGACAAATTCAATTATCAAACCGTTATCCCGTGAAGCCCGAAAAGTTGGCGACGGAAAAAACCCATCACTAGGGATAGTTGACGAATATATGTCTCATGAAACAAGTGAAATATATGATGTTATTGATAGTGGTATGGTCGCCCGTCGTAGCCCTTTGATGATTATCATTACTACTGCAGGTTTCAACTTAAACGGGCCGTGTTTTAAAGAGTATCAGTATGTTTCTAAGATTCTTGATCCCGACATTGAAATTGAAAACGATGATTATTTTGTTATGATCTGTGAGCTTGATCCCCAAGACGATATAAAGGATGAATCGAACTGGATCAAGGCAAATCCGATAGTCGCAACTTACCCGGAGGGGATGGAATCACTAAGGGCAGCGTTAAAAGTTGCATTAGATGTGCCTGAAAAGATGAGAAGTTTCCTTACAAAAAACATGAATGGATGGGTTGATCAAAAAGACAACGGATATATGAAAATGTCTAAATGGCGGGCCTGTCATGGTGAAATACCCGATCTAAAAGAAATGGCGATCTATCTTGGTTTAGATTTATCTATGACAACGGACTTGACTTCTGTCGGGTGGGTTGGCGTTCTTGATGGTTTTTATTATGTCGGCCAGCATTCCTTCATTCCAGAGGAAAAGGCAAAAGAGAAAATGGCTACTGATAAAGTGCCTTATGATTTATGGCGTGATCAAGGTTGGATGACATTCACACCAGGGGAGGCAGTTGACTATCAATTTGTCGAAAGGTGGATCATTGAATTTGCACACGTCAACAAATTAAGGGTCATTGAAGCTGCTTACGACAAATGGAATGCGCTACACCTTGCACAACGGCTTGAGAGTAAGGGATTTAATATGGTTGAGCTGCCGCAAAGGATTCAGCATCTATCTTTACCCACAAAGGATTACAGACAAAAGGTATACGAGGGCAAGGTCATTCATGGGAACGATCCTCTTCTAACTTTTGCGTATAATAATGCGATCATTAAACAAGATGCTCAAGAAAACATCATGTTAGACAAAGCGAAATCACCGCAAAGAATAGATCCAGCTGCAGCGGTGATGAATGCTTTTGCAAGAGCAATGTATCACGATATGGGTGCAAACGTTGACTTAAACGAACACTTTTCAGGAAATTTCAGTTTTTAGGATGTGAGAGAGTGAAAAAATTCATTGTACTTCTGAAATCAATATTAAACGACTTGCTGTTTATCGGAGGGTGCACCTTTATTCTGCTGGCAGCGTATCGGGTAAATACAAACATCGGTCTATTTCTGACGGGTGTATTTTTTATGTTTTACGCCTACCTGCTGTCAAATCATGCGCGGCAGAAAGAGAGGTGAAATAAATGTTTATAGATAAGTTTTTTGAAAAACGATCCAGCTCAACAACAATAGACGGTTTCAGTCAGCTGATCAATCTATTCGGAGGTCGAGAAACGGCAAGCGGTGAAAGAGTGAGTGAAAGCAATTCACTTGTGCAGCCGGACATTTTCGCATGTGTTAACGTACTTTCTGATGACATCGCAAAGCTACCGATACACACTTTTAAAAAAGAGAGTCAAGGAGTCAACAGAAACCCTAATCACCCATCTGCCTATGCAATCTACGCAAGGCCGAATCCATACATGACTGCTTATGTGTGGAAAAAACTGATGATGACGCATGTCCTCACATGGGGAAATGCCTATTCGATGATTGAATTTGGGGCACATGGTTTCCCTGAAAAACTTTACCCGTTGCGGCCGGATTCAACAATAGCATACATCCATCCCGACTCAGGGAGGCTTTGGTACCAAACCACTGTTAACGGAAGAACGATGGAACTATATGAACACCAAGTGCTGCATTTTAAAGGTTTATCAACGGATGGCATTCACGGTAAGTCGCCTATTGGGGTAGTGAGAGAGCATATAGGCGCTCAAGCAGCTGCCACAAAATATAACGCAAAACTATATAAAAACGAAGCCACGCCGCGAGGCATTCTAAAAGTACCTTCTTTCTTGGATGAAAAACCAAAAGAGAACGTCCGTAAAGAATGGCTGCGGGTCAACCAAGGTGAAAACATAGCCATTATTGATAATGGACTAGAATATCAATCTATTGCCATGCCGTTGCAAGAAGCCCAATTCGTCGAGTCGATGAAGTTCAACAAAGCGCAAATTGCAATGATTTATAAAGTTCCGTTGCATAAGATCAACGAATTAGATAAAGCCACATTCTCAAATATCGAGCACCAGTCAATTGAATATATGAAAAACACTCTGCAGCCGTGGATAGTCAACTTTGAACAGGAGTTAAATATCAAACTGTTTACCGACAGTGATCAAAAAAACGGCCATTATGTGAAATTCAATGTTGATAGTGAGTTGCGCGGAGATAGTAAGACACAAGCCGAGTATTTCAAATTAATGATCGAATCAGGAATATTAAATAAAAATGAGGTTCGCGACTTGCTCGAAAGAAACCCTATACAACATGGCGATAAATATCTTTCTAGCTTGAATTATGTGTTCCTTGATTTCATGGAAGAATACCAGGGGCTTAAAGCTGGTGCAGCCATGAAGGGAGGTGACAGCAAGAATGAGTAAAGAAAAAGAAGTGCGGCTTCTCACGACGCCAATTGAGATCCGTTCTGATGGAGAAGGACAATCCGAATATGTGGAAGGCTATGCTTTGAAGTTTGAAAAATGGTCGGAGCGTTTGGGGTGGTTCAAGGAAATTATCAGTAGAAGCGCCTTAGAATCTACCGACCTATCAAACGTCATTGCACTTTTTAACCATCGAGAGGATTTCCCCCTAGCGCGAAATACCGTTTCAGGGGAGTCAGGGAAGCTTGAACTCGAAATAGATGGCATAGGTCTTAAATTCAGATTTAAACCGTCAGACACGTCATATGCCCGCGATCTCATGGAGAATATACGCAGCGGCGTTATTAATCAATGTTCTTTTGCCTTTTCGTTGGATTATAACGGCGAAGAACCTGACGAGTGGCGCATAAATGAAGATGAAGACATATACGAACGAAGAATAAACAGCATTCACCGAATTTATGACATATCTCTTGTAACGACACCAGCGTATAGCGATACCGAAGCTGTGGTAGGTGCTCGAAGCATGGAGAAAGTAGAAGAAATGAAAGAACAACGAAGCGCACCAACAGATGAAATTTTAAAAATTGAATTGGAACTTTTAAGCCTTGATCTTCCCGAATAAGGCTTTTTTGCGTTCTATGAGGAGGAAAAATGAAAATGACAAAAAAAGAAATTGAACTGCGTCAGCGGTTTACGCAAAAGAAAAAAGATGCTGATAAAGCACTAGCAGAAGGAAAAACAGAGGAAGCGCGCCAGCTTCTCGATGAAGTGAAAGAGCTTAAGAATCAAATTGAATTGATGGTAGAAGGACGATCACTGAACGTGCCGGATTTACCTGGCGGTGAAAATTTTGTGCCAGAACTAGAAAGAAACCCAGAGGGACGAAAAGGACCCGAAGGAGATAAAGAAGAACGTCAAAAGAAATTCACCAAGTTGTTCATGAAGTCTCTTCGTGGTAAATCTTTGACTCACGAGGAACGTGAATTTCTAGAAAATCCTGAGTTTAGAGCGATGTCAGGAAAAAACGAAGAAGATGGCGGAATCCTGATCCCCGAAGATATTTCAAGAACTATTAAAGAGTTAAAGCGGGAGCAGTTACATCAGCTTGAGCAATATGTCACGGTCGAACCGGTGGCAACCCGTTCAGGTAGTCGTATGCTTGAAAAAAACGGAGACATGACTCCGTTCCAAGACATCGAGGAAATGGGAAACATTCCAGAAACAGACCAGCCTAAGTTTACAAAGTTAACATATAGCATCACCGACTATGCTGGGCTTTTACCACTTTCAAATACATTGCTGCAGGATACAGATCAAGCGATCATGACATATGTTGCGAAGTGGTTCGTTAAAAAATCAGTCGCAACAAGAAACGCTCTTATCCTGGCTATCCTTGACGGTTTGAAAAAGGTTGAATTTAAAGGCCTGGATGATATTAAAAAGACATTAAACGTTACTCTTGATACTGCCATTTCATCCAGTGCAATTATCATGACAAATCAAGACGGGTTTAACTATCTTGATCAATTGAAAGACGCAGACGGCAAATATCTACTTAAAGATATTCCTTCTGAACCGACTAACAAAATGTTGTTTGGTCGCCGCGTGGTGGTGATCTCAAACAAAATATTGAAAACAAAAGCAGGGAAAGCACCTGTAATCGTTGGTGATTTAAAAGAGGCAGTTGTCTTATTTGATCGTCAACAACAGTCTATCGACTATACGAATCTTGCTGCAGGATCATTTGAAACGAACACAACAAAAGTGCGTGCAATTGAACGAGAAGACGTCCGAAAATGGGACGAAGAAGCCGTAGTATACGGCCAATTATCAATAAAAGAAGTAAAAGAAGAAGAGGTGAAAAAGTCATGAGAGTGACGAAAAATTACACCACTGATGGCGGGGATCGAACTGTCATCGGTGGTGTATTGGAGTTAGCAGGCGGAAAAATCGTCAAAGACGGCGAGGAAGTGAGTCTAGGAGGCGGCGGATCAGCTGCACCAGGAAGCGTGACACATGAAATGCTTGCTGAAAAAGCGGTTCGTTCGGTAAACATCGGGACGGGAAGCGTCATGCCGGAGCATCTTAATTCGTCTATTGAAACTAGACTCAAGGGAATGGAAGACGAAATAAAAGAGCTGCAAAGCAAACTGAGCAAAGAATAAACAACGGAAAGGATTTGAACTAACATGGCAAAAGATTTTCTGAATGAAAGTAATGGAGTATTAACATCTGCAGAGGCGGGCCCTGATGGTAAACCTATCACAGCAGTTACGGTGAAAGATAATAGCGAAGAAAATCCTCTTTATGTGAAGGGGTTAAAGGGTGATCCTGGTGAACAAGGCCCTCAAGGTCCTAAAGGTGATACTGGCCCTCAAGGTCCAAAAGGCGACAAGGGAGATCCTGTAGTAATTGAAACAGGGGCTATTAAGAACGAACATTTAGGCGATGGGTCTGTGAACTCACGGACAATCGGTAAAGGTAGCGTTAAATGGGACAATATCAATTCAGAAGTACAAAAAATGATTACAGATTTACAGTCGCGAGTCGATGGGCTTGAGGGTAAAGAAAAAGAAAATACTGAATAAGTAGGCGATCTTCTATGGATTTAAAAATGCTGAAAGATGAATATTTAAAGGTTGATACCGACCAAGATGACGCCTTGCTTAAAACCTTAATTACTGCAGCAAAGGGGTATATCAAAAATGGTATTGGGCGTTATGTTGAAGGTAACGAGCAGTATGCACTTGTAACAGGCATGCTTGTTGCTCATTGGTACGAAAATCGAGGGGTGTATGAGTCAGGCGTTTCCGGCTCATCCATCCCTTTTACTATTCGGGACCAACTAAGTCAACTTCGCTATGTGGAGGTAGAAGAGGATGAAGAAGATAAGCGAGTTGAATCGTCGTTTAACCTTTCAAGTAAAGAAAAGGGTGCAGGATGACGAACTGAAATGGAATGAAACCTATGAAAATGTTTTTGAGACATGGGGTTCAATTGAAGGGTTTTCCGGCTCAAAGTCAGACACGCTTGTGGCAGGTGCGTTAGGCGTCAAGTCACCGAAGAAAATCACAATTAGATATCGTGAAGACGTTAAACAAGACATGCGAATCCTTCATCAAACTGGAACAGACGAGACAGGGAAGCCAATCTATCGCACTTTCGACGTAATGGATTTCAACGACATTGAAAATAAAAAGAAGCGACTTGAAGTCACATGTAATGAGGTCGGTATTAATGGCTGATATGGACATTGAAGGATTCGAAGATTTAACGAGATATTTTCATAAAATCGGTGACGATGTGGAAAAAGCTGAAAAGATAGCACTTAAAGCTGGCGGCGAGGTGATAGCCGCGCACCAAAAAAGTAACGTGAATAAGAGTTCAAAAAATCAGCCTCACATGGTCGATAACATCACTGTTTCAGCTGCAAGAGAATCCAAAGACGGTGAGCTGTTTGTATCGGTTGGGCCAAATAGAAAAGTCGCATACAGAGGACGTTTTTTAGAATGGGGCACGTCTAAAATGCCGCCGCATCCATTCATTGAAAAAAGTGCAATCGAAGGGGAGGGACAAGCTGTGAAGATCATGGAAAGAATTATCACGGCGCCTATTAAATGAGCTTTGATGCTAAGAAAGAATTGAGCGCAGCGTTAATAAAAAACGATGAATTAAAGCAGCTTGTCACGGGTGGTTTTCATAATCTTGTGGCCGATGATGTGGCCGCATTCCCCAGGGTTGTGTTTTCAGAGATTACAAATAGGGATCAAGAGTATAGAGACAACCATTCCGCAGCAAGTGAGGTTCGATTCCAGTTAAGCATATTTTCAAAAGCAGACACACGGAAAAACGAAACAGAAATAGCGAAACAAATAGACCGTCTTATGAAAGATTTAGGTTACGGAAGATATGATTCAGTGGATCTTTACGAAACAGATACAAAAATCTTTCACAGAGGTATGAGATACGTCAAAACATTTTTCTAGGAGGAAAACAGATGGGGAAAACAATCTACGGATTAGACATGTTTCATTATGCTGAACTTATTCAGGATGATGACAAAGGACTTGAATACGCAAAGCCTGAAAGGTTGCCCGGTGCCGTGAACGTCAAAGTCGATCCTAAATCCGAGCAATCTAAATTTTGGGCTGATAATGGCGTCTATGATTCATTTAACAACATGGGTGACATTGACCTTGAGGCAGAACTAGCAGATTTGCCTATTGAGGTGCAAAACAAGATTTTCGGTCACAAGGTCGAGAATGGAATTTCTTTTGCCAGTTCTGATGATAAGGCTATTTTCTTGGCTTTCGGGTTTAGAGCGAAAACATCTACGGGCGGGCATAGGTTTTATTGGTTCTTAAAGGGATTACCTGAATTGCTGGCCAATGAAAATAAAACCACAGAGGGTAAAGCAGACCCTGAAACAGCAAAATTCAAGGCGGGCTTTATGACACTGCAAAACAAAAAAGGAAAAAATCGTTGGAAGGCTCAAGCTGAATTCGATGAAGGCTTTGATCCGGATGAATGGTTTAAACAAGTTGTATACGACGGGGCGTCGTTTGCAACGGGAAAAGATACAGAGGATTCCACAAGTTCAGTAGATCTTGGAAAGGGCGTTTAATAACGCTCTTTTTTATTTTGTAAACGGGAGGCAATATCATGGAGGCATTGACAATCACCTTGCATTTAAACGGAAAGAAAAAGAAATTTTCCACACCTAACTTTATCACGGGCGCGTTATTTAGGACCGCGGCAGAAATAACAGAAGACCTTGAATCGAATGATCCTGAAAGAATTTATACAAGTAGACAATCAGAGTTTATTTGTGAAGTGTTCGGAAATAAATTCACTGCAGAAGAATTTGAACAAGGCATTGATTCACGACTTTTATATAGAACGATTTACGCAACCGCAAACTATGTCATCGGAAATATAGTTGAAGCGAGCAAGATCATGAATCCTGAAACCGGAGAGGAAGCAGAGCCGGGGGAGTAAGTTTGTCCGATGCTGTCCTTGATATGTATAACGCATTAGAGGACATTGGCTTTACTCAAAATCAGATAGACGAAATGGACATTGTCTATCACCTAAAACGCCTTGCACGTAGGAAAGAAGCGAGCAAGGAAAAGCCAAGTAAGAACGCTACAGCATCGGATAAACCTTTATACATTGATCAAATACCTGGACTGTAAAAAGGTGGTGAAGGATTGAGCAAAGACATTAAAGTAAAGCTGTATTCTAATTCGTCCCAATTTAATGGCGAAATGAAAGCAATTGCCGTTCAAATGAAGAACATCAAGTCTGAGTTTGAAAAGAATCGGACTGCCGTTGGTGTGTGGGGTAATGAACTGAAAACATCACAAACGAAAGTCAGAACCCTTTCACAGCAATTAGACCAGCATAAAATGAAGGTTAAAGCACTTGAAAGAGCTTATGCAGATTCAGCCATCAAGAAGGGAAAGGATGCGGAATCAACGCAAACCCTTGCCCGCAGGTTGAACTATGCAACAGCTGAAATGAATAAAACGCAAAACGCGTTAACACAAACGACTAATAAAATTAAGAAAATGGAAGCTGAAATAAAACGTACTTCCTCATCGCTTTATAAAATGGGCCAAAGAATGAATACAGTTGGCAACACAATGAGAAGCAAGGGTGCTTCAGTAGCGATGACTACAGGTGTTGCTTTTGCTGGCTTGGTCCTCCCACTGAAAGACGCTGTAGAAGTTGGTATGTCATTTGAAACACAAATGAGTAAAGTTAAAGCAATATCAGGGGGAACAGCTGCAGAAGTCGAAAAGCTGAAAAACCAAGCCAAAGAGTTAGGGGCAACAACTGTTTTCACCGCCAGCCAAGCAGCAGACGCACAAAGCTTCTTGGCAATGGCCGGATTTAAAGCAAACGACATTTACGCAGCGATGCCAGGTATGCTGAATTTAGCAGCTGCAGGTCAACTAGATTTAGCTGCTGCCGCCGATATTTCATCTAATATGATGCAAGCTTTTGCCATGAAAGCATCGGAAGCTGGGCACGCATCGGACGTAATTGCATACGGTGCAGCTAACGCAAATACGAATGTGGAGCAAATGGGAGAGGCCATGAAGTTCCTTGCGCCTAACGCCAATTCATTAGGATGGGGCCTAGAAGAGTCAGCGGCCGCAGTCATGGCGTTTGGTGACGCAGGTTTACAAGGTTCTATTGCAGGACAAGCCTTTGGTACGTCCTTAATTAGGTTAGCGACACCAGCTAAAAAAGCTCAAAAAGAAATTGATAGATTAGGTTTTGCGTTCTTTGATGCGGCGGGAGACATGAAAAGCATGCCGGAAGTTGTGGCCGAAATGGAAAAGGGCATGAAAGGCATGACGAAGGAACAGCAAGCTGCAACCTTAAAAACCATTGTCGGCGCTGAATCTTATAAACATTGGGCTATTCTTTTACAAAAGGGCAGTAAGGCATTAAAAGATAACACGAAGGCGCTAAAAGAATCGGACGGTGCGGCTAAAAAAATGGCTGATACAATGCTTGATAATGCGCGAGGCAGTATCATTGCTTTTCAATCAGCTGTGGAAGGCGCGAAGATTAAACTCACTGAAAGTCTACTTCCTGCACTTGGGAACCTAGCTGATAAAGGTGCAGATATCGTTTCCATGTTTAACAAAATGGATTCTGCCACAGCCCAAACGGTTGCTAAAACGGCGCTGTTTGCTACGGGTGTCCTGGGTGCCACAACAGCAGTCGCAACGCTCACAATGGGTATCGGTGCACTCTTAGCATTTACGGGTCCAGTGGGGCTTGCGATAGTTGGTGGAACGGCTTTACTAGGCGGTATTGCCGTAGCGACATATGCTTATAATGAACAGCTGAAAAACCAAAAGAAACGCCAAGAAGAAGCAAAAGAATCGGCTCTTCTATATGGTGAGGGTGTTTCTAAAGCGACACAAAAAGCGGCCGGATCATACGTCAACTTGCGTGAAAAAGCCACTTCACAACTGTTTCAGTTAACACAGGTTTCAGGAAAAGAAGCCGAGAAGATGGCTAGCAATCTATTGTCTACTTATCAAAAAATGTCCACTTCTCTTATTAAGGAGTTAGAAGGATTTAAGACTGATGCAATAGCAGTTCTCAAAGGACTATTTGAAGACCAGGAAAAAGAGACAAAGAAAATCGGAGAAGATTGGTCAGATCAATTGGTTGGCGACATTGACAAAGACGTCCAAAAAGTTCGCGAGAAAATGCGGCATTTAGAAAAATTGAAAGATGAAACAGGTTTAATGACATCGAAAATGAATGCTTCTCAAAAGAAAACATTTGAGGATATAATTTCATTCTTTCAACAGTCAACAAGTAAATTTGCCGCAAACCAAAAGGACGCTTTAGCCATTCAACAGAGAGTTTCAGAGAGTCAAACAAAACTCTCTTTTAAAAATGCCAAAAGCTACAATGATCAAATTAGCGGCATTTACAAGGAGGGGCAGAAGGCAGCAAAAGAAGATCGTGATTACAGAAATAAAGTTTTAGACGAGGCTCTTGCAAAAGAAGCCATATCAGCCGCACAGCACAAAGCACTAAAAGCTAAAAGTAATGCTGATTATCAAAAGTCTCTTGCTGAGAACCTAGAAGCGTATAAAAACAATTCAAAAGCGTTATTTGATCAAATGGCTCAAGACGGGAAACTGCTGGATTTAGAAACAGGAAAAGCACTAGAAAAACAAATAGAATACTCAAGTAATTCAATGGGCATCTTCACCAATCAAGAGGAGCAAGAAGAAAAATACCAAGCGCGATGGGCTGAAAGACAAGTAGCGTTCTTACAAAAACTTGGAGACAGCAAAGAAGAAGCCTTAGAAAAAACGAAACAAGCACTCATTGAATTTAACGAGGGTTTAGGCTTTTCTGCAGAAGAATCAGCGAGTAAAGCAAACGAAGCGATCATAAATGCTGAAAAAGAATTCAGTCGTGAAACATCTGCCCGTGAATCAGGAAAGAAAATGGGGGATGAATTTGCTGATGGTCTAATAGATGCTACACCAAATACATTGGCGAGTGGTTCTATTCTAAAACAGTCATTGGATCTGAAATTACGTGAGGAAAACGGCATTCCTAGAATCGCAGGGAAAGAAAAAGGTCAATCGTTTAGTGACGGTATTAATTCATCAAAAGTTAATGTATCTAACAGCGGAACATTGCTGCAGCAAGCACTTAGGCAAAAGCTAAGTGAAGGCAATGCAGGTGCTAAAACATTCGGCTCTCAAAAGGGCCAATCATTTAGCGCGGGTATAAGCTCCACAAAAGGCAGCACAAGCACTGCAGCAAGTAGCGTTAACCAAACAGCGTTATCAAACCTAAACAAAAATACTACTCAAGCCACACAAGCAGGTGTAACAAAAGGGAAAAGCCATAGCGCGGGAATAACAAGCACAAAGGGCGCCAATACGTCTGCAGCATCTTCCGTAAGTGCGTCAGCAACAGCCCAACTTGCCAAAACAACCGATGGCGGAGGCGGACAAAAAGCAGGCGTTCAATTCGCATCAGGAATCCGTAGCCAAGCCGGAAACGCTAGTAATTCAGGTAGCACCGTAGCACAATCGGGAAAACAAGGCTTATCAAGCGTGAAAACAACTAGCACAGGGGCTGATTTTTCTAAAGGATTTGCTAACGGTATTCGTAGTATGGGTGGCACCGGCGGGATAATTTGGAAAGCAGCCTGGACTATTGGTAAAGTTGCCATTCAATCTCTTAAAAAATCAATAGATTCTAAATCTCCTGCAAAGAAGACCATCGCAGAAGGTGTGAACTTTGGAGACGGCTTTATCATTGGTCTTGGTGAAAAAGCGAATGAAGTGAAAAAAAGCACTGCAGCTATGGCGCAAGGTGCTATGTCGTCATTTAAATCTGAAATTAATAGAATGGCTTTTAACATTCAGGGAGCAGCAGATGAGATAAACACAATGCGTGCCGAACTGACTGTGAAAAACGAAATTGATACACCTGTATTAAACCAAAAGTTAGACACTCTTATTAGCCTTCTATCAAATAATCTACAAACTAATAATGAAAGCGTAAGTGCTGCAGGGCAAACAATTAAAATCCATCCTTCGCCTGTCATTATTGGTGGTGAGCATTTAGCAGACATTGTTTTTAATCAAGGAGACACATCCATACTAGATAAAAAGAGCGCTCAAAAATACGAGCAGAACGCGTATAAAGGAGGGTTGAAAAGATAATGGATCTGTATTTTGATTTCAGAGACGGAATGGGGGAGCAGCCTTTGACGGGGTTGCTGCCCTATTTTAAGTTGCTTAGCTTTGCACCTGACGCGCCGAGCACTGATAGGGAGCTTGTACAATTAACAAGGTTTAACGGACTTGTACCGACGCAGCATCCCCGCGACATAGTGTACAAAGAAAGGTCTATCAAGGTTGAGATATTGCTTGATGCTAAAATCGCGGCAAACTTTTATCAGTACAGACATGAGTTTTATGATCTCGTTGTTCAGCCCTCCTGGTATTACATTTCATGTGATCTGCTTCCTGGGAGGCGTTTTGCGGTTACATGCGATGGGGGCTTTCAGATCCCTAAGGACAAGCAAAAAAACCAGGTATCTTTCCAAGTGGATTTTAACAATATCACTGGGCTGGCAGAGTCAAAAGGCACGTCTTTAAGCGCTCAGAATTTTTCCGGCGAAAGATGGTTTTCAGGAATGGGAATCCAAAAGCGCGATGATCTGCAGTACCGATTTAAAAACAAAAAACGGTTTAGTGTTTTCAATCCTGGCTTACCAATTAATCCACTGCAGCATGATTACAATGTGCTTCTTAATGCAAAAGGAAAAAACATAACGATTATCAATCATACGAATAACGAAAAATTGAAAATAGAAGCACAGTTGAAAAAGTCCCAGCAGGTCAGAAACCTGAAACAGTATACCGTTGTCGGCAATAAAAGATTAAAAACGTCGGGAAGGCTGCCGTCCTTAGATAAAGGCATTAATGAGTTTGAGATACAGAACACCAATGATTTTGAAATTGTATTCGATACAAGATTTTATTTTCCGTAAAAGGGGGATGTCATGGCTGCAGCAGATTTTATAAAGAAACTAGCACCGGGAGCGCAGAAGGTTTACAAGAAATATAATGTCCTTGCGAGCCTAGTCATCGCTCAGGGGTGCCTAGAAAGTGGTTTCGGATCCAGTGGTCTTTCTCAACAAGCCAACAACCTATTTGGAATTAAAGGAACTTATAACGGCAAATACGTATTAATGTGGACTAGTGAGCAGGACAAAAAGGGAAACGTTACTAGGATACAAGCGAAATTTAGAAAGTATCCATCATATGCTGAGAGTCTCGCGGATTTAGGGAGTTTGTACACTCGTTTGAGTCGATATAAAGATGTGGTAGGTGAAAAAGATTATAAAAAGGCTACTGCAGCAGTTTCAAAAGCCGGATACGCCACCGACATAAATTATGCAACAAAATTAAACAGCATCATCTTTACTTACAAACTTACACAATATGACACCTTTGATGATGTGCCGGATGAACCAGAACCAGAAACACCAACTAAACCTTCTTATCCAAGTAAAGAGTATCAGGGAAAGGACGTAGAGTTAAACGACGGACTACCTTCTGATATTGATTTTAGGCAGCTGCATGTCTCAACCAAAGACGGCAAAGAGCTTGTGGAAATCGTTGGTGCTGTGTTGGAGCTTCAAGACGATACAACAGGTAAGAAGAGTTTCACCTTTACCCTGTTTCGGACTGAGGATAACGGAACAGAATTTGATTTATTAGTACCTGGAAACATACTGTACTTGGACGAAAAAGTTTACAATCATCAAAAGTATTACATCACAGATATTGAGCTTGATCAGAGCAGAAAAAACGTCCTGCAGAAAAAGGTTACGGCCAATCATGTGTATACTGTTCTTCTTGTAAATGACAGAGTCGAAGAAAAAATTTCAAAGAAACTGAACATCAAAGAAGCTTTAGACTTTGCCCTGGCTGGTACGCCTTTTCAATATGTACTAAAAGCAAAACTATCGGAGTTTGACGAAGTAGATCAGGACGGCTTTGGAGAAAAGAACAGAGTCGAATTGATGGATCAGATTGTTGAGGATTATGAAATAGAACTTGATGTAAATAACTATGTCATCTATGTGCATTTAAAAATGGGCAAGGTGGTAGATTACACTTTCGACAGCCGATACAATATGCCGGGCTTTAAATTGAAGATCAATGATCAAAACACGTCAACGCGCGCCTGGGGTTACGGCGCAGAAAAGAAAGCTAAGAAAAGTGACACAAAGTCAACCGATACAAACAACACCAAAGAGGATGAAAAGGAAAAAGAGCCTGACTATGAATTCGAGCCTATCCTATACATTCATCCTGATGAAGAAAAATTTTTGATCGAGGGTAAGCCGCGCTGGGGTGAGCCGATAAGAGACGATACAGTAAAAAAAGCAAGCAACATGGTATCTGCTTTGAAAAAGCACGTAAACCCATATCCTGACGTGGTAGTTGAGGCTGAGTATCAGTATATCTATGAGCCAGCATTGCAGGGTATAGAAGAGGATTTTTGGAAAGGTGACACGATCCACGTCATTGCTGATACAGCAAACGGGATTACGTTTGAGGATGATGTAAGGTTAGTGTCTGTTACTTATAATCCCCTCAACCCGTATGACAGCCCTAAAATGACTTTCGCTAACTTTAGGAAAGACATCCAGGACTATCAAGTAAGCCAGGCACGGCAGATTAAGCAACAAAAAAGATATATAGATCAATTGATGAGAACGCTCAATTAGAAGCGTTTTTTCTTTTGGATTTGAAAGGAGTGAATAAATTGGTCCGGCTTAAAAAAGATTATGACACAACCCGAAACTCAGTCTATGAATCCCAATTGCGCGGCGACATGCAAACAGTTGAGAATGAGCTTAATAAGAACGCCAGTGAATTACAGTCTCACAAGGATAGTAAAAAAGCTCATTTATCTAGTCAGATTATGCATGGTCTATTTACGGTTGCCAACAGGATTGACAACATGTGGGCTAGATTGACAAACCTTGTTCTTAATCATGACGGGAATGATGTCAAAGAAGTTGTAGACACCCGTGTTGCCCTTGACGCAAGCATTCACAAAACTGTAAAAGACAGATTAGATTATGATTTTGGTTTGATCATAAGTCGCTTAGATCGGCAGCCTGACATTAATGTACTTGATTTAGGCGCTGATCCAACTGGCAAATATGAATCCGCATTTGCGATTCAAGCAGCTTTAGACAGAGCTAAAAAAGGTAAAAGTGTCAGAGTAGTTGTGCCTCCGGGCTTTTACCGTTTAGGTGCAAGGCTGGTCAATTGGGGAAATACTTGGTTCGATGCTAAGGGTGCCTATTTACTAAATTATCACGGCAAGACGATGATGACTAATGGTGACGGAACAGTTGAGTACCTGGGCTATGAAGGAAATGGAAATATATACATTGACGGAGGGACTTGGGATTGCAGAGGAACAGAATTTAAAACTAAAAATAACTGTTTTTCTTTCGGTCATGGTAAGAACATCTTTATTAGAAATTCTGCTTTTAAGGATGTCAGCGGTTATCATGCGATAGAATTTAACGCTTGTCAAAACTTTAAAGTGTTAAATTCAGATTTTTATGGATTCGTAGACCATGATGGATCAAGATATTTCTCGGAGGCAATTCAGGTGGACCTTGCACAAAGAAAAGAAGTATTCGGCGCTTTTGGCGCTTATGACTTCACGACTTGCAAAGACGGACTAATTCAAGGTTGTAACTTTGGCAAATCTAATACACCAGGTACGCAAGCATGGCCGAGAGGTGTCGGTTCTCATTCTTCCACCATAGGCTACTGGCATGAAAACATAAGAGTTAAAGATTGCTTATTTGAGGATATGGAAGGTTGGGCCATTCGCGGCTACAACTGGAACGTCACAGATATAAAAGATAATACGCTGCGAAACTGTAGATTTGGTATAACAGTCAGCGCCATTGATCCAGCAAATAAACACCATTCCCTAAACGATAAGTTTGAGCAAATGTCACGTTCACAGTCCTTTAGACATGTTCACGTCTCAGGTAACACGATATTAGACACAAGGGAAAACGAAGCGATTTATATTCGTGGTATTAACGACGAATCAGGATTTGTGAGAAATGTTAATATCCAAAACAACATTATTGATGGTGTTGGTGGTACAAACGAAGCTGGCATCAGATTGGATGCAATCAGAAATGGCATTGTATCCGGTAACCAGATTTCAAACACATCCGGTGATGGGGTTCTGATGAATGACTGCGTAGGAGTAACCGTATCTGGCACAAACCAAATTAGTTTTATCGGTCGGGATGGTATTGCAGCTTTCGGTGATTCTTCTGATTTAAGTATTACTTCAAATGTTATTAGAAGACCTAAACGCTATGGTATTGAAATTTCAGGCGTGCTTTTTGGTGAAGTTTCAGACAACAATATCACAGGTGCGGGACATGGTGAACATGGAAAGTATGAAGCCATTAGAATTGCAAACGGAGCAAGAGATATACTTCTTGCAGATAACAAGTGTCGATCTATATCAACATTAACGAAATTAGCAAGGGCGGGGATTTACATTACTTCCTCTGTTAAAGGAATTGTTAGACATGGAAACTACTGCAAGGGTGACTGGACAATCAGCGGCATCGTAGACAATTCTAAAAATCCAAAAACGGATGCAAAGGACGTGGCGTAGTGTATTTGATCATGGATAAAGATAGGTTAGAAGTGGCTTCGGCTTTTGTGTCGGGGGAGGATGTCACTGCTTATGACTTTGAAGGAAACCGAGTAATCCAGCTTGAGGGAGTCAACTTTGACAACGTGTATTTATTAGACGGGGACGGCCAAAGAGTTGAATTTTCACAAATCGCGCCAGTAAGTCAGAGTGAAATAGAAGAAATGCGAAACCTTATTAAAACTCTGAATGATAAGGTTCTGCAGCTAGAAAAGGAGGGTAGGCAATGACCAATAAAATATACAAAAATGGTTCGCTATCCTTTGTCATAGATGCTTACAATCAAAGCGTCTATGATTCTAAAATCATTTTTTCAACTCAAGATGTAGGCACAGCTAGATTAATATTCAAGCTGCGTAAAGATGGTATGCCTCTCCCCTTATCAGCTGTAGAGGGTAAGTTAGTATTGTTATTCTCCAATGGGTCAAAGCACATTAGAAACATCTTGGTGTCTGACAAAGTGGAAGGGATAGCCGAATACATTTTAAACGATGAAGAGATTAAGCTATACGGCAGAGTGCAAGCGTCTTTGAATCTCTTCTATAAAAATGGACAATCAATGTCTGTGCATGAATTCATTTTTGATATAAAGAAGAACCTCATTGATGAAAATATTGTTCCAGCTGCAGAATATTACATCGACCATTTTGACTCGTTGAAATCAAAAATAGAGCAAAAAGCAGCAGAACTTGAAACCGATATAAAAAAGCGCACCGATGTCATGCAAGGAAACATTGACGAGACTACAAAAGAGCTTCAACAGCAGCTTGAACACTTAAAAGAAAAACTAGATGACCTTGAATCTTTAGAAACAAAAGAAGGCTCAAAAAGAAAAGCTGACACAGCACTTGCAACAGCTAAAAAATATACAGATGAACATGCGGCAGACAAAAAAATACATGTGACCGAAGCGGATAAGGAAAAGTGGAATGAATCTCAGTTAGCAAAAATCACAATGGATAGTGGCAGAGTTTTTTATAGGAGCAGCTCAGAAGTTACCGACTATAACACAATAACTCAAACGGGCATGTACTTGATATACAATGCGGGTGTCAATGGTCCTCCGTCTTTTAACCGAGTTTTTATGCTTGTCATGAGCTACAGCAATACCCTGGTGCAGATAGCGTACGAGTCGGTTGCTGGTAAACAGGCCTATTTCCGATTCCGCAAAGCAGATGCCGAAACTTGGACGGCTTGGGAACGTCAGTTGACAGCATCCGATCTTGACGTAATATGGCAAAAGCCAACATTACAGCCTAGCTGGAAGCAATATGCGCCAGCAGATGGCAGTATTCATACGGTTAGATTTAGTAAAGACACATCTGGTGTCGTGGAAATCAAAGGCGCCGTTTACGGAGGGGTACTAGGTCTTGACACGCCAGTCTTTACTCTTCCAGCAGGGTATCGTCCGATGCAGTCTGAATATTTTGTTGGCATTGCGTCAAGCATTGGAACGTCAGGAGTGCCGCAAATTCATCGAACCTTTATCGGCACAGACGGCCGAGTATGTATACAGTCCAGTTCAAACACATCAAACCCTGTTGACTTTTTATCATTCGGCTTTCGTTTTAGGACTAGGTAAGGAGGTAGTTAAAATGGTATGGGTCTATAAATTTAATGATGAATTTATTTGGCAGCCGGGCGAAGAAATTGAAGTTGACGTTGAAAATGGCGAGCAAATACCCGAAAGTTACACAAAAACACAACCCCCGAACGGGCTGTATCTGCATAAGTATGATCCAGTTAAAGATGAGTGGTTCGAGTCAGCAACCCAAGAGTATATAGACAGCTTTCAACCTGATCCACTTCCGCCAGATGATGTGACCTTGCTAAAAAAACATGTCGCTCTTCTTACACTGCAACTTTCGCAAATGCAGAAAGGCGGGGCATCATGATTTATCCAACGGCGGCCGACATAAAAGTATTTTGGGATTGGGGCGTTTATACACCGGAAATTATGAAGGAATACGTTTCATTGAAAGTAATTACAAAAGTAGAGTTTGAAGAAATAACAGGATTGAGGTTCGATAAGCCTGTTATCTCAGTGGATTTAGGTTCAACAGCATCTTAACAGGTGCTTTTTATTTTGCCTTCTTGAAGGAGGTGATTAACGAAATGGAGGAAACGATAGTGTTTATTAACTTTGAAACTTTGGATCTTGCACGAACATACCTATTTGGCGGAGTGAAATTTTTGGACTTGCTCTTGCTGCTAAGTGTCATCGACGTTTTAACAGGAATCATTAAAGCATGGAAGATCGGCAAGCTACGCAGCCGTACGGCATGGTTCGGTTACGTTCGTAAAATGCTTAGTTTTGTTGTCGTGATTGTAGCCAATATTATTGATCAGATTATGGGGCTTAATGGAGTGCTGACCTTCGGGACAGTCTTGTTTTACATCGCCAATGAAGGGCTTTCCATCGTGGAAAACCTTGCACAGATCGGTGTGAAAATTCCAGCTTCTATCACAGACCGTCTTCACGTCATCGAGTCTGATAGCCAAAAAGAAGAATCAGAAAAGAAAGCTGCTGAGTAATCGGCGGCTTTTTTCTATATAAAAACAAATGAATGGAGAGATTGAATATGACAAAGAAAATTATGCTTGATCCAGGACACGGCGGACACGATCCAGGCGCAGCAGAAAATGGTTTGAGAGAGAAGGATCTTGTATTAAAGATTGCAAAGAAAACTAAAACGATTCTTGAAAAGGTATATGGGGCATCAGTTAAGCTCACACGATCAACCGATGTTTATATTGATCTGTCTCAAAGAGCCAAACTAGCAAATAATTGGGGCGCTGATTATTTTGTTTCAATCCATATCAATGCAGCTGGTGGCACAGGCTTTGAGTCGTTTCGTTACGACAAGTTAGCTGCATCATCCAGCACTGGCAAGCAGCAAAAAACCGTGCATGATTTCATTTATAACAAGATCAAAGCAAAAACATCAGACCGCGGGAAAAAGTCTAAAAATCTTGCGGTGTTAAGAGAAACAAAAATGCCAGCATTATTGACAGAGAACCTTTTCATTGACCGCAAAGAAGATGCTGTGCTGCTCAAACAAGAATCTTTCCTTGATTTGTTGGCCGAGGGACACGCAGAAGGGATCGCGGCGGCTGTCGGTTTAAAAAAGGTGTCATCTTCATCTAAAACAAGCCCTACACCAAAGGGCGTTAAAATGGCCGTAGTTAAGCCGAATGCTGACGGGTGGCTATGGGTCTATGATAAGCCCAATTGGTCAGCAAAGCACAAAAAAGTAAAGCCGGGTGAAGCATTTACGATTGATAAGACTGTTACGGTCAACGGGTCAAAAATGTATAAATTGAAATCAGGTCTTTATATCACAGCTGCCACAAAATATGTTCAGATAAAACAAAAGTAAAATAAAAAGCCCTTCCAAATTGGAGGGGCTTTTTTGTTTTTCTTTATTCAGTTCGATGCTTCATTTTATTGAACGTCCTAAAAGAAGCTTCAACGCCAATGAAAACGACAAAGAAAATTATAATCCAACTAACTAAGTCTGCCCAAATATTGGACATGTTAATAACACCAAATTTACTTAATCCCGATTGAATTACAAAGGAGATTAAAGCAGTTATAAACACAGACAGAAACCAATTTGTTTTTTTCAATTAAACCACTTCCTTTCAAAAATTAAAGGAATTTGCAAACATACTTGGTTGTTTTATTTTCATTCTTGTAACGTTTGCAAAATTCATGGCCACCCATATCTAGAAGCTTCTTACCTAGCCATGCTAGACCTGCGCCAGCCAATACTTTAGCTGCCCATATCAATAATGGAGCAACCATAGTTGTAATTTCGCCTTTTTTCTGTGCAACTAATTGATCTTGATACACTTTTTCAGCATCAGTACCGGTCAATGATTCTAAATGATTTTTGATCTCTAATGAAATACCCTTTGGTAAACCAGCATTGATAACTTTAGATTCATCAAAGGAAAAAGTTTTATCTACTTCATTGTATGTAGCAGCTTCGAAAATAGCCTGTGCAATTCTTTGTTGTTTTTGAGGGTCCCATTGTTCTTTTGCTGATGCCTGCCCAAAAGCAGAAGTGATTCCAAGAGTTACAATAAGTGTTAATACAAGTGTAAGTTTTACATTTAGCTTGCGCAATAAACCGTTCATACTAAACATCCTCCCCCTAAAAGTATTGTCCTACACCCGTATGGTAACAATTAACAGGCTTTATTTTCCATACTTTTTATAAAAATGGTAAAAATAGACTAATTAAAAGTCCCGTCATTTGTGACGAGACTGTGAAATGTTCTTATTTAAACCTCCATTCTTGCTTCTCTTTATCCCATTCAAGTTCATTTCTTGATATAAGGTTCTTAACCGCCTTACGGATTGCTAGCTCATCCTTACCTGTTTTCCGTTTAAGTTCATCCATCGAGGGATTTTTTCTGAATCTGCTCATGTTGTATATGATCCGGTAAAGTTTCCTTTCAAGATCAGTCACGGCATACCCTCCTGCAAAAAAAATAGAATATATGTTCGATTGTAAATGTTAATAAAAAACCCTTCAACTTGAAGGGTCATTTTAAAGAAGATACTTTATCAGTAATTATCATATGTTCTCCTGAACGCTCGTAAGAGAATTTAGCCAATGTTTCATCTTCATCTATATAAGGAACTTTCCAAAATACAGCTATCTGATTGACTGTATCATTATCTTTGCCAATGTTTGCAGCTAAGTCATCACTATACATTTCAACCATGTTATAAGCTGTCTTACTTGTGTTCAAGGCATCAAAAGACAAGTAAACAAGAGCAATTAGCTTGTTCTTCTCACTCGAACCCATATCTTCGTTAATTTCAATTTTTTCAATAGATGTGGTTTTATAGTTCTCTTTGATAATTGTTTTGATTTCTATTTCTGCATCATCTTTTATCATATCTAACTCATCTTCTTCACTGGTATCTTCAACTTCTTCTGAGTTATAAACTTCATTTTTTTCTTCCTCTGCATCTTTATTTTTAGGCAAAGGTTCCTCCTCAGAAATAACTTCAGAATTGTTTATTTTTAACTTTATTTCAGCAGTAGCTTTTAGTTCTGAGTCACCGCTAATCTGTGGACCAGTTAGGTTAGAACCATTGTCTCCAAAAATTTCTTGGACAACTTCAGTTTGTTCAAGAACCGGTAGTGTTTCGACATATATAATATATTTCCCATCATCAAATACATCGTCATCTTCATTAAAGAATTTATACTCGAAAGATCCATCCTTTTGAACAGTTGAATTAACTACTGAGTTTTTATGAGAGTTTTTGAGTTCAAGACGAATTCTTAATTTCGTACCTTTAGGTAAGTTGCTTTTTCCACTAAGGATAATAATTTTATTGTTTGTGATTTCTTTATCCAAAGTGATCTTTACGTTTAATTTTTCTTTAGTTTCAATGCTTTCTTCTTTTTTACTAGAGTTACTTGTGGATGTGTTTTCTGCTTTGCCACAAGCAGATAAGAATAAGGCACATAAAATCAAAAAGAGAAAAGTTTTAATATGATTCAATATAGACCCTCCAAAACAAATATTTTCCAAATAAGTCTATCACATTAATGAAATGGAAAGTTGTTTTTTCCAAATTAAGAATATTACGGAATTGATGGTCGAGATGTTATAATTTAGTAAGAACAATTCACAATTGGGGTGTGTTATATGCATTTCCGCAAAGAATCAGTTGAAGAAAACATCAAATATGACGATTACCCTTATAAGGTCTATACAAGGGTTTCGACAGACCGTGACGAGCAAATAAGTTCTAAGGAAAACCAAATTGATGTTTGTCGATATTGGATTGAGCAACACAATTACGAATGGGATGACCGTTCTGTTTTGTTAGATGATGGTATCAGTGGAACCGTCCTTGAAGATAGGGCAGCAATGAAATACATTTTTTCATTGGCAGAAAAGAAAGAAATAAAAATGGTGATTTTTAAGTCCATCACACGTCTTGCCCGTGATTTAAAAGATGCGTTATACATCAGAGAGATTCTAGTGTCTAATGGGGTTCGTGTCGTTACACTCGAAGAAGATTATGACTCCCTTTACGAGAGTAAGGCGTCAATGAAATTTGAAATGTCTGCTCTGTTTGCGGAGCAGTTACCTAAGTCTATGTCAGTCAATATAAGTGGTGTACTTGCAGCAAAAGCAAGGCGTGGTGAACATTCTGGTCGAGTACCCTACGGTTATATGAAAGAGGGAAAACACCTTGTAATTAACGAAAATGAAGCACAAGTTATAAGATTAATTTTTCACCTTTATAATAACGAGGGACTAGGTCAGAAAAGAGTTACATATGCATTGCAAGAAAAATGTAAGCTAGGTGAAATACCACCTCCGAAAAAACGTAGTAATTGGCAGCTCACAACAGTTCAAACCATTTTGAGAAACCCTATATATTGCGGTGTGCATATAGCCAATAGGCATACGACAATAAAAGTTGATGGGCGAAAAAAATTCATTCGGAACCCGCCCGAAAAATGGACTGTTTACGAAGACTTTTGCCCGCCGATTGTCTCAAGAGAAGATTGGGAAAAAGCAAATAATAAACCGACTGTCAATAAAAAAACTAAATTTACACCGTGGAATGAGTTGAGACAATTACTTATTTGCGGAAAGTGTGGTTCTAATATGGTGATTATCCAAACAAGCAGAGCCAAACAAAGTGGTAGAAAAACCTATTGGAAATACGTTAAATGCAGTAATTACAGAAGAGCTGGTCAAGAAGGTTGTGTTAACCATGTTCCAATTACTTATGAAGAGGTTAGGGACTTAGTCATTGAAAATCTAATCGAATTCTCCAAGGATATATCACATGATTACAGAAAAAATGCAATTGAACAAAAAGAAAAACAAATGAAGTCTGTTAAAGTAGAGTTGAAATCTTTAGAAACACAGAATAAAAGGTTGCTGGAACTTTATTTAGAAGATCAGATTATTTCAAAAGCCGAGTTCCAAACAAAGCGCAATGAAATTCAATCTAATATAATTAAACTTGAACAGAGTTTATTTTCCTTACAGCAGGTGCATGATGAGAAAAGTTCAATGATGGAAATGCAAGCGGTTCTTCGAGAGCTTGAAGACAAAGAGAAAGATTTAAAGCATGTGTTCGATAAGCTCATTGATCATATTGTTATCCATCCAAACGGAAAAATGAATTTTCATTATAGATTTAAATGATCCTGTAAGTTATACTCGTTTGTAAAAGGTATGCATAACAAATGCCATGCAAAAGCTAGGAGTTAAAGGTCGTTCACAGGCCGTAGTCGAGCTTCTGCGTATGGGTGAGCTAGAGCTCTAACGTCAGCCGGTTTTCCTTCCGCACCAGGGAGGAGCCGGTTATTTCTATATCGTTTCCATGAGTCTCTTCTTGCAATTTCTTTGAAAAACGAGGAAAATAGGAATGTACGTTTTAATCAAAGTGAGATGCTATAGTGAGGTATCAATGAAATGGAAACGAATGAGTCAGGCCATGTTGCAGAAATTGAAAAATCATTGCGCCATATTGCTGCAATCATTAAGCAAAAAGGTAGAGAAATTCTGAATCAATATACGATTACACCTCCTCAATTTGTAGGGCTTCAGTGGCTTTATGAATTCGGAGATATGACAATAGGTGAGCTATCACAAAAGATGTATTTGGCATGCAGCACGACAACCGATTTAATTGATCGAATGGAAAAAAGTGAACTTGTTGAACGGGTGAAAGATCCGTCTGACCGCCGCGTGGTTCGCATTCATTTATTGCCTGAAGGTGAGCGGATCATTCAAGAAGTGATTGTCAAACGCCAAGAATACGTCAGTGAACTTCTAGGGGCTTTCTCAGAAGAAGAAGCCATCGTTTTCAACCAATCTTTAACGAAACTACAGCAGCAAATGAAAAGAAAATGAGGCGATTTTGTTGGATCAACCCATCGGCGTGATTGATTCCGGCGTAGGCGGTTTAACCGTTGCGAAGGAAATCATGAGACAACTGCCAAAAGAAAAAATTATTTATGTAGGCGACACAAAACGGTGTCCATATGGCCCTCGAGCAGAAGAAGAGGTTCTTCAATATACATGGGAAATGGCGCACTACCTATTAAGACACCACCATATTAAAATGCTTGTCATTGCGTGTAACACTGCGACGGCGATAGCACTTGATGAAATTAAAGCAACACTTGATATCCCGGTCATTGGCGTGATCCAGCCCGGAGCTCGCACAGCGATCAAGGTCACAAACAATCAGCATATTGGCGTCATCGGCACAGCCAATACGATCAAAAGTGAAGCCTATAAAGAAGCACTGCTTTCTTTAAAAGCAGGACTAACTGTTCAAAGTCTGGCATGTCCAATGCTTGTGCCGTTTGTGGAAAGTGGTACGTTTTTAGATCATACAGCAGATGAAGTCGTAAAAGCTTCTCTTGAACCGATGAAAGAAACAGGCATTGATACGCTTATTCTTGGCTGCACACACTACCCGATTTTAAAAGAACCGATTCAGCGCTTTATGGGCAGTGGCGTCAACATCATTTCTTCAGGAGACGAAACAGCGAGAGAAGCGAGCACAATTCTTTCATATAAAGGGCTGTTAAATGATTCGAAGGAAGAGCCTGTTCATACTTTTTATACAACAGGGCAGCAGCAAAACTTTCAAAACATCGCTCAAGACTGGTTCGGCTACCTGCCAGGAAAGGTCGAAACGGTTTCGCTTGAACACGTATATCAGCAATAACCTACTTCTCATGGAAGTGGGTTATTTTTTTATGAAAAGGGTCTAATCCTCTGAGGGAGCTCGTATACATACTAGTACAAACCACTAGAGGAGGGTGAAGTATGCTGAAAAAAGGAACTACAGCAGCTGTTACGTGTATTGCGTCAGCCATGCTTTTATCAGGATGCGGATTGTTTCAAACAGACCAAGCGAAAACAGAGATTGATCCACCACAAAATGTCACGTTTGTGAAAGAAAATAAAGAAGAGAAACAAACAGCGAAAGAAGGAAAAGAAGAGAAGCAAGCAGATACCGTCATGAGAGAATTATATTTAATTGATAAAAATGGGTATGTTGTGTCTCAATCCATTCCGCTACCGAAAAACGAAGGAAGTGCGAAACAAACACTTGAATACCTCGTAGACGGGGGACCGATTTCTAACCTGATGCCAAATGGATTCAGAGCCGTGCTGCCGGCGGACACGAGCGTATCTGTCGATATTAAAGATGGCACTGCGGTTGTGGATTTCTCAAATGAATTCAAAAACTATAAAAAAGAAGACGAACAGCGCATTTTGCAATCGGTCACTTGGACATTAACGCAGTTTGATTCAGTAGCGAAAGTCAAATTAAAGATGAATGGCCATGAATTAAAAGAGATGCCTGTGAATGGGACGCCGATTTCAGATGATTTAAGTAGAGAGGACGGCATTAATATTCAGCACGAGGCTGCGGCTGATATGACATCGACAAAGCCTGTGACCGTCTACTATTTAGCTGAATCTGACAAACAGACGTACTATGTCCCGGTGACCAAAAGAGCACCAAAAGACGATGATGATCCAATTACAGCAGCCATTGATGAGCTCGTCTCTGGGCCAAGCAAAACAAGCCAATTGCTGACAGACTTTGATCAAGATGTGAAGCTCAATGATGTCCCGAAAGTAAAAGACGGTCATGTGACACTAGATTTCAATGAATCTATTTTTGGCAGTGCAGATGAAAAGAAAAAGGTCATTTCACAAAAAGTTCTTGATAGCATTGTGCTGACATTAACAGAGCTGCCAGATGTGAAAAGCGTGTCTGTGAAGGTAAACGGAAAGGCAGAGCTTGTGAACGAAAAAGGAACAGAGCTCACAAAGCCAGTTTCAAGACCAGAACAAGTGAATACAGGTAGTTTTTAACGTCACACATTGATATAATGGAGAAAAAGAGGCATGCACATTCGCTGCCTCTTTTTTATTCCAAGCGATTAGAACGGATCGAGGTTGTCAAAGTTAATAGGAGAACCCCGCTGACACCCGCGCGGAATGTATATTGTAACGGAGGTAAAACATGAGATTAGATGAAAGACAATACGACGAATTAAGAAAAATTGAAATACAGGCAGGCTACATCACGCACCCAGAAGGCTCTGTCTTAATCTCAGCGGGAAATACGAAGGTGATTTGTAACGCATCTATCGAGGACCGCGTACCTCCTTTTTTAAGAGGAGAAGGAAAAGGCTGGATTACAGCAGAATATAGCATGCTTCCTAGAGCAACGGCTCAAAGAACGATAAGAGAATCATCTAAAGGAAAAGTCACAGGACGTACAATGGAGATCCAGCGTTTAATTGGACGAGCTCTGCGCGCAGTCGTTGACTTAGAAAAGCTTGGTGAGCGCACCATTTGGATTGATTGTGATGTCATTCAAGCAGACGGTGGAACACGCACAGCTTCTATCACAGGTGCATTTGTGGCCATGACACTAGCGATTCAAAAGCTTCAATCAGCAGGCGTTTTGAAAGAAAATCCGATCACTGATTATTTAGCCGCAATATCCGTCGGAATTGATTCTAAACAGGGACTTCTGTTAGATTTAAATTATGAAGAAGATTCTTCAGCTGAAGTGGATATGAATGTCATCATGACAGGCGCTGGACGCTTTGTTGAACTTCAAGGCACTGGCGAAGAAGCGACATTCTCAAGAGAACAACTAAACGGACTGCTTGATTTAGCCGAAAAAGGCATCAAAGAATTAATTGAAAAGCAAAAAGCAGTGACAGGAGAAGTTATCGAATAAAGAGAAGGGTTTGATCAGGATGAAAACTGCCATCATCGCAACGCACAATGCGGGCAAAGCGAAAGAATTCAAAGCCATTCTTGAGCCAAAAGGATTCACGGTCAAAACACTAGCGGACATCGGATTTACGGAAGAGATTGAAGAAACAGGACATACCTTTGAAGAAAATGCGATCATCAAAGCCGAGGCCATTCAAGCCAAAGCAGGTGAAATGGTGATTGCAGACGACTCGGGTCTGTCGATTGATTACCTTGGCGGAAAACCTGGCGTCTATTCAGCGAGGTACGCGGGCGAGCATAAAGACGATGCCGAGAACGTGGAAAAGGTGCTGAATGAGCTGCAAGGTATCGAAAAAGAAGACCGCACTGCTAGATTCAGATGTGCCCTGGCTGTCAGTATACCGGGGAAAGAAACAAAAACGGTAGAAGGATCAGTAGAAGGCTTTATCGCAGAAGAACCGATCGGCGAAAACGGCTTCGGATACGACCCAATTTTCATCGTCAAAGACAAAGACCAGACGATGGCCGAGTTATCACCAGAGGAAAAAAACAAGATCAGCCATCGAGCGGTCGCGCTTCAAAAGCTTTCATCACTGCTAGACGCAAATGAATAAGGGGGAATGAAGCCATGAAGATACTCATCATTAGTGACAGTCATGGACTCACAGACGAACTTCAAACCATTGCCAAACGGCATGCGGCTGAAGTAGACATGATGATTCACTGCGGAGATTCAGAACTCGAAACGAACCACCCAGCACTCGAAGGATACAAAGTCGTCAAAGGAAATTGTGACTTTATGGGCGATTTTGAAGAAGAGCTCCTGCTCCCACTTGACGGAGGCGGAAAACTATTTCTCACTCACGGACATCTGCATGGCATCAAACAATCCTTACTTCAAGTCTACTACCGTGCAGAAGAGCTAGGCGCAGACATTATCTGCTTTGGCCACTCGCACATCCCTGGCAGTGAACTGCTAAGAGGAAAACTCCTCATTAACCCAGGCAGCGTGCACCTGCCAAGAGTGCGCAAAGAGCGCAGCTATGCTATACTGACACTAGATGGAATCGAAGCAAACGTACAGTTTTTCACGGACGAAGGTCACGTCATACAAGACCTCGAAAACAATGTCACATTGGAAGGTATTTCATAAGGGTGCAGCATTTGCCCCTTATGAAAAAACTTTCGAAAAACCGTTGACTTTAAAGAACAATAGTAATATAATAAATCTTGTCGCTGAGGTAATTCGCCAAAGCACACTACATAACAACATGTCCCAGTAGCTCAGCAGGATAGAGCAACGGCCTTCTAAGCCGTCGGTCGGGAGTTCGAATCTCTCCTGGGACGTATAATTAAAAAAGGTCTGAAATTCTTTACTATAAAGGATTTCAGACCTTTTTTGTTTGCTGGAACTTAAGCTTGTTTTTTGCTTCAGATTAGGGTTTTGGGAGCGAATTTAATTATAGGTTGTTCTTTTTATAAAATCTAAGAAATTTCATTTAGTTTTCGATTTGTCATCGTTTAAATTAAGTAGAATAATGTAAAAATTTGAAATGGTAACAAGATAATTGTTGAAATATCTTTTTCTGTTGGATAGAATTAACATTGCGCAAGTGCTAAAGAAAAGGGGATGACAATGGGTATAAATGTTTATTTTTCTGACTTTTTCAATATAGATGCAAAAGTGGTTGAAGATTATGGAGCTTTTGATGTTTCCCTGATAAATGATTTTCCATTATTTATTGACCCTTTCCTTCTTTTTAATAGTAGTAAGAAAGAGTATCAAGAACTACATGATGGAATAATTAAGTATTTGATGTTCTTAAAAGATAAAGCACAAGCAAAAAAGATTTCCGCTGGTCTGTTAAAGGCATGGTTTATGTTTCCTGAAATCAAGCAGAACTGGCTTGGATTTTCTAAGAGTGGAAATGTAGGTAGCGGTCTAGGTAAAGATTTTGCAAAAGCTTTGCATTCAAATCTCAATAAGATACTTTCGAATTTTGGAGAAGAACAAGTAACAGAAAGCAGTCACCTTGAAAAACTCTGTATAATTAAAGAGAAGGTTGGAAAGGACAGTATAAGTGATTTTACTACTAGATTAATTCATGAATATTTACTTAAATTTACTCAAACTTTTGCTTTGAAATATTTAGATAAGAAGGACGTTAAAAAGGTCTCTGTCAATAATGTGAGATTTAATTATAAAACAGAGACATGGGAAAATGGTACTTTTCAATTACCTTATAAGAATGGAGATTACGTGTTGCTCTCGCCAGTTGATATCTTAACAAAGGACGAAACATGGATAAACAAAGCAGATATGGTAAAGGACTTTTCTCTTATTCCACCAAGTATTGATAACGAACAGTTGAGGTTTCAAATTAATAATTATTTTCAATCTATACTTCCCAAAAAGCCATCTCAAAAAGACAGAAACCTTGCTGTAGGTAGACTTATATCTGAATACCCTGAATTTGTTGATTACTATATTAAGTATAAGGAAGAACGAGGAGATCAGGCGAAAGCAAAAAGCATTGAGAAAGTGAAAGAATCAGTAAGAATTTACGTTGACAATTTTAAATCCATAATTGCTTTACTTGAGAAAGAAACGGGATTTTATCAAACGAATGGTGATACTTTTGAGGAATCCTTGAAACGAGTCAAATATATGAAGCGTGTTATTGAGAACAATGATGGATATCGAATATTCTATTCTAAAGGTAAGCCAATTAAAAGGGAAGAAGATCTCCAAATCTTGTATAGGCTAACCTGGTTTGCAAGTGAGTCAGACGTTAATAGGGAAGTGAATAATGGTCGCGGTCCAGTGGATTACAAAGTATCCAGGGGGAATAAAGATAAAACATTGATTGAATTTAAGTTAGCCAGTAATTCACAGTTGAAGAGAAATTTACAGAACCAAGTGGAAGTATATGAAAATGCAAATGACACAAAAAAATCAATTAAAGTCATTCTTTATTTTTCTGAACAAGAACTTAATAAAGTAGTCAATATTCTGAGTGATTTAAAGCTGGCAAAAGCACAGAATATAATACTTATTGATGCAAGGTCCGACAACAAACCGTCAGCTTCAACTACTTAAGGAGTAGCGGGACCACATCCAGTTTAAGTATAGGGAAGTGTGAACAAGTTATTTGAATGACCAAAAAAGAGGACTGGCTCGTCACCCGTTTTCATGACTAGGTAGACATTGCCATGTTTACGACAGGATTCGGTGACGGGATGTACCCAAGCTTTTGGGGGCAGATCAAAACGGAGAACCTGCTTGCATTGTGACAGACTTTCTAATAATGAAATCATAAGAAACCCATGAAACCATGGGTTTCTTGTTGTTTACTGATGAGCTAAAAAATGCGGTAGAAAGTGCATTTTCCTAAATGGTTACATAAAGCTATTAAGCTTGAAACCTTACAATAAATTTGAGTTTTCACTTGAGCCTAACTTGCTCATTGCAAATATTTAAGTAGAGGGATTCTATAAGGTGAAAAACAAAATAAAAGATCATATCTAATAAATGAGTAAACAGCCAAACGTAGTAAAGTCCAAAAAAATTATGGGTTATTGTATTACTACTAGAAATTTTAACGCCTATTTCATAATTGATAATAAAAAGAAATGAAAATGCTTCAAATTATACCGATATTTATTAAGTATAAAATATGAAAGGATGGATTTGATTTGAAGAAGTATTATTATTTATTGATTGCGATTATCATTGGAATAGGATTTTTTTCATCAAAACAAGATGTTAAAGCAGAAACAATCAATGACAGTTGGGTAGAGAAGGCTCAATTACCAGAGGAAAGGGTATTTTCTAGTTCAGCTGTTGTAGATGGGAAAATTTATATTTTTGGCGGAGGAGATGTGGCGGGGAGACCTCAGGCGCAAACATATGCTTATAACCCAGACAAAGATTCTTGGGAAGTTAAGTCTGATATGCCAACACCGAGAATTGGAGCTTCTGTAGCAGTAATTGATAAAAAGGTTTATATTATTGCAGGAAGAAGTACATCTGGAACTGTTAAAAAAGTGGAAGTGTATGATACTGAAAAAGATACGTGGGAAGAAACAACTGATTTTCCTAAAAAAGAAAATTGGGAGAATACGACTTCTGCCAATGTAATCAACAACAAGATATATGTAGTTAGTTACTCTGAAAATAAAAAGCAAAATTTTTATGAATATGATCCTGATACAAAAAAATGGGAAGAAAAAACCTATTTTCCAAAGGCTATGCACAGTGTAACTTCTGGTGTTATTGGTGAGAAAATTTATATCGCTGGAGGATATTATTATAGTAATTACTACAAAGAAGTCTATGAATACGATATTAAAACATCAGCGTGGTCTGAAATAACTAAATTGCAATATGCTGTAAGAAACCCAGCTTCAATTGTCTTTCAAGATAAATTACTTTTAATTGGGGGAGAAACTTCTAATAGTACGATCACAAACAAAATGCAAGTATTCGATCCTAAAAAACAAACAGTTAGTTCGGTATCTCAATTATTACCTAGTAAACTTATTGGAGCTAATACTGTAGTAGTTAACAACATACTTTATGTAATAGGAGGGACTAATAATCCAAATAGAACAAGCAGAGCGAGTAAAGACTTTAAACCAACCTATGCAATTTCACTTAAAAGTTTAAAAGAACTAAACGAAGATTCATCGACTGACATTGAACAAGGTAATAAAGATGATGATGTTGCTAATGAAGACGGCGATGCTCTCCTCATCATCACAATGGTCAATGGTTTGCAAAAAGAGTATGACCTCTCCATGAAAGAAGTCAACGCCTTTCTATCCTGGTACAAAAAGCGTGATGCCGGCGAAGGTCCAGGGTTTTATGAAATTGACGAGCATGACAACAACAAAGGTCCTTTTGAAAGTAAAAAGGACTATGTGGTATTCAACAACATTCTCATGTTCGAAGTGAATAAATATAAAAAGTAAATAACATCAAAGCCATCTAGTCTAACTAGGTGGCTTTTACGTTTGTTCGACAGTTTTCAGCAATTTTAAGGCAAATTTAAGCTTCTATTTCATTTCAATTACATTAAATCTTTGTTACAATAAGACAGCTTTGCCCGAAGACACGTTCATACTTTGGACATCTTTTTTTCATCAATTCTTAAAATTTTTATGTTTTGATATGAAACTCTTTTGATGATCCATGCGTCTTTATAAGTGTCAAAAGAAAAGAGGTTATCAATATGCTATTCAAAAAGCTATCAGAAAATAAGTCTGTAAAATGGATAGGATATACAAGCTTTTACTTACTTATTTTGCTATTATTGTTCTTTATTTACGGATTCCATACAGCAAATACGGGATCATTCATTTACAACGATTTTTAATTGGAGATTAAACTATGAAACTATTACACACGATTCATGAATACCAACAAACGAAACCGACACAGCCAGCATTTGTTTCTCAACATGCTTCGATCACATATGATGAGCTTTGGCGTCTATCAGACCAAATGGCTGGTGCGATTGATACAGTCGCAACTGACAGTGCACCTGTCATTGTATACGGTCATATGGAGCCGGAGATGCTGATTTCTTTCTTAGGCACTGTGAAATCAGGCAGACCCTATATTCCGGTCGACATCTCAATACCTACTGAACGTATCGTCTCAATTATTGAAAGCTCAAAAGCGAGTCTATTGATTTGTGCAAATGAGCAGAATGTATTAGATGTAGAAGAACACATTGAAGTAAAGAGTGCGGCATCGCTGTTATCGCTTGAAAAAGAAGCACCGCCATCCACGCAGTGGGTTCAACAAGATGATGTTTTCTACATTATTTATACGTCTGGCAGTACCGGAAAACCGAAAGGCGTTCAGGTAACAGCCAGCAATTTAGAAAGCTTTACAGGATGGATGTGCAGCGAGTTCCCAATCGGCGAGGGGCGCACGTTCTTAAATCAAGCGCCGTTTTCTTTTGACTTATCAGTCATGGACCTTTATCCAGCGCTTCAATCAGGCGGCACGCTTTACTGTTTAGTGAAAGATCTTGTGAATAAGCCAAAGGATATGTTTGCAGCGCTTGGTCAATCTGAAGTTGAAGTGTGGACATCAACACCTTCCTTTGTGCAAATGTGTTTAATGGACCCATCCTTTACAGGGGAGCTTTTACCAGAGTTGAAAGTTTTCTTGTTCTGCGGTGAGGCGCTTCCTGTAGCTGTAGCAAGTGCGCTTCTTGAGCGTTTTCCTAAGGCGCAGGTCTTTAATACGTATGGTCCAACTGAAGCAACTGTTGCGATTACATCGATTGAAGTCACGCAGGAGATTCTTGATCAGCACGATTCTTTACCAGTGGGTTATGCCAAACCGGATACAGATATCGTCATTTTAGATGAAGAAGGCAAGACACTCCCTGATGGGGAAAAAGGGGAAATTGTCATCGTGGGGCCAAGCGTCACGAGAGGCTACTTAGGTGAACAAGCCTTAACGGATAAAGTGTTCTCTGAATACGAAGGACGCCCTGCTTACCGCACAGGTGACGCAGGTGTGGCGCAGGATGGTTTGATTACGTGCCACGGTCGTCTGGACTATCAAATTAAGCTACATGGATACCGTATGGAGCTTGAAGAAATTGAATATCATGTGAGCGAGACAACGTATGTCAATGCTTGTGTGATTGTGCCATTCCAGCCAAACGGTCATGTGGAGTACTTGATTGCAGCCATTGTTCCAGCAACGCATTCCTTTGAAAAAGAATATCAGCTGACAAGTGCGATTAAGAAAGAAATGGCGGATTCACTTCCTGCGTACATGATTCCAAGAAAGTTTGTTTATCTTGAGCAGCTGTACATGACGCCAAACGGGAAGGTTGACCGTAAAAGAATCGCGAAAGAGGTTCTTCTATGATCCCGTTTAGTTCATTCTTTTTCTTCATTCTAATTGGTATTCTTCTTTTGCCGACGATGATTCTTGGTCTACGCGGCAAAAGAATGCAGGGCTATAACATGTTTGCAACGGTTGTGGCACTCGCGCTTATTTTCTCAAAGGATGCACATGGCGCTTTGTTGCTGTTCTTGTTTACAGTGTGGCAAGTCTTGATCATCCGCCTATACCTTGCGTACCGGCTGAAGGCGAACCGTGCGTCTGTCTTCTATATGGCAGTGGTGGCATCGATTTTGCCGCTTGTACTATCAAAGGTTTTACCGTTCTTTTTAACTCATCATCCGCATCAACCGCCGCCAATGAACTGGCTGAGCTTTTTGGGGATCTCGTACTTAACATTTAAAGGTGTTCAGTTAATTATCGAGACGAGAGACGGCTTGATTAAAAAGAAAATCCCGATTCACCGTTTGGTCTATTTCATCGTCTTTTTCCCGACGATTTCATCAGGTCCGATCGATCGTTATCGCCGGTTTGAAAAGGATATGGATACACCGCCTGAAAAAGAAGCGTACAGTGACCTTCTATATGCAGGGATTCATAAAATTTTTATTGGGTTCTTATATAAGTTCATTATTGGTTATCTCATTCACACATATATTCTCATGAATATTCATCACATTAGTAGCAGTCACTTTGTTCAACAGTTAACGTATATGTATGCGTACAGTATGTATTTGTTCTTTGACTTTGCTGGATATACAGCATTTGCTGTAGGTGTGAGTTATATCATGGGTATTAAATCACCAGAAAACTTTAATAAACCGTTTATCAGCCGTAATATTAAAGACTTCTGGAATCGCTGGCACATGTCGCTATCCTTCTGGTTCAGAGATTATGTGTTTATGAGATTTGTGTTCTTTATGACAAAGAAGAAGTGGATCAAGAACCGAATGGCTGTATCAAATATTGGGTACTTTGTCCTCTTTCTATTGATGGGTGCTTGGCATGGTCTCGCCCTTCAATACATTATTTACGGACTATACCATGCAGTTGTGATGTCCGGTTACAATTTATTTGAGAAGTGGAATAAAAAGCACAAGTGGTGGCCGGATAATAAGGTCACAATGGTTGTGTCGATCATTATTACATTCCATGTGATTTGTTTCGGATTTTATATTTTTTCAGGAAAACCATTTCATCATTAATGATTAAGGGAGTAGAAAATTATGGAATTTAAAAATCAAGTATACGGTATTATTGCAGAGGTTTGTCAGGACGACGTTGTGAAAGAAAATCCAGAGATTGCAATTTTTGACGAGGGTCTTCTCGATTCATTTGGTACAGTAGAACTGCTTATGGCCATCGAAAGTCAACTTGGAATTACTGTTCCGATTACAGAGTTTGATCGTGATGTGTGGGATACACCGAATCACATTGCTGAGCAGCTGGCAGAGATGAAGTAATGAAAAAGCGTTTTTTTGGGCCGCTTATTTTAGCGGCTGTTCTATTCATTGGTGTTCTTCTTGTACCAAATGCATGGCTCTCACATCTGATCCCAAAAGACAAATTACAAAAGTCAGCCACAGAATTAGATCCGGGGATGTTCCAAGGGCTATATTTACAAGATGAAATGCTAAAAGATCCAACTTATTTGCCGATCTATGGATCTTCTGAACTATCACGTTTTGATCCATATCACCCTTCGAATTTCTTTCATGAGAATCCTCAAGGGTTTACACCTTATCTTATTGGAAAAGGTGGATCGCAATCATTAATTCATGCGATGAACTTTGCTGCTCATATGGATGAGTTAAAAGGGAAGAAGCTTGTATTTATCGTGTCCCCGCAGTGGTTTGTAAAATGGGGATCTGACGAAAATCACTTTGCACCGAACTATTCAGCGCTTCAAGCGCTGAATCTCGCTTATAATAAAGAAATTGATCCAACTGTGAAAAAAGAACTGATCAAGAGAATCATGACGTTTAAAGCAGTTAAGAACGACATGGTCATCACAGAGCTTTTTAAAGCAGAGCTTTCTGGGAACAAATTCGCTTATGGCGCGATTTCTCCTATTGCAAAAATGTATTATGGCATGCTTCAAAAGAAAGACATGTACTATACGATCGGATCTGGGCATGAGCGCAAGCATCGTCCGTCTCCTTCAGTGAAAGGGAAAACATGGACTGAGCTTGAAAAAGAAGCGAGTGTCTTAGGATCTGAAAAAGCAGGGGACAACCCGTTTTATATTGATCAGAGACTGTTTGATCGTAAGCTGAAGCCGATCATGAAAAAGATGAAGGATTCTCGTCGTGACAATTCTTATGCAGCATCACCTGAATATAAAGATTTCCAGATCATGCTGGATATTTTAAAACAGGCAGGGGCGAAGCCTTTATTCGTGACGATTCCTGTCAACGGAAAATGGTATGATTACACTGGTTTTCCGAAAGAGGGACGTACAGATTATTATCAAAAAATCAATCGTCAAATTCGAGATAATGGGTATGAAGTCGCAGATTTGACTTCGCATGAGTATGACCCATATTTCTTTAAGGATACGATTCATGTGTCGTATAAAGGATGGGTATACATCGATAAGGCGATTGAAAAGTTTTACAAAGAGCAGTAGATTGCAGCAGCTTTCTGCTGCTTTTTGTTTGTCGAATGAGTGGATTTCTTGTATAAATAAGGTGGAAGGGCTATGCTGAATATGGAGGCGATACGATGAATCGTTCTGAGAAAAAAGAACTATTAAAGCGTTCAAAGAAGCATTTTAATGATCATGCCTTTTGGGAAAAGTTAAAAAAGACGGCACAAAAAGCTGGAGTTTCTCTTGTCTATGCTGTGTTATTACTTTATTATACATTGCAAAATCCCGAAGTACCGGTTAAAGCGAAAACCCTCATCATTGGGGCGCTAGGGTACTTTATCCTTCCGATTGACCTGATCCCTGATACATTGGTGGGGATCGGCTACACAGATGATCTAGGCGCCATCACATTTGCTCTGCTTCAAGTCGCAATGTACATTGATGACGATGTCAAAGGAAAAGCAAAAGACAGGCTGGGAAAATGGTTCGGTGAAAAAAGCGATACGTCTTTCATTGATCAAAAGCTTGAAGATGGCGGTATGCCGTCTGCTTAAAGAAAAGCCTCCTAAACGGAGGCTTCAGCGTGTAGACAAACCCTCGCATTCTTTGTCAGTCCTGTGTTTCGGTGCTCACGAATGTCAAATTCGCTCCGCTCCGGTGCTCGTTCTTCCTAGACTTCAAGGGTTTTCAACTACGCTGAAAAAAAGACAAATGGCTAAAATAAAGTTCATTTTAGCCATTTGTCAACAATCTATTGCCTCCTAAACGGAGGCTTTTTTCATTATCCTAAAAATTTCACACAAACCGGATGCGGAACGGTGATGTCTGATTGTAAGACAGTGAGTCGTCCCGTTTCTTTGTCACGTTTGTATAACACAAGGTTGCTAGATTCTTGGTTTGAGCCGACGAGAAATTCTTCTGTTGGATCAAGGACAAAGTCTCTAGGCCAATTTCCTTCAGATGAAGCAATGTCGACAAGGCTTAGTTTGCCGTCATGATCTGCTTTGAAAATGGCAATGCTGTCATGTCCACGATTTCCTGCATACACAAATTGACCGTCAGAAGACACATGAATGGCGCTGCCTTGATTATTCTCTGTGAAGTCATTAGGAATGGTTGCGATCGTTTGGATCTCTTCGAAATGACCATCTTCAAAGTAACGAAGTACAATGACCTCTGAGCTGAGCTCTGTCATGACATAGGCCACAGGTTTCGTTGGGTGGAATGTGATATGACGAGGGCCGCTGCCTGGTTTTGTTTCAAATGTATGGGCAAGCTCAAGTATGCCATTTTCTTTCTTATACGTATAAATTCCGTCTGTGCCAAGGTCAACAGCTACTGCAAATTGTTCATCAGGTGTCAAACCCATAAAGTGAGTGTGCGGTTTTTCTTGACGGTCTTCGTTTGGTCCAGTACCTTCATGCTGCGCCTGTGACAGCGTGCGGATCACTGAGCCGTTTTCAGCATCAATTTCGTACATCTCTGCTGTTCCTTTATGATAGTTTGCTGTAAACGCCGTTTTCGTTTGGCTGTCCACGCTGACGTGACAAGGAGAAGCCCCATCGGCAAGCTCTTGGTTGATGAAACGAAGTGCGCCGGTGTCGGCATCAATTTGATACGCAGCAAGACCGCCCTGTGCTCCTTCTTTCACAACAGCATACACAAACTTTTGAGAATCTGAGACAGTTAAATATGTAGGATTTTCAAGTTCTGCAGCCACTTCTACTTGTTCAATCTGCTGCTTGTCCGTATTTAAAGTAAAAGAATAGATTCCTTTGCTGTCTCCCTTTGTATACGTTCCGATATAACCTCTGATGTTAGCCATGTATTGCCCTCCTTCTATTAGATGCTCTCATTCTATCATAAATTTATAGGAAAACGCTTTAGAAAGGCATGCTGAAGGAAAAAACAAACGCAATGAAATCTCACAATATTCTTCAAAAACCGTGTGAAAAAATATTACAAAAGCTTGTTCAAAAGAAAACCGTTCATGTAAAGTAAATAAATTGAAGAAAAAATACAAAAAATTTTAAGTTTTTTCATTCCTTGTCTAGCAAAGGTGTAAGCGTATACATTTTATTTTGATTAGTCTAAATTGTCTAATAATTTTAAAAATGCTGTTGACACTGTATGGAAAGCGGCGTAAGATGGGTTCAACAAAAGCAAACAGACACGCAGAGTAAGCGTGAGACACTTCAATATAAAGTGTCTGAAAATTCAACTACTTTTTGTTTGAAAGAGAGGGTGCTCACTGAAGATGGAAGACCAAAAGGAACAGTGGATCTTTTTAAACGATGAACTCGTGAAAAAAGAGGATGCGAAAATTTCAGTTTATGATCATGGCTTCTTATATGGTGACGGTGTGTTCGAAGGAATACGTGTATATAACGGAAATATCTTTCGAATGAAAGAACATTTAGACCGCCTGTATGATTCCGCTAGATCCATTATGCTGAACATTCCATATTCACTTGAGGAGCTCACTGAAAAAATGATTCATACAGTTGAAAGGAACGGCCTAAAAGATGCCTATATCCGCCTTGTTGTCTCAAGAGGAGCCGGTGATCTTGGCTTAGATCCAAACAACTGTGGGAGAGCCAACACAGTGATCATTGTAGAGCCGCTGGCCATCTTTCCAAAGCACCTATATGAAACAGGTATTGATATTGTGACAGTACCAACGAGGCGAAATCGTCCTGACGTACTAAGTCCAAAAGTGAAATCATTAAACTATTTGAATAACATCCTTGTCCGAATCGAAGCCCATATGGCCGGTGTGAGTGAAGCGCTGATGCTGAACGATCAAGGGTACGTGGCAGAAGGTTCTGCAGACAATGTGTTTATTTATAAAAAAGGTAAGCTCTATACACCGCCAGGTTATATCGGCGCTCTTGAAGGCATCACAAGAAATGCCATCATGGAAATCGCAGAAGACTTAGGCTACGAAGTGAAAGAAGAACCTTTCACAAGACATGATGTGTATACAGCTGAAGAAGTCTTCCTGACAGGAACCGCTGCCGAAGTCATCGCTGTTGTAAAAGTTGACGGCCGTATCATTGGCGAAGGAAAACCAGGGTTCCACACAAACAAACTTCTTGAACAATTCCGCAAACGAGTCGTTGAAGAAGGAGAAAAAGTAGTCTTTACCGATGAAAACATTCACGCAAGCTAAATAGATATCGATAAACGTTGAAGAGGACTAGTAGCTTTAGAGTCAGTATCTACAGAGAGCCGGTGCTAGCTGGAAACCGGTGTTACTTTCTAAAGTGAACTCACCTCTGAGTGTCTGCTTGAAATGATAGTAGGGCAGACCGAGTGACATTGCATCACTCGTTACCAAAATGGATGAAAGATGTCCATGAGACGGCAGCATGATTTGCCGTGAACAAGGGTGGTACCGCGAAAAACAAAGCTTTTTCGCCCCTTTGACCTAGTGAAAAGTAGTGTCATTGTGGGGTGAGAAGGCTTTTTTATATGGTCTCATATCTCTATCTTGAATGGAAAAGGGTGAAAGGACTTGACTGAAGCAAGACAAAGAGGAGGAAATCAAATGGGGACAAATGTACAAATGGAGACGGAAAAATCAAATGCACCACAAACGATGAACGGTGCACTCATGTTAATTGAAGCACTCAAAAGAGAAAAAGTAGAAGTCATTTTTGGTTATCCTGGCGGAGCTGTTTTACCGATCTACGATAAAATTTACGATTCTGGTTTATTTCATGTCCTGCCAAGACATGAGCAAGGAGCGATTCACGCAGCGGAGGGATACGCAAGAGTATCTGGTAAACCAGGCGTTGTTATTGCCACATCAGGACCGGGGGCAACAAACCTAGTCACAGGAATTGCGGATGCGATGATTGATTCACTACCTATGGTTATCTTCACTGGACAGGTGGCAACCTCAGTCATTGGATCAGATGCTTTCCAAGAAGCAGATGTACTTGGTATCACAATGCCAATCACAAAACACAGCTATCAAGTGAGACGCCCAGAAGAGTTACCGGGTGTCATTAAAGAGGCATTTCACATCGCAACAACCGGCAGACCTGGTCCAGTCTTGATTGATATTCCAAAAGATGTCGCTGGCATTGAAGGGACATTTGAATACGATCAGCCAATCGACTTGCCTGGTTATCAGCCGAAAATTGAGCCGAATTATTTGCAAATTCGCAAGTTAGTAGAAGCTGTAAGCAGAGCAAAGAAACCAGTTATTCTAGCAGGAGCTGGCGTTCTTCACGGCAAAGCGTCGGAAGAATTAAGGCAATATGTAGAGCAGCAGCAAATCCCTGTCGCTCATACATTGCTTGGGCTTGGTGGATTCCCAGCAAAGCACCCTCTTTTCCTAGGAATGGCGGGTATGCACGGCACATATGCAGCGAACATGGCACTACATCAATGTGACTTACTCATTTCAATCGGAGCGAGATTTGATGACAGGGTAACCGGCAACCTCAATCATTTTGCAAAGCATGCGAAGGTGGCTCATATTGACATCGACCCAGCGGAAATTGGTAAAAACATTCACACCCATATCCCAGTTGTTGGTGACAGTAAGCTAGTGCTTCAAGAACTGATCAAGCAGGACGGGAAACAAGGTGAATCAGACGAGTGGAAGAGCCAGCTAAATCAGTGGAAGGAAGAATATCCACTCTGGTATGTCGAAAACGAAGCTGAAGGCTTTAAGCCTCAAAAGCTGATCGAATACATTCATCAATTTACAAAAGGTGAAGCCATTGTGGCAACTGATGTCGGACAGCACCAAATGTGGGCTGCACAGTTCTATCCATTCGAAAATGCCGATAAATGGGTGACATCTGGTGGGCTTGGCACAATGGGATTTGGTTTACCGGCAGCGATTGGCGCGCAGCTAGCTGATCAAGAGGCAACGGTTGTAGCGATTTTAGGAGACGGAGGTTTCCAAATGACCCTGCAAGAACTTGCCGTTATCCGTGAGCTGAACCTTCCAGTGAAAGTGATTGTTCTCAATAATCACAGTCTTGGAATGGTAAGACAATGGCAAGAAATTTTTTACGAAGAACGCTACTCGCATTCTAAATTTTCAGAGCAGCCAGACTTCGTGAAATTATCTGAAGCTTATGGCATTAAAGGGATCAGAATCTCATCAGACGAAGAGGCGCAAGAAAAGCTAGAAGAAGCATTAACGTCTAGAGAGCCTGTTTTCATCGATGTCAATGTAGCGAGAGATGAGAAAGTATTCCCGATGGTAGCACCGGGGAAAGGACTTCATGAGATGGTGGGGGTGAAACCTTGAAAAGAATTATTGTGTTGACTGTATTAAATCGATCAGGCGTACTGAACAGAATCACAGGCCTTTTTACCAAAAGACACTACAACATTGAAAGCATTACGGTCGGCCATTCTGAGATTCAAGATGTATCACGCATCACGTTCGTCGTCCATGTAGACCAGGAGAAAGACATCGAACAGCTGACAAAACAGCTGAACAAACAAATCGATGTCCTCAAAGTAACGGATATTACAAACCAATCAATCGTTCAGCGAGAGCTGGCTTTGATAAAAGTCGTATCTGCACCAGCATCTAGAATGGAGATCACGGGGGTCATTGAACCTTTTAGGGCTTCTATTGTAGATGTGAGCAGAGAAAGTGTCGTCATTCAGGTGACAGGTGAGTCTTCAAAAATTGAAGCACTCATTGAATTACTTAAGCCATACGGCATTAAAGAAGTCGCCAGAACTGGCACCACGGCCTTTGCGAGAGATAATCAGCAAAAGCCGCAAACAAATAAAACAATTTCAATTGTCTAAACAAAAGGAGAGAGTCAAATGGTAAAAGTATATTATAACGGTGATATTCAAGAAAACGTATTAAACGGTCAAAAGGTAGCTATCATTGGTTACGGATCACAAGGTCATGCACATGCATTGAACTTAAAAGAGAGCGGCGTAGATGTCATTGTCGGCGTAAGAAAAGGCGGATCTTATACAAAAGCACAAGAAGACGGTCATCAAGTATTCACAGTAAAAGAAGCAGCAGCCCAAGCAGATGTCGTCATGGTATTACTTCCAGATGAGCAGCAAAAGAAAGTATATGATGAAGAAATCAAAGATCAATTAGAAGCAGGGAATTCACTTGTATTCGCACACGGATTCAACGTTCACTTCCATCAAATTGTTCCGCCAAGTGACGTAGATGTGTATCTTGTGGCTCCAAAAGGTCCAGGACATCTTGTAAGAAGAACATATGAGCAAGGCGCTGGTGTACCTGCACTATTTGCTATCTATCAAGATGTATCAGGTCAAGCGAAAGACAAAGCACTTGCTTATGCAAAAGCAATCGGCGGAGCAAGAGCGGGCGTTCTTGAAACAACATTTAAAGAAGAAACAGAAACGGATCTATTCGGTGAGCAGGCAGTTCTTTGTGGAGGTCTTACTTCATTAGTAAAAGCAGGTTTTGAAACATTAACAGAAGCTGGTTATCAGCCGGAGCTTGCATACTTCGAGTGTCTGCATGAACTGAAATTGATCGTTGACCTTATGTATGAAGAAGGATTAGAAGGTATGAGATATTCCATCTCTGATACAGCGCAGTGGGGTGACTTCGTATCAGGACCACGCGTTGTGGATGCAAAAGTAAAAGAATCAATGAAAGCAGTCTTGACTGACATCCAAAACGGAACATTCGCGAAAGAATGGATTGTTGAAAACCAAGTGAATCGTCCACGTTTCAATGCGATCAATGCAAATGAAAATGAGCACCAAATTGAAATCGTCGGAAGAAAGCTTCGTGAAATGATGCCTTTCGTTAAACAAGGAAAGAAAAAGGAAGCGGTGAGCGTCGGTGCGAAAAATTAATTTTTTTGACACAACACTTCGAGATGGAGAGCAATCACCAGGAGTGAACTTAAATGCACAAGAAAAGCTAATCATTGCTAAACAGCTTGAGCGCCTTGGGGTCAATATCATTGAAGCGGGTTTTCCCGCTTCATCCCGAGGGGATTTCTTAGGCGTACAAGAAATTGCAAGAACGATTAAGAACTGTTCAGTTGCAGGACTTGCACGATGTGTGAAAGGTGACATTGATGCTGCATGGGACGCATTAAAAGATGGAGCTCAACCAAGAATACACGTTTTTATTGCGACTTCTGACATTCACCTCAAGCATAAACTAAAGAAAACACGTGAAGAAGTGGTTGAACAAGCTGTTTCAATGGTGAAATACGCGAAAGAGCGCTTCCCAGTTGTTCAGTGGTCAGCAGAAGATGCATGCCGGACAGATCTTTCTTTCCTAGCAGAAATTGTAGAAAAAGTGATCGACGCAGGCGCAAGTGTCATTAACTTGCCTGACACTGTTGGATATCTAGCGCCAAAAGAGTACGGAAATATCTTTAAATATATGAAGGAACACGTTCCAAATATCGATCAAGTCATCTTGTCAGCACACTGTCATGATGATTTAGGAATGGCTGTAGCGAACTCACTTGCCGCCATTGAAAATGGAGCAGATCAAATTGAAACAGCTGTCAACGGTATTGGAGAGCGCGCAGGAAATGCTGCTTTAGAAGAAATTGCAGTTGCCCTTCATATTCGCAAAGACTTTTACCAAGTCGAATCAACCATTCAGTTGAATGAAATTAAGCGCACAAGTGATGTAGTGAGCAAATACTCAGGTATGATTGTACCGCGTAATAAAGCAGTCGTTGGAAACAATGCATTTGCCCATGAATCAGGTATTCACCAAGATGGATTCCTCAAAGAAAAAACAACCTATGAAATTATCTCTCCAGAGCTTGTAGGCGTCACAACAGATGTGCTTGTCCTTGGTAAACACTCAGGAAGACACGCGTTTAAAGACCGCTTAAAAACACTCGGCTTTAAATTGACTGAAGAAGAAATCAATAAGTTCTTCGAAACTTTTAAGAACTTAACAGAGAAGAAGAAAGAAATCACAGATGATGATTTGATCTCTATTATATTAGAAGAAAAAGTAGCAGACCGTAAAATTGGCTATGAATTTGAAAGTCTTCAAGTTCACTATGGGACAGAGCAAATGCCGACAGCAACAGTCTCTCTTAAAAATCAAGAAACGCAGGAAGTCATTCAAGAAGCAGCTACAGGTGCAGGCAGTGTAGAAGCTGTGTACAACACGCTTGAGCGCTGTATGGAGGAAAGAATTCATTTGCTAGATTATCGTATTCAATCCAATGGAAAAGGCAGAGACGCACTAGCGGAAGTATATGTCACTGTTTCAATAGAAGGAAAAGAAACAGCAGGACGCGGTGTAGCGCAAGATGTGCTGGAAGCATCGGCTAAAGCTTACGTCAATGCAGTGAATAGACATTTAATCTTTAAATCAAACCTAATAGAAATTGAGAAACATCACGCCATCTCATAAGAAAGGAGGAAGGGACTCATGAAAAAGAAAATTGCACTTTTGCCCGGCGATGGAATCGGACCGGAAGTCGTCACATCAGCCGTCGCTGTCCTGAAAGAGACAGCGGCTCAATTTCAACACGAATTTGAATTTGAAACAGCTCTCATTGGCGGTATAGCGATAGATGAAAAAAACAATCCGCTCCCTAAAGAAACAGTAGAAGTGTGCAAAAGCGCAGATGCGATTTTATTAGGAGCCGTTGGCGGACCGAAGTGGGATCAAAACCCACCAGAACTTCGCCCAGAAAAAGGCTTGCTCTCCATTCGCAAGCAGCTGGACTTATTTGCGAACATCCGCCCTGTCAAAGTATTTGATAGCTTGAGTGAGGCTTCACCGTTAAAACAAGATCACATTAGCGGAGTAGATTTCGTCATCGTTCGTGAATTAACTGGAGGCCTCTACTTTGGCGAACCAAGTGAGCGCTACACGGATGATGAAGGAAAAGAAGCTGCGGTTGATACACTTCTTTATACAAAGGAAGAGATTGTTCGTGTATTAAAAGAAGCGTTCGACATGGCGTTAACGAGACGGAAAAAAGTAACGTCTGTGGATAAAGCAAATGTTCTCGCTTCGAGTAAACTATGGCGGGATGCGGTAGAAGAAGTTGCATCCCAGTATCCAGATGTCGCATATGAGCACATGCTCGTCGATAATGCCGCGATGCAGCTGATTTATAAGCCCGCTCAATTTGATGTCATCGTGACAGAGAATATGTTTGGTGACATTTTAAGTGACGAAGCATCTATGATTACTGGCTCACTCGGCATGCTGCCATCTGCTAGTTTATCAAGCACCGGCCTTCATTTATATGAGCCGATTCATGGTTCAGCACCCGATATTGCGGGGCAAAATGTCGCAAACCCTCTGGCTACTATATTGTCAGCAGCCAGCTTGCTTAGAACATCCTTTGCTCTAGAAGAAGAAGCGGCTGCAATTGAAGCAGCTGTGGAAGCCGTTCTTGCCTCTGGCAAACGAACAAAGGACCTAGCAGCAAAAGAGGGAACGTATGAAACGACTGATGATATCACGAAAGCCGTTGTAGATGCACTCAAACAACGTACGAAAACCATTGTATAAATAGAAATCTTGTTGAATTAGGTAGAGGGAGGAAAAAGGGTTATGCCTCGAACAATCATCGAAAAAATATGGGATCAGCATGTTGTCAAAAATGGCGAGGGAAAACCAGACCTTTTATATATTGATCTGCACTTGGTGCATGAGGTGACGTCACCTCAAGCATTTGAAGGATTAAGACAAAAAGGGCGCAAGGTGCGAAGACCACAAAACACATTTGCGACGATGGATCATAACATTCCGACTGTGAATCGATTTGTGATCAAAGATGAGATTGCGAAGAAGCAAGTCAGTGCTCTAGAGCGCAACTGTGCTGAATTCGGGGTCCGTCTAGCTGACCTTCACAGTGTAGACCAAGGAATCGTTCATGTCGTTGGACCAGAGCTTGGTTTAACACTTCCGGGGAAAACAATCGTGTGTGGAGATAGTCATACATCTACTCATGGCGCATTTGGTGCACTTGCCTTTGGGATTGGCACAAGTGAGGTTGAGCATGTGCTTTCCACACAAACACTTTGGCAGCAGCGTCCGAAGACACTAGAAATTAGAGTAGACGGAACGCTTCAAAAAGGGGTAACAGCCAAAGATGTCATTTTAGCAGTCATTGGCGCACATGGCGTGAAGTTCGGTTCAGGTTATGTCATTGAATACACTGGGGAAGTATTCAGAAACATGTCAATGGATGAGCGGATGACCGTTTGTAATATGTCAATTGAAGCAGGCGCAAGAGCAGGATTGATCGCACCTGATGAAGTGACCTTTGAATATTGCCGCGGACGCAAATACGCACCGCAGGGTGAAGATTTCGAAGCAGCGATCAAAGAATGGAAAGAACTAAGAACAGATCCGGGTGCGACCTATGATAAAACCATTGTTTTAGATGGAAATCATATTTCACCAATGGTCACGTGGGGAATTAACCCAGGAATGGTGCTCCCTGTGGATGCAGCAATTCCAGGACCTGAAGATTTTGCACAAGAAGATGACCAAAAAGAAGCAAAACGTGCTTATGAATACATGGGGGTTCACCCGCATCAGCGTATTGAAGATATTACGATTGAGCATGTGTTTATTGGCTCATGTACGAACTCAAGAATGACTGATTTACGCCAAGCCGCTTCTATGATTGAAGGACAAAAAGTAGCTGATCATGTCAGAGCGATTGTGGTTCCTGGCTCACAAAGTGTCAAACTGCAAGCAGAAGAAGAAGGTCTTCATGAAATTTTCCTAGAAGCAGGATTTGAATGGAGAGAATCTGGCTGTAGTATGTGCCTCAGCATGAATAACGATGTGGTGCCAGAAGGTGAACGCTGTGCATCTACATCAAACCGTAACTTTGAGGGACGTCAAGGGAAGGGTGCAAGAACGCATCTTGTCAGCCCGGCAATGGCTGCAATGGCTGCCATACATGGCCGATTTGTCGATGTCAGGAAGTTTAATCAAGAGAAAACAGTCGTGTAAGGAGTTGTGTCATAGATGGAGCCTTTAGTCACTCATAAAGGAAAAGCCGCTGTGCTTAACCGTATAAATGTAGATACAGATCAAATCATTCCGAAACAGTTTTTGAAAAGAATCGAACGAACAGGATATGGCCGATTTGCCTTTTTTGACTGGCGATATTTAGCAGATGGTAGTCCGAATCCAGATTTTGAACTCAATCAGCCGATTTATGAAGGAGCCTCTATTTTGATCGCAGGCGAAAACTTTGGCTGCGGGTCATCAAGGGAACATGCGCCTTGGGCACTTGATGATTATGGTTTCAAAATTGTCATTGCCCCATCTTTCGCCGATATTTTTCATCAAAACTGTTTTAAAAACGGGATGCTTCCAATCCGCCTTGATTATGATGTGTGGAAAACGTTTGCTGCATCATATGAAAACAAAGGATTTGAAATGACAGTTGATCTGGAAAAACAACAGATTCAAGACCATGAAGGGAATGTTACTCCTTTCGATGTAGATCCACACTGGAGAGAAATGCTCCTGAATGGCTATGATGAGATTTCATTAACATTGTTACTAGAAGATGAGATTCAAGCATTTGAAGAAAAACGTAGCAGCTGGCTGCGTGCATAAACAACGAGAAGCCGTCCCCGTGGTGTGACGGCTTCTTTTTTGCATGAAAACCTCTCGTTACTTGTGTTTACTAACCTTCGTTGGTAAACTGATAAAAAATATGCGCCCGAAAGGAACGTAAGCATGAAACATGACAAGAAGAAAGATAATGTCATTTTGTTTCCTGGTCTGAAAGAAAGACTGATTGAAAAAGGAATGGCAGCATTAAAAGATAAACAGTATCAAGAGGCGCTTCACTTATTTTCAGAAGCGAAATCGTATGATGACGATGAAGAATCCGATATTCATCTCGGTATGGCGATTTGTTTTCTAGAGCTTGGTGAGCTGCAGGATGCAAAGCGAGTCTGTGAAAAGATGCTACATGAAGGATATGGACACTATTTCACTGTGCTTCAAGTATATATGACCATCTTAATTCAGCTGAAAGAGTACGAGGAAGTCAAACAAACAATTGAGGCTGTCCTTGAAGAAAATCACCTTCCAGCAGAAAGCGCGGAGCATTTTTATAAGCTGCTTGAATTTAGCAGAAAGATGATTGAATCACCAGAAGAGATTTTAGACGAAGACGAGGAAGGCAGCGGAGAAATCAATATAGATGAAATGCTCGAGCGGCCAGAAGAGCAGGTGCAGTTCATCCATTCGCTGAAAGACCGAAACATCACGCCGCATATGGGTCTATTAAATACGATCCTACAAAAGCCTGATGGCAACCCTTTGGTCAAATCATTGATCCTGCAACTTCTGTCAGATCATGATGTGGCAAAGCCGGTTCATGTGACGAAGTTCGGTGATTCTTTAACGCTTGTTCCTTCTGAGGCTGTCAAGCCAGAGCAAATGCCACTGCTTCAGCAAGTCCTTCGAAAGCTCGATGACACACTCGGCAATGAGAACCCAACCCTTTACCAAGGAGTTGAAGAGTTATGGCGCCGACACTTATTTGTGCTATATCCATTTCTTCCTAAATATACGGATCCGAGTCTTTGGGCTGCGGCACTTCATAAAGTCGGCTATGAAATGCATGGAATCGAGATTGACCTCGAAGAATTGCATTTATTGTATGATTTTAACGAACGAGAGCTGAGAGAAGCTTGTACAATGCTGAAAGATATTGAAGAAATTTCTTATTTGTAATTTGTCGATTTAGTTGAAAGACGGACTTGTTATGTTATAATATAATGGTTGTATTTGTGCATATATCGTGCGGTTGTAAGATTCCAACGGTTGAAAGACGTTATGTATAATCAAGTCAAATGTTGTATACATAAGACCGCTTCTTTAGCGGAGTGCGTGGTTTTTGATTGGACGAAGTCTTTATGATGCTTTAGAATGTAACAACGCACAATCTGAATAGATTTTTGGAGGGAAACACACATGTCAGTAAAATGGGAAAAACAAGAAGGTAACGAAGGTGTCTTAACAGTAGAAGTTGACGCTGAAACATTTAACAAAGCACTTGATGATGCATTTAAGAAAGTAGTTAAGCAAGTATCAATCCCTGGATTCCGTAAAGGGAAAGTACCACGTGGTCTTTTCGAGCAGCGTTTTGGAGTAGAATCTCTTTATCAAGATGCACTAGATATTCTTCTTCCAGTTGAATATCCGAAAGCAATCGACGAAGCTGGTATCGAGCCGGTTGACCGCCCTGAAATCGATGTTGAGAAAATCGAAAAAGGCGAAAGCTTAATCTTCACTGCAAAAGTAACAGTGAAGCCAGAAGTAAAACTTGGTGACTACAAAGGTCTTAACGTAGAAAAAGACGACACATCTGTATCTGATGAAGATGTCCAAGAAGAGTTAAAAGCTATGCAAAACCGTCAAGCTGAGCTTGTTGTCAAAGAAGAAGGCGCAATCGAAAACGGCGATACAGTTGTTCTAGATTTCGAAGGATTCGTTGATGGAGAAGCATTCGAAGGCGGAAAAGCTGAGAACTACTCTCTTGAAGTAGGTTCTGGTTCATTCATCCCTGGTTTCGAAGAGCAATTGGTTGGTCTTGAAGCAGGTGCAGAAAAAGACGTTGAAGTGACATTCCCAGAAGAATATCATGCTGAAGACCTTGCGGGTAAACCAGCTGTATTCAAAGTGAAAATTCATGAAATTAAAGCAAAAGAACTTCCAGCACTTGACGATGAGTTCGCTAAAGATGTTGATGAAGAAGTTGAAACGATTGCTGAATTAACTGAAAAAACGAAGAAACGTCTTGAAGAAGCAAAAGAAAACGAAGCAGAAGGCAAACTTCGTGAAGAGTTAGTAGCAAAAGCTTCTGAAAATGCGGAAGTTGACGTTCCTCAAGCGATGGTTGACACTGAGTTAGACCGCATGATGAAAGAATTCGAACAACGTCTTCAAATGCAAGGGATGAACCTTGAGCTTTACTTCCAGTTCTCTGGACAAGATGAAGATGCGCTAAAAGAGCAAATGAAAGAAGATGCTGCTAAACGCGTAAAATCTAATCTTACTCTTGAAGCAATTGCTGCTGCAGAAGACCTACAAGTGTCTGATGAAGAAGTGGAAGAAGAACTTTCAAAAATGGCTGAAGCATACAACATGCCAGTTGAAAATATCAAACAAGCGATCGGTTCTACTGAAGCAATGAAAGAAGATTTAAAAGTTCGTAAAGCAATTGATTTTCTTGTAGAAAACCGTTAATATGGTGCATAATAATAAAACAGGGCGCGAGTGACTCGTGCCTTGTTTTGTACAATTTTTGACTTATCATCGTTTCTTTTGGAAACGATAGTGTAAGTCGCATCTTTCTGTTATACATATCTCGATGTGCAGTGTTAGAAACACATCATTACCGTCTTTTAGGAAAGTATGGTAAAATGCATACATACTGGACCCAGAAAGGTAGCTGACTGTTAGCTACAGGCAAGTGAAGAAGAATAAGGGGTGAAAGAATGTTTAAATTCAACGAGGAAAAAGGTCAATTAAAATGCTCGTTTTGCGGAAAAACGCAAGATCAAGTGCGTAAACTGGTCGCAGGACCTGGCGTATATATATGTGATGAATGTATCGAGCTTTGCACGGAAATAGTTGAAGAAGAGCTCGGTACTGAGGAAGAAGTTGAATTCAAGGATGTTCCGAAACCTCATGAAATCCGGGAGATTCTTGATGAATATGTCATCGGACAAGAGAATGCGAAGAAATCCTTAGCTGTAGCGGTTTATAACCATTACAAGCGGATTAATTCCAACAGTAAGATTGATGATGTTGAGCTTTCGAAAAGTAACATTTCTATGATTGGACCTACAGGAAGCGGTAAAACATTACTTGCTCAAACGCTTGCACGTATTTTAAATGTTCCATTTGCGATTGCAGATGCGACGTCTTTAACGGAAGCAGGTTACGTTGGGGAAGACGTAGAGAATATTTTACTAAAGCTGATCCAAGCAGCAGATTATGATGTAGAAAAAGCTGAAAAAGGCATTATCTACATCGATGAGATCGATAAAGTAGCAAGAAAATCAGAAAACCCTTCTATCACTCGTGATGTATCTGGGGAAGGTGTACAGCAAGCCCTTTTGAAAATTCTTGAAGGAACAGTTGCTAGTGTACCGCCTCAAGGTGGACGTAAGCATCCTCATCAAGAATTCATTCAAATTGATACAACAAATATCCTCTTCATTTGTGGTGGAGCCTTTGACGGCATTGAGCAAATCATCAAACGCCGCCTAGGTCAAAAAGTCATTGGATTCGGTGCGGAAAATAAAATTGAAGATCTTGAAAAAGAAGTCCTTCTATCAAAAGTTCTGCCAGAAGACTTACTTCGCTTCGGTTTAATCCCAGAATTCATCGGTCGTCTTCCGGTTATTGCAAGCCTAGAGCCGTTAGATGAAAAAGCACTTGTAGAAATCTTGACGAAGCCTAAAAATGCGCTCGTTAAGCAATATACAAAAATGCTTGAGCTTGATGATGTTGAGCTTGAGTTTGAAGAAGATGCTCTTAGCGAAATTGCGAAAAAAGCAATTGAGCGTAAAACAGGAGCTCGTGGTCTTCGCTCCATCATTGAAGGCATCATGCTTGATGTGATGTTTGATCTTCCATCTCGTGATGATATTGAGAAATGTGTCATTACTGGTGAAACGGTTGCTGATGGTGAGCCGCCACGTCTTGTCTTAAAAGACGGTACAGTCGTGAATAAAGATACAAAAACATCAGCATAAGCCCATTTGAATGACTCCTGAATCTTTTGATTCAGGAGTTTTTTATTTATCGTGGAAGTTGTGTTTATTCCGTCCAGCTCTAGGAAATACTAGCAGACAGAAACCAATACATAACGATAGATGAAGGAGGGAGCACCGATTGAGCTGGACAGGAATCGTATTATTCATACAACTGTTCTTTGGTATCGTCATCGGGTTGTACTTTTGGAACTTACTGAAAAATCAGCGCACACAAAAGGTGACGATCGATAAAGAATCGAAGAAAGAAATGGAAGCACTCAGAAAGATGCGATCCATTAAACTGAGTGAACCTTTATCAGAGAGAGTCCGGCCAAAGGGGTTTCAAGATATTGTAGGGCAGGAAGACGGTATACGTGCACTTAAAGCTGCCCTGTGTGGACCGAACCCGCAACATGTCATCGTCTACGGGCCGCCTGGTGTTGGAAAAACAGCTGCTGCCCGTCTAGTGATGGAAGAGGCGAAGCGTCACGCTGATTCACCATTTAAAAAAGATGCAGTATTTGTTGAGCTTGATGCCACAACGGCAAGATTTGATGAACGAGGCATCGCAGACCCCTTGATTGGTTCCGTACATGATCCCATTTATCAAGGAGCAGGAGCCATGGGACAGGCAGGCATTCCGCAGCCGAAACAAGGAGCCGTCACACATGCTCATGGGGGCGTTCTCTTTATCGATGAAATTGGAGAACTGCATCCGATTCAAATGAACAAAATGCTTAAAGTGCTAGAAGATCGAAAAGTGTTTTTAGACAGTGCTTATTACAGTGAAGAAAATACGCAGATCCCGAATCACATCCATGATATTTTTCAAAATGGGTTGCCCGCTGATTTTCGACTGATTGGCGCCACGACAAGAACACCGGACGAAATTCCGCCGGCTATTCGATCAAGATGTTTGGAGATTTTCTTCAAGGATTTGGATCAGCATGAGCTGAAAATTGTTGCAGCTAAAGCAGTCGAGAAAATACAGAAGGAATTAAGTGACGAAGGACTGAACCTGTTAACATCCTATGTGAAAAATGGACGTGAAGCGGTCAACATGGTACAGATCGCCGCAGGTATGGCTGTCACTGAAAACCGAAAAGATATTACGATCGCCGATGTAGAATGGGTCATTCATTCAAGCCAGCTGACACCAAGATATGAACAAAAAGTACCGGAAAAGCCAAAGGTAGGAGTAGTAAATGGTCTTGCCGTGTATGGACCGAACAGCGGGGCTCTACTTGAAATTGAAGTGAACATTTGTAAAGCGCTTGAAAAAGGCAGTATCAATATTACTGGTATTGCAGAAGAAGAAAGCATCGGCAATCAGTCGAAATCAATCAGACGGAAAAGTATGGCGAAGGGCTCAGTTGAAAATGTCTTAACCGTGCTTCGAAACTTAGGCATACGAACAAATGAATATGATATCCACATTAATTTTCCGGCTGGTGCCCCGATTGATGGGCCATCTGCTGGAATTGCGATGGCCACAGCCATTTTCTCAGCCATTCATCAAATTCCGATTGATCATTTAACGGCGATGACCGGTGAGATTGGATTACAAGGTCAGGTGAAGCCGATCGGCGGTGTCATACCAAAAATCAAGGCAGCCAAACAAGCGGGTGTCAAAACAGTGATCATCCCTTATGACAATCAGCAGTCGATCTTAAAAGAGATTGAAGGGGTTACGATTGTGCCTGTGAAGCACTTCCAAGAAGTGCTGGATCAGTGTTTGGTCAATCCGCCAGATGAGAAGAAAGATGGACTAGAAGAAGAAATGAAAAGGAAATCTGTTTAATCCCCATCTCATATGGGGATTTTTTAGTGAAATAGATCTTTTTTTCTTTTTCAAGATAAAAAGAAAGGGTATACTACGGTAAGATCATCATTTCTCAAGTCTTTTACATTGTACAAGACTGAAACAGGTATATTATAATGATTCATACTAGTGACGGAGGTGTCTATCAACATGGCAGATGAAATCAAAAAGAATGTTCCGCTCCTTCCGCTGCGAGGCTTGCTTGTTTATCCAACAATGGTCTTGCATTTGGACGTTGGGCGCGAAAAGTCTGTTCAAGCATTAGAACAGGCGATGATGAACGATCATATGATTTTTCTAGCAACACAGCGGGAAATTTCAATAGATGAACCAGGTGAAGAGGAAATTTTCAAAGTCGGCACCTACACAAAAATTAAACAAATGCTGAAGCTGCCAAATGGAACGATCCGTGTGCTCGTCGAAGGCTTAAATCGAGCGCAGATCGAATCCTACATGGAGCTAGAAGACTATACGTCAGTCGATATTAAAGAGTTGACAGAAGAAGAATTAAAGGACGCAGAAGCAGAAGCACTCATGCGCACTTTGTTAGATCACTTTGATCAGTACATAAAAATTTCAAAAAAAATCTCAGCTGAAACATATGCAACGGTGACGGATATTGAAGAACCTGGAAGAATGGCAGATATCGTCGCTTCCCACCTTCCTTTGAAATTAAAAGACAAGCAAGAAGTGCTGGAAACAGTCGATGTCAAAAAACGATTGAATCGGGTCATCAGTCTCATTCACAATGAAAAAGAAGTGCTAGAGATTGAAAAGAAAATTGGCCAGCGTGTCAAACGTTCAATGGAGCGAACGCAAAAAGAATATTATTTGCGCGAACAAATGAAAGCTATTCAAAAAGAGCTTGGAGACAAAGAGGGGAAAACAGGCGAAGTCAGTACGCTTATGGCTAAAATTGAAGAGTCCGGCATGCCAGATTCCGTTCGTGAAACGGCTTTAAAAGAACTGAACCGTTATGAAAAAATCCCTTCAAGCTCTGCTGAGAGTTCTGTCATTCGCAATTATATTGATTGGCTGATCAATCTGCCGTGGGGCACTTATACAGAAGATCGTCTAGATTTAAAGCTTGCAAGCGAAATTTTAGATGACGAGCACCACGGGCTTGAAAAAGTAAAAGAGCGGGTACTCGAATATCTTGCTGTTCAGAAACTGACAAATTCATTAAAGGGACCGATTCTTTGCTTAGCAGGACCTCCTGGGGTAGGGAAGACGTCACTTGCTAAATCCATTGCCAAATCACTCGATCGAAAGTTTATCCGTATCTCTCTTGGCGGTGTACGTGATGAATCTGAGATCCGTGGTCATCGAAGAACCTATGTAGGTGCGATGCCTGGCCGTATCATTCGCGGGATGAGCAAGGCGGGCACAATGAATCCGGTCTTTCTTTTAGATGAAATTGATAAAATGTCTTCTGACTTTAGGGGAGATCCGTCTTCTGCGATGCTTGAAGTGTTAGATCCAGAGCAAAATCATAACTTTAGCGATCATTATATTGAAGAGACATTTGATTTGTCTCAAGTGTTATTTATCGCAACTGCCAACAATTTAGCAACCATTCCAGGTCCACTTCGTGATAGAATGGAGATTATCACGATTGCAGGGTATACGGAAGTTGAAAAAGCAGAAATTGTGAAAGATCACCTTCTGCCGAAGCAGCTAAAGGAGCACGGATTAAAGAAAGGGAACTTGCAGCTTCGTGAAGCAGCGATTTACGATATGATTCGCTATTACACGAGAGAAGCAGGAGTCCGCGGATTAGAGCGTCAGCTTGCGGCGATTTGCCGAAAAGCGGCAAGAGCAATTGTGGCTGAAGACCGCAAACGCATCACAGTGACGGAAAAGAACTTATCTGAATTCCTCGGAAAAAGACTTTACCGTTATGGTCAGGCGGAAACGACAGATCAGGTCGGCGTTGTCACAGGGCTTGCATATACCACAGTTGGCGGAGACACTTTGTCCATCGAGGTCTCACTCTCACCGGGTAAAGGCAAGCTTTTGCTAACAGGTAAGCTCGGTGATGTCATGAGAGAATCTGCGCAGGCGGCATTCAGTTATATTCGTTCAAAAGCAGATGAACTGAACATTGATCCTCAATTTAATGAAAAGCACGATATTCATATCCATGTTCCAGAGGGTGCGGTTCCAAAGGACGGGCCATCAGCTGGTATTACCATTGCGACGGCTCTTGTATCAGCACTCACAGGACGTCCTGTTTCAAAAGAGGTTGGCATGACAGGAGAAATTACGTTAAGAGGAAGAGTGCTTCCGATTGGCGGATTAAAAGAAAAAGCATTAGGCGCACATCGTGCAGGACTGAAAACGATTATTCTTCCAAAGGACAATGAGAAGGATATTGATGATATTCCTGAAAGTGTGAGAGAAGGATTAACTTTTATTCCGGTTTCACATTTAGATGAGGTGCTTGAGAAAGCGTTAGTAGGAGAGGGAAGATGAAAGTAACAAAATCAGATATCGTCATTAGTGCGGTGAAACCAGAGCAGTACCCGAGCGGGGGACTGCCTGAGATCGCACTTGCTGGACGGTCAAATGTTGGAAAGTCCTCGTTCATTAACTCATTGATTAATCGGAAAAATTTAGCGCGTACGTCTTCTAAACCAGGAAAGACCCAGACGCTTAATTTTTACATTATTAATGATATGCTCCACTTTGTGGACGTCCCAGGTTATGGCTTTGCAAAAGTATCAAAAACAGAGCGCGAAGCATGGGGGAGAATGATCGAAACGTATATTACAATGCGTGAAGAGTTAAAAGCAGTCGTCCAAATTGTGGATCTGCGTCATAAGCCATCCGCAGATGATGTGAACATGTATGAATTCCTTAAATACTATGGAGTTCCTGTGATCATTATTGCGACAAAGGCCGATAAAATTCCAAAAGGCAAATGGGAAAAGCATGCGAAAGTCGTCAAACAGACACTCGACATCGACCCATCAGATGAATTAATCCTTTTCTCTTCTGAAACAAAAAAGGGAAAAGATGAAGCCTGGAATGCGATCCTTGCGAAGATTAACAGTTAAAAGAAAGGCATCTGCACATAGCAGATGCCTCAGCGTGAAGACAAACGTTGTCAGTCCTGCGTGCCGGTGCTCACGAATGACATATTCGCTCCGCGCCAGTACTCGTCCTTCCTAGACTGCAAAGGTTTTCTATCACGCTGAAAAGAAGACAAATGGCTAAAATCAAGTTCATTTTAGCCATTTATCAACATTCTAAGGCATCTGCACAATGCAGATGCCTTTTTATTGTATAAGTTATTTCCTTTTTAAAAATAATAAGAGGAGACTGACGGCAATCAATACATATGGCCAGTACAGTTCAAAACCGGAAGTAGGGATCGAAAGTGTGCTAAGTTGCTTCGTAATTTGTTGAAAGAAATAAAGGAATAGACCGAGTGCAATGAGAACAACACTTTCTATTCGATATTCCTTTTTCTGTGATGATTTCATCAAAAGTGCGAGGCCGACGATGAACACAATCATCGTAAATGTATCTGGCCAGTGTTCTAATTTCGGCTGAAGGATAAAGTGTAGCGCAAGGCCTGTCATGAGCATACCGATAAACACATGAGAGGTTTCCTGTTCCTTCTTTCCTTGATATAAGAAAGCAAGGCCAAAAAGCAGTACAAGTGTATACCATTTCTCCTGATCTTTCCAAATGTCAAATTGATCTCCTGAGAGAATGGCATATAGTGCTACAGCCAGCAAAGTGAGCGGCAGCAAAATAGATTTCTTTTTCAAAGATGTCACCTTCTTATAAGCAGATCATTTGTCCGCACGCGCCAAATCTGGTAAATTGCTTGAAGTGATGATATGGCATTCGATGTCGAACATTTTTCTACTATATCACAACATTTTTGAAATCTGTTCACAATTTTTATCCAGTTAAAAATGAATATATGTTATAATCATTATAAATAATAAATTCTATATTGTAATTATTATAAATTAGACAGGGCGTTGGGGGTGCAAGCTGAAGTTATGCATATTCTTGTTGTGGGTTTAGATTATAAAACAGCCCCTGTTGAGATACGGGAACAGCTGAGCTTTGAACCGAGCGAGCTCGGAACAGCGATGTCCAAGCTTAAAGAAGAAAAAAGCATTCTAGAGAATATCGTCATCTCAACATGTAATCGAACAGAGATCTACGCAGTCGTAGATCAGCTTCATACTGGTCGGTTTTATATAAAAAGATTTTTAGCAGATTGGTTCGGTTTAGAAAAAGAAGATGTCTCTCCATATTTGAAGTTTTATGAAAATGATGGAGCGGTTGAGCATTTATTCCGGGTTGCCTGTGGACTTGATTCTATGGTCATTGGTGAAACACAAATACTCGGTCAAGTGCGCTCAAGCTTTAAAGTCGCTCAAGAGGAGAAGACCATTGGTACCGTTTTCAATTATTTGTTTAAGCAGGCGGTAACAGTTGCGAAGCGCTCTCATGCGGAAACAGATATTGCGTCTAATGCTGTATCTGTCAGCTATGCGGCAGTGGAACTTGCCAAAAAAATCTTTGGACGTCTTTCTGATAAACATGTCCTTATTCTTGGTGCGGGTAAAATGGGCGAGCTGGCGGCTCAAAACCTTCAAGGTCAAGGGATTGGCCAGGTAACAGTCATCAATCGAACGTTTGAAAAGGCCAAAGAACTGGCCGGCCGCTTTTCAGGAGAGCCTAAGAGCTTGAATCAATTAGAAAAAACTTTATCTGAAGCGGATATTTTAATTAGCTCTACTGGGGCTAAACAATTTGTGATCACAAAGGAAATGGTCGAAAAAGCGAACAAACAGAGAAAAGGCAGACCTCTATTCATGGTGGATATTGCAGTACCACGTGATTTAGATCCAGCTATTTCTGAAGTAGAAGGTGCTTTTTTGTATGACATTGATGACCTTGAGGGCATTGTGGCAGCTAACCTGAAAGAGCGACGTGCAGTAGCTGAAGAGGTGGAGCTTCTCATCGAAGCTGAAATTGTGGAATTTAAGCAATGGCTTAATACGCTCGGAGTGGTTCCTGTGATTTCTGCTTTAAGAGAAAAAGCACTCTCGATTCAAGCGGATACGATGCAAAGCATCGAACGAAAGCTTCCAAACCTCACAAATCGTGAAATGAAGCTGTTAAATAAACATACGAAAAGCATCATCAATCAAATGCTGAAAGATCCTATCTTAAAGGCCAAAGAAATTGCCGGGGAGCCGAATGCAGAGGAAAAACTTTTACTCTTTAAAGAAATCTTTGATTTACAGGTTGAAGATGAAGAGCAAAAGGCAGAGCCGATGCAGGTGGAGCAAGGGGCGTTTCAGCTGTTTAAAACAAATATGGCACAAGGCCTTGCTACAGTTGCCAGTGAGTGATTAGGCGATGATGGAATCCATTGTAGCGAGACTAGGTGAAGCGACGACCTTGATCTATGCACTCAGTGTCTTGTTCTATTTCATAGATTTTCTTCAACACAACCGGAAGGCTGGAAAAATGGCTTTCTGGTTGCTTTCTATTGTCTGGCTGCTGCAAACAGTCTACATGTTTTATATTATGATGGAAACAGACCGATTCCCTGTGTTGAATGTAGCAGAGGGGTTATATTTTTATACGTGGGTGCTTGTGACATTGTCACTTGTTTTGACAAAAGTATTACGCGTTGAATTTATTGTCTTTTTTACAAATGTAATTGGTTTTTCCATGATGGCGATTCACACCTTTACACCATCCGATCTTCATTCTGCCGAACTGACGGGAAAGCTGACGAGTGAGCTGCTCGTCATTCATATTACGATGGCCATTTTATCATACGGCGCTTTTTCACTTTCATTTGCTTTTTCACTACTCTACCTATTTCAATATCGTTTGCTGAAAAAGAAAAAATGGGGAAAATGGCTTTTGAGAATTGAAGACTTATCAAAGCTTGATCATATGGCGTATGTCTTAAATATTATTGGCGTGCCGATGCTCTTGCTTAGTTTAATTCTTGGCATTATATGGGCATATATTTCGTATGATACGTTGTACTGGACAGATGCAAAGGTGCTCGGTTCGTTTATTATGCTGTTTTTATACGGCTTTTACTTATACATTAGACTGGTGAGAAATATGCAGGGCAAAATCGTGGCGCGATGGAATGTCGCTTCATTTCTTGTGCTGATGATCAATTATTTTCTGCTTGGTAGCTTATCAACCTTTCATTGGTTTCAATAATGATGAGTCTTAAGGGCATTGTCGGGAGGAAGACGTAATGCGTACAATTAAAGTAGGTTCTAGACGAAGCAAACTTGCGATTACACAAACAAAATGGGTCATTCAAAAGTTGTCTGAACTAAACCCTTCTTATTCTTTTGAAATTAAAGAGATTGTGACAAAGGGTGATCAAATTTTAGATGTGACCTTATCAAAGGTTGGCGGAAAAGGTCTGTTTGTTAAAGAGATTGAACAGGCAATGCTGAACCATGACATTGACATGGCGGTACACAGCATGAAAGATATGCCGGCCTCTCTTCCGGAAGGTTTAGTCATCGGCTGTATTCCTGAGCGTGAAGATGTGCGGGATGCATTGATTTCAAAGGATCATCTCCGTCTTCATGAACTGCCAAAGGGAGCGGTTGTGGGAACGAGCAGCTTACGGCGCAGTGCCCAGCTTCTTCAGGAGAGACCAGATCTTGAGATTAAATGGATCCGTGGAAACATTGATACGAGACTTGAAAAACTGAAAAATGAAGAATATGATGCGATTATTCTAGCGGCTGCCGGATTGTCTAGAATGGGCTGGAGTCAAGAAGTCGTGTCGGAATTTTTATCTCCTGATACTTGCCTTCCTGCTGTAGGACAGGGCGCATTGTCGATAGAATGCCGGGGAGATGACGAAGAGCTATTGCAGCTGTTAGCTCAATTCACAAATGAGTATACAAAGAAAACGGTCCTTGCTGAAAGAGCTTTCCTTCAACAAATGGATGGAAGCTGTCAAGTGCCGATCGCTGGTTACGCAACGATGAATGAGCGTGATGAAATTGAATTGACAGGTCTTGTGGCATCTGCGGATGGGCATACGATTATTCGAGAAACCGTAACAGGTACTGACCCTGAGGCAATTGGAACAGCATGTGCGAAGCAGATGGCTGATAAGGGAGCAAAGGATTTGATCGACAAGGTGAAAAAGGATCTGTCTTCCCAATGACGATAGCCAAATCGCTTTACGGACAGACGGTGCTTGTCACTCGAAATGAACGTCAAGCGGGTGCGTTTCAGCAGAAAATTGAAGCGCTGAACGGCCATGCTGTTTTAACCTCTCTTATCAGGTTTGAGCCAACGCTGACAAAAGAAAAAGCGAAGGCATTTCTAGAAGACTTAGAAGCAAGCCATTGGCTTGTGTTTACAAGTGTAAATGGTGCGTCTTTTTTTCTCAGTTATATAGAGAAGCATCAATTACATCAAAGCTTATCCCACTTGAAAGTGGCGGCCGTAGGTGAAAAAACATCTGCCTATCTGATGCAGCACGGCTTAAAAGTGGATGTGGTTCCAGAACGTTTTATAGCAGAAGAACTGGCAGATGCTTTAATTGAACATGTACACCCAGAAGAATGTGTCTTTGTAGCAAAAGGCCACCTGTCACGAGATGTGGTGAAGAATACCCTCGTTCCACTTGGCATTGACGTAAAAGAGTGGATTATATATAAAACAGTGAAGGATGAGGACGGAATTATCGCACTCAAGTCGGCAATGATGGAGCAATCATTTGATTTTATTACATTTACAAGCTCCTCCACTGTTCATTCTTTTATGCACGCCATGCAGGCTGATATCGATAGATTAGCTGCATCAGACACATGTTTTGTGAGCATCGGTCCTCTTACACAAGAGGCACTGCTTCAATACGGGATTTCTTCTGAAACCCCAGATACTTATACGATAGACGGGATGCTTGATTTGATGTGCCGTTTATCTGAAAGGAAGTTGAACCAATGATGAAATTTAACAGACACCGCAGATTGCGTACAAGCGCAGGAATGAGAGAATTGGTGAGAGAAACATTTTTAAGACCCTCTGATTTCATTTATCCCATCTTTTTTGTAGAGGGAGAGAATGTCCGGAAAGAAGTCCCTTCAATGCCGGGTGTCTATCACATTTCAGTTGATCTTGTGAAAGAAGAAGTCCAAGAGCTTGTTGACCTTGGGATTAAATCTATCATTGTTTTTGGGGTACCAGACCATAAAGACCATGTAGGCAGTGAAGCTTATCACGATCATGGGATTGTTCAAAGAGCAACGCTTGAAATCAAAAAGCATTTCCCTGAGCTTGTGGTCATTGCTGATACTTGCTTATGTCAATATACAGATCACGGACATTGCGGAATCGTTGAAGATGGAGAAATTTTAAATGATGAATCTCTTCAGCTCTTAGCGAAAACCGCTGTCAGTCAGGCTCGTGCAGGTGCAGATATCATTGCTCCATCAAACATGATGGATGGCTTTGTTATCGCAATTCGTGAGGCGCTTGATAAGGCCGGCTTTGTTCATGTGCCTGTGATGTCATATGCTGTGAAATATGCAAGTGCTTTTTACGGTCCGTTTCGTGATGCGGCGCATAGCACACCGCAGTTTGGAGATCGTAAAACGTATCAAATGGACCCTGCAAACCGCTTAGAAGCACTGAGAGAAGCGCAGTCTGATGTAGAAGAAGGCGCTGACTTCCTGATCGTGAAGCCGTCACTTTCATACTTAGATATCATGCGTGATGTGAAAAATGAATTTACACTTCCTGTTGTTGCGTACAATGTGAGCGGAGAGTATGCAATGGTGAAAGCAGCAGCTCAAAATGGCTGGATTTCTGAAAAAGAGCTTGTTCTTGAAATGCTGACTAGCATGAAACGTGCAGGCGCAGAATTAATCATTACGTATCATGCAAAAGATGCAGCGAAATGGCTCTCAGAATAAAGAACGGATAGACAGGAGGACATTGAAATGGGACGTAGCTATGAAAAGTCAAAGCAAGCATTTAAAGAAGCGCAGCAGTTAATGCCGGGTGGTGTGAACAGCCCTGTGCGCGCATTTAAATCAGTCAATACAGACCCGATTTTTATGGAACGAGGCAAAGGCGCAAAAATATACGATATTGACGGAAATGAATATATTGATTACGTCTTATCGTGGGGACCGCTTATTTTAGGTCATACGAATGACCGTGTGGTTGAAAGTATTCAGCGAGTAGCTGAACATGGTACAAGCTTCGGTGCTTCTACTTTAGTTGAAAATGAATTAGCTAAGCTTGTATCAGAACGAGTTCCTTCTATTGAGGTCATTCGTATGGTCAGCTCTGGAACAGAGGCGACGATGAGTGCGCTTCGTCTAGCACGTGGTTTTACAGGCAGAAACAAAATTGTGAAATTTGAAGGCTGTTATCATGGCCACGGTGATTCTTTGCTCATTAAAGCTGGTTCGGGTGTGGCAACGCTTGGACTTCCGGATAGCCCTGGTGTCCCTGAAGGTACAGCAAGCAATACGATCACCGTTCCATACAATGATTTAGAAAGCATCAAAGTCGCTTTTCAAGAATTTGGAGACGACATTGCAGGTGTCATTGTAGAACCAGTTGCAGGAAATATGGGGGTTGTCCCTCCGCAAGAAGGTTTCTTGCAAGGATTGAGAGACATCACTGAGCAATATGGCTCTTTACTCATTTTTGATGAGGTCATGACAGGCTTCCGTGTGGATTATCATTGTGCACAAGGCTATTTTGGCATTACGCCTGATCTGACATGTCTTGGTAAAGTCATCGGAGGCGGCCTGCCAGTTGGTGCTTATGGCGGTAGAGCGGACATTATGAGACAAATTGCGCCAAGCGGCCCGATTTATCAAGCAGGAACGTTATCTGGTAACCCGCTTGCGATGACAGCAGGTCTTGAAACATTAAAACAGCTGACACCTGAGTCTTATGAAGAGTTTAGACGCAAAGGAGATCGTTTGGAAGAAGGCATTTCAAAAGCGGCGAAAGTACATGGGATTCCATTAACATTTAACCGTGCCGGTTCCATGATCGGATTCTTTTTTACAAACGAACAAGTCGTCAATTACGATACAGCGAAAACAGCTGACCTCGCTTTATTCGCTGAATTCTACAAGGAAATGGCTGATCATGGCATCTTCCTTCCACCTTCACAATTCGAAGGGCTGTTCCTCTCAACTGCTCATACGGATGAAGACATCGAGTATACAATTGAGACAGTTGAAAAGGTATTTCAAAAATTAGCTCAGTAACCAAAAGCCGATATGGAGACATATCGGCTTAGATCGTTGACAAAGGGTTAAAATGAACTTTATTTTAGCCCTTTGTCTTCTTTTCAGCGTGAAAGAAAACCTTTGCAGTCTAGGAAGGACGAGTACTGGAGCGGAGCGAATTTGACATTCGTGAGCACCAGCGCGCAGGACTGACACCGAATGCGAGGGTTTGTCTACACGCTGAGCCGATATGGAGACATATCGGCTTTTTGCTTTGCATAAAACCAATCATATTTTCACCGCCTTCTTCATACACCTGTATTGACATCTAATTTTATTTTGAAGGATTAGATGAAAGGAGGACACCGACTTGTCTCAAAACAATCGATTACAGTTTTCGGTAGAAGAGTCCATTTATTTCAAAAACGGACAGGAAGTCAGTGAGCTACTGTCAATTTCTCTCGATCCTGACATTCTCGTTCAAGAAGTGAATGATTATGTTTCCATTAGAGGTTCACTCGAGCTAACAGGAGAATACAACATAAATCAAGAGGAGCTAATGGGTGAATCCAGTTCCTATGCATCATACAGGCAGGCTGATGAGGTGAAGGTAAGAGAGGACGGAACGGCGGAGCTGCTGCATCAATTTCCGGTGGATATCACGATCCCAAAGAACAAAATTAGTCATTTAAATGATGTATTTGTGTTTATTGATGCATTTGATTACCAGCTGACAGAAAGCCGTTTGCTCACGATTCAGGCTGATTTGGCCATTGAAGGTCTGTTAGATGAAGGAACGCCTGAACCGCTTGTAGAAGGGCCATATGAATTTGTCCATCGTGCTGAAGAGGAATATGGCGATGTCACCTATGAATATCAGGCGCAGCCTGAATATGAAGAGCAAGAAATGCTGCCACGTGAAGAGCATGAAGAAAATGCAGAACAGCAGGCCGCTTTGCAACATGAAGCGCGAACTGAACAAGAAGAGGATGAAATAGACATCGAGACGGTGATGGTGGAAGAAACAGAAGAAGAGGAGGAAAATGAGGAAGAAGAAGCCGTGGCGCTTGGGTATCGTTCCTTCCCAGAAGCTCAAGTACAAGAGCCGCCATTCTTTGACCCGCCTAAGCTTTTAGAAGAAGAGGAGCGGGATGATACGTTCTTTGAGGTGGAAGTGAGGAAAGACCCTGAAGCAGAGAGCAAGGAAGAAGAAGAGCCGCCAGCTTATCCAGCCTTTGAATCACCTACTTATCAGATGGAACAGACGCAGGAAGAGCGGGATGACAGCTATCAGTTCGAACGATTATATGAACGTGAAGCACCAAAGGTGTATGAATCAGCTCAAGAAGCTGAGGAGTTTGAACATGACCAGAGAGAAGCGTCTGGCAGTGAGAATTCTCTTTATTTAACGAAGCTGTTCGCTAAGCAGGAGGAGGAAGATTTTTCTCGCATGAAAATATGTATAGTTCAGCAAGAAGATACGGTCGATCGTATTTGTGAGCGATATCAGTTGAATGTGCAGCAGCTCCTTCGAACGAATTCATTGTCGGTGGATGCAGAGCTTGAAGAAGGGCAGATTCTTTATATTCCTGAATATCAAAAAAGTAACGCATAGTATGAGATGATGGACCGAGAAAATGTGGTGAGAGAACGTGGATGAAATCCAATCTGTCCTATACGAATACGGGCTTGAGGCTGAATATATCGAACCTGTCAGTCCAGCTGTCGTTAGAGTGTATACAAAGCAGGGCGTATTTGCACTAAAGCGGGTAAAGCCCCATCGACACATGCAGTTTACAGAGCAAATGCTTGAACTAGAATCAAAAGGCTATCGCTCGTTTGTGCCGATTTATCGCACGAAGAGCGGTTCCTTTTTCTCTAATCATCGAGAAAGCCAGTACACGTATTATCTCATGCCATGGCTGACCAATGAAAAGAGAGAAGAGCAGGACGATAAACATGAATATTTATTTCAAGAGATTGCAAGACTTCATAAACGAACAGAAGTTATGATGGACATTACTGAGCAGGAAATAGAGGCTCACTACACCCAAATGAAAAGCAAATGGGAAACAGAGAAAGACATGTATGAACGATTTATCGAGCGGGCAGAACAAACATGGTATATGTCGCCATTTGAGCTGGCTGCTGCTATGTATTTTTCAGAAGCGATGTCTGCAAGTGAATTTGCACTTGAACGTTTAGAGGATTGGCATGAGGAAATGAAAGACCAAGAGACGACACGTATTGTGTTAAACCATGGGCAATTGTCAATCCATCACTTTTTGTACAATGATGTAGGTACAGGACATTTCACCAATTTTGAGCGGTCCAAAAAGGCTGCCCCCATTTATGACCTTTTGACCTTTTACTATCGCACATTCAAAACCTACCCTACTCCTTGTCCTGAATGCACATCTTTGTTTTATACGTATCAAAAGGGAAATAAACTTCGTGAGGAAGAGATTCATTTGTTCTTGAGCTACCTCGCTTATCCGCAGAGTTTGTTTGATACGGTGAAAGCCTATGAAGCAGGCGGACAGGATGAGATGGAAAGTTGTCAAGAGCTGTTAAGGGCGTATTGGCAAATGAAAAATTCTGAGCCGACCGTCATGAAAATACACGAAATTGAGCAGGCTAGACGCCTTGAAGAAGAACAAAATGCCTCGTCATCAGAAGAGTGACGAGGTTGTTTGCTGTTGCGCTATGAAATGTCTAACGAGGGACCTATACATAAGAGTGAGCCTGCAGCTTTCAGCTCTCTTAAAACCAATCAAGGTGAAAGGCACAGGCGAGAAATATAAGAATTCCTAAGATGAGGACGTCAAATGTTGTGGGAAAAATGATCGTGCGAAAGCCTTGAAATATGGCAATCGGGAGAACGACTTGGGAGGCAACTGCCCGAATTTGTCTAAGCCATGGGGGGAGTGTGTAAGGATTGATCTTTTTCAAAATAAAACGCCCTCCTTCTTTATTTTGTTATTATCATATGGGCAAAGAGGCAAAGGGTGCCTGCCCAATTTGTATAAAGAAGAAGAAAAGCGGAAAAGATGATTGACGAAAACAAAAGGCATTTAGTAATATTAATAAAAGATGAGTATAAGCTGATGAACGTGATATATCGTAAGCGTGGATCAGGAAGAGTACGAGCAAGACCCTAAAGAGAGGGAAACCAATAGCTGAAAGGTTTTCTAGGATGCACTTGTTTGGAAGGTCGCCTGTGAGCTTAATTTCTTGAAACATGTAGTAGAGAAATTCGGGAGATCCCCGTTATCCTTTAGAGAGTACGGGACACGTCTAAGTGTTTCGTGAAAAAAGGTGGTACCGCGAAAGAGCTTTTTCGTCCTTTTATAAGGATGAAAAGGCTTTTTTATGTTTCATCAGCCGAAAAAATGTGGAGGTAACACAAATGGGAACAAATAATCAAGAAATGCCAACAAAGTACGATCCAAATGCGATTGAGAAAGACCGCTATACGTACTGGCTTGAAGGGAAATTCTTCGAAGCACAAAATGACAAAACGAAAGATCCATATACAGTCGTCATTCCTCCACCAAACGTGACAGGAAAATTACACTTAGGGCATGCTTGGGATTCAACCCTTCAAGACATCGTGACTCGTATGAAACGGATGCAGGGCTATGATGTTTTATGGCTGCCAGGAATGGACCATGCGGGTATTGCAACACAAGCAAAGGTCGAGGCGAAGCTTCGCGAAGAAGGTGTGAGCCGCTATGATCTCGGACGTGAAAAATTTGTAGAAGAAACGTGGAAGTGGAAAGAAGAGTATGCCGATTTTATTCGCAGCCAGTGGGCGAAAATGGGTCTAGGTCTAGACTATTCGCGTGAGCGTTTTACATTAGATGAAGGCTTGAATAAAGCGGTCCGCCAAGTGTTTGTTCAACTGTATGAAAAAGGATTGATCTATCGCGGAGAATACATCATTAACTGGGACCCAGCAACAAAAACGGCCCTTTCTGATATTGAAGTCATCTACAAGGATGTGCAAGGTGCGTTTTATCACTTGAGATATCCGCTTGCAGATGGATCGGGTTCGATTGAAATTGCGACAACAAGACCTGAAACGATGCTTGGAGATACGGCAGTCGCTGTACATCCTGAAGATGAACGCTATCAGCATTTGATTGGGAAAACAGTTGTTTTACCAATTACAGGTCGAGAGATTCCAATCGTTGGGGATGACTATGTCGATATGGAATTTGGATCAGGAGCTGTAAAAATTACGCCGGCTCATGACCCGAATGACTTCGAGCTTGGAAACCGTCATAACCTAGAGCGCATTCTTGTGATGAATGAAGATGGCACAATGAATGGAAACGCACTTCAATACAAAGGAATGGACCGCTTCGAATGTCGTAAACAGCTTGTGAAAGATCTTCAAGAAGAAGGCATTTTGTTCAAAATTGAGGACCACATGCATTCAGTTGGTCACAGTGAGCGAAGTGGCGCTGTAGTGGAGCCATATTTATCAACACAATGGTTTGTGAAAATGCAGCCGCTCGCAGATGAAGCCATCAATCTGCAAAAAGGTGATGAGCAAGTTCAATTTGTTCCAGACCGATTTGAAAAGACATATTTACACTGGATGGAAAACATTCGTGACTGGTGTATTTCTCGTCAACTATGGTGGGGACACCGCATCCCGGCTTGGTATCATAAAGAAACGAAGGAAGTATACGTGGGACTTGATGCGCCAGAAGATATTGAAAACTGGGAGCAAGATAACGATGTACTTGATACATGGTTTAGTTCAGCGCTTTGGCCTTTCTCTACAATGGGCTGGCCAGATGCAGAAAGTGAAGACTTCAAGCGCTATTATCCAACCAATCTGCTTGTAACAGGCTATGACATCATCTTCTTCTGGGTATCTCGTATGATCTTCCAAGGTCTTGAATTCACAGGAGAAAAACCATTTAAAGATGTCCTCATTCACGGTCTTATTCGCGATGAACAAGGGCGTAAAATGAGTAAGTCACTTGGCAACGGAATTGATCCAATGGAGGTCATCGACAAGTACGGTGCAGATTCACTGAGATATTTCTTAGCGACAGGAAGCTCTCCAGGTCAAGATTTACGTTTTAGCTTTGAAAAGGTTGAATCCACTTGGAACTTTGCGAACAAAATTTGGAACGCATCCCGTTTTGCTCTCATGAATATGGATGGTTTAACGTATGATGAGCTTGATTTGACAGGAGAAAAATCAGTTGCTGATCAATGGATTTTGACACGCTTAAATGAAACAATTGAAAGTGTCACACAGCTTGCTGACAAGTATGAATTCGGTGAAGTGGGCAGACATTTATACAATTTCATTTGGGATGATTTCTGTGATTGGTACATTGAAATGGCGAAACTTCCGCTTTATGGAGAAGATGAAGCAGCGAAGAAAACGACTCGTTCGATCCTTGCGTATGTATTAGATCAAACGATGAGACTTCTACATCCGTTTATGCCGTTCTTAACAGAAGAAATCTGGCAACATCTACCTCATGAAGGTGAGTCCATTACTGTAGCGGCATGGCCTGAAGTGAAGCCGGAGCTTTCCAACGAACAAGCTTCTGCTGATATGAAACTGCTTGTTGAACTGATTCGTTCTGTTCGTAACATTCGCAGTGAAGTGAACACGCCAATGAGCAAACAAGTTGAGCTTTACATTAAAGCATCTACGTCTGATGTTCAGGAACGTTTAGAGAAAAATCGTTCATATATTGAGCGCTTCACGAATCCAAGTGTTCTTGAAATTGGCACAGATGTCCCAGCTAGTGATAAAGCGATGACAGCTGTTATTTCTGGAGCAGAACTCATTCTGCCGCTTGAAGGCTTAATCAACTTAGATGAAGAAATTGCTCGTCTGCAAAAAGAGCTTGATAAACTGACAAAAGAAGTGGAACGAGTTCAGAAAAAGCTTGGCAATGAAGGCTTTATGAAAAAAGCGCCTGAAAGTGTCGTAGAAGAAGAGCGTGCGAAAGAACGTGATTATGTCGCAAAACGCGAAGCTGTTCAAAAGCGTATTGAAGAGCTGAAAGCATAAGAGTGAAAAGACGGCTCCTAATGAATTGGAGTCGTCTTTTTTGAAAATTTCGTATGAAATGAGAGATGACATTGTTTACAACCTATCATGAAGCCATTGAATGGATTCATAGCAGACTCGCTTTCGGTGTCAAACCGGGACTTGAACGAATGAAATGGCTGCTGGACAGACTAGACCATCCTGAACAAAAAATAAAAGCGGTGCATGTAGCTGGAACAAATGGAAAAGGATCAACGATTGCATTTACTCGATCCATTTTACAGTCAGCGGGCTATTCAGTTGGAACCTTCACCTCGCCATTTATTTTAACGTTCAATGAACGAATTAGTGTTAATGGGGAGCCGATTTTGGACGAAGAGTGGCTGAGTTTGGTGAACGAAATCAAGCCTTTAGTTGATGAATTAGATGATACAGAGCTTGGTGCAGCAACAGAGTTTGAGATCATTACAGCATGTGCGTTTGCTTATTTTGCCCATATGCACCAAGTAGACTTTGTCCTCTTGGAAACAGGACTTGGCGGAAGACTTGATTCTACAAATGTGACAGCGCCCATCTTAACAGCAATTACGTCGATTGGTCACGATCATATGGCCATTTTAGGCGACACACTTGATCAGATTGCAGCAGAAAAAGCTGGCATTATTAAAGCTGGGGTTCCGATGATCACGGCCGTTCATCAAGCGGAAGCTCTTACTGTGATTCAACACAAAGCCGAAGAAAAGAATGCGCCGTTTATCTCGTTACATGATACTTGTACCTTTAAGGACCAGCAGCCGACGGAAACAGGTGAACGCTTCACATTCACTACCCCAAAAAGGGAATACTCGCAGCTAGAGACAGGGTTAATCGGAACGCATCAAATGCAGAACGCCTCCCTTGCCATTCTACTGATCGAATGGCTGGAGCAAGAAGGATATATCCATGTGCTAAATGAGCAAGTGTATGAAGGAATTCAGCAGGCGGTGTGGGCTGGAAGATTTGAAAAGATCCAAGATCAGCCTCTTGTTTATTTAGATGGTGCTCATAACGAAGAAGGAATGGACCGTTTGATCGAAACCGTACAAGCTCATTTTTCTAGTAAACAGGTTCATGTATGTTTTAGTGCGTTAAAAGATAAACCTTACAAACAAATGATCGAAAAGCTTGAAAGGATTAGTTCATCGATTCATTTTGTTTCCTTTGACTTTCCAAGAGCTGAGTCAGCTGAAAAGCTTTATGCTTGCAGTCATTTAGAAGCAAAATCGTTTGATGAAGACCCTCGTGCAGTGCTTGACTTCATTCAGAAGAAAAGAGATGACCCTTCAGCAATGATTCTGGTGACAGGTTCCCTTTATTTTATCTCAGATGTACGAAGTCGTATTTTACAGTAAGGAAAAGACGCACATTGCTTCTATGCAATGTGCGTCTTTTTTCTTTTGATATGTAGAAGAGGGGGAAAATCACTTTTTCGCAAGGTGATCAAAGGTGAATCGCTATGGTACAATCCGGTCTATTCTATTTCCGGAAGGAGTCACCTAATTTGATTGATTTTTTTATGTTTTTCACAGGCATGGTCATGGGGTCATTTTTTCATCTTGTTGGTGAGAGGCTTCCAATGAAGCGGTCTATTCTTTTTCCTCGTTCACACTGCGGAGCTTGTAAAGAGCCGCTTTCTTTTCACGACATGCTCCCGCTTTTTTCTTATATTGTATTGAAAGGGTCATGTAAGCATTGTAGAACCCGGCTCTCTTTGCTTTATCCAATGGTTGAGCTGTTGACAGGCGGCCTTTTTTTACTCGTTTATAGACATGCTGGTTTCTCTTTTGAGGGCCTTTTTCTTGTGAGTCTATGTAGTTTATTCGTGATTGCTGTCGTGAGCGATCTTTTTTATATGAGAGTACCCAACGAGCTCTTTCTCTTCTTTTTTCCTCTTTTCGTCATATACCGCACGCTAGAACCGCTTTTTATTTGGTGGGAAGGAGCGGCATCTCTTCTTATTTGTCTTCTTTTGTTTTATAGTTTAGAACATTTCAAGCCAAATAGTATGGGGGGAGCGGATGTCAAACTATTTGGTGTGCTTGCATTTTGCTTCGGATTTAAGCCGTTTCTGATCATTCTTTTTCTTTCGTCTGTCACGGGAATGGTTTACGCAAAGGTGTTTTCTTACAAGGCAAATGAACCCTTTCCTTTTGTTCCTGCCATCGCTTGTTCTTTCTGGTTTTATCTTTTTTGTGGTGATCTGTTAAACCCAATTCGCGATTTTTTCGGATGAGAAAATTGGCGAACACTTTTTGAACCTGCCGACAAAAGTCTTGTTCTTTTTTTTATTGGCTATGTTAAAGTGTGAAACAGAAAGAAGGACGGGTTACATTCGCGCTATTTCATTGGACAGAAAGGTCTTTCTTACAAACAATGTCAGAAAGCGGGGAATGACAGTGAAAAAAAGGCAGGCAAAAAAACAAGGGTTAAAGGTCAATATTAATGGCAAGGAAGAAATGCTGCATGGAGAAGAGCATCAGCCTCAAAAACAGCAAGAGGATCAAGTGACGTTTTCGAACTGGGAGGAAAAGAGGCAGTCGGAACAGGAGACAGCCGCTTCCGGGGAAGAACCGTCTAAACCGAAAGAAGAAGATTTTCAATGGGACGATGCAGCGGATCACATTTACCATTCGGATCCAAAGGTCGTCACACCTTATCAAAAGAAAAAAGGTTCTTTTGACCAGAAGTTCAGTAAAAACCGCGGTCCCTTCAAACGAGTGATGACAACGATTGTGTTTGCAGTCGTTCTAGGGACAGGCCTCGGTGTATTTGCACTAAGTTTAAGCAAAGATGGATCTGCCAATCCATCAGGAGGCGATCATATCAGCGTCTCAGCATCTGGAAGCGGGCCTTCGGCGAAAGCTGGGGGAGATGCACCACCGGCTGATCTTGCAGATACGTCAAAGGACAATGAAGGTGAAAAAAGTGCATCAGGTCATTTTTCAACCTTTGTGGTGCAGGCTGGAAAGTTTTCTTCTGAAAAAGGAGCAGATGACTTAGTTGACAGTTTAAAAGAGGCAGGATATGCAGGTAAAAAGGTATCAATGGATGATGGCTATTATGTTATTGCCGGACTTGCCACAGAACAAGGCATGACAAGTGCCGTTGGGAAAAAATTGATCGATCAGCATTTTGAAGCATGGGGAGGAAAAGAGCTCTCATTTCAAGTGCCGGATGAGCTGACAGGTTTAATAGAGAAGGCATCTGTCTTATCCTCTAAGGTGATTGCAGGAGAAAATGTGGATCAAAAAGAAGTCACTCAGTTGATTTCTGAGCTTGAAAATGCCAAAACAACCGACGCACCAGCTAAAAGCAGTTTGCTGAAAGCTGTACAGCTTTTAAATGACCCATCTGCTGAAAATGGCTGGAAATCTCAGCAAGCTCTATTGGATCAACTAAATACGTAAAATCATGTTTTTAACAGCCAAACTAGTCAAAAAATGACTAGTTTTTTTCTTTTGCTTCCAACATAATGATGTAGGAACATGAAAATGACATTTTCGTTAATTGTCGGTAAGATGTTCATTTGATAGGATGAATGGGTATCTTACTTCTTAGGCTAAACCCTGAAAGGATGAACAAACATGAACCAGTTAATACTCGCATCTCAATCACCTAGAAGAAAAGAATTGCTTGATTTAGCAGGGTTTTCTTATGACATTCAAGCAAGTGATTTAAAAGAAGAAATAAATCGAAACCTTTCTCCTGCTGAGAACGTCCAATGGTTGGCAGAACAAAAAGCAAATGATATTCAAAAAATACATCCCAAAGCTGTGATCATTGGTGCAGATACAATTGTTGCAATTGATGGCAAATGTCTTGGAAAGCCAAAAGACAAGGAAGATGCAGCCTCAATGCTTCAATTATTGTCAGGTAAGACACATCAAGTCTTGACTGGTGTCACGATTCAATCAGAGAATAGAAAAGAAACATTTTATGAACAGACAGACGTGACATTTTGGCCGCTTACACAAGATGAAATAGACCGCTATATTGAAACCGGTGAGCCTCTTGATAAAGCTGGAAGCTACGGCATTCAAGGAAAAGGTGCCCTGTTTGTACAAAAAATTGACGGTGATTATTTTTCCGTTGTAGGACTCCCTATTGCTAAAACAGTCAGAGTGCTTGAAACATTTGGTATCACCCCTTTTTGATGACGGGAAGGAATCAAAAAAGGAGTGTAGATCTTGAATCATTTCCCTATGCTGCTGAAGCATTTTCCTCATGATGAAAAGCCGCGCGAACGATTTGTCAAATATGGCCCAAGCAGCTTATCAAACCATGAACTTGTCGCGATTCTTTTGAGAACAGGCACAAAAAAGGAATCAGTTCTTCAAGTGTCCGCAAGACTTTTGCAAACATTTGGTGGTCTTCGTTCTGTGAAGGAAGCTTCGATTGAAGAACTGTCAAAGATTCGAGGAGTTGGAAAAGCGAAGGCGATCTCTCTTTTAGCTGCTTTAGAACTCGGCACTAGATTACACCATCAAACGACGGACAATCGTTATGTGATCCGCACGCCGGAAGATGGTGCGAATTTTGTGATGGAAGATATGAGATTTTTGACGCAGGAGAATTTCGTTTGTCTTTATCTCAATACCAAAAATCAAGTTCTTCATAAACATACTGTGTTTATCGGAAGTCTAAATTCGTCGATTGTTCACCCGCGTGAAATTTTTAAAGAGGCCTTTAAACGTTCGGCCGCTTCATTTATATGTGTGCACAACCATCCATCTGGAGATCCGACGCCCAGCAGGGAAGATATTGAAGTCACACAGCGACTTTTTGAATGTGGAAAGCTTATTGGAATACAGCTGCTTGATCATCTAGTGATCGGTGATCAAAAATTTGTGAGTTTGAAGGAAAAAGGGTATTTGTAACACTTTTTTTTTCAATGTTTTACGATATAATAGAGTTTATGAGTTTTTCCCTAAAGGGAATTTTGGTTTAAGAAAGGAAGATACATACATATGTTTGGAATTGGTACAAAAGACCTTGGAATAGATCTTGGAACAGCGAATACGCTTGTTTTTATTAAAGGAAAAGGCATTGTTGTGAGAGAACCTTCGGTCGTAGCTTTGGAAACTGATACGAAGTCTATAGTGGCGGTTGGAAATGACGCTAGAAACATGATCGGTCGTACACCTGGTAATGTTGTGGCACTGCGCCCAATGAAAGACGGAGTCATTGCAGACTACGAGACGACAGCAACAATGATGAAATATTACATTAATCAAGCATTAAAAGGTAAAGGGCTTTTTGCTCGTAAACCGTACGTGATGGTGTGTGTACCATCTGGTATTACAGCAGTAGAAGAGCGTGCAGTCATTGATGCAACAAGACAAGCTGGTGCTCGTGACGCATACCCTATTGAAGAGCCATTTGCTGCGGCAATCGGTGCTAACCTTCCTGTATGGGAGCCAACTGGAAGCATGGTTGTAGATATTGGCGGCGGTACAACAGAAGTAGCCATTATTTCACTTGGCGGTATTGTGACATCTCAATCGATCCGTGTTGCAGGAGACGAGATGGATGATGCGATCAGCAGCTACATTCGTAAAACGTATAATCTTATGATTGGTGATCGCACGTCAGAAGCGATTAAAATGGAAATCGGTTCTGCGCAGCCTGACGTACATGATGAGATGGACATTCGCGGCCGTGACCTTTTAACAGGTCTGCCAAAAACGATCTCTATTACGGCAGAAGAAATTGCAAAAGCGCTTCGCGATACGGTGGAAACAATTGTCGATGCGGTCAAAATGACACTTGAAAAAACGCCACCTGAGCTGGCAGCAGATATTATGGACCGTGGAATCGTTTTAACAGGCGGTGGTGCATTGCTGCGTAATCTTGACAAAGTCATTAGTGATGAAACAAAAATGCCGGTCATTATTGCTGAAGATCCGCTTGACTGTGTGGCGATCGGAACAGGGAAAGCACTAGAACATATTCACTTGTTCAAAGGAAAATCTAAAGATAATCGATAATTGGGCGTAAATAAAGAGGTGTAAGACATGCCGCAGTTTTTTATGAATAAAAGATTAATGTTGCTCCTTGTCTGTGTCATCGTACTGGTGGCCATGATTGGTTTTTCAGTGAAAAGCGGCAGAGGTGCTTCATGGCCGGAAAAATTAGTGGGGGATACGACAGGCTTTTTTCAAGGTGTCTTTCATAAACCATCACAATTTATTGCCGGTATTTATGGAAACGTACAAGATTTAAAGAACACATATGATGAAAACGAGCGTCTTCGAAAAAAACTTGATGGACAAACCCAATATGAGGCGAAACTTCAAGAACTAGAAGATGAGAACAAAAAGCTTCGCAAGCAGCTCGGATATGTGAACTCTATTCGTGACTACACGCCCATTCTTTCAACAGTCATTGCGAGAAACCCGTCCCTTTGGGATAGTTTTGTCATGATTGATAAAGGGAAAAAGCAAGGCGTTGAAAAAGATATGGCGGTCACCAATGAGAGTGGTGCGTTAATTGGGAAAATTGAAAGTGATAAGCTCAACAATTTTACGTCGACTGTAAGGTTGCTAAGCTCTACAGATCAAAATAATAGAATTTCAACGAAAATTTTTGCGAAAAAGGGCAAAGAAGAACTCAATGGAATTATTAACGGTTATGACAGCAAGAAAAAAATGCTGACAATGAACATTTTAAAATCCGATGCTGATGGGGATGTCAAAAAAGGAGATCTTGTTGAAACATCTGGAGCAGGGGGCGTATTCCCGCAGGGCTTGACGATTGGAAAGGTAAGCGAAATTGAGCCGGACCATTACGGACTGACGAAAATTATTTATGTAGAACCAGCTGCTGAACTCAATAATTTAGACCGCGTGATTGTTGTGAATCGCAGCACAAGTACGGCAGATGCATCTCAATTAACGAAGGAGGAAGGCTCGTGAAACGTGTCCTTCTTGCTTTCGTCATGTTGTTTATTTTCGTATTTGACAGTATTTTTGTCGATTTAGTGAAGCTCCCATTTGTTTCAGATAATCAAATTTTAGCACCTCATTTCATCTTACTCGCACTTGTATTTATGACAGCTTTTGTGAATCAAAAATATGGTGTGATTTATGGATTTATCTTTGGACTTTTATATGATATTTCGTATACAGGTATTCTTGGTGTTCATATGTTTGGCTTTGGTGCGCTCTGCTATTTGTTAGCAAAAGCCTTCAAAGTCCTCCAAACGAATATGTTAGTCGTTGTTTTTCTATCGATGATTGCTGTTGCAGTGATGGAGTTTTATGTGTACGGCGTTCAAGCGACGATTCAACCAGGTATTATGCCTTTTAATACGTATGTCATCGAACGCTTTATTCCAACGATTCTTTTAAATACTGCTGCGTCTCTCATACTTGTTGTGCCGCTTAGGCTCTTTTTCATCAATGTGAAACAAGGACTGATCGACGAATAAAAGCAGGAGTTTGTCCAATTACGGCGAAATGAGTATGTTGTTGAGGTGAGCATCTTGAAAACTCAAAAACAGCAGTATGTGACAATAAAAGGTACAAAAAACGGATTAACATTACAGTTAAATGATGACTGTTCGTTTGAAGACCTTCTTTCTGGCTTGCGAGAGGTTCTTTTACTTGAGCAATATACAGATGGAAGAGAAGGACATAAAGTCAATGTGCATATTAAACTTGGTTTTCGATATTTAACAGAGGATCAAGAGGTGCGTTTAACTGAAGCGGTGTCTGAAAATGAACATCTCGTCATTCACTCTATTGAAAGTGACGTCATGTCAACTGAAGAGGCGAGACGTTTAAAAGCAGAGGCTGAGATTACTTCTGTAGCAAAAATTGTACGCTCTGGACAGGTGCTTTATGTCGAAGGGGATCTTTTATTAATAGGAGATGTCAACCCTGGCGGAACCATTCGTGCAGGGGGGAATATTTTTGTGCTCGGTGCATTAAAAGGTGTAGCGCATGCTGGATGTAATGGAAACAAACAAGCTGTGATTGCGGCATCTCATATGATTCCAACCCAGCTTCGTATCGCACAGGTGTTTAACCGTGCACCGGATCAAAAAGAAGATGGAAATGAAATGGAATGTGCTTATTTAGATATAGATGGCAATATGATCATTGAACGCCTGCAGCAATTGGCTCATATAAGACCTAATCTGACAAGGCTTGAGGGAGGAATGTGAAATTGGGCGAGGCTATTGTGATTACCTCAGGAAAAGGCGGCGTTGGCAAAACAACAACATCTGCAAACTTAGGCACAGCACTAGCAATTCAAGGAAAAAAAGTGTGTCTAGTTGATACCGACATCGGCCTTCGGAATTTAGATGTCGTGATGGGGCTTGAAAACCGCATTATTTATGATCTAGTCGATGTAGTAGAAGGAAGATGCAAGATTCACCAAGCGCTTGTGAAGGATAAGCGGTTCGAGGATCTGTTGTATCTTTTACCTGCTGCTCAAACAAGCGATAAAACGGCGGTAGAGCCGGAGCAGATCAAAGAATTAATTCAATCATTGAAACAAGACTTTGATTATGTTGTCATTGATTGCCCTGCTGGAATTGAGCAAGGCTTTAAAAATGCTGTATCAGGTGCTGACAAAGCGATTGTGGTCACGACACCTGAAATCTCAGCTGTGAGAGATGCAGACCGAATTATCGGCTTGCTGGAACAAGAGGATATTGAACCGCCTCGTTTGATTGTGAACCGCATTCGTACACACATGGCGAAAAATGGCGATTCGATGGATGTGGATGAAGTTGTCCATCATTTATCAATTGATCTTCTCGGCATTGTAGCCGATGATGATGATGTCATTAAGGCTTCAAACAATGGTGAACCGATTGTCATGGATGCTAAAAATAAAGTTTCCATTGCGTATCGCAATATTGCTCGCCGCGTACTAGGTGAATCTGTTCCTCTTCAATCCTTTGAAGAAGAAAACAAAGGGATGTTTGCAAAGCTGAAAGCATTTTTCGGTGTAAGAGCATAATGATTCACGTGAGATGAGACCGATTCGATGAGAATCGGTCTTTTTGGTGCATATCATAGGAGGTCGCCACATAAAATGTACAAACTGTTTGTATGTAAAGGGTGATCTTATGAAAAGAGTGGACGAGTATCGAAAGAAAATAGCGCAGCGCCGCAAAATGAAGCAGCCAGCTGCTGCCCCTAAGAAGGCAGCTTTCAAGAAGAAAGATGATATTCCGCCATGGGTCATGTTAACAGAAGAAGAAAAGCATTCTGGCTCGGCTTCTTACGAGTCAACGTCTCATCAGCCGAAAAAATTTCGCCATCCGTTATTTCATTCAAATACATTTGTGCTTAAATGTTTACTTTCTGCCTCTCTTGTACTGATTGCCGCTATTTCATTTAAAGGGCAGGCGGGACCTTTTCAACAGCTAAAGCCGATGATCAGTCAAACCTTTGAACAAGATTTTCAATTTGCCGCCGCCAACCGGTGGTTTGAGAAAACTGTCGGAAACCCACTTGCCTTTTTAACCGATAAAAAAGAAGGACAAAAGGACGTACAAGCCAATCAAGAGCTGGCTGTCCCTGCCTCTGGAAAAGTGCAGGAATCCTTTACGCAAAATGGTGCCGGAGTGAAAGTTGAAACATCTGCTGAAGCCATCGATAGTATGAAAGAAGGCTATGTCGTAGAAGTGAAAAAGAAAAGTGATACGGGGCTCACAGTCGTGGTGCAGCATGCAGATAACAGCTACAGCTGGTACGGCCAACTAAAAGAAGCTGATGTGGCTTTATACGATTTTGTCGATAAAGGGGAAAAAATTGGTCAAATTGCGCTTGATAAACAAGGCAAGGGGACATATTACTTCGCCATTAAGCAAAATGAACAGTTTATTGATCCCATTCAGGTGATGACCTTTGAATAGATGGCTGCTCATGCTGACAAAGGTCCATGTTCACCCGCTCCTTTGGATAGTCATGGCATTTGCCATGCTATCAGGTCAAATTAAGCCGCTGCTTTGTCTGCTCATCATCGTCTGTGTCCATGAGCTTGGACATGCAGCGGCTGCTTGTTATTATCACTGGCGGATTCGGCGGATTTTTTTACTGCCATTTGGCGGGGCGGTAGAAGTAGAAGAGCATGGGAACCGTCCGCTAAAAGAAGAGCTGGCGGTCATTTTATGCGGACCGCTTCAGCATGTCCCGCTCCAGCTCGTCGCCTGGCTTCTCATGGAAGCCTCACTTATCTCATATGACGTCTTTACGATGTTTACTTTTTATAATGTAGCGATTTTTTTAGTGAACCTTTTGCCCATTTGGCCACTTGATGGCGGGAAATTATTCTTTTTGCTCTTATCTGTTTTTTACCCTTTCCAACAGGCACATGCCCTTGCAATAAAAGGCTCTCTCATTTTCTTCGGTCTTTTGACAGCAGGGTTACTCTGTTTTGCTCCGCTGCAATTCAACGGCTGGATTCTGCTCACTTTTTTAGCCTACTCGCTTGTGATGGAGCACCGGCAGCGGCATTATATCAGGGTACGTTTTTTACTAGAACGTTATTACGGTAAAAAAGAGCAAAAGGTAGAGAAACTCATTCCGCTGAGAGCCGGTGCTGAGGAGAAAATATATGAAGTGATGGCGCGATTCCAAAGGGGCTGTAAGCATCCCATTATTATCGAACGGAATGGTGTGAAAATGAGCCAGCTCGATGAAAATGAATTGCTCCATGCTTATTTTTCAGATCGAAGAACCACCTCTTCCATGGAAGATCTTCTTTTGCCGTACTAATGGTGAAAATACATTGACATTCAGCGTCTAATTTGATATATTTTTTAATGTTATGGATATGTAGCACCCGTGCTACAACCGCGCGGAGCAGGTGTAAAGTGCCTATTGGCCCCCTGTATTCGGCGAGTCTGAGTTTATTAGGAGGTGCAGAGATGTACGCAATTATCGAAACTGGTGGTAAACAAGTAAAAGTTGAAGAAGGTCAAACTGTTTATGTTGAAAAACTAGCTGCTG